>Ga0136630_1000274_pt1 | contig 18928 bp, 18 predicted proteins | sample AntDrymUQ5682106_2_FD_105496 | JGI IMG/M metagenome (GOLD analysis project Ga0136630, IMG submission 105496) | Polar desert sand microbial communities from Dry Valleys, Antarctica - metaG UQ568 (21.06) | ecosystem: Environmental > Terrestrial > Soil > Desert | place: Antarctica: Dry Valley...
ACGCCGGTGCGCAGCTCGACGGCGCTGGCATGCGTCTCGGAGCTGACCCGGTCACGCGAGGATTGCGGCCACGCCTCCAGCACGTCGTCGATCGCGGGAGACAGCGCCCAGCCGCGGCTGGGATCGAGCAGCATGACCTCCTCCTCGAGGCCGATGTCGAAGTCCGTTGCGTGACCCTGAGACCACTTCGACCAGGGCGCGGCCTGCGTGGACTCAGGCGGCACGAGCGGCCCCCGCCCCGTAGGAGACGGCGGCCTGCCCGAACGCCGCCAGCAGGCGGTCCTGCTCGGGCGAGTGGATCATGCTCTCGGCATGCCACTGCACGGCGACCGTGAAGTTGCGGTCGGTGGCTTCGAGCGCCTCGATGACGCCGTCCGCCGCCCAGCCCACGGGTCGCAGCCCGCTTCCGAGGCGGTCGACGGCCTGGTGATGGAACGAGTTGACCTCGATCTCGTGCGCCCCGAGACAGCCGGCCGTCAGGCTGCCGAGTTCGAGCCTGACGTCATGGGTCGGGGTCGAACCGGCTTGCGGCTGGCGATGTTCGACGTCCGAGGGACGCTGCGAGGGGAGATCCTGTGTCAGGTTGCCGCCGCGCGAGACGTTGAGGACCTGCAAGCCGCGGCAGATCGCCAGCACGGGCATCTCGCGAGCCTCGGCGGCGCGCAGCAACGCGATCTCGAAGCGGTCGAGGTCGGGCTCGGTCGGGCCGAGGGTGGGGTGCGGGTCGGCGCCGTAGCCCGCGGGGTCCAGATCGGGCCCGCCGGACAGGCACAGTCCCCACAACCCGTCCAGCAGCGGCTCGATGCCGGCGGCGTCGATCGGCGGGATCACGACCGGCACGGCGCCAGCACGGCGGATCGCCTCGGGATAGGTGAGCCCGAGCGCGAGCTCGCGCCCGGCGGGCTCGCTGCGCGGGTCGTGACGGATGCGCTCCGGGGCGCGCATCTCGGACGTGCTCAGTCCGATGATGGCGTGCGCGGTGCGGACAGCGGGCGCAGTCAGGTCTTGGCGGCGGGTGGTCATCGGACTGGTGGAGTACGGGTTCTACCCTCGGAGCCGCACCGCATGAACCGCCACTCGGTCCAGTCGCGCGACTCGGAATCAGCCCCTCTGTCGAGTTCTGTCTGACAGGCGCCGCATCGGGTAAGTGGGGATCTGACCCATCGACCGACCCCGGAGGATAACGATGACCGAAGAAGACGCATTGCAGGGCGATCCCGAGATCCAGAGCGGCACCGAGACACCAGCTTTCGTCCAGGAGCCCGGCAGCCACGCAGGCGACGAAGGCGAGCAGGGCAACGCCCCAGACAACACCAGCACAGGCGCAGTCACCGGCGACGCGACCGACGACAACCCCAAGACCGACGAACCGGACCTTTAGGCCCGCAACGTCTGTGCAGGAGCGAAACCGCGACGCCTGTCGCGACACGGGAGCGAGAAGCGAGACGGCCACCCGGCGGCTGAGGTCTGCGGGCATCGGCGCTGAGGTCGCGCGCCACCCGGGGTGTATGGACGCACCCCGGGGGGTAGCCGCTGGAGGAGTGTTTGTTGATTACCAGACGCGGCTGCACGAGCGGTTCCCCGCGCGACCGGAGAGCATCGCGCCGCTGCGTCGTTGCGTGGTCGGCTTCGCCGGCAGCAGCGGGGCTTCGGACAGCCAGCGCGAAGACATCGCCCTCGCGGTCTCCGAGGCGCTGAGCAACGCCGTCCTGCACGCCTACGTCGGCCAGGACAGCCCCGGTTCCATGGCCGTGGAAGGTCGGGTGGACGGGGACATGCTGGAGGTCACGGTCTGCGACGAGGGCATCGGCATGCGTCCGCGCGACGACAGCCCCGGCATGGGGCTTGGGCTGTCGCTGATCGTTCGGTTGACCGACCATGTCGAGGTCGACAGCCACGACGCGCTGCCCGGGGTCCGTATGCGCATGACGTTCGTCATTGGCTAGTAGGGCGGAGGCAACGCGGTGCCGCCGCGCCCACGATGACCGCGCGATCGGCTGCTCTAGCATGCGCGAGATGATCAGCAAGCTGGACTTCGTCGGCGTACCGTCGCAGAACGCCGAACGCGCGCGCAGCTTCTACATCGAGACGCTCGGGTTGCGGCCCGACGAGCACTCGCGCTTCGAGTTCTGGGTGGGCGAGAGCTGCTTCGGCATCTGGGAGCCGGCAAAGTTCGGCATGCCGTTCATCCCGCAGAAGAACGGCCATCTGGCGCTGCACGTCGACGACGTCGGCGCGGCGCGCGCCGAGCTCGAGGACCAGGGCGTCGAGTTCGCCGGCGAGATCTTGGACACCGGGGTCTGTCACATGGCCTTCTTCACCGATCCCGACGGCAACGACCTCATGCTGCACCACCGTTACGCCCCCCGCGGCTGATCCCAGCGCGGAGCTTCAGGAAGCGGTCTGGGCGAGCGTGCCCGCCGACGCCGACCCGGAGCGCTTCGGCCTGCGACGGGCGTTCCTGCTGGACAACGTCGCGTCGCGATCGACCGTGCTCGACCTCGGCTGCGGGGCGGGAGAGTTCAGCGCGGCGCTGCTGGAGGCCGGCGTGCAGCCGGTCGCCGTCGACGTTGCGCACGAGCCGCTGCGGCGCGCTCGCGAACGCGTCCCGGGCCTCGATCTGCGCCACTGGCCGGCGGGCGCGCCGCTGCCGCTCGCGGACGGCAGCGTCGACGCCGTGTGGGTCGGCGAGGTCATCGAGCACGTCGTCGATGTCGTGCCGTGGCTGTCGGAGGTGCGCCGCGTCCTGCGAGCCCACGGCACGCTGCTGCTGAGCACCCCACACCACGGACGCAGCACGCTGCTGCGCCTGGCACTCAGCCGCCGCGCATTCGCCGAGCACTTCGAGCCGCGCGCGGACCATGTGCGCTTCTACTCGCCCGCCACGTTGCGCGCGCTGCTCGAGGACTTCGGCTTCGACGTCGCCGAGCTGCGCCTGGGCGGTGGGCTACCGGGGCTGCGCGGCACGATCCTGGCGCGCGCCGTGCGCGGCTAGCCTCGGGCGATGCGCGTGCTCCTCGACACGACGTACGCGCGGCGCGGGCCGAGCGGCACGGGCGTCTACCTCGATGAGATCGCGGGCGCGCTGCGTGACGAGGGGGTCGAGATCGTGGAGGCCGCGAACGGTCGCCGGCCGGCGCCGGCGGGGGGCGGGGCGGGCAGCGTGCGTAACCTCGGGCTCGACACGTGGTGGACGCAGGCCGAGCTGCCGCGAAGAGCGCGCGAGGCCGGCGCCGACGTGCTGCACCACCCGCTGCCGGCGCTCGCGCTGCGGGCATCCTGCCCGCAGATCGTGACCGTGCACGACCTGGCCTTCGAACGCCTTCCCGACCACTTCTCGACGGGCTTTCGCCGCTGGGCCTCGTTCACGCACCGCCGTGCGGCGCGCGGCGCAGACGCCGTCATCTGCGTCTCGCAGACCACGCGCCGCGACGTGCTCGCACGCTGGGGGGTGGACCCAAGGCGGATCGTCGTCGTCCCCCACGGACCGGGGCAGGCACCGCACGTCACGCCGGTCGAGCCGCGCCATTTCATCTACGTCGGCGACGACGAGCCGCGCAAGAACCTCGGCCTGCTGCTCGCGGGCTACGCGCGCTACCGCGCCGCGGCAGGACCCGCGGCGCTCGACCTCGTGCTCGCCGGACGCGAACGTGGTGCTGCCGGCTGCTCGCTCGCGGGGGTGCGTCGCGAGCCCCACCCGGACCTGGCGCTGCTGCTGGGCGCGGCGGCTGCGCTCGTCCATCCAGCCCTGCATGAGGGCTTCGGGCTGACGGCGCTGGAGGCGATGAGCGCCGGCGTGCCGGTGCTCGCGGCGCGCTCGCCCGGCACCGTCGAAACATGCGCCGGCGCCGCGCGCTACTTCGATCCATATGACGCGGCCGGACTCGCGCATGAGCTGGGTGCGCTCGCGGCCGATCGCGCGGCGCGCGCCGAGCTGGCGCGCCGTGGGCGCGAGCGAGCGGCGGCCTTCTCCTGGCAGGCCGCGGCGCGCAGGCACATCGAGGCCTATACCCTCGCACTGCACGCATGAAGGTTGCGATTCTTGGAACGCGCGGCATCCCGGCCTCCTATAGCGGCTTCGAGACGGCCGCCGAACAGCTTGCAAGCCGCCTCACCGAGCGCGGCCACGAGGTGGTGGTCTACTGCCGCCCGCATGTCGTCGACCGGCGCCTGCATGAGCACAAGGGCGCGCAGCTCGTCCATCTGCCGGCCGTACGCAACAAGTACTTCGACACCTTCAGCCACACGTTCCTGTCGGCCGTGCACGCGGCGCGCCGCATCAAGCCCGACGTGGCGCTGTTCTTCATCGCCGGCAACAGCCCGATGTGCCTGCTGACGCGCGGCGCGGGCATCCCGACGATCATCAATGTCGACGGGCTGGACTCCGACCGCTCGAAGTGGCCCAGGCTGGCCAAGGCCTATCTGCGCTTCGCCGAGCGCAACGCGCCGCGCTGGTCGGACACCGCGATCACCGACTCGCACGCCGTCGCCGAGATCTTCGAGCAGCGGTACGGGCGGCGCATCGGCGTCGTGCCCTACGGCGTCGAGGATCCGGGCCACGAGGGCACCGCTACGCTCGAGCGCCTCGGGCTGGAGTCGCGCAATTACGTGCTGTTCGTCGGCCGGCTGGAGCCCGAGAACAACCCCCACGTGCTCGTCGAGGCGTTCTCGCGCATCTCCGGCGCTCGTGCGCGCGGCATGAAGCTCGTCGTCGTCGGCGGTGCGCCCTATGCGTATGACTACATCCGCCAGGTTCAGCGCGCCGGTGACCCCCGCGTGCTGTTTCCCGGCTACATCTTCGGGCGCGGCTACTGGGAGTTGCAGCGTCACGCCTACCTGTTCTGCGCGCCGACCGAGGTTGGCGGCACGCACCCGGTCATCCTCGAGGCGCTCGCCGCGGGCAACTGCGTGCTCGTCAACGACCACGCGCCGAACGTCGAGACGGTCGGCGATGCCGGGATGACCTTCTCGGGCAAGATCGGCGTCGCCTCCTTGACCGAGCAGCTCGAGCGTCTGCTCGACGAGCCCGAGCTCGTCGAGCATTACCGAGCCCGCGCGCGCGAGCGAGCGCGCCGCTACTCCTGGGACACGGTCACCGACGAATACGAGCAGCTGCTCGTCAACGCGCGCGATATGGGCGGCCCGGGCTCACTGCCGGCCGAGCTTGTCGACAGTGAGGCGGGCTCGCCCGCGGCCATCTAGCGCTTGGAGACGCTCACCGACCGGCTGATGACGTGGCGCGTGCCGTTCTTCCAGCGCAGGCGCACGGCCCCTGTCCGGGTCACGCGCAGGCGCGTGCGCAGGTAGTGGCGTGGGCCGCCAACGGTAGGCGTCTTGCGCGTGCGCCATGCCTTCGAGCCCCTGGCACGGAACTGGATCTGGACCTTGACCTTGGCGTTGGAGCTTGCCGGTCGCAGCAGCCCGAAGACCGACGTGCTGCCCGCGCCCCGGAAACGCGTCTTGCTGAGAAAGAGCGGGGTCACGTAGGCACGATAGGCCGGCTTGCGCTTTCCGTTGAGGCGCTTGAGGCCGCTCTGGAACGTGCGATAGGCGACGCGCTTGTTCGCGATCCCGGGAGTCGGTCTGTCGTCGACGAGCAAGAACTGGCCCATCGTGCGCACGAGCGGATTGCGATAGCTGATCTGCTCGGCCTGGCTGATGTACGACGCCTGGCGCGCGAACGGCAGGCCGAGCGGGTCCGGCCGCGTCTGGTAGCCGTACTCGGTCAGGTACAGCGGGACGCCCCTGGCCGTCTGCCTCTTCTGGCTGTAGCGGGAGTAGATGCGCCTCAGCGCGCGCGACAGGACGGGCAGGTTGGCGATCGTCACCCAGTCCTTTGATCCTGGCTTGCGCGTCGGCGCCAGCAGCAGCTCGTAGGGATGGTGGGCGAAGCCGGCCGCCTTGAACAGCGCGGGGTTATCAGCGACGAACTGCGCCGCGCTGGTGGGGCATCCGCGCGCGCTGGCCGCCGTGCCCTTCAGCCGGCGAAGCTTGGAATCGACGCAGTAAAGGGTGCGGATGAAGCGCAGCGGGTCGATCGACATCGTCAGTCCCTTGCGGCGCTTGAGCCCCTTCGGGGCGGTCTCGCCGACGAGGATCGTGTCGGCGCCGTGGCCGGTGGCGCTCAGTGCCTGATAGGAGGTTCTGACCAGCGTGCGGTAGATCACGGACGACCTTTCGACGCTGCCGGTCCACTGCGGCGTCAGCCAGCCGGCCTGGTTGGGCTCGTTGTAGATCGACCAGTAGTTGACGCGCGGCAGGCCCTGGAAGCTGCCGCTGTAGCGCCTGCCGGCAGCGGCGACGAACTTGCCGAACTCGTCGGCGTTGGGCGAGTAGGTCTTCTGCACGTCGGAACGCGGCGAGACCGCGGTCGACCCCCAGCGCGGGAGCGGCGAGCTCGGATTGAGGTTGATGAAAATGCCCCGCTGCTTCGCCGCGACGATTAGCCGGTCGTAGCGGTCCCATCCGGACCCGTATGCGGCGGGGTCGCTGGCGTCGAAGTTCGGCTTCTGCGGTGACGTGCTGGCGGGCGCGACTACGTTCCAGTACAGCCCCACGCGGATCCGGTCGACGCCGATCGCCTTCAGCTCGTTGAGCGTCGCCTCCATCTTCGCCTGCGGGGCGAAGACGAGCAGTGGGTCGTCCTGGAAAGTCGATTCCTGCGTCTTGGACGCGGCGGCGACGGATGGGACGGCCGCGAGCGTCAGCGCGGCGAGGAGGAAAAGACGGATCGGCTTCATTGAGCGGATGCCCTTCGTTTCGCGGTTAGAAAGACGGCGACTGCGTCCGCAGAGCGGGGGTCAAGGTACAGGGCCGGGCGGATCGCCGCCAGCGCGACCGCCGGCCGCCTGAGCTCGTTAAGCTCAAATTCGGCCAATTGCAGCCACGCCTGAGCATTTTCGGGCTGCAAGCGCACTGCGTCCTCCAACGCGCGCCGGGCGGCGAAGTTGCGACCGGCCGCAAATTCAATCACGTTGAGCGCGAACAGCGGGTCCAGCGAAAGCGGGTTGCGGTCGTGCGCGGACAGTGCCTGCGCGCGCGCCTCGGCGAGGTCGCCGCGCTGCAGCGCGGCGCCGGAGTCTTGCACGGCGGCCTCGGAACGAAGCGGCTGCCAGGTCGTCCACGCAGCGACGAGCGCGATCAGCGCGACTGTCCCAGCCGCGATCGCGCGCGGAGCTTCTCGCAGGCCGGCGCGCAGGCGCTGCAGGATCGGCCCGGCGGCGATGCGCGGATCCGCGCGCGCGGCGCGCAGCGGTCCGCGGCCGGCGACCCAGCCGGCCGCGATCAGCGCGATGATCGCGTTGGCCGGCACGAACCACGTCCAGTCGACGAGCGAATGCATGGCGAAGATGAGCACGATCGCGACGAGCGTCAGCAACCCGATGCGCTCGGGCGTGACCGGTGCGCCACGGTCGCGGCGACGCAGGCCGGCCGCACGCGCGGCGCTCATCAGCCAGGCGCCGGTCAGCGCGAGGCTGACGAGCAGACCCGCCAGCCCGAGGTCGGCGAGCGTCTGCACGACGTAGCCGTGGGCGTGGCGCACCGCCGGATCGGCCGTCCGGTAGCGCTTGCGCACCGTCGCGTAGCCGTCGGCTCCGACGCCGCGGACGGGTTGGTCGGCGAAGATCCGCAGCGCCTCGTCCCAGTAGCGCGCGCGCACGCTGCCGGAGGCGGTCAGGCGGCTGGGATCGTTGGCGGGGATGCGGGCGTTGGGATCGGTCAGCGACGTCCACGTGCCCGACAGCGAGCCCCCGAGCCCCTTGTCCGTCGTCGCCAGCCCGATACCCGCAGCGACGGGGACGAGCGCTAGCGCGACTAGCAGACCGACACCGATGCGGTCGCGCGTGTGTGCGCCCACGCGGTGCGTCGCGAGCGCGAAGTTGACCGCCAGGCCCGCCAGGGCCAGCAGCCCGAGCATCGCGATCAGCAGCAGGCCGAGCTGGTGGCCCGCTTGCGTCTGCAGCTCGAGCGCGACGCGGTCGCCGTTGAGCGTGTCCTGCGAGAGCGCCCACGCGGCGACGAGCGCGCCGCCGGCCGTGCCGACGAGCAGCACGGCCGCGCCGCGCAGGCGCAGCGGCACGGTGCCAAACCAGAACGCGGCGCCGATCACGGCGGCCGCCAGCGCCCCGCGTGAGTAGGCCAGCATGATCGTCAGTATCAGCAGCCCGACGGCCGGGTAGGCGAGCGCGTTGAAGCCCTGGTGTCCGTCCCGGCGCGCTCCCAGCCAGATCGCGCCCGGGATGCCGCAGGCGGCCATCAGCCCGACGCTGTTCCAGTAGCCGAAGGGCTCGTTGAGGCGCGCGTAGATCTCGTCGGGGTTCAGCGAGCCGGGAAAGACCTTCGTCAGCACGGCGTATGCGCTGACGACGACACAGGACAGCGTGATCGCGCCGATCACTGCGCTCCAGCGATCCGGCAGCGTATGGGCGAGGGCGGCCGCGGCGGCGAAGACGGCGGCGTAGGCGAGCATGCGGTTGGTCTGCACCCAGGCGTCGGATGGATTCGCGGCCCATGTGATCGACAGCGCCGTCAGCGCGGTGAGCGCGAGCAGCAACACGAGCGGCGCGCTGCCCCAGAGCTGCTCACGGCGCGGCGCGAGCACGATCGCGCCGCAGACCGTGAGGCCGCCGGCGACGATCAGCCCGATCTCGATCGGCGCCGTGCGTCCGACCGACAGCCCGCCCTGCGCGGCGAACGCGATCGCGCTCAGGATCGCGGCGAGGCCGACGGTGATCAGCGCCTGCTGGCCCGGCCGCGCCACGCTCAACGTGGCGCCGGCCGGCCTGTCAAGCGCGGCGTGCGAGGACAAAGGCCCGGATCCGGATCACGGCGAGCGCGAGCGCGCCGGCGAGCACGAGCACGAGCAGCACGAGCAGCGCGGGCGGGATGTCGCCGTTGTTGCCGAGGCCGGGGGCGACGGCGACGCCGCGCAGGTTGACGGGCTTGCCGGCCGAGCTGCGGCCCGCGTCGACCGCTCTGCGCTCCTCGTCCGTCGCCGATTTCAGCTGCTCGCCGGCGGGAGCATTGCCGAAGCCGCCGCGCTTGTCGCTGGCGGAGCCGCCGCCCGGCGTGCCGCCCCGGTTGGTGCTCGTGTCGCGCTTGGCGCGCGCTTGGCGCAGCGCGGCCAGCTGCGCGCGCTTGATCACGCTGCGGCAGTTGCCGTACTGGTCGGCGTCGGAGGCCAGCTGGGCGAGTGCCTGCCTGTACTCCGCCTGCGTGTAGGTCTTGCTGAGGACCTCGTCATCGGTGCAGTCACGGATGACGTCACGGCCCGAGGCGTGGGCCGCGGGGCCGCACAGCGCGAGCAGCAGGAGTGCTGCGAGGGTGGCGATGGGGATGCGCGGCAAGCGCATCACCGTAGCGACGCCAGCGCCGCGGCGAACCCGGCCGCCCAGGCGTCGTAGGTGTAGGCCGCCACGTCGCGGCGTGCGTTGGCGCCCAGCCGCACGCGCAGCTCGGGGTCGCCGTGCAGGCGCTTCAGTGCCCCGGCAAGCTCGTCAGGATCGCCGGCCGCGACGATCAGCCCGTTGCGCTCGTGGCGCACGAGGCCGCCGGCAGCGGCGCCTACCTGATCGCTCGCGATGACGGGAGTTGACTGGTTCATGGCCTCGTTGGCGACGAGCCCCCAGGGCTCTCTGAAGATGCGCGTACGCAATGACGGTATGACGCAGACGTCGGCGGCGGCGAGGAAGTTGCGCACCTGCTCGGGTGGCTGGGCGCTGACAAAGGCCACCGCGCCGCCGACGGGGCGCCGGGGCGGCCCGGAGCCCACGCCGACGAGGACGAGCGCGGCGGCAGATGCCCCCAAGCCCGACGAACGCCAGGCATCGAGGAGCACCTGCACGCCCTTTTCCCTGCCCGCGCGCCCGAGAAACAGCGCGTTGAACTGTGTTGCGGGCGGGTCGGCGGCAGTTGGCACCGCGGCGCTCCAGAAGGCGTTGTCGACGGCCTGTGGCGCGATGTGCACGTTGCGCGAGCCGTGCGCGCGAGCGAAGGCGGCGACATGCGGGCCGTAGGCGACGACGGCGTCCGCGTCGCGGTACAGCCCCGCGAGCAGCAGCGCTCCGCCGGCGTGGACGACGCTGAGCGGCTGCGCCCACAGCGCGCTCCACAGGATGAACGGGGTGCGTGCGGCGCGGGCACCCGCCCACGCGGCCGGGAGCGCCGTGCGCCCGGCGGTTCCGGCGATCACGGCACCGTAGCGGCGCGACGCGGCGAGCCGAGTGATGTCGCGCTGGGCGACGTGACGGTGCGGCACGCCCGGATCCTGCACGCCGGCCGTCGCGTGCTTGGAGGAGCCGCCGAAGATCGCCAGCTCCAGCGGCACGCGCCGATGCAGCGCGGCGAACGCCCCGACGCGGTCGGGCGCGACGTGGTTGGTGACGAACAGGACGGGCTTCATCGCGCGAGCGCCTGCTCGTAGGCAGCGACCGTCGCGGCGCCGCAGCGCGACCACGAGAACGCGCTGCTGACCGTCGCGCGCGCGGCGTCGCCGGCCTCGCTCAGCACGCGCTCGTCGCTCAGCAGACCGTCGATCGTGGCCGCGAGCCCCTCGATGTCGCCGGGCGCAACCAGCGAGATCCCGCCTCCGGCCGACGCGATCTCGTCCGGGCCCGGCTCGCCGCGCGTGCCGATCGCCGGCACCCAGCCGGCCATCGCCTCGATGTAGGCGACGCCGAACGCCTCGTCGATCGACGGCATCGCCAGCAGCCAGGCGCGCCGCGTGCGCTCGAGCGCCGCGGCCGGCGGCAGCTGGCCGGGCAGCTCGACGCGGTCCGCGATGCCCAGCCGGGCCGCACGGCTGCGCAGGGCGTGCAGTTCGGGCCCGTCGCCGATCACGAGGTAGCGCAGCCGCGGGTGGCGGTCGCTCAGCAGCGCGACCGCCTCGAGCACGTCGGCGTGGCGCTTGCGCGCGATGACGTGGCCGGTCGTGACGATCGTGGGCTGCGGGTAGGGCTCAGCGCGCGCCGCGGGCAGGTCGGTGCCCAGCCGCACGACGCGCATGCGGCCGGCGGCGGCGCCCAGCGCCCGACAGCGCAGCGCCGTGCCGGCGCTGTTGGCGAGCACGAGCCGCGCGTGCTCGAACGTCGCTGTGACCGTCCGCGCGCCGCGCGCGGAACGCGGCGCGGTGTGGAAGACGTCGCCGCCGTGGACGGACACGACGAGCGGCGCGCGCGCAGCGGCGCGGCGGACGGCGTCTGCGGCCGGCACGGCGTTGTGGGCGTGGACGAGGTCGAAGGCGAAACGGCGCCGCAGCAGGCGCAGCGCCAGCGCCAGCGAGGGAGTTGCCCAGCGCCCCCAATCCTCATAGGAGCTCGGCCGCGGCGGTGACAGGTACGGGACGTAGGTGACGTCGATGCCGTCGAGCGTGACGTGCCGTGGCTGGGCGAGCGCGCGCCGCACCGCGCTCAGCGCCGCACGCGGGCCGGCGCGGGCAGCAGCCAGCGGCGGCACGGGCCGGTACAGCACGAGCACGCGCACGTCGGTGCCGGCGTCGCGCGCGGCGAGCGCTTGGCGGTGCGCCCAGACGCCGAGCACGGGATCGCTCGCGCGCGGATAGAACTCGGCGACGATCGCGACCTTCATGACGTCGTGGCCCGTGGGGCGCTCATCGCAGGCGCTGTGACCACGCGGCTTGGGCGCGCGTCACGTACGGGCGCTGGGCGAGGAACGAGCGCGCCTCGGCGACGGCGGGGGCGCGTTCGTAGCCTCCGCCGACGGGCGTCGTGTGCAGGATCGGCGCGGCGTCGACGATCCCCACGCGCCAGCCGTGCTCGCCTGCCAGCGCGCCCCAGTGCACGTCCAGCCCCCAGCCCATCGCCAGCGGCGGGAACGGCAGCAGCGCCTCGAACGTCGCGGCCGCAAAGGCGGTCAGCGGGCCGATCTCGGCGAAGCGCGACTGGCGCACCGCCGCGCCGCGCCGGCGGCGGGTCACCGGCCAGGCGGCGTGCGAGTGCAGGCGGTGGGCCGGCTGGGCAAGTTGCAGGCCGGCGTCCTCGGCGCAATACAGGAAGCGGTCGAGGAAGCCGCGCGGCAGCACGACGTCGTCGTCGATGACCAGCAGCCAGTCGTGGCCCGTTGCGGGGTGGTCGGCCAGGAGCGCGTTGAGGTGCTCGAACTTCCCGCCGCTGCCCATCGCGAGGGTTTGGACGCTGACGCGGTGGCGCGTGCGATGAAGCTCGGCGCGGGCAGCGTTCATCAGCCGATCGGGCCGCTGCACGCCGAGCACGAGCACGTCGCGTCTTGGCGGGCTCGTTCGCGCAGCGCGGTCCAGGCGACGGATGCGCGGCGCCGCCTCGAGGTCGAGCAGCGCGTCGGCGGCGCGCAGCGGCGGGCGGCGCAGGCCGCGGATCGTGCCGGAGCTGCCCGAGAGGAAGTCCTCGTCGGCGGGAGCGGGCGTGGGCCGCTGTGCAGGCGCGATCGGTCCCGGCTGATCTGTCAGCGCCACGCGCAGACGTCCCAGCGAGTGTGCGGCGAGCACGATCCCGTTGGGGCAGCGGAAGCGCACGCTGTGGGCGGCGCAGCCGGCGAACACGCGCAGCTCACGCGCGAGTGACGGCGCGCGGTCCTGGAAGCGGTCGAAGCGACGGCTGGAGCGGCCACGGCGGTACGCCGCGACCGCCAGCGACCGCAAGCGAGCGTCATCGCCGGCGCGACGGTGATCGAGCGCGGCGGCGGCGACGTAGCGCACGCGCCCGCCCGCGGCGTGCAGCCGTCCCTGCCACTCCTGCTCGTCGCCGTACAGCTCGCGCGTCTCGTCAAAGCGTCCGGCGCGCTCCACAGCCGAGCGCCGGACGGTCATGTTGGCGCCCCATGCGTGCTCGATGTCGCGGTCGCGCGGGCCGTGGTCCTGCGTTGTGATCGGCGGCCCCTCGCGCCCGCAGCCGTGGAAGGCGTGGTCCTCGAACCGGGCATGGATCGGCCCGCTCAGCACGCCGATGTCGGGCTCGCCGTCGCGGTCGGCTGCCAGCAGCGCGTCCAGCCAGCCCGGCCGCACCTCGACGTCGTCGTCGACGAATACCAGCAGCGCGGCGCGCGCCGCATCGATTCCCGTGTTGCGTGCCGCGTTGAGCCCGCGCGAGCCGGCGTGCGCGACGTAGCGCGCTCCGTGGCGTTGCGCCGTCGCCCGCGTGAGCTCGTCGGGGCCGTCGTCGACGACGAGCATCTCAGCTCCCGCGGCGTAGGCCTGAGGTGCGATCGATGCGAGCGCGACGTCGAGGTATCCGGCGCGCTGCCGGGTGGGCACGATGATGCTCGCCGTCAAGGCCATCTCGCAGCGAGAGTCTAGGTTTGCTCGGACGCCACCCGTGGGCTCGCCGCCGCCGGCGTGCGCACCGCGTTGCCCGGACGCTGCGCGCGCTCCTGGTGCCGCGGGCCGCGGGCCGCAGCTGCCCGCCCGTGTTTGGTCGCGAATTCACGTCTCTTTCGCGCGATTGAGGTAGTGATCGGTGATCGAGGAGCTCTTGCTTGCCATCTGCCGCACGGCCGGACTGCCCTCGCCCGAGGTCAACGCGTGTGTGGCGCTCGATGACGGTGGCGGCTTCAGGCCGGACTTTCTCTGGCGCGAGCAGCGCCTGATCGTCGAGACCGACGGGCGCGACGTTCACAGCACGCGTCAGGCGTTCGAGCGCGATCGAAAGCGCGCTCAGCGGCTGACGCTGGCCGGGTGGCGAGTCGTGCGCTTCACGTGGCGCCAGATCACGCGCGAGCCCAAGCGCGTCGCCGAAACACTACGCGCGCTGCTTGCGCAGGCCGACCTCGCGGCGTGACGAACCCCGTTGCTCGGTGAGCGGACCTAGCTGCTGGGCTCGTCGTCGTTGAACTCGTCGGCGCTGGGCCCTTCGGAGGCAGGCTCCTCGCCGGCGGCCTCGTCGGTGTCGGCGTCCTGTGTCGCCAGATCTTCGAGCTCGATCGGCTTCTGCTCCACGACGATCGGTGGCTCCCCCGACGGCGCAGGGGTGAGGGGACTTGGGCTCACCGGGTCGCTTGGTGCCGGCTCCGCGTCAGACGGCGCAGGCACGTACGGAAGCGGCTCCGAACCGCCGCCCTTGAGCTTGCGCGCCACGAGCGCGCCCACGCCGCCGAGCAGCGCCAGCCCGCCGGCCACCTTCGCGGTCTTGGTGCCCGCCTTCGAGCCCACCGCGCTCTTGGCCGACGACGCCTTCTTGGAGCCCTTCTTGACGCCCTTACTCGCGCGCTTGGCGAGCTGCAGCTCAGACCAGAGCTTTGCCACGGCCCTGAGGGCGTCGGCCGCCTGTGCCTTCTTGGGCTTGGAACGCTTGAACGGCAGCTTCATCGCTTCCTCCTGGACGCGGTCACCATGACTCGACTGTACCCGGCAACTGCTCTTCTAGACTCCGCGGTCGCATGCGGACGCTCGTGACCGGTGGAGCCGGCTTCATCGGTTCGAATCTCGTTGACGCACTGCTTGGGCGCGGTGAGGACGTAACCGTGGTCGACGATCTCTCCAGCGGGCACGAGCGCAACCTCGCGGCGGCGCTGCGGGCGGGGGCACAGCTCGAGCGGCTCGACATCCGCGACGCGCCGGCGCTCGAGCAGCTCGCGCAGCGGGTGGCGCCGGAGGTGATCTTCCATCTCGCCGCGCAGGTCGACGTGCGCGTCTCGCTGGCCGATCCCGCCCGCGACGCGCGCACGAACGTGGAGGGCACGATCAACGTCCTCGAAGCTGCGCGCGCGGCCAGCGCGCGGCGCGTCGTGTTTGCCTCGACCGGTGGCGCGATCTACGGCGACACCGACGAGATCCCGACGCCGGAGAGCGTGGCGCCGCTGCCGATGGCCGCCTATGGCCAGAGCAAGTTCTGCGCCGAGCGCTATCTGGGGCTGTACGAGCGCGTCTACGGGCTGTCGACGATCGCGCTGCGCTTCGGCAACGTCTACGGGCCGCGCCAGGACCCGCACGGCGAGGCCGGCGTGATCGCGATCTTCTGCGGGCGCCTGCACGAGGGGACGCGACCGAAGATCTTCGGCGACGGCACCCAGACGCGCGACTACATCTACGTCGGCGACCTCGCCCAAGCGCTGCTGGCAGCCGGCGACGGCGACTACTGCGACGTCGTCAACATCGGCACCGAGACCGAGAACTCGGTGCTCGATCTCGTGCGCATGCTCGCTGAGATCCACGGCGCCGGAGCACCCGAGCCCGAGTTCGCGCCCGCGCGGCTCGGCGAGCTGGACCGCTCGTGTCTGAAGGCCGGCCGCGCGCGCGAGGTGCTCGGCTGGCAGGCGGCCACGCCGATTGCCGAGGGGCTGCGCTTGACCTACGAGTCGCACCGCCCGTAAGCGCCGCTCGTCGCGGCAGCGTCGCCCGCGACCGAGGACGCGGGCCGGTGGAAGGGCCGCGGGTTGATCGGGTCCAGCAGCAGCGAGGCCGATTGCGCGAGCATCAGCGCCCCGAGCACCCCGGCCGCCACGGCGGCACGGGTCCGCAGCGGCGAGCGCAGCGCCCAGATCAGACCGGCCAGTGCCAGCGTCACCAGCAGCGGCTCGCTTGGCACGAGCACGTTGAGGCCGGTTCCCGGCTTGATGATCGTGATCGTCGTGGCCATCGTGCCTGCGGCCGCCGCACCGAGCGTGAGTAGCAGCGCGCGCTCGCGCGCCTGGCCGCGCAGCCACAACGCAACGACGGCGAAGACCGCGACGCCGCGATCAGCGCGACGGCCGGCAGCCGCGAAGGGCAGCTTGATGAAGACGGCGATCCCCGCCAGCACGCCCGCCCAGCGAGCGGTGGCCGCGCCCCTGAGCAGCTCGAGCACGACCACGGGTGCCACGCTCACGAGTGCTGCGCCAGGCGGTCGCGACGAGTCAGAGGCAGTCGCTCAACGCGCGAGCGTCTTGAAGCGCCCGCTCCACCAGTCCGCGACCCCGCTGCGATACCAGCGCGAGAAGCGGCGGTCCGAGGGGCCTCCGGGAAGCGTCGTGCGCAACGCCGGCTCGGCCAGCTCGGTCACCATCCGGTAGGAGGGGCCCATGCAGACCGCGCGCCCACCGGCGCGCAGTCGCTGCCCCTGGTGGATCGTTGCGCGGCCGCCGCGCAGCGGGCCGGGCCGCTGGTCGTAGCCGGCCCAGGCGGGGACGCGGCCGTGCAACAGCAGGTGCCCCATCACGAGCGGCTGGCGCTCGGCGAGCGTCGCCGGCGGCGCTGCGAACGCGTGCTCGGCCGCGCGCAGCAGGGCGGCGTCGCGCCCGTCCGCGCCGTGCCAGCCCCCGTCCGCGCTCAGCAAGACGTCGTCGAGCAGTCCGAAATGTGCCGCGACCATCGCCGTCTCGCGCACGATGAAGCGCCCGGCGTCGCCGCATGCCGCGACGAGCGCTTCCTCCACGAGCGCCGTGTAGAACGTCTCGAACCATGCTGCGGCGCGCGAGTCGTCGTCGTAGGCGCCGTCCCAGCCGGCGATCGCGTCGAAGCGCGCGTCGCCCTCCAGCAGCGGGCGCAGCAGCTCGAGATAGCGCCGCGCCTGCGGTGAGACGCGGTCCATCTGCATGCGCTCGAAGTCTGCGGCGGTCCAGTCGCTGCGCGCGCTCAGCAGCTCGGCGATGCGCTGCGCACGGTACGGCGCGGCCGGCAGCGTCATCACCGGCACGGCCGCGAGCTGGTTGATGTCCTCGTTGGCGGACGCGACGAAGCCCTCGGACGGATTGGCGCGCCGCGGAAGCTCCTCCGCCGCCAGGTAGCCGTCCCAGTCGTGCTCAGGGACCCAGCCCGGCAGCGGGAGCAGGCCGTTGCCCCGGCGCCGGCGCGGGATGCGGCCGGACATCTGGTGCACGATCGAGCCGTCGCGATCGGCCAGCACCCAGTTGAACGAGAACTCGACGTTGCGCAGCAGCCCGGCGGCCGCCTCGACATCGGCGACCTCGGCAAGCTCGAGCATCGCCGCCAGCGAGGCCGCACCGGTCCCGTGCGCGGAGGCCCAGCGCGTGCACAGGTAGCGACCCTCGACGTGCGGATCGCCGTCCAGCACGCCGTGCTCGTTCTCGAAGACGGGCAGTGGCAGCGGTGAGCTGCCGCGCCGGCGCACGAGCTCGTCGCGGCGACCAAACGGGAGCCACTGGCGCTCGCCGTCGACCTCGCGCATGTAGCGCCCGTCGCGGCACTGCTCGACCCATGAGTCGGTGGCGTCGCCACCGCCGTAGGTGAGGCCCCAGGCCACGTCGGGGCTGCGGCCGACGAGCACGGCGGGCAGGCCGGGCATCGTCGCCCCCGCGCTCCAGCGCTCGCCGTGGTCGAGCACGGCCTCGTACCAGACGGCCGGCATCCGGTTGATCTCCAGATGCGGATCGCTGGCCAGCAGCGCCGAGCCGGCACGTGTTCGCCCGGGCGCCACGGCCCAGGCGTTGGATGCGGCGAGCGAAGGCAACCCGAGGACCCCGGCTGCGGGCAGCATTCGCGAGCCGAGCTGCACGCCGCGCAGCAGCTCGACGTCGAGCAGCTCGAGCCGGCCGGGCAGCAGCTCGCGCAGCAGTGTCTCGTCGATTCCGGCCTGGACGAGCTCGACGAGGATCCGCTCCATGTCCCCCTGCGTCTGGGCGAGGCCGACGAAGCCGATCAGACGCGACAGCAGGACGGTGTCGGCGGGCCGCCAGGGCTCGGGCCTGTGGCGCAGCAACGCAAGCTCCCATGGCCGGCGTCGCGCGAGGGCTTCGCTGAGCCCGGCGCAGTAGGCCTCCAGCTGCTCGCGCCGCTGGGCGGGCAGCAGCGCGACCTGCGCGTCGGCCTCGCGGCCGAGGTCCAGTCGCGCGAACAGCGTGTCGAAGGCGACGAGCTCCTCGCTTGCCTCCAGCACCTCCGCGGCCCGGCCCTGCCCGAGCAAGCGCGCGACGACGATCTGAAGCGGCCGGTCGACGCCGTGGCAGTAACCCAGGCCGCGCAGCGTGTCAGCGGCCGAGGCGCCGCGCACGTGCGGCACGCCGGCCGCGTCGCGGCGGATCTCGATCGGCCCGCCGGCGCCGGCGATCGTCCATCCGACGTCGCGGCGGCGAGCCGCGCGCAGCGCCGTCGCCGAAGCCGCGGCGGCTGTCGCTGCGGCGGCGCCCGCCAGCGCGATCCTCACGCGCGTCGGTCTCACTGCCGATCCAGGCGCCCTAGTGCGTCCTTGCCAGCCGGCGCCGGCGTCCCGGCATTTCCGGCGCAACGTTCCGAGGAGACCCACTACGCGCTGAGCGCCAGCCGTTCGCGCAGCCACTCGGCGGTCGAGGCGATGCCCTCGCGCGCGCCGATGCGCGCCTCCCAGGCGAGCACGTCGCGAGCCTTGTCGACGCTCGGCCAGCGGCGCTGGACGTCGACGGCGAACGTCGGCAGGTGAGCGAGCTCGAACGCATCGGGGTCGCGGCCGCAGACCTCCCAGACGATGCGCGCGATCTCGGCGACGGTCAGCTCCTGCGCGGCGGAGATGTTGAAGTCCTCGTGCAGCCCCGCGGGCGAGGACATCGCCGCGACGATCCCCTCGGCGATGTCGTCGACGTGGGTGAGGGTGCGGGTCTGCTCGCCGGAGCCGAAGATCTCCAGCGGTTGCTGGCCGGACAGGGCCTTGCGGATCAGGTCGGGGACGGCGTGGGCGATGCCGGGCTCGTCGTCGGGCATCTCGCCCGGGCCGTAGGCGTTGAACGGGCGGCAGATCGTGAACGGCAGGCCGTGCTCGTCGTGGGCTGCGCGGCACCACACCTCGCCGGCGAGTTTGGAGAAGCCGTAGGCCGAGCGCGGCATCGGCACGTCCCAGACGTGCTGCTCGGTCGTGGGGTACTCGGTCGCGCGCTCGAAGACCATCGACGAGGAGACGTAGACGAAGCGCTCCACGTCGTGGTCCAGGGCGGCCCGTATGACGGCGTCGTACAACGCGCTGTTGACGGCCGTCAGGGTGTGCGGGAGCTTGTGGAAGTTGGCGATCCCGCCCACGATCGCCGCCAGATGGAT
>Ga0136630_1000276_pt1 | contig 18846 bp, 20 predicted proteins | sample AntDrymUQ5682106_2_FD_105496 | JGI IMG/M metagenome (GOLD analysis project Ga0136630, IMG submission 105496) | Polar desert sand microbial communities from Dry Valleys, Antarctica - metaG UQ568 (21.06) | ecosystem: Environmental > Terrestrial > Soil > Desert | place: Antarctica: Dry Valley...
TACAAAGATGTGCCACCGACGGTCTTACCCGTCACCAACCAATAGAGCGACACGAACGGATTGTAGCTCGCCACTCGCGTTGCATCCGTGCCGGCCCCGACCGGTATACCCATGCCCATCATTCGCCGAATCGGCGGCGCCTCTTCAGCAGCTTTCACGCCGTAGCGCTTGACGAAATACTCGCCTTGAAACGCCATGCGGTGCTGGATGGCAATGCCGCCGCCGAGCAACTTGATTCGCTCTAGATTGCGCGGCGTGACCGTTTCCGCGTGGTCGAAGAACCAGCGTAGCCCACCATAGGGAACGTCACGATTGACCCGCTCGAAGACCGTGAGAAATCGATCGATGGATTCATCGTAGGTCGCATGCAGGCGATATGGCCATCGGTGTTCAACGAGCAAACGCACGACCTTGTAGAGCTCCTCTTCCATTGAGGACCCAAGCTCAGGGCGAGGTTCCAAGAAATCCTCGAAATCGGACGCTGAATAGACCAGCATCTCGCCGGCGCCATTCATCCGGTAGAAGTCGTCGCCTTTCCCCGGCTGCGTCATTGTCACCCAAGCGGCGAAATCCTGATATTCCTGCTTCGGGTGCTGGGTGAAGAGGTTGTAGGCGATGCGCAGAGTGAGCTGGCTGCGGCGGTGCAGCTCCTCGATCACTTGATAGTCTTGGGGGTAGTTCTGATAACCACCGCCTGCGTCGATAATGCTGGTGAGACCAAAGCGGTTGAGCTCACGCATGAAATGGCGCGTGGAGTTGAGTTGATCTTCGAAGCCGAGCTTCGGGCCTTTGGCAAGCGTGGAATAGAGGATCATGGCATTCGGCCGCGCGATGAGGACGCCTGTCGGATTACCCTGTTTATCGCGCTCGATCTCGGCGCCCAGCGGGTCTGGCGTGTCCTTGGTATACCCGACCGCCCTCAACGCGGCCCGATTGAGCAGCGCGCGGTCGTAGAGATGGAGGATGAACACGGGCGTATCCGGTGCCGCCGCATTGATTTCTTCCAGTGTCGGCATGCGCCGTTCCGCAAACTGGAATTCGGACCAACCGCCGACTACCCGTACCCACTGCGGCGGCGGCGTGCGTCGGACCTGCTCGCGCAGCATGCGTAGCGCGTCGGCTAGAGAGGGCACGCCGTCCCACCGTAGCTCCATGTCGAAGTTAAGACCGCCACGGATGAGGTGCGTATGCGAGTCATTGAGCCCGGGGATCACCGTATGCTTATTGAGATCGTTCGGGTGTTCGGACCGCGGTACGCCATAACGTCTTGGTCGCTACCCACCGCGAGGAAGCGCCCATCCATGATGGCCACCGCGGTGGCGCTCGGTTTGGCAGCATCCAAAGTGGTGATGCGGCCGTTGGTAAGGATAAGAGCGGCCCGCTTACCGCTCTGGGCCTGCGGGTCAAGGGTATTCATGGCGCAAGCACCGCCGACTAACGCCGCGCCCGCCGCGAGCGCGCGCTGCAAAAAGTCCCGCCGAGTGATCCCGGATGCTGTCTCGGCGGCGGCATCTGTTTCGGCCATAACATGTTCACGAGGGTTCACCATCGCTCACCTCCTGGCTTGGTGTGGTACCGCCGACTTTCACCGCCGCTGCCTGACGGCGCCTTTGCCGTTACTTCTTAGTGAAGTAGCTCGTCATCAGATTCCGGTAGTTGGGAATGTGATTCGAGAAGAGCGTGCCCAGACCTTCGATGTCGTGGCGCCAGTCGCGGTGTAATTCGCAGGCCATGCCGAACCAGCTCATGATCTGCGCGCCGGCCGCCTGCATGCGCAGCCAGGCGCTGTGGCGGGTAACCTCATTGAAAGTACCCGAGGCGTCGGTGATGACGAACACGTCGTATCCCTCCTCGATGGCGGAAAGCGCAGGGAAGGCCACGCAGACCTCAGTGACCACGCCGGCAATGATGAGCTGCTTGCGGCCAGTCTTCTTGATCGCTTTGACGAAGTCCTCGTTATCCCAGGCATTAATGTTCCCAGGACGCGCAATGTAGGGCGCGTTAGGGAACATCTCTTTCAATTCCGGCACCAGCGGGCCGTTGGGACCGGTCTCGAAGCTGGTGGTCAGAATCGTGGGTAGCTTGAAGTATTTGCCGCAGGCGGCTACGGCGAGCACGTTGTTCTTGAACTCGCTGGGCGAGAAGTCCTGCACCAGCGAGATCAACCCCGCCTGGTGATCCCAGCAGCAGGGCCGCGTCGTCCTTGTTCAGGCGTTTATATTTGAATGCACTCATGACTTCCTCCTCGATCGGTTGTGGGTGGACAGCACAGCGAGTGTGGATCCGTGGGCCCCGGTTTGGCTAGACAAGGAACCCCGAAAGAGATGTTTGCAAAATCCGAACACCCGTGCTTAGCGGGTGGACAAGTCACGCTCCCAGGGCGGTACGCCAGCCAGCGCATTGCGAAGATGTTCCACTACGATGCTGAGCCGCCGCAGCTTGTGCCGCCGCTGCGGATACACAGCGTAAATGGCGTCTGGTACTGGCGTCTCGCGCGGCAGCACATGGATTAGACGGCCGGCGCGCAAATCCTCGGCGACGATGAACAGCGGTAGCACCGCCAGCCCCAGACCGGCTACGGCCGCATCGCGCATGGCCTCGCCATTGTTGGTGAGGATCCGGCCTTTGGGCGTGGCGAGGTGCAGCCGCGCCCTCCGCCTGGCGGGCGCGAACTGCCAGAGATGATTCGCCGCAAGACGCGCGTAACCGATCCCCACATGCTGGGGAAGTTCCGCCAGCGTCTTCGGCAGACCGCGTTCGTTCGCGTAGTTCGGACTGCAACACACCACCCGGCGGCTGTCCGCCAGCTTGCGCGCCACCAGCAGCGAGTCTTCCTTGATGCGCGTGATGCGAATGGCCAGGTCATAGCCCTCCGCCGCCACGTCCACCATGCGGTCGCTTAGGTGCAGCGCCAGTTCCAGGCGCGGATGCGCGCGCATGAACTCGCAAAGGACAGGGCTAAGATAATGCGTGCCAAAGGTCATCGGCACGCTGATGCGCAGCAAGCCACTGAGCGCCTCCTCAGCGTCGGTCACGGCCTCCGCCGCTTGCTCCAGTTGCGCGATGGCGGCGCAGGCCTGCTCATGAAACACGCGGCCCCTATCGGTAGGCGTCACGCCGCGGCTGGAGCGGTGCAGCAGTTCCACCCCCAGCGCGGCCTCCAGATGCGTCACGCGCTGGCTGATCACCGACTTGGCGATCGCCAGCCGCGTGGACGCGCCGCTGATGCTGCCGCTCTCCACCACGGCGAGGAAGGTCTTGATCTCGTCGAGGCCGTATTTCATGCTTGTACATCAATATACTTCGCGGGCGGGGTATGAACCCCGCCCTTGACCAAAGGGGAGAGCTGCGCTTCTCCCCGTTTGGAAACCCCATCGCTAAGTACCCGCGGCAAGACCGCGGGTATGCGTTTAACGAGCGTTCGCCAGAACCGAAAAAGGGGTTCGTAGCGCACATGCTTGCAGACTAGCTGATATCGCTTAAAGTTACCGCATTTCAGGCCCGCATCCAACCACGAGGAAAAATCATGAGCACCGCCATCAAGGTCCTCGGCATCTGCGGCAGCCTGCGTCAGGCGTCCTATAACGCCGCCGCGCTGCGCGCCGCGCAGGAGCTCGCGCCCGCCGGCAAGCCCGCGGCCGTGATGGGCGCGAGCATGAGCCTGTTCGGCTCGGCGCGGGCGCAGTACCACCTGCGGCAAAGCCTGATTTTTCTGGACGTGCATTTCCTCAACAAGCCAGAGGTAATGATCGCCCAGGCGCAGGAGCGTTTTGATGCCCAAGGCAAGCTCACGCACGAGCCCACGCGCGAGCTCATTGCCAAGCTGCTCGCCGCCCTGGCAGACTGGACTCAGCAACTCAAGCCCAGGTCATAGCCAGGACATCAGAGAGATCTGCAAATGAGCAATCTGGCGCTGCAAAGCGAAGGCTCGCGCTCCACCGACTGTCCCGCCTGTCCGGGCAAGCCCGTGCTCGAGCGCATCGAGGCACGCACGGCTGAAATTGGCGAAGGCTTCACCATCCGCCGCGCCGTGCCCAACCGCCAGCGGCGCATGGTCGGTGCCTGGTGTTTTCTCGATCATGCCGGCCCCGCGGATTACGGTCCGGGCAAGGGGCTGCACGTCGGGCCGCATCCGCATATCGGCTTGCAGACCTTCACCTGGTTGATCGAAGGCGAGGTGATGCACCGCGACAGCCTCGGCTTTGAACAGGTCATTCGTCCCGGACAGGTCAATCTGATGACCGCCGGACGCGGCATCGTCCACGCCGAGGACTCGGCGACGGACGACCCAGGGCGCTTGCACGCGGCGCAACTGTGGATTGCACTACCCAACGCCGAGCGCCAGCGCGCACCCGGCTTCCATCATTACCGGGAACTACCGATCATCGAATCCGGCGGCTTTCGTGTCACCGTGCTGGCCGGCACTGCCTTCCGCCGCATCGCACCCGCCGAAGTCTTCTCGCCGCTGGTGGGCCTGGATATCACCGCGCTGCGCGCCGCGCAGCTCGCGGCGCCACTCAATCCCGGCTTCGAACACGCGGCCCTGACCTTGAGCGGCGAGGTGGAAGTGGAAGGCGAGCGCCTCACCCCCGGCACCCTGCTGTACCTCGGCAGTGCCCGGGAACAGCTCAGTCTGCGCTGCGGCGCACCCGCGCGTCTGATGCTCATCGGTGGCGAGCCCTTCAAGGAGGAAATCCTACTGTGGTGGAACTTCGTCGCCCGCACGCAAGAGGAGATGGTCAAAGCGACCGCGGACTGGAACGCGGGGCGCTACTTCGGCGAAGTCAAAGGCAGCCCCTCGCCACGCCTGGCCCCCCCGGATCCTGCTGGGAACCGGAAGGGATCTCGCAAATGATGCCCATCGGCAATGCCGAACGCGAGTTTCGGCCTTTGCGGTCTTTGGCCGGCAACCCGCCGTCTCTATGTTCAGGGGGGTGACACAAGGAGGCACAGCATGAAACAGCTCACACAGATCACGCCCGAAGCATCGACCCACTGGGTCGGCGACGGCTTTCCGGTGCGCAACCTGATCTCCATCCCGCGTGACGCGCGCGACACCAGCCCTTTCCTGATGCTGGACTTCGCGGGGCCTTACGACTTCAAGCCGGCCAGCGCGCCGCGCGGCGTGGGCGAACATCCGCATCGCGGCTTCGAGACCGTGACCATCGTCTATCAGGGCGAGGTTGCACATCGCGACACTAGCGGCAACTCGGGCGTGATCGGTCCCGGCGACGTGCAGTGGATGACCGCCGCCTCGGGCGTGCTTCACGAGGAGTTCCACTCGCCAGCGTTCACGCAGAAGGGCGGCACGCTGGAGATGGCGCAGCTCTGGGTAAACCTGCCCGCGCGCGAAAAGATGAGTGCGCCGCGCTATCAGGCCATCCTCGACGCGCAAATACCCGCCGTCGCGCTACCGAAGGATGCTGGAAGCGTGCGAGTCATCGCCGGCGACTACGAGGGTACCAAGGGCCCGGCGCTGACTTATTCACCGATCAACGTCTGGGACCTGCGCCTCAACACCGACCACCGCGTTGCATTCACGCTGCCCGAAGGCTGGACCACGCTGCTGGTGGTACTGCGCGGCCAGGTCGCTGTGGGTGACATGACCATAGTGATTGGTCAGACCGCGCATTTCACGCGCGCTGGCGACGCCATTGCCATCAAGGCGGAAAAAGACAGCCTGGCGCTGTTGCCCAGCGGTAAGCCCCTTGATGAGCCCATAGCCCACTACGGCCCATTTGTGATGAACACCGAGAAGGAGTTAAGCGAAGCGATTGACGACTTCCGTAGCGGGCGTTTCGGAAAGCTTGAGCATGGCTACTGATAGGGCGATAAGCTCAGCAATCGAAAAACTGCGTCGCTGGCGGCGATTAGATTTAAGGTGCCGCCAGATGGTCTTTCGCAAATGCAACACGTTCTTCCACGGTATTAGGCCGAGCGGCGATCCGCTCGATGAGTTGCAGCCTAGGCAGGAGACCCGCGCGATTGGCGATCTGGATGTTGAGACCTGGACGTGCGTTCAGCTCCAAGAGCAAGGGCCCCTTGTCGCGATCGAGCACGATATCCACCCCCACATAACCCATGCCCGTGAGATCATAGGCTTGGGCCGCGATTCCGAGCAGCCGATCCCAGTGCGGGATTTGGAGCCCGGTAACGGGATTGCCGGTGTCGGGGTGCTCGGTCACGACCTCGTTGCGCCACACCGCGGTCAGGGTGCGCCCGGTCGCGATATCCACACCGGCGCCGATGGCGCCCTGATGCAAATTGGCCTTGCCGTCCGAGAGGCGCGTGGGCAACCGCACCATGGCCATGACCGGGAAGCCCTGAAACACCACGATGCGGATATCCGGAACACCCTGGAAACTGATGGCCCCGAACAAGGGGTCGAACTGCACGCGGTATTCGATCAAGGCCCTGTCGGGGTGACCGCCGAGGCTGAAGAGACCGCTCAGTATGTTCGATGCGTAATGGGCTAGCTGGGACCGGTCCATGATGACGCCGCTCACCAATCGGTACATGTGTTTGGCCCGCCCGGCCACGACCAGCACGCCGTCTCCGCCGCTGCCTTGGGCGGGTTTGATCACGAATTCCCGATGCCCTTCGAGGACCTCATGGATCCCTTTTATCTGGTGTTCGATCTCAATCACGCCGTAGAGCTCCGGCACGGAGAGCCCGGCTTTCAAGGCCAGTTGCTTGGTCCTGAGCTTGTCATCGACCAAGGGATAGAGATATCGGGGGTTGTAAGCCAGCGTGTAGCGGTTATTGCGCTCGTTGAGCCCCAGTACGCCGGCCTCGCGCAGGCGCCGAACGGTGCCGAAGATCATGGCCGCGGCGAGGCGAGGGCCTTGAAACGCCTTAACTCAACGAGACGATAACCCGTGTATTTACCCAAAAGCAGCGACCCCGCCAGGAGCACAAGCAACAGTTCCGGAAACACAAACATCAGGTGCTCGGTGTAGGCGGCGGCCATCGCCAGATAAGCCAAGGCCGCGACGACCAGACTGCCGAGCCCTTGCTGAATCGCCTCGGCCGGTCCGCGTTCTTCCCATACGATCGACATGCGTTCGATGGTCATAGTCATGATCACCATCGGGAACAAGGCGACCGAGAGCGCGCGATCCAGCCCCAGATGGTGGCTGACAATACTGAGCGCCGCCATGAGCAACACGACCACGATCAGCACCGCCGCAAGCCGCGGTACCAGCAACAGCTTCAGGCGCTCGAAATAGAAGCGCACGCTGAGACCCAAGGTCACCACGGCGCAGAACAGGACCAATCCCCAAAGCAATTGCGTCTCCCGGAAGGCGAGCCCGATGAGCACCGGCATGAAGGTGCCGAAGGTCTTGATCCCCACGATATTGCGCATGATCACCAAGAGAAAGGCGCCCACCGGCACCGCGAGCAAGACCCGGTAGACACTCTGAGTCTGCATCGGCAGGCTCAGCAACGAGAATTCCAGGAGTTGAGGATTGACGATGCGGCCTCGCAAGGCGGCAGCCTCGAGACCGCCCGCCTCGGTGCGCCGGACCGCGATCGTGTAGTGAACCTTGTTCCCCCCCTTGACCTTGAACAGGGGCTCGGGACCGATAGAAAATATAAGGTAATCGCCCGGCAAACCGGCCTCCCCCGTGCCGAGATCGAAGGCGCTCCACCGCCCCTCGGAGTAGACCTGCAACCATGACAACATCGGCGCTTCGCCACTTGGGAGCGTGAGCCTTACGCCCTGAAGCAGGCGCGCCGGGACTTGGGCGAGCGCCAGCAGTTGCAGCGCCGCCTCCGCAACGCGGCTGCGATCGGGCCGCGGACCGGTGAGTAGCGCCGCGTTGCTGTCATTGTGCGGCTCCCACAGATGCTTAATCAGTTGTGGCACCATCGTATCGAGGTCCGCGGATTGCTCACGCGCGGATTTCAGCAGGGTTTCCGCCGCCGCGAGATACGGACCTTCGAGGGAGGGCAGCGGTTGGCTCTCGGGTCTCTTGGCGACGGTCTCCTCTTCGGCCGGTTCCAGCGCCTGAACCGAGGATCGATAATACAACGCTTGCGCCCCGCTCGCCTTGCGGATCGCCCACGCCGCCTGGCGGTTACCGTTGACGAGCGTCGTCGTGAGACCGAAGCCCCGCGAGATGAAATTCTCGTCCACGACCGCCAGTCGAGACGAGGTCCGCGGAATAAACATCGACACCTTCACCGGACCGCCGCGCGCCACGAAGCTGATACGTACCTCGACATCCCAGAGATCGGACTTTTCGCCCGGAACGATCGGGAATCCCAAGGCTACGATCTTGTATATAAAAAGACCCGCGCCGAGGAGCGTCAGGAGGAATGATAAAACATAGACATGGCGGCTACCCACCCCCGCCTACCCCTTTGCAGACTGGTTCGCGGGTAAAGGTGAGCGTCGCGTCGACTACTATGTTCTCCTTAAGAAAGCTCCGCCCAATCAACATCGGATAGAGAAAGCCTTTGCGATCGACCAGATTCACCTCGATGTCCTTGTACATATCGCCCATACAGACGCCGAGCACCACGACGGGCCGCGTTTGCAGTTTGCCGAAATGCCGCTGGATCCGCGCCCGGCGCTCCAATTGCCGTTCGATCTTGACCTTGTGGCCATGCCGATCAGTGACCTCGAAACGTATCCAGCGGTCTCCGTCGCGGGTAAATTCATCGATGTTACGGGCGTTGATGGAGGAGTTCTTCGCCCCGGTATCGATTTTCGCCTTCATGATCATCTCTCCGGGGTAGAGTTTGATCCTCTCCACCCACCCCACGACCTCCTTCGCGTAGACGACGTGCGGCAGTAAGGTTATTAGCAGGAGAACAATCGCGGACTTCGGTAAATGCATGTGATTGGGCACGGATTGGGTAAAAATACCAGGATCAAGCGGGTGATTTTAACGTTGATTAACGACCGGGGCTACGGCGCCTCGGGTTTTGTTCCGCGGCATGCCGCCGGCGCATTGTGACATAGTTAACATTTTTCTCGATCATCGCACGCGACAACGTTATTATCGGAAACACTCCGGCGTTGATGCCTGTACGCGCCGGGAGGCTGGCAATGGAAGAAGAACAACCGCCTAAAAAAGTTCCGGGCGTCGCGGGCGCCAAGTTGCGCAAGGCGTGGGCGATTCTGTCCGCGGTGATCGCCTTGATGGTGTTGCTAGCCGCCGGGTATGCCGCGTACCGATTGCTGCCGAACCGCGCCGTCAGCTACGTGGATATCGAAGAGCATTTTAAGTACGGTTCCACGGGCGGCGAAGTAAATCTCGGAATTCCGTACTGGATCTGGCAGGCCGCCCCGCTGGTCTGCGCCGAGTCCTTGACCGAAGTCGCCGATGGCCGTTTGGCGCCGGATTATCTCACGCGGGCCGCGGCCTACCTGAGCGATGCGGCCGGCGCCGCGGAAGCCCGCAGGCAGCTTTCGCGCGAGGGGTACAAGGCGCTGGGGCTTGTCTATGAGCATGACAGCAGCGGTCAGGAACGCGATCTCCCGGCCGGTATTTCCAAGCGCCGGTATCTCGGAGTGGATCGGGTTTTCCTAAACTGCGCGGCTTGCCACGCGGGCACGGTGCGTAAGACGCCCGATGATCCGGCGGTTTTAGTCCTCGGGATGCCGGCCCATCGTTTTAACTTCTACGCTTTCGAGCATTTCTTTTTCCAGTGCGCCGGGCACAAGCGCTTTTCCAAGCGCGATCTGATCCCCGAAATCCAGGCGCTCGGAGGCGATCTAAGCTGGATCGATCGCTATGGCGTCTATCCGGCCGCCATCTCACGCATGCGCGAGCGCGGGCAATGGCTCGCGAGCAGGCTCGGTTTCTCGTACCGCCAACCGCAGTGGGGGCCGGGCCGAGGCGACAGCTTCAGTCATGCCAAGGATCTCCTTAACATGCCATGGGAACACCTGCCCGATTGGCGGACGCAGGGAAAGGTGGACCCGCGGAGCCTAGGCACCGCGGACTTCCCGTCGATCTGGTTGCAAGGGCCGCGCAGGAAGCGCTCGGACGGGCGCGAGATGGAATTGCATTGGGACGGCAATAACGATCGCGGCAAGGAGCGCCACTTGAGCGCCGTTATCAGCACCGGGGTCTTGCCACCGAGCATCGACCATCAAGCCCTATGCCGCATTGAGAGCTGGTTGCTCGATTTCACACCCCGGAACTACGACGATTTCTTTCCGATCGACAACGCTCTCGCGTACCGTGGCGCGCCGCTTTACCGCCGCTACTGTGCGGACTGCCACGGTCTTAACGGGCACGACTTCACGGGCCGGCGGGTCGGATTCGTCACCCCGATCGATGAGATAGGCACCGACCGCTTCCGCTTGGACAATTTCACCGAGGATCTCGCCGTCAACCTGGCCACGGTCTTTGCCGGCCAGGCACGGCAGCCCTGCAGCGCCGATTTCGGCGCCAGCGGATCGCAAACCACCGCGGGAGCGGGCGGCGGCGGGCGCTTGGCAGCCGTGCAGGCGGAGGAGGAGAACACCTATCGTTGGACGCATTTTCACAAAACCCACGGCTACGCCAACCTGCCGCTCGACGGGATCTGGCTGCGCGCGCCCTATCTGCACAACGGCTCGGTGCCGAGCCTTCGCGATCTCTTGGAACCGAACAACAACCGGCCGGCGGTGTTCTATCGTGGCAATGATGTCTACGACCCGCAGAACGTGGGTTTTCGCTCCGACCTACCCGAGGCGGACGGTAAAAAGTTCTTCACCTTTGATACCAGGATCCCGGGCAACGGCAATCAGGGGCACGAAGGACCGGAATATGGCACCGAATTGTCCGCGGACAAAAAAGACGCGTTACTCGAGTATCTCAAGACCTTTTAGATCTCTTAGCCGCGACCCATGAACGACACCCCACGGAGCGGTCCCAAGCCGAGCCAACTCCTGCTCTCCATCCTGTCACTTCTGGCCGGCCTCCTGGGGTATATCGTTTGGGAGCGCGGATTTCGCGAGCATCCGCAACCGGATTGGGTGCGGCGAGACGACCCGACGCGCTTCATGTATGGCTCGATCGGAGCGGAGAAGGATGCCGGTATACCGTACTGGATCTTTTACGTCCTGCCGCGGATGTTTGCCGAAAAGCTTCCGGGCCCGGGGGGTTACGCCGCGATCGGCCTGCCTTGGGAGGAAGGGCAGGAGTTGCCCATCGGGTTCACGAAAAAGACCCTCGGTTTTCCGCGCGTCGCCAACAACTGCGCCCTGTGTCACACCGCGCGTTATCGGACCGCACCCGATGCCAAGCCGGTGTTCGCGCCGCTGGGACCGGGTCACACGACGAATATCCAGGCATTCTTGCGGTTCGTTATCGATTGCGCCAAGGACCCGCGCTTCAACAGTGACAATATCCTGCAGGAGATCGAAAACGTCACCCACCTTGATTGGGTCGACACGCTGATGTACCGCTTCTTCATCATCCCGGCCACCAAGCAGCGCTTGCTGGAACGCGAGTCGCAGTATCCGTCGATCTACCGCACCGACGTCGCCGACTGGGGACGCGGGCGGGACGACATCATAAAGCTCTTTAAGTATTCTCTGAACCCTATCGACGACACCTTCGGCCCGGCCGACTTTCCAGCGATCTGGAACCTCAAGAAATACGACTCGACGCCCGGCGAGAGGGATCCGCAACGCATGAACCTCGCCGGCGACACCTGGGATGCGTATTCAGTCGTCATGGATTCAGCGCTCGGGCTTTTGGGCGGCGCGCCGCATGATAGCGAGGAGCTTATCGAGGAGGTGCAATGGATCACGGACTACACCAAACGCACCCCGCCGCCCGCATACCCGTTCCCGATCGACACCGCGAAGGCCGCGGACGGACAGGCCGTGTTCGATGCGCAATGCGCGTTCTGCCACGCCGACAACAGCGGCCGGGTCGGCCGCCCGCTGCCGCTGGTCGAAATCGGCACCAGCCGCGGCCGCTTGGATCGCTGGATCAGGAACGCCGCCGTCAGGGCCAACCGGGCGGTCGCGGCCATGGGCATCGAACGCCGCGGCCTCGTGGAAGAGGATCTCATCGGATACAAGGTGCCACACCTCGATGGGATCTGGCTGCGCGCGCCCTACCTCCATAACGGCTCGGTGCCGACCTTGCGCGATCTCTTGGACCCCGCGTCAAAACGCCCGCGCGTTTTCTATCGCGGCTACGATGGCTACGATCCCGAGGGCATCGGGTTCATCGCGCAGGGGTCCGAGGCCGAGCGCATCGGGACGCGCCACGACGTCAGCAAGCGAGGCAATGCAAACCAAGGGCACGAGTTCGGGACCCACCTCTCCGGGGAGGAGAAAAGCTCACTCATCGAGTACCTGAAAACCTTTTAGCGCTGGATGACATTGAAGACACTGATCCTGGGCGGGGTGCGCTCCGGCAAGAGCCGGCTCGCGGAGACGCTCGCCTTGCAAAGCGGGCTGCCGGTGACTTATGTCGCCACCGCGATTGCGGGCGACGAGGAGATGCGCCGCCGCATCGAATTCCACCGGCAGCGGCGTCCGGCCGCCTGGACAGTGGTGGAAGAACCCTACGCGCTTGCCGCCGCGCTGCGCCCACATGCGGTGGAGGGCCATTGCGTGGTCGTAGATTGCCTCACGCTCTGGCTCACGCAGCTTCTATGCGCGGGCGAAGAGTTGCTCGCGAAAGAACGCGACGCGCTGCTGGCCGTGCTGCCCGAGATCAAAGCTCACCTCATCCTGGTGAGCAATGAGACCGGCCTCGGCATCGTCCCGCTCGATGCCCTGACCCGCCGCTTCGCGGACGAGGCCGGGCGCTTGCACCAGGCGCTCGCGGAGCGCTGCGAGCGCGTCGTCCTCACGCTGGCCGGTCTGTCCTGGGTGTTGAAAGGAAAAGAGCCGTGAATGATACGATTGACTGGCTTCGGGGGCCGGCCGCTTCGCCGAGCGCGGCCGCGGGTCGCGAGGCGGCGGACCGCCAGTTGCAGTTGACCAAGCCTCCGGGTGCGCTGGGGGAGCTCGAGGCGCTCGCGATCCGGCTCGCCGCGTTGCAGGGCACACCCAAGCCCGCCGTAGAGCGCGTGCACGTCACGGTCTTCGCCGCCGATCATGGGGTCGCCACCGAGCAGGTCTCGGCCTTTCCGCAAGCAGTCACCGTGGAGATGCTACGCAACTTCGCCCACGGGGGCGGCGCGATCAATGTCCTGGCGCGGGAGCTGGGCGCAATCCTGGAGGTCATCAATCTCGGCACGGTGAACGATCCCGGACCGCTCGAAGGCGTCCTGGACTGCCGTCTCGGTCCCGGCACGGAGAATTTTACCCGCGCCGCGGCCATGAGCCCGGAGCAACGCGCGCGCGCAACGCGCACCGGCCGCGACGCGGCCGAACGCGCGTTTCTCGCCGGGGTCCAGCTTTTCATCGGCGGCGAGATGGGGATCGGCAACACCACGGCCGCCGCCGCGTTAGGCTGCGCTCTCCTTGGCCTCCCGCCCGAACACCTCGCGGGACCCGGCGCCGGGCTCGCGCCCGCCGGTGTCGCGCATAAAGTGGAAGTTATCCGGCGCGCGCTCCTTTTACATCGCCCGCATCTCGCCGACCCTCACGAGGCATTGCGGCGCCTGGGCGGCTTCGAAATCGCGGCACTCACCGGCAGTTATCTCGGGTGCGCGCAACTGGGTTTACCGGTGCTTGTGGATGGCTTCATCACCAGCGTCGCGGCGCTCGCGGCGGCGCGCCTGTGTCCGGGCGCGGCCCAGTGGTTTATTTTCGCCCACCGCTCGACCGAGCCGGGTCATCGTCTGGTGCTCGCCGCCATGGGCTCCCAACCGCTCCTCGATCTGGGCCTGCGGCTCGGCGAAGGCAGCGGCGCCGCGGCCGCGGTTCCCTTGCTGCGGCTCGCCTGCGCTTTGCATAGAGACATGGCCACCTTTGCCGAGGCCGGTGTTTCCGGGAAGGAACGCTAGGCGTGGCGCGATGACTTTCGTGGATCTGCTGCGGCACGGTGAAGCCGAGGGGGGCCCGCGCTATCGCGGCAGCAGCGACGATCCGCTCACCGCCGAGGGCTGGGCGCGGATGTGGGCGGCCCTCCCCGAAAACGCCCATTGGGACCGCATCGTCAGCTCTCCCCTCGCGCGCTGCGCCGGTTTCGCCCGTGAGCTTTCGCGGCGCCGCTCGCTGCCGATCGAGCTCAACCAGGACTTGCGGGAAATGCACTTCGGCATCTGGGAAGGACGCACGGCCGCTGACCTCGCGGCCATCGATGCCGAAGCGCTGATCCGTTTCTGGCAGGACCCGCTTAAATGTACACCTCCGGGCGCGGAAACCTTATCGCAACTCCAGTCACGCACGCTCGGCACTCTGAAAGCCGTGATGACGCAATATCGCCATCAGCGCCTGCTGCTTATCACCCACGGCGGACCGATCCGCATCCTGCTCTGCCAGGCATTGGGAAAACCGATCGAGAAATCGCTCCAGATCGAGGTCCAGCCCGCCTCGTTGCACCGGCTGTGCGGCCGCACGCATGGAGACGGGTCGATTCGAGTGCGATTGAGGGACCCCGGGAAGCCGTGAAGCAATTGCAAGCTTTCCTCATCGCACTGCAGTTTCTGACCCGGCTGCCGGTGCGCTTGCCGGACGCGCCCGGCGAACAAGCCATCGGCCGGTCCCTGCTCTATTACCCGCTGGTCGGTCTCCTGCTCGGATTCACGCTGGCCGCGTTGGCTTGGGCGCTGAGAGAGGCCAACACCCTGCTGCACGCCGCGATCCTTCTGGCCGCCTGGGTATTGATGAGCGGTGCGCTGCACCTCGACGGGCTGGCCGACAGCGCCGACGCCTGGGCCGGGGGGCAGGGGGATCGCGAACGCAGCCTGGCGATCATGAAGGACCCGGCCTGCGGTCCGGCCGGCGCGGTGGCGCTTATACTGATCTTACTCGTCAAGCTTACCGCGTTGGAAGCGCTGGCCGGGCAACAGGTACCACTGGTGCTTGCACCCATGCTCGGACGCGGCGCGTTGTTGGCGTTGTTTCTTACCACGCCCTACGTCCGGCCCGGCGGATTGGGGGAGGTTCACGCCCGAGCGCTTCCACGCCGACCGGCGGTCATCATCGTGCTCGTTATCGTGGCCGCCATCCCGATAACGATGGGCAGTGATGGGTTGTGGATGCTGGTATCCGTATTCACCGCATTTATGCTAACGCGCGCCGCCATGCTCCGCCGCCTCGGTGGCGCGACCGGTGATACGGCGGGAGCGGTGGTCGAGATCACCGAATCGGCCGTGCTCATCACCGCCGCGATGGTTTAAATAAACCCCAACGTTGCATAAGTTTTCATAGTTTGCTGACTTCAGGCAGCTTTCAAGGCCTCCAGGTAATGCAACAGCTCGTCGCCGACGCCGTAGGGTATCCAGGCGTACGAAGTCCCACAGGGGATCGTTTCTCGAGCATTATGGGCGAGGGAGGATGGGCGATCACCTGCACAGCCGAGGTTGTGGGCGAGGAGCATCGAGAGCAGATAGATCTGATTACCGGCCCAGGTAGGGGTGGGTACATAATCGAGCTGATTGTCGCATTTGAGCTTGGTGAAGATCCCCTCTTGACTGTCCCGTCTACGTTGCGCCACAAGCCAGCCTCGTTTTAGTCTATGCGCTTGTATCCGACCCCAGTGGGAATCTGTAAAATCCGCCGTGTCTCGGCTTAGTTGGGCAGTTGCTTCCGCGGTGGAGTGGAGTAGGTTGCGACACTTTCCCCTCCCGTCGCGCGTCCGCTTCACGTCTACGCAGGAGGCAACTGCCCAACTAAGTTTAGGCCGGGCGAGTTCCGCGCGAACCTGTCACATCTAGCAGGTTCAAATGCAGATCCCCTGGAGGTATCCTAGAGGATCGCCAGAGTCGTCCAGGCGGCACGGCAAATCGGGAATTTTCCAAAAATCGCGAAGGTCGGCTGGGGCAGTGCCGCAAGCCCTGCAGGGACGTAACGATCAAAAGCTGTATCGCAATTGGGCACCCACAACGTCGGCGCTCGCGGACTCGAACTCTCCGACCAGCGTACTGGTAAAGGTGCCTAAAGGCGCGAGATTGCTCGAAACCAGATTGATGGTGTTTTCGATCTCGGCGTCTTCGTAAAATACGTGAGTATATCCGAGATCGAGCACGAGATTCTTTCTGTACTTGTAGCTGGCGCCCGCCGCTAGCCAATGATTATCATTATCCGGCATGCTCGGTGTGCGGAATTGCTTGCTGGGAACAGGCGTTTCATCGAACGAGTATCCGGCGCGAAAGGTCCAGTCGGGGTTGTAGCGGTAATCCACCCCTAGTGCAAAAGTCCAACTGTCTTCCCAGTTTTGCGCTGTAACATCGTCGGGGCTGCCGTCCGCAAACCGGATCCGGATCTCGTCGAAGCGGCTCCAGTTCGTCCAGGCGATCGGCCGCTGGGTGCTCGACCAGGTGTTAGCGCAGATGAAGGACTGGGGGGCGAGGGGACTGACGGTGCCGCGTATCAGCGTCAATGTTTCGGCCTATCAGCTCACGGACCCGGCGTTCCCGCGCACGGTTCTGGAACTGCTAGGCGCCCACGGTCTAGCGGCCGAGTACCTTGGGCTGGAGTTCACCGAAAGCGCGTTGGTGCAGGAACGAACACTGCAGACGCTGATCGCGATCGCCCAACTCGGGGTAGAGCTGGCCGTCGATGACTTCGGTACCGGCTACTCTTCCTTGAGCTATCTCAAGCGCTTTCCTCTGACCACGCTCAAGATTGACCAGTCCTTTGTGCACGATCTTGAAACCGACCCGAGCGATGCGGCGCTGGTCCGGGCGATCATCGCCATGGCCAGGAGCCTGCGATTGCGCGTTATCGCCGAAGGCGTGGAATCCGGCGCACAACGCACGCTGCTCTCGAGATACGGCTGTCGAGAATTTCAGGGATATCTCTTCAGCCCGCCGGTGGCGGCCGAGAAGTTCGCGGCGTTCCTTACGCACCACGGCACGCAACGGCAATGGGTAGAGTAGAGAGCAGGCTTCCACCATACCACCGGTATTGCGGCCGAACGGCTCGATTCGACGCTCGGCACGGCTGGGTCGGCAGCGCTGTGCGCCGAGCAGCCGAGCCCGCTCACTGATCCACTCACACGCCCTCTCTCGCTTCGACTTAGATGTAGATAACGTCTTGACCCGCGCCCCGCGGGGCGGACCGACACTCAAGTTCTCCGAACCGACGCCGATTAACCCCTGCGACGGACGGGAGGGCATGGATGCCACGGCAAGGAGGCATCCGCTTTACATCTCCTTCTCAAGCCGCACTCCCACTTAAACGCCTCACGCGCACCGGCATCTCGAACGCTGCGCGCGGGCTTTCCATTGCTTGCAAACGAGGAGGATCGCGATGACACCAGATTATTTCCCCATTATGGACAAACCACTTCTAGACCGAATCATCCAACGAAACCGGGCTTTAAGTCCGATCTTACGCGGCCCGATGCGCGCGTTAGGTTTGGTGCTGGCGGCACAAGCGGCGTTTATCGCGCCGGCACAAGCCCAGGCCCCGGTTCCCACCAACAGCCTATGGGTCGCGCCCAGCCAACGCAGTAACGCGACGACGGCGATTTTGAAGCCTACCCCTAGGAATTGGGCGGGCGTACGGCTCAACCCTCCGAAGAAGCGTACGCAGTTCGCGAACCTTAACTTTACCTTGCCCGAGGACATGATCCTGCCGCCCACCGTCCCTCCGACCGCCAAGCTGGTGTTTGTAGTGAAGAGCCGGAGTTTCGCCGGATGCAGAATCGGACTTGGTGCATCCTTCTCGGAGAATGGCCAGTCCAGCGCCCTCCTAGTATCCGGTATACCCGCCACCAACATGACTCAGGTCGCGGGTGCAGGCACGGTGGTCGAGTTGCCAGTCTCGTCGCTATTCGATCCGGCCACGATCCCCGCCGTCTATAGCTCGACTAACGATCAGTACGCCAGCGTACAGGTCACCGTTAAGAGAAAGAGCCGCAGGAGCGCCTGCGATCTGGTGCTGGCGGGCATGCGTTTCGATTACGAGGGAACGGGCGGCCTAGCCGGTGTAAATGGCGCGACAGGTGCGACAGGTGCCACGGGCGCGACCGGTCCCGCCGGAGCGAATGGTAAGACCATACTGAACGGCCCAGGCGTGCCCGCCAATACCGTGGGTACGGACGGCGACTATTATTACCGTGTCGGCGCCGACGTTCTGTTTGGACCCAAATCAGCCGGGACTTGGGCTACCTCGCGGTCTGTCGTAGGGCCAACGGGACCGGCAGGTACTGATGGCGCTGCAGGTGGACCCGGACCACAAGGACCGGCAGGTACTGATGGCGCTGCAGGTGGCCCCGGACCACAAGGACCGGCAGGTACTGATGGCGCTGCAGGTGGCCCCGGACCGCAAGGACCGGCAGGTACTGATGGCGCTGCAGGTGGCCCCGGACCGCAAGGACCGCCAGGTACTGATGGCGCTGCAGGTGGCCCCGGACCGCAAGGACCGGAAGGACCGCAAGGACCGGAAGGACCGCAAGGACTGGCCGGCCCCACCGGTGCGATGGGAGCCACAGGCGGCACCATGGGTGCCCTCGCAACGGTGAGTGTTCCGAGTGCGACCAACACGAACTCGCCGAAGAGTGTGACAGCGACCTGCCCACCCGAGACGCCGCGTGCGATCGCCGGCGGTGCAAGGATGGTCGATCCGGGATTGGACCGTAAAGTTGGCCTGACCATTTCGACGATTTCTGGCACTAACGCCTGGACTGCGGAAGCGACTCAACTATTGAGCCTTGCATAATTAGTGAAGTTACCAGAGAGGCAGCTCAGCTTGTTTCCAGAATGCACAAACGAGCGTTGTGCGCCTCTGCATCGAGGCCAGTCGCCTACGCGCCACAGTCGTCA
>Ga0136630_1000277_pt1 | contig 18811 bp, 19 predicted proteins | sample AntDrymUQ5682106_2_FD_105496 | JGI IMG/M metagenome (GOLD analysis project Ga0136630, IMG submission 105496) | Polar desert sand microbial communities from Dry Valleys, Antarctica - metaG UQ568 (21.06) | ecosystem: Environmental > Terrestrial > Soil > Desert | place: Antarctica: Dry Valley...
CAGATCAAGGCCGTCCAGGAGAAGTACAAGGACGACAAGGAGCGCCAGCGCCAGGAGGTCATGAAGGTCTACCAGGAGAACAAGATCAACCCGTTCGCCTCGTGCCTTCCGATCCTGATGCAGCTGCCGTTCTTCATCGGGCTCTTCTACCTGCTGCAGAGCGACCTGCGCTTTGAGATTTGCGGTGTCGGCAGTTCGCCCTGTGGCAAGATCGCGAACCCGACCGGCGCCGAGAAGTTCCTCTTCATCCCGGATCTGACCGACAAGGCGACCGGCGGCGTGCTCGTGGTGCTGATCGTGCTGTACATCAGCTCGCAGCTGCTGTCCAGCGTGCTGACGCCGTCGACCGGCGATCGCAACGCCAAGATGTTGATGTACGGCCTGCCGTTCGTCTTCACGTTCTTCATCATCAACTTCCCGGCCGGTCTGATCGTGTACTGGATCACGACGAATCTGTGGACGGTTGGCCAGGGCTACATCCTGCGCAAGCGGCTGGGGCCAATCAAACCGGTGACCGATGACCTCCCGGCCCCAGTAAAGGCGGAGGAAGACGAAGGGGTCCGCAAGGGCCTGATGGCCAGGCTGATGGAGGCCACCGCGAAACAACCGGTGTCGACCGCGGCCAAAGAGCCCGCGGCGGTGGGAGCTAAGTCGGGCGGCGTGAGCGCGAAGTCGGGCGGCTCGGGAGCGAAGTCGGGCGGCGCGAGCGCGAAGAAACCGGCACCGGCGCCCAAGCCCGCGCGCAGCGGACCACCGCCTAAGCCCCCGCGCAAGAAGAAGAAGCGGTCGGGGCGCCGGCGCTAGATGGTCGCCGAGGACCAGACCGACCCCGCCGAGGCGGTGCAGGAGTTGCTCGAGCACGTCATCGAGGCCCTCGGACTCGAAGCAACCGCCGATGTGCAGGACGACGGGGAGATCTGCACGGGAACGGTGTACGGCGAGGACCTCGGGCTGTTCATCGGCCGCCACGGCCAGACGATCGACGCTGTTCAGCATCTCGCTCAACGAGTGTCCGGCGCGCGCGTGAGTGACGGGCGGAGGATCGTCATCGACGCGGAGGGGTACCGCGAGCACCGCGAGGGGATGCTCCAGCGCCAGGCCGATCACGCCGCCGAGGATGCCCTGCGGTACGGGCGGCCTGTGGCCCTGGATGCGATGACCGCAAGCGAACGCCGGCTCGTGCACGAGTATCTTCGCGACCGCGGTGAGGTGCAGACCTACTCTGAGGGCGACGAGCCTGATCGCCATCTCGTGGTCGCGCCGCTGACCGACTGATCGGGCGCCGTTTCACGTTTTTCTCCCCGGTGTAACACTTTCGGGGATGTTGTCCGACAGCGAGCGCGGTCTCGTCGCCGGCGTGCTGATCAGCGAGGGCTCCTTCGGCGGCGACGGCAAGCAGCCCCACGTCATCCTGCGCAAGCACGTCCGCCACGAGACGTTGATGCGCTGGCTTGTCGAGCGCTTTCCGCGCTCGCGGCTGTACGGGCCCTACCACCACGGCGATCGCTCGTACTTTCAGTGGGTCGCGCGCGGACCGGCCCTCGTCGAGGACGTCCTGCCCGTGCTCGAGGAGCTCGTGGTGCCCGAGCTCGACGCGCATGCGGCCGCACGGCTGCAGGAGATGCGTGAGCGGTACGCGGGGTACATCGCCCGCGTAGGGGAGCGAGAGGGAGCATGAGCGACGAGGTCGCCTCCCGTCTTGAGCGGCTCGCCGAGCGATTCGCATTACCGTCCCAGGCGCCGGCGGCACTCGAGCGACTACTCGGGCTCATCGCCGCCGATCCGCGCGCGCCAACGGCGATCCGCCAAGCGGCCGGTGCCGTCGACGCGCACGTCGCCGATGCGCTCGTCGCGCTGGAGCTCGACGCCGTCGCGACCGCCCGGCAGATCGCCGACCTCGGATCTGGAGCCGGCTTCCCGGGGCTCGTACTGGCGGTAGCGCTGCCCGCGGCGTGCGTGTCCCTGGTCGAGAGCAACCAGCGCAAGTGCGAGTTCCTGGAGCGCGCCGTTGTCCAGATGGGGCTCGACAATGCTCGCGCGGTGCCGGAGCGCGTTGAGGCGTGGAGGGAGGGTCTTCGCCGCTGCGATCTCGTGACCGCGCGTGCATTGGCTCCGCTCAACGTGCTCGTCGAGTACGCCGCGCCGCTCCTGCGGCCACAGGGCGCGCTCGTGGCATGGAAGGGGCGCCGTGACGAGACCGAGGAGGCGGATGGCGCCGCGGCCGCAGCCGCGACCGGACTCGAGCCGGTCACCGTCTACCCGGTTCGGCCCTGGTCGGGAGCCCAGAACCGGCACCTACACCTCTACCTGAAGGTGGGTTCGACTCCGAACGAATATCCCAGGCGACCAGGAATGGCTACAAAACGGCCACTCCGAGCCTCAACCCCAGCGTGAGTTTCGTTCGCAACCGAACGGATCACCGTCTCCGACCGTAGCCACCGGTACCGTGGAGCGATGGGCACGGTGTACGCGATCGCCAACCAGAAGGGTGGCGTCGGAAAGACGACCACGGCGGTCAACGTCGCAGCGTGTCTTGCCGAGGCCGGCTACGCGACCCTGCTCGTCGACATCGATCCGCAGGCCAACGCGACGCTCGGGCTCGGGCTGGCCAAGGACACCGAACCAAACGTCTACGACGTGCTCTCCGGCCGCTGCGAGCTCGGTGACGCGGTCGTCGACACCGCGCTTGAGCATCTCAAGCTTGTCGCCGCGCACCCCGACCTTGCCGCGGCCAACGTCGAGCTGCCACGCGAACCCGGCTCGGAGGGGCGGCTGCGCGACGCCTTGCCCGATATGCGCGAGCGCTTCGACTACATCCTGCTGGACTGCCCGCCGTCGCTCGGTCCGCTGACGGTGAACGGGCTCGTGGCCGCCGACCGCGTGATCGTGCCCGTGCAGACCGAGTACTTCGCGCTCGAGGGCGTCGCCGGCCTGCTCGACACGCTCGCGCTGATCCAGCGCGAGCTCAATCCCCGCCTGACGATCGCCGGCATGCTGCTGACGATGCACGATGGCCGCACGCGTCTCGCGCGTGACGTCGAGCGCGAGGTCCGCGAGCATTTTCCATCGCTCGTCTTCGACACGGTGATTCCACGCAACGTGCGCGTGGGCGAGGCGCCGAGCTTCGGCCGCCCCGTCACACATCACGATCCGCACTGCCCGGGCGCCGACGCGTACTTCGAACTTGCCAAGGAAGTCGTCCGAGCGGGGGTCGGGTCATGAGTGCTGCGCAGCAACGAGGAATGGGCCGCGGCTTGGCCGCGATCCTGTCGGCGTCGGGCGAGGGCGCCGCAGAGGCCCAAGACCTGCGCATGCTCCCGCTGGATCTCATCTCTCCCGGCGCCCACCAGCCGCGCCGCGTGTTCGACGAGGCCGCGCTCGAAGCACTGGCCGGCTCGCTGCGCGAACGCGGCGTGCTGCAGCCGGTGCTTGTGCGCCCGGTGGTCGGCGGCACCTACGAGCTCGTCGCCGGCGAGCGCCGCTGGCGCGCAGCCCAGCTAGCGGGCTTGGAGCGCATTCCGGCACTCGTGCGCGAGCGCGATGACGCCCAGGCGCTCGAAGCGGCGCTGATCGAGAACATGGCTCGTGAGGATCTCAATCCGGTCGAGGAGGCGCGCGCCTGCGCCGCGCTCGTGGAGGAGTTGGGATTGACACGCGAGGACGTCGGCCTGCGCGTCGGCCGCAGCCGCGTCGCCGTCTCGAACCTCATCCGGTTGCTCGACCTGCCCGACGAGGCGATCGCGGCGATCGAGCGCGGCGAGCTGACCGAAGGTCACGGCCGCGCCCTGCTGCTGGCGACCGATCACGCGGACCGCCGCGCGCTGGCCCGCGCGACGGTCGACGAGGGCTGGTCCGTGCGCGCGCTCGAGGCACGCGCACGCGCCGCCAATGAACCGGCCACCGCCCGCCCGCCCCGGCCGCGCGCGGCCGGGGCAGCGCACCCCGACCAGCTCGCGGCCGCCGCGCGCATCACCGACGAGCTCGGCAGCGCACTCGGCGTCGACGTCACGGTGCGCCCGCGCGGCGACGGCTACCGCGTCGAGCTGAGCTTCGATGACCCCGACGAAGCCCTCGCCCTGGCCCGCCGCCTGTGCCCGCGCGCGGTCGCGTAGAATCGGCCCCCTCGCATGCCGGTCCGCCGGCACGCACGCGGGCGATTAGCTCAGTCGGTTAGAGCGCTTCTCTGATAAGGAAGAGGTCCCAGGTTCGAGTCCTGGATCGCCCACTCAATCGGGCCCCCGCCCTGCCGGCGTGTGGTCATCGAGCGGCCACCCCGCGGGCGGCCCCCGGCGTGCGGCCCCAGACGACACCGGCCCCGCGTGCGGAGCCCGTCTGTCCATTGACGGCGGACGCTAACGGCTATGGCCCGCCTATGTCGGGGTTGTCCGTCTCGGGGTTCTGCTCGGTAGCCCCGCTCGTGGCCGCGCCGCTCTGCTGCTCGTTGGTCTCACCCTGGCCGGTGCCGCTCTCGACATCCGCGCCCTTCAGTGCGTCCTCGGTATCGCTAAAGCCTTCGTCCTCCAGCGTCTCGCCGGCGGGGGACTCGTGGGTCTCTTCATCCGACACGTCTGGCTCCTCCCTTGACGGTTCACCTCGCGCATACCCTGCCGCGGCACCCAGCAAAACGGGCGTCCGTGCCGCGCTAGGCCGGTAGCGCGATGTCGTGACGAGCGAGCAGCAGCTCGCCGAGCTCACGGGCTTTCATCGCGGCATCGCGGTCGCCCTCGTGGGCGGCGATGATCGAGCCCTTCATCAGCAGATGCCACTGCCCGGCGAAGCGGTCCGTGTCAGCGATGCCCGCAGCGGCTGCGAGCTCGCACACGAAGGAGCGGATGTTGACGAGATGCACGATGCAGGCGCGGCGCACCGGATCTGTGGCGTCTTCGAACTCGAGCAGGCTCGTAACGAACGCACAGCCCTCGAAGTCGTCGCGTGCGAACCACTCCGAGAAGACGTCGAAGATCGACAGCAGCTGGCCGGCCGGCGACGCGGCGCGGCGCATGACCTCTGTCTGCAGCCAGCCGACGGTCCAGCGCTCCTCGCGCAGCGCTAGGAACGCGAGCGCGAGGTCGTTCTTGGAGGCGAAGTTCCGATACAGCGTCATCTTCGCCACGTCGGCCTCGGCGGTGATCGTGTCGACGCCGATGGCGCGCACCCCCGAGCGGCTGAAGAGCTCGTAGGCCGCTTCCAGAATCCGCTCGCGGCCGCTGCGGGCCTTTGAGGCCGTTGGTGTCTGCGCGCTGGGCACGGATAGGGACGATAGCGGCAGCACGGGCTGGCAGAGGGCTATCCGGGCGGGCCGACCCTGGGCCACCGCAAGGGGCCGTAGCTATGCTCCACGAGATGCAGGAGATGGTCATCTATGGGGTCAGCTTCGACATGGTCGGAAAGCAGCCGATCGTGCTCCTGAAGACGGTCGACAGCAACAAGTTCCTGCCGATCTGGATCGGACATCCCGAGGCGGCGGCGATCCTGATGAAGCTGCAGGGCGCCAGCACGCCGCGACCGATGACGCATGATCTGCTGTGCGACGTACTGGGCGAGCTCGACGTCCGCTGCACCCAGGTCGCGGTGACCGAGCTGCGCGACAACACGTTCTTCGCCTCGATCTCGCTTACCGTCGACGGCAAGGAGATGGAGATCGACTCGCGTCCGAGCGATGCGCTGGCGCTCGCCGTGCGCTCCGGCGCGCCGATCTTCGCCGCCGAGGACGTCATCGCCGAGTCGGCGATCGAGTTCGAGCACGACGTCGAGGACACCGAGGAGGTCGTCGAGAAGTTCAAGGACTTCCTCGACCAGGTCAGCCCGGAGGACTTCGCCGGGGAGGAGTAGGGTTTCGCCGTCCGGTCATCGCGAGCGATGACCTCCCGGCGACGTTACATTGCCAAGGCCAAGATCCGCCCGATCAGCTCGTCGAAGCCGATCCCGGCGGCCTCGGCGGCCATCGGTAGCAGCGAGGTCTCGGTCATGCCCGGGATCACGTTGGCCTCGAGCACGGTCAGCTCGCCGCTGTCGGAGTCGAGCATGAGGTCGATGCGCGCGAAGCCGCGGCAGCCGAGCACGCGCCAGACGTCGAGCGCGAGCGCCTGTGCGCGAGCGCCGACGTCGCCGGGGACGTCGGCCGGGCAGACGAACTGCGTGCGGCCGATCTCGTAGCGCGCCTCGAAGTCGTAGAAGTCCTCCTCGCGGGGGACCGCCTCGACGACCGGCAGCGCGGTCGCCTGCGCCCCGTCCGGCGTATCGAGCACCGACACCGCCAGGTCGCGCCCGTGAACATGACGCTCGAGCAGGACCTTGTCGCCGTAGGAGAACGCCGCCACGAGCGCGCCCGGCACGTCCTGCGCCGCGGCCGCGAACTTGATCCCCAGGGCGGATCCCTGGCCGGAGGGCTTGACGACGATCGGAAACCCCAGACGCTGCTCGATCGCCGGCAGCGCGTCGCCGGCCCCGAGCTCCTTGAAGGCCGTCTCGTTGAAGGCGAAGAAATCCGGCGTCGGGATCCCCGCGTCGAGCATGTGGTGCTTGGCCAGCACCTTGTCAGCGCAGCGAAAGCACGCCGACACGCCCGAGCCCGTGTACGGAATGGCGATCGCCTCGAGCAGCTCCTGCACGGTGCCGTCCTCGCCGTCGCGGCCGTGCAGCGCGACGAACGCGACCTCGGGCGCGGCGTCGCGCAGGCGCTGCACGAGATCGTGCCCGACGTCGATGCCGATCACGTCGTGCCCGAGGCGCTCGAGCGCGTCCTCGACGCGACCGCCCGACTTCAGCGAGACCTGACGCTCGAGCGAGCGGCCGCCCTTGAGGACGGCGACGCGGGTCATCGGGAGCAGCGGCGCCGTGCGACGGCGCCGACATCTGTCGAGTAACGACGCACTGTCATCGTTCGCGCGCGTCCGCGCGCCGGCGGCGCTCGGGCGCGGGCAGGTGCAGCACGTCGGCAAGCTCGGCGTCGGGCTCTTCCGGCGCTGGCTCGGCGTCGGTCACGGTGTGGTGGGTCCCGGTCAGCGTGCCGTACAGGTCGATCTGCTCGCGCACGACCTCGCCGATGCGGTGCACGCCCTCGCGGATGTCGGCCTCGCCGACGCCGGAGAAGTTCAGCCGCATCGAGCTGGCGCCGCGCCCGTCGAGGAAAGCCGCGCGACCGGGCACGAAGGCGACGTGCTGATCGAGCGCGCGAGCCAGCAGGTCGGTCGTGTCGATGTAGTCGGGCAACGTCGCCCAGATGAACAGTCCGCCCTGCGGGTGCGTCCAGCGCGCTTCGGGGCCGAACGACTCCGCCAGCGAGTCGAGCATGACGTCGCGCCGGCGGCGATAAATCTCCTTCAGCGAGTGCACGTAGTCCTGCCAGCGCCCGCTGGCGAAGTAGGCCACGACGAACAGCTGCGTCAGCGACGAGGAGCACAGGTCCGATGCCTGCTTGCCGATGTTCATCCGCTCCAGCACCGGCCGCGGCCCGACGCTCCAGCCCAGGCGCACCCCCGGCGAGAGGATCTTCGAGAAGGTGCCCAGGTAGATGACGAAGTCGCCGCCGTCGAGGGCGTAGAGCGTCGGCAGCGGGTCGCCCTCGTAACGCAGCAGCCCGTAGGGGTTGTCCTCGAGCACGAGCAGCTCGCGCTCGCGCGCCACCTCGACCAGGCGCCGGCGGCGGGGCAGCGACATCGTTGCGCCGCCGGGGTTCTGGAATGTCGGCACCGTGTAGATGAACTTCGGCCGCCGGCCCTCGCGCTCGAGACGATCGAGCGTCAGCTCGAGCTCGTCGATTCGCATCCCGTCCGCGTCGAGGCCGATCTGCACGACATCGGCCTGGTAGGAGCAGAAGGTCGGGATTGCCCCCGGATAGGTGGGCGCCTCGGCGACGATCACGTCGCCGGGATCGACGAGCGTCTTGCAGACGAGGTCGATCACCTGCTGGCCGCCGGAGGTGACCAGCACGTCGTCGGCATCGACCGTCGTGCCCTCCTCGGCCATGACCTCGGCGATGCAGCTCTTGAGCACCGTCAGCCCCTCGGTCGGGCCGTACTGCAGCGAGCGCGCGCAGGAATCGGTCGCGACCCCGCCCATGATCGCGGCGAACGACTCGGGCGGAAACGACGACGTGTCGGGCAGTCCGCCGGCCAGCGAGATGATGTCGCTGCGCTCGGTGAGCGCCATCAGGTCGCGCATCGCCGACGACTTCATCACCTTCGTGCGCGCGGCGAACAGTCCCGCGTATCGCTCCAGATCGCGCGAGGTCTGACGCGCGCCGGGCGGACTCGCCATACGCCGTGTTTCGCCGGAGGGCCGCCGGTCCCTGTCGTCTATCGTCATTGCGCTTTCACGCTACCGGACGGTTTGCGACTCCTCATCGACATCCTCCAGGGCGCCGGGCTGGCCGGTGCGGCGGGCATTCGGCCGTTCCTGCCCGCGCTCGTCGCCGGGGCGTTCGCCCGCGGCGACCTGCTGATCGACTTCGACGGCACGAAGTTCGCCTTTCTCGAGCGGCCGGGCTGGCTGCTGGCGCTCGTCCTTGCGGTCGCGGTCGTCGGGTTCCTCGAGCGCCGCGCCATCGCCGAAGGGCAACTGGAAGCGGCGCTCGCCGGCATCGGCATCGGCCTCGGCGCGCTGCTGTTCGCCGGCACGCTCGACGATCGCTTCGACGTCTGGTGGCCGGGTCTGGTCGGCGGCGGCCTGTGCGCGGCGTTGGCCGGCGCCGCGACGCGCTCGCTGCTGGTACGCACGCGCGCGCGGCTGGACCCGACTGCGGGCGCCGCGCTTCCCGTCTATGCGGAGGGCACGGCGCTCGTGCTCGCGGCGCTGGCCGTCGTCGTGGCGCCGATCTCGATCGTGGCCCTCGGCTTCTTCGCCTTCATGCTGCGCGGAGGCCGGCGCCGCGAGGGCGAGCGATACGCCGGGCTGCGCATTCTCAAATGACCCCAAAGCTCGTGCTCGTCGTGATCGACGGGCTCAAGCCGGCGATGGTGGAGCGGGCCATGAACGCGGGCAGTGCACCGGCGCTCGCCGCGATCCGCGAGCGCGGCACGTACGTCGACGAGTGCTGCGCGGCGTTTCCGTCGGTCACGCCGGTCTGCGCCGCGACGATCGCGACCGGGCAGCTGCAGGACGAGCATCAGATTCCGTCGATGAACTGGTACTCGCGCGCCGAGCAGCGTTACGTCGAATACGGCTCCTCGTTCTCGGCCTCGCGCAAGGTCGGGCTCAACCGCCAGCTCGTCGACACGATCTTCAACATGAACGCGGTTCACCTGAGCCCCGACGTGACGACCATCTTCGAGGCGCTCGACGACGCCGGCGTGCGCACCGCGGGCACGACCTACCTCATGTTCCGCGGCCGCCACCCGCACGAGGTGTCCCGGGACTTCGCCCTGACGCGGGTCGCCTCGCAGCTGTTCAAGCGCTCCGTGATGGGACCGCGCGAGCTCTTCTACGCCGACATCTTCGCCAGCCGCAAGACGGGGTGCTGGTCGCGTATGGGGCTGCCGGGGCTGCGCGACCAGCATTCGGGCTGCGTCGGCGCGTACCTCGTCGAGCACGATCTGTTCGACTTCCTGCTGCTGTCGCTGCCCGACAACGACGCGCACTCGCACAAGTACGGCCCGCACGCGCAGATCGACTCGATCGCGCGCGCCGATGCCGAGCTGTGGCGCGTGATGGAGGCCGCCGGCGGCCACGAGGCCTTTCTCGACGAGCATGCCGTGATCGTCGTCGCCGACCACTCGCACTCACCGGTCGAGCGCGTGATCGACTTCAAGCGGCCCTACGCGGACTGGAAGCTGATCCTGCCGTCGGGCCCGCGCTCGCGCCAGGGTGAGATCGCGTTGTGCCCGGCGCAGCGCTCGGCGATGATCTACTCGATGGTCGAGACACGCTCGTCGGCGCTGCCCGTGCTGGTCGCGACGGCGCGTGAGATCGAGGGCGTCGACCTCGTGATGTGGTGGGAGGGCGGCGAGCTCGGGACGCGGGCGCATATCGGCGGCGAGCGCGGCGAGCTGAGCTTCTGGCCGGGCGACGATCTGGCGGATGCGCGCGGCCGCCGCTGGACCGTCGAAGGTGAGCTCGACACGCTGCGCGCGCGCGCGCAGGACGACATGCTGGTCAGCGAGCACTACCCCGATGCGCTCGCGCGTGTGTGGGCCGCGCTGAGCTGCCCGACGTCTGGCGACGTGCTGCTGTCGGCCGAGCCCAACTACGAATTCGCCGACTGGGGTGGACGCGCGCACGTGCGCGGCGGCAGCCACGGATCACTGCACCGCGTCGACTCGCTGGGCGCGCTGCTGTTCTGCGGCGTGGACGCTCCGCCCGAGCGCGCCGACGGCGCGTGGTCGATCGCCGACATCGCGCCGATGGTCCTCGGGCATCTCGACGCGAGGTAGCCTGCTTGCCATGACCGACGAGGCCGTCGCGGTGCCGACACACCCCGAACGCAAGCACGAGGCGACGGCTGCCGCGTCCGAGGCGGTCTCACCGCGGTCCAAGCGCCGGCGCGCGCACGCGGCCCTGCGGCGCCCCGCCAACTGGTTCGAGCTCGTGCGCTTCGGGGCGGTCGGGGCGAGCGGCTACGTCGTCAACCTCGTGGTCTTCGCGCTCGCCCACAACCTGGCCGGCGTCCACTACCAGTCCGCCGCCGTGCTCGCGTTCGGTGTCGCGCTGACCAACAACTTCATCTGGAACCGTCACTGGACGTTCAAGGCCCACGACGGGCACGCCGGCTTCCAGGCGGCGCGCTTCTTCGTCATCTCGGTCGTCGCGTTCGCCTTCAGCCTGGTCGCGCTGACGCTGCTCGTCGAGAGCCTGCACGTCGCCAAGCTGCCCGCGCAGGCAATCGCGATCGCCACGGCGACACCGCTGAACTTCGTCGGCAACAAGCTCTGGAGCTTCCGCACGTAGATGACGGGCCGGGCGCCCGTCTCACGCGGGCCGGCCGGCTGTGCTGTGCTGCTCGTGCTCCTGGCGCTGTCGACCGCGCCGGCAGCGGCGCAGACGGCTGCGCCGGGCACGACCAGCGGCGCCCCGGCCGTGCGCGCCGGGCTGCCGACTGCCGCGCTCGCGGCCGGCGGGCTGGTGAGGCCGTCCCGCTCGGACGTCGCGCCGGCCGGTCGCCGGCTGACGCCTCGGCGCGCCGGTGCACTCGCCGGTGGCCTGCAGGCGGTGCGCGACGAGCGACGCAGCTATCCGCGCTCGACGCGCGAGGTCTATCTCAAGGGCCCCGGCAACTGGCAGGTCTCGTATTTCGCCAGGGTGCCGCCCGGAGAGCCGCGCAAGGAGATCGCCCAGGTGCTCATCCGCGATCGCGACGGGCGCGTGCTCGAGGTGTGGACGGACTACAAGGTCGCCTGGACGATGGCGCGCGGCTACCCCGGGGCGTTCGGGCGGATCGTCAACGCGCCGTGGGTATGGATCCCGCTCGCGCTGCTGTTCGTGCTGCCCTTCGTCGACCCGCGCCGGCCGCTGCGGATGCTACATCTCGACCTGCTCGTGCTGAGCGCGTTCTCGGTCTCGCTGGCGTTCTTCAACGCCTCCCGGATCGACATCTCGGTGCCGCTCGTCGCGCCGCTGCTGGCCTACCTGCTGGGCCGCATGCTGTGGATCGGCCTGCGCCGGCGCGACGCCGACCAGCAGGCCCGCCAGCCGCTGCAGCTGCTCGTGCCGCCGCGCTGGCTGGCGATCGCCGTGATCTTCCTGGTCGGCTTCCGGGTCGCGCTCAACGTGACGAAATCGAACGTCATCGACGTCGGCTATGCGAGCGTGATCGGAGCCGACCGCTTCGGCGACGGACGCCAGCTGTACGGCGCGTTTCCGAGCGAGAACGCCTACGGCGACACCTACGGCCCGGTGATCTATGCGGCGTACGTGCCCTTCGAGCAGGCGTTGACGTGGAGCGGTTCGTGGGACGAGCTGCCCGCCGCACACGGCGCGGCGATCGCATTCGATCTGCTGGCCTGCCTGCTGTGCTTCCTCGTCGGCCGCCGCGCGCGCGGCCCGACGCTCGGGATCGCGCTCGCCTACGCGTGGGTCACGTTTCCGTTCACGCTCTACGTCTCGATGTCCAACGCCAACGATGCGCTCGTCACCGTGTTGGTGCTCGCCGCGCTGCTGGCCGCGGCGCGCCCGGTCCGGCGCGGAGCGCTGCTCGCGCTCGCGGGCCTGACGAAGTTCGCGCCGCTGGCGCTGGCGCCGCTGTTCGCCACGTATCCGCGTCCAAACGTACGCGGCGTCGCGCTGTTCGCCGCCGGGTTCGCGCTCGCCGCGGCGCTGGCGCTCGTGCCCGTGGTGGCGCACAACAATCTGCGCGACTTCTGGGACGCGACGATCGGCTTTCAGTCCCAGCGCGGATCGCCGTTCTCGCCATGGGGGTTGTATGACCCCGACGTGAGCTGGCTGGACAGCGCGCAGCGCGTCGTGCAGGTGGCGGCGCTGGCGCTGGCGCTGGCGCTCGCCTGCGTGCCGCGGCGGCGCGACCTCGTCGGTCTGGCAGCGCTCAGCGCGGCGATCCTGCTGGCGCTGCAGCTCGGCGTCAGCCACTGGTTCTATCTGTACATCCCGTGGTTCTTTCCGCTCGTGATGCTCGCCCTGCTGGGCCGCTGGGGCGAGCCGGCGCGGGCGTGAAGGCCCGCACCTTCGAGCTCGCCGCGCCGGCGCTCGCGCTGGCCGTGATCTACGCGCTGGCGACGACCGTCGGCCCGTTATCCGACACGACGGTCAACGACCTGTTCGTCTACCGCACGTACGCCGACCTGCTGGCGGCCGGGCAACGTCCGTACCTGGACTTCGGCTTCGAGTACCCGCCGCTGGCGGCGCTCCCGCTGTGGCTGGCGGGCCTGCCGGCCCGCGACGAGGCGACGTACGCGGTGAGCTTCGCGTTGCTGATCGGTGCGTTCGTGCTGGCGCTGCAATGGCTCGCAGCGCAGCTTGCCGGCGACCGTCGCACGGGCCTGACGGTCGCCTGGTTGCTCGCCCTCACTCCCGTGCTGATCGGCGCCTCGCTGCGCACGCACTTCGACGCGATTCCGGTCGCGCTCGCGCTGGCGGGCCTGCTGGTGCTGGCCCGCCAGCGGACGAGCATCGGCTTTGCGCTGCTCGCGCTGGGCACGATGACGAAGCTGTTTCCGGCGCTGCTGGCCGCGGCGGCGATCGTGTGGCTCGTCGCGCGCGGCGAGCAGCGTGCGGCGCTGCGCGGCGCCGCGATCTTCGCCGCTGTCGTGGTGGCGATCTCGCTGCCGTTCGCCGGCGACGGCTACCTCGACGCGCTGCGCTTCCACATCGACCGTCCCGTGCAGATCGAGTCCACGCCGGCGACGGTCCTGTTCGCCCTCGGAGGCTCGGAGGTCACCGGCACGAACCTGCGCCCGGACCGCTTCAAGTCAAACGGCCTCGACGGCGGCGCCGCCGACACCGCGGCGGCGGTCTTCGCCGTCGCGCTCGCGCTCGCGCTCGCGGCGATCCTCGCGCTCGCCGCGCGGCGCCCAGACGTGCGCCACCTCGTGCTGTGCGGCTTCGCCGCGCTGCTGGCGTTCGTCGCGCTGGGCAAGGTCTTCTCGCCGCAATACGTGATCTGGCTGGCGCCGTTTGCGGCGCTGGCGTGGGTGTGGCGCGAGCGGATCGTCGCGTTGCTGACGGCGGGCGCGATCGTGCTCACGCAGCTCGAGTTCCCCAGCCGCTACTTCGATCTCATCAACGAGCGCGAGGACGTCATCCGCATCGTCGCCGCGCGCAACGCGCTGACGCTGGCCGCGCTGCTCACGCTGGCAGCATCACTTGCTCGATCGCGTCGGCCTTCATCGCCTGCGACGAGTGCACGAGCACGCCCATGAGCCAGGGGTCCTCGTCGGAGGTGTCGAAGCGCTCGCTCATGTGCGTCACAAAGCCACGGATCGCCTGCTCCTTGCGCACGCCGATGACGCCGCCGCGCGGACCGGTCATGCCTACGTCGCTGATGTAGGCCGTCCCGCCGGGCAGCACGCGCGCGTCGGCGGTCGGCACGTGCGTGTGCGTGCCCACGACGGCTGTCACGCGGCCGTCGAGGTGCCAGCCCAGCGCGACCTTCTCGCTCGTCGCCTCGGCGTGGAAGTCGACGAGCACGTGGTCCACGCGGCCCTCGAGCTCGCCCAGGGCGGCGTCAATCTCCGTGAAAGCCGGCCTGCCGGCGCGCAGGAAGATGTTGCCGCTGAGGTTGACGACGCCGAGCCGCACGCCGTCGCGCTCCACCACGCACGTGCCGTGTCCCGGCTGGTTGCGCAGGTAGTTGTACGGCCGCAGGATCTCGTCGTGGTCGTCGAGATAGCCGTAGATCTCCTTGCGGTGGTAGGCGTGGTTGCCGAGCGTGATGACGTCGACCTCGGCGGCGAACAGCTCGTCGGCGATCTTCGGCGTGACCCCCAACCCGCCGGCGGCGTTCTCGCCGTTGACGACGACGAACGTCGGCTCGTGGCGTTCGCGCAATCCGGGCAGCAGCCCGAGCAGCGTCCGCTTGCCAAGCGATCCGACGACATCGCCGATGAACAGAATCGTTGCGGGCTTTTCCGGCACGGCCCGTACTCTGACGAGGATGGCTCCCGAGGGCGACACCCCGAGCCCCGACGCGGCGCCGCGCGGCGCCGCGACACCGGCCGCGAGTCGCGCCGAAATCGCCAACACGCCGGCGGCACCGGTCGTCGTCCCACGCTGGATCCAGCTCGTCATGCTGCCGCTCGCGGTGCTCGGGCTGTACGCGCTCGCGCACGCGGCCGGGACCGTCCTGCTGCTGTTCGTCGTGGCGGCCGTGATCGCGCTGATCCTCAACCCGCTCGTGTCGCTCGTGCAGCGCACGCGACTGCCGCGGACCTTCGCGGTCATGGCCGTCTACGCGGCGTTCTTCACGCTGATCCCGACGATCGGCTTCCTGCTCGCCGATCCGGTCGCCAACCAGGCCAGATCGTTCGCCGACGATGTCCCGGGTCTTGTTGACGACGCCGACGCGTCGCTGGACGACCTGCAGCAGTTCTTCGACGACAACGGCATCGACGTGAAGATCAAGGGCGACAGCGACAGCGCGCTGGCGTCGTTGCAGGACTCGCTGCAGCGCGGCTCCGGCGAGATCGTGTCCTTCACGGGCGAGCTGCTGCGCGTGCTCATCGAGCTGTCGTTCTACGTGATCCTCGTGATCGTCCTGTCGATCTACATGCTCATCTACGCGCCGAAGATCGGTGCGCTCCTGCGCGCGGCCATGCCCCCCGGCGACGGAACGCCGCAGGACGACTACCCGACGCGCGTTCAGAAGGCTGTCTACGGCTACGTGCGCGGCCAGCTGCTGTTCAGCCTGATCATGGGCACGAGTGCGGGCGTCGCGCTGTGGATCTTCGGCGTCGTCGGGATCTTCCCCGCGGGTCGCACGTACGCCTTTGCCTTCGGCGCGTTCTTCGGGCTGATGGAGCTCGTGCCCTACGTCGGGCCGGTGCTCGGCGCGCTGCCGCCGATCGTCGTTGCCCTGGTGCAGGACCCGCTGACCGCGGTATGGGTGGCGCTGCTATTCGTCGCCCTGCAGCAGCTGGAGGGCCATGTCGTCGCGCCCAACGTCTTTGGCCATGCGCTGCGCCTCAACCCGCTGCTGGTCATCCTCGCGCTGCTGCTCGGCGGCGAGATCTACGGCTTCGTCGGCGCGCTGATCGCGTTGCCGATCGCCGCCGTCCTGCGCGAGACGTTCGACTACCTGCGCGAGCACCTGATCCTCGAGCCGTGGGGAACGTCGGGCGGGCTCGTGCTCGGGCCGGCGTCGCGGGCGCCGCCCGCCCCCGAGCCCGACGCCGTCTCGCCGCCGACCGAGCAGCTGCCCAGCCCGCCGGCTCAGCGCTGACGCTGACCGCCAAACGCATCACGCGTCAGCGCGAGGAACGCCTCCGCCGCCGGCGAGTGGCGTCGCTGGGAGCGCGATGCGAGCGTCACGTCGCGCGTCAGCGACGGCTCGACGAGCGCGGCGACGGCGATCGCGGGCCCGGGCTCGTCGGCGTCTGAGCGCGGGACGATCGCGACGCCGAGCCCGCGCGCGACGAGGCTGCGGATGTTGCGCGACTCGTTGGACTCGAACGCGATCCGCGGCTCGAAGCCGACCGTTGCGCCGGCCGTCGCCAGCAACTCACGCAGCCGCGCGCCCTCGCGGTAGCTGATGAACGCGTCCTGCGCCAGCTCGGCGAGGCGCACCCGGCGGCGCCCGGCGAGGCGGTGCGTGGGCGGCAGGACCGCGACGAGCTCCTCGGTGACCAGCGGGTGGAGCGTCAGGCCGTGGCTGTGAATGCGCTCGGTGACCGACAGGAAGGCGAGGTCGATCTCGTCGTCGCGCAGCATCGCTGCCAGCTCGTCGCTGGACTGTTCGCGCACCGTCAGGTCGACCGCGGGATGAAGCTCATGGAAGGCCGCCAGCAGCGATCCGAGGTCCACGGGGCCCATCGTGTGCAGCGCGCCGATCGACACGTGGCCCGCCTGCACGCCGGTGAAGCCGTCGAGCTCCTCACGCGCTGCGTCGAGCTCGGCCAGCGCGCGCCGGGCGCGCGCGACGAGCGCCTCGCCGGCCTCGGTCATCGAGACGCGGCGCGTCGTGCGCTGCACGAGTGCCAGCCCCAGCTCGGCCTCGAGCCGGCGGATCTGCTGTGAGAGCGCCGGCTGGGCGACGTGCTCGCGCGCGGCGGCGCGGGTGAAGTGACACTCGTCGGCGAGCGCGACGAGGTAGCGCAGCTGTCGCAGTTCCATGCCTACAGCTTATAAATCTCAGCACGGACACGTCTTGGACATCTGGATGGCCTGACCTATGATTGAACGCGTCGTCTCCTCCCGTTGCGCCCCGCCGGACCGGCCACTCTCCCCTCGCTTGCCGGTCTGCGGGGCGCAACACCGTTCTGCGGCCGTTTGTTCTTGTCGCGCCGCGAGCGCCCCTCGCCGGTCGCCCGGCGGGCGCAGGTACCCTTGGCACATGGCTTTTCCGGCAACCCGCATGCGACGCCTGCGTTCGACGGCCAGCGTGCGCGACCTCGTGCGCGAGACGCGCCTGGGGCCGCATGATCTCGTGCTGCCGCTGTTCGTCGAGGCGGCCGTGAGCGGCGCGAACGGTCGTCGTGCGATCGCCTCGATGCCCGGCGTCGACCGGCTGTCGATCTCGGCCGCCGTGCAGGAGGCCGGTGCCGCGCACGCGCTCGGCCTGCCGGCCGTGCTGCTGTTCGGGATCCCCGAGCACAAGGACGCCGAGGGCTCGGGTGCGTACGACGACGAGGGCATCGTGCAGCTCGCCACGCGCGCGATCAAGGACGCCCATCCCGAGCTGCTGGTGATGACCGATGTCTGCCTGTGCGAGTACACCGACCACGGCCACTGCGGGCTCGTGCGCGCCGATGGCGCGGTCGACAACGACGCGAGCGTCGAGCTGCTCGCACGCACCGCCGTCTCGCACGCGCGCGCGGGCGCCGACATCGTCGCGCCGAGCGACATGATGGACGGGCGCGTCGGCGCGATCCGCGCGGCGCTCGACGAGGAGGGCCTGGTCGACACGCCGATCGTCGCCTACAGCGCGAAGTTCGCCTCCGCCTTCTACGGCCCGTTTCGCGAGGCTGCCGGCTCAACGCCCGCGTTCGGCGATCGCCGTGCCTATCAGCTGGACCCGGCCAACGGCGACGAGGCGTTGCGCGAAGCGCTGCTCGATGTCCAGGAGGGCGCCGACGTGATCATGGTCAAGCCGGCGCTGGCCTACCTCGACGTCATCCGGCGCGTCAAGGACGCCACGCGGCTGCCGGTGGCCGCGTACAACGTCAGCGGCGAGTATGCGATGGTGAAGGCCGCCGCGGCGGCCGGTGCGCTCGACGAGCGCACCGCCGTGATCGAGATGCTGACCTCGATTCGTCGCGCCGGCGCCGACATCGTCATCACCTACCACGCCAAGGACGCCGCAACGTGGCTGTAACGCCCAAAGTCCGATCCCGCAAGGACGGCGCGGCCGTCGCGCTGGACGACGTTGACCGTCGCGTGCTGAACCTCATGCAGGGGTCGTTCCCGCTCGATCCGCATCCTTACGCCGCCATCGCTCGCGAGGCGGAGCTCTCCGAGGAGGCCGTGTGCGCACGCGTCCAGCGCCTGCTCGACGAGCGCATCATCCGTCAGGTCACGCCGATCTTCGACACGCGCGCGCTCGGCTACGGGTCGATGCTCGTCGCCGCCAAGGTCGATCCCGAGTACCCGTGGCGGGCCGCGAAGATCATCAACTCGCATCCCGGCGTCAGCCACAACTACCTGCGTAACCACGACTTCAACATGTGGTTCACGCTCGCCGTCGAGGGCGACTCCAAGCTCGGCATGCAGGGCACCCTCGACGTGCTCCAGGAGCTGACCGGCGCGCAGTCGATCCGCCAGCTGCCGACGCTGAAGCTGTTCAAGATCCGCATGGATCTCGAGATGGAGTCCGATACGAAGGCGCTCGCCTCCGAGGGCAAGTCGCAGGAGCCGGTCGAGCTGCTCGGGGTGCCCTATGACGAGCGCGACAAGGATGTGATCCGCGCGACCCAGGGCGACCTGCCGGTCGTGCCCGAGCCCTACGCGCAGGCCGCGCAACGCCTCGGCATGACGCAGGCACAGCTGCTCGAGCACCTGGCCGGCATGAAGCAGCGCGGCATCCTGCGCCGTGTCGCGGCGATCCTCTACCACCGCCGCGCTGGTTTCAGCGCCAACGGCATGGGCGTATGGAACGTGCCCGACGAGCAGATCGCTCAGCTCGCCCCGCGGATGGCGGCCTTCCGCGGCATCTCACACTGCTATCAGCGGCCGACCTACGAGGACTGGCCCTACTCGGTCTTCACGATGG
>Ga0136630_1000278_pt1 | contig 18790 bp, 16 predicted proteins | sample AntDrymUQ5682106_2_FD_105496 | JGI IMG/M metagenome (GOLD analysis project Ga0136630, IMG submission 105496) | Polar desert sand microbial communities from Dry Valleys, Antarctica - metaG UQ568 (21.06) | ecosystem: Environmental > Terrestrial > Soil > Desert | place: Antarctica: Dry Valley...
GATCGCAGCGACCTGACCCCGGCAGGCTCGACCACTGGCCCATCGGGTACGGACGGTCTGCGCCCGCTCAGGTAGGCGTCTTGCGCACGGTCAGCACGTGCGCCGGCTCCACGTTCGGGTCCAGCCGAACGTAGTTGTGCTCGCCCCACGTCCAGGTTTCACCGCTCAGCTCGTCGTGCACGCTGAAGCGGTCGTGCCAGTCGAGACCGAGCGCGGGCATGGCTAGGCGCACCGTCGTCTCCTGTGCCGCGTGCGGGTCGAGGTTGACCACGACGATCAGCAGGTCCTCCTCGCCTGACGGCGAAACCGCCCGCTTGGACCAGCACAGGACGTTCTCGTTGTCGCTGGCGTGGAAGGTGACGTTGCGCAGCTCCTGCAGGGCAGGGTGCGCGCGCCGCAGGTCGTTGAGCCGGGTCAGGTACGGCGCGAGCGACCACCCCTCCTCGGCGATCCGGTCCCAGTCTCGCACCCGAATCTGGAACTTCTCGGAGTCCAGGTAGTCCTCGCCGCCAGGGCGCAGGGCCACGTGCTCGTACAGCTCGAAGCCCGCGTACACGCCCCAGCTCGGGCAGGTGAGAGCGGCGACGGTGGCCCGGACCTTGAATGCCGCCGGTCCGCCGTGCTGGAGGTAGGCGGGCAGGATGTCAGGGGTGTTGACGAAGAAGTTGGGCCGCAGGACGTGCGCGGTCTCGTAAGCCACCTCGGTGACGTACTCGCGCAGCTCCCAGGCAGCGTTGCGCCAGGTGAAGTAGGTGTAGCTCTGGTGGAAGCCGACCGTCGCGAGGCCCCGCATCATGGCGGGCTTGGTGAACGCCTCGGACAGGAACACGACGTCCGGGTCGCTCTCGCGGATCTCGGCGAACAGCCGCTCCCAGAACATGACCGGCTTGGTGTGCGGGTTGTCGACGCGAAAGACACGCACGCCGTGGTCCATCCAGTGGCGCACGATCCGCAGCACCTCGGCGTAGATGCCCTCCGGGTCGTTGTCGAAGTTGATCGGGTAGATGTCCTGGTACTTCTTCGGCGGATTCTCCGCGTACGCGATCGAACCGTCGGCCCGGGTGCCGAACCATTCCGGGTGCGTCGTCACCCAGGGATGGTCCGGCGCGGCCTGCAAGGCGAGGTCGAGCGCGACCTCGAGGCCCTCCTCGTGGGCCCGGGCCACGAAGGCGTCGAAGTCTTCGATCGTGCCCAGGTCGGGGTGGACGGCGTCATGGCCGCCCTCGGCCGAGCCGATGGCCCACGGTGATCCCACGTCGTCCGGGCCGGGTGTCAGGGTGTTGTTGCGGCCCTTGCGGTTGACTCGGCCGATCGGGTGGATCGGTGGCAGGTAAATGATGTCGAAGCCCATCGCGGCCACCGCGGGCAGCCGCTCGGCGGCGGTGCGCAGCGTGCCGGGCGTGACCGTCCCGTCGGGCTGGGCGACCGCGCCCTCCGAGCGAGGGAAGAACTCGTACCAGGATCCGTAAAGCGCGCGCTGCCGGTCGCAGAAGAAGGGGTACGCGTGGGATGCGCTGAGCAGGTCACGCAGCGGCGTGCGGGCGAACACGTCGGCCACCTCGTCGCCGACTCCGGCGGCCAGCCGGGCCGGGACCGGGCGGCTGTCGTCGGCCAGTGCCTTCGCCGCGTCGGCCAGCGTCTGTCCGTCCACCGTGGCGTCGCGTGGCAGGGCCTCGGCGGCCCTGGTCAGCAGCAGCGCGCCCTCGGTGAGCATCAGCTCGACGTCGACATCGGCCTCGATCTTGACGGTGGCGTCGTGCTCCCAGGTGGCGTACGGGTCGCCCCACGACTCGATCCGGAAGGTCCAAGGACCCATCTCGTCGGCGCGGATCAACGCGGCGTACTCGTCGGGCTGGTCCCCGTGCTTGCGCAGGGAGACCAGCGGCCGGTCCTCGCCATCGGGTCCGGTCAGGACCACCCCGCACCCGAGCCGGTCGTGACCCTCACGAAAGACGGTGGCGCGCACGCTGAACGGCTCGCCAACGGCTGCTTTGACCGGGTAGTGGCCGCCTTCGACAACGGGCTGGACGTCCATGATCGGGATGCGGGTCACCATGGGCCCAAACGTAGTGCCGCTGCCCCGGGGGTCTGCAAACCCGAGGCGGCCGAGGCCGGTAGCCTCGCCCCTCGTGCGCGCCATCCGACGGTTCACCGTCCGCCCCGTCCTTCCACCCGCCCTGAGTGCTCTCGCCGACCTGGTGACGAACCTGCGGTGGTCCTGGCATCCCCCGACCCAGGACGTGTTCGCCGCCGCGGACCCGGCCGTCTGGGAGGCATCCGGGCACGACCCCGTACGCCTGCTCGGCGGCCTGTCACGCGAACGACTGCAGCAGCTCACCCACGATCAGGACTTTCTCGCGCGACTGGGTGCCGCCCACGCGGACCTCGAGCAGTACCTCGCCGGGCCGCGCTGGTACCAGCAGTCGGCGCTCGAGGGCGCGCCGGAGACGATCGCGTACTTCTCCCCGGAGTTCGGGATCACCGCCGTGCTGCCGCAGTACTCCGGCGGTCTCGGCATCCTGGCCGGTGACCACCTCAAGACCGCCAGCGACATGGGCGTCCCGATCATCGGCGTCGGGCTGCTCTACCGCGCCGGCTATTTTCGCCAGTCGCTGTCGCGGGAGGGCTGGCAGCAGGAGCGTTACCCGGTCACCGACCCCGACGGCCTCCCGCTGACCTTGCTGCGCGAGCACGACGGCAGCGTCCCGCATGTCACCATCGACCTGCCCGGCGGCAAGCAGCTGACCGCGCGGATCTGGGTCGCCCAGGTCGGGCGGGTGCCGCTGCTGCTGCTCGACGCGGACCAGCAGCGTGCCGCCGAGCTCGGCGTCGACGTCACCGACCGGCTCTACGGCGGAGGTGCGGAGCACCGGTTGCTGCAGGAGATGCTGCTCGGTATCGGTGGGGTACGGGCGCTGCGCACCTTCGCGCGGATCAGTCGTACGCCCGAGCCGACCGTGTTCCACACCAACGAGGGTCACGCCGGCTTCCTCGGTGTGGAGCGCATCCGCGAGCTGACGACCGGGCGCGGCCTGTCCTTCGACGCGGCCCTCGAGATCACCCGGGCCGGGACCGTCTTCACCACGCACACCCCGGTGCCCGCCGGCATCGACCGCTTCCCACGCGAGCTCGTCGAGCAGCATTTCGGCGGTGACGCTGCTTCCGACGGCGTACCGGTCGAACGCGTCCTCGCGCTCGGGGTGGAGAACTTCGACCGTGGAGATCCCGGGGTCTTCAACATGGCGCTGATGGGCCTGCGCCTGGCCCAGCGCGCCAACGGCGTGAGCCTGCTGCACGGTGAGGTCAGCCGCGGCATGTTCGGCGCCCTATGGTCCGGCTTCGACGCACCCGAGGTCCCGATCGGCTCGGTCACCAACGGCGTACATGCTCCCACCTGGGTGGCACGCGAGCTGATGGAGCTCGCCCAGCTCGACGGTGCGGACGGGTTCAAGTTCGTCGACCGGGTCGACCAGCGCACGCTGTGGGACCTCAAACGCGACCTGCGCCAGCGGCTCGTCGAGGACGTACGCCGGCGGGTGCGCGCGTCGTGGTTGCAACGCGGCGCCGCGCCGTCCGAGCTTGCCTGGACCGCGCGCATCATGGACGCCGACGTGTGCACGATCGGCTTCGCCCGCCGGGTGCCCTCGTACAAGCGGCTCACGCTCATGCTGCGTGACCCCGAGCGGCTCAAGGCGCTGCTGCTGCACCCCGAGCGGCCGGTCCAGCTGGTCATCGCCGGCAAGGCGCACCCGGCCGACGAGGGGGGCAAGCGGCTGATCCAGGAGATGGTGCGCTTCGCCGACGACCCCGAGGTCCGGCACCGCATCGCGTTCCTGCCCGACTACGACATCGCGATGGCCCAACCGCTGTACCCGGGCTGCGACGTGTGGCTCAACAACCCGCTGCGCCCGTACGAGGCGTGCGGCACCTCTGGCATGAAGGCCGCTCTCAACGGCGGCCTCAACCTGTCGATCCTGGACGGCTGGTGGGACGAGTGGTACGACGGCTCCAACGGCTGGGCGATCCCGTCAGCGGACGGGGTCGACGACCCGGACCGGCGCGACGACATCGAGAGCCGGGCGCTGTACGACCTCGTCGAGCAGCAGGTCACCGCCCGGTTCTATGACGTGGACGAGACCGGCGTGCCGCTGCGCTGGCTGGAGATGGTGCGGCACACCCTCAAGACGCTCGGCCCCAAGGTGCTCTCCAGCCGGATGCTGGGCGACTACGTCGAGCAGCTGTACGTCCCGACCGCGCAGACCTCCGCGCTGCTGCGCGCGGACCACGCCGCAGCGACGGCGCTGGCGAAGTGGAAGGCGGGGGTGCGGGCCGGCTGGCCGCACGTGCACATCGACCACGTCGAGGCCTCCGGGATCGGCGACTCGCCCGAGGTCGGCGCCGTCCTGTCGGTCCAGGTGTTCGTGTCGCTGGGGGAGCTGAGCCCGCAGGACGTGTGCGTGGAGGTGGTGTACGGCCGGGTCGGTGACGACGATGCCCTGACCGACACGCGCCGGCTCGGTCTCACGCTGGTCGAGAGCCATGAGGCCGGGCGGCACCGCTTCGACGGGATGGTCGAGCTCGACCGCACGGGAGGCTTCGGTTACTCGGTACGCATCCTGCCGCGCCATGACCTGCTGGCTGCCCCGGCCGAGCTCGGGCTCGTGGCGTGGCCACAGCTGCCGGGACGCGAGTCGTGACTGCATGTGGCGCAGCAGGGTGGTGGTGACCCCCGCACCTGCATACTGGTGGGTCGGCAACGACTGACCGAGGGGTGGGTGTGATGGCGATCGGGGCTCTGCACGACGACGTCGCTGCCCTGCGGTCCGGGCTGGACGGAGTGACACACGAGCTGGAGTCCGTCGCCCGACGTCTGCGGGACAGCACCCCGGAGGACGTTGGACCGAGCGCATGCGCCTCAGCCGTGACCGACGCGGTCCGGGCGTTGGCGAACCGGCTGGACGCGCTGGCTCTGCAGGCTGCCGACGGATCAGTCGCGGTGACCCACCACCTGGACGAACCGCCGACGGGGGACGGCCGGTGAGGCCGGAGCGGTTCCTGGGCAGCGACCCGACGCCCGGGGACCTCGCGGCGGTCGACCTGCTGGCTGCCGACCTGCGCGAGGTTGTCATCGCCCTGTCGGCCGGGCGCCGCCATCTCGACGCCCTGGTCGGACCCGGCAGTCTCTGGCACGGTCGTGAGGGACGTGGCCTGGTCGAGGCCGTGAGTGACATGTCCCGTCGGTTGCGGGTCGTCGAGGACGCCGTCGTCGACCTCGCCCGGCCCCTCGAGTCGTGGCGGACCGGTCTGGTCCAGCGTCAGGAACGCACGGCGTCGCTCACGGAGTGGATGAGCCAGCTGTCCGGCAGCCCCGACGCGGACGAGCGACGCACGGCGCTGCGTGCCGAAACCTCCGAGCTGGCCGCCGATCACGAGTTGGACGCCGCCTCGCTGACGGACGCGGCCGAGGCTCTGTCGCTGGCGATGACCGTGATCCACGACGAGCCGGACCTGGCAGCTGATCTGGAGCGCAGTCTGACCGCTCTCACCGAGGCCGTCGAGCAGTGGGTGGCAGCTGCCGCACAGCCATTGCTGAGCGCTGTGCAGTCGGTCGAGGACGCCGCAGACCTCACTGCGGCGGTCAGCGTGCTCGTCGGCTTCGACGGTGAGGTCTCCCCGCAGGCTCACGCGGTCGGGCGGTCGTCCACGGGAGCGCACCGGGTCCAGCTCGCGCTCCAGCAGGCAGGTGCCGCGACGGCACTGCCGGACCTGCCGCGGGCGAACTTTGAGCGCGCCGACGTCTCCCTCGCTCAGCGGTTGCGTGGCCTCGCCGACGACGACGACGCCGCCCCGTGACCGGGACCGGCGCACCGGCACAGGGCATCGTCCTCGACATCCCGCCAGACTTCCACGAGGTGCCGCTCGACCTCGCGGTCGAGGACCGGGTCGCCGCCCGGATTGCGCTGCTCGACCGGCTCGGGCTCACCGAGTCCGCGCGTCGGGAGGGGTTCGCGCTGTTTCTCGAGGCGGTCTCACGAGCGGTGGGCGACGGACCAGTGGTCGCCACGTCGTTCTGCGCCGTGCAGCTGGGCGGCCGGCCATCGACGGCGACGCTGACCGTGGCGACGCAGACCGGCGTGGGCACGGACCCGCTGGTCAGCGTCTACGGGGTTGCGGAGACCCTGATCCGCCGCGGTGCGCACCGTTCGGTACGGGTGGACCGCGCCGGGCCACACCCGGTGGTGCTGGCCACCTCGCAGGTTCGCGGCGGCGCATCCGCCGAGGCCGGCTCACCGGACCTGCACGAGGTGACGGTGGTCGTCCCCGTCCCCGGGCTTGCGCTGCTGACGTTGTTGACGATCACGTGCACGGCTGCTGACCTGGCCACCTACACCGACGTCGTGCGAGCTGTGGCCGCGTCGCTGCGGGTCGCGTCGGACTGAGCGGCGTCCACAACCTGCAGGACCATCAGGCAACGGTCGGCCACGTCGACCGGCGCACCAGCCTGGAGCCGCCCCGACAACGTTGCACTGGTGTCCACCACCACGTCGTACCCGGCTGCCCACGGTGCTCCCGGGAGGGTCCACGGACCCACCTGCGGTCCTGCGTCGAAGAGCAGCAAGAAGGAGGCACCGCCCGTCTCCAGCCCTGACAGGTACATCCCCACGCCCTGGACGCTTGGGTCGTCCCAGTCCGGCGGGGCCATCTGGTGTCCGTTGGGGTGGAACCACGCGAGATCCATGACGCCCGTGTCGCGCACGTGGTGACCGCGCGGGAAGTCCTTCGGCCGCAGTGCCGGGTGACGTGCTCGCAAGGCGGTCAGCTGTCGGGTCAGGTCGTACAGGTGGGTCCACTGCTCGTCGCGTGACCAGTCCAGCCACGACACCTCGTTGTCCTGGCAGTACGCGTTGTTGTTGCCGTGTTGCGTTCGTCCCCGCTCATCACCGGCGGTCAGCATGGGTACTCCGGTCGACAGCAGCACGGTGCCCAGCAGGTTGGCCGCTTGCCGGTGCCGCAGCCGCAGGACCGGCTCGTCGTCGGTGGCACCCTCGACGCCACAGTTCCACGTCCGGTTGTCCCCGTGGCCGTCGCGGTTGCCCTCGCCGTTGGCCTCGTTGTGCTTGCGCTCGTAGGACACCGAGTCGCGCAGCGTGAACCCGTCGTGCGAGGTGACGAAGTTGACCGACGCGCAGGGGCGACGCTCACCGTAGAGGTCCTCGGAGCCGCTGAGCCGGTACGCGAGCTCGCGCACCCCGTAGGCCTTCCCGCGCCAGAAGTCGCGGACGGTGTCACGGAAACGGTCGTTCCACTCCGACCAGCCTGGCGGGAACCGGCCGACGAGGTAGCCCTCGGGGGTGGCGTCCCACGGTTCGGCCACCAGCTTCGTCCCGGCGAGCACGGGGTCCTGGGCTATGGCTTGCAGCAGCCCGGCCTCCGGCCGAACCCGGGCGCCCTCGCGCGCCAGCACCGACGCGAGGTCGAAACGGAAGCCGTCCACGTGCATCTGGGTGACCCAGTAGCGCAGCGAGTCGAGGATCAGCCGGGCGGTGACCGGGTCTGATGCCTGCACGGTGTTCCCGCAGCCGGTGACGTCGAGGTAGCCACTGCCATCGGCGAGCTGCAGGTAGTACGCAGCGTCGTCCAGGCCGCGCAGGGACAGGGCAGGCAGGTCGGGGCCACCCTCGGCTGTGTGGTTGTAGACCACGTCCAGCAGCACCTCGATGCCCGCGGCGTGCAGTGCTCGCACCATGTCCTTGAACTCGCGGACCTGCATGCCGGTGGCCGCCGCGTACGCGTCGTGCGGGGCGAAGAAACCGAGGGTGTTGTAGCCCCAGTAGTTGCCCAAGCCGCGGGCGGCCAGGCCCGGCTCGGAGGCGAACTGGTGCACCGGCAGCAGCTCGACCGCCGTGACGCCGAGCCGGGCGAGCTCCTCGACGAGGGCGGGATGGGCCAGCCCGGCGTACGTGCCGCGCAGCGACTCCGGGACGCCCGGGTGGCGCATGCTGAGGCCCTTGACGTGGGCCTCGTAGACGACTGTGCGCTCCCAGGGGTGGCGAGGGTGTGCGTCGCCGCCCCAGTCGTACGACTCGTCGTCGGCCGGGTCGGTCACGACCCCGTACCAGTCGGTCCCGTGGCGAACCACGGTGCGGGCGTACGGATCGAGCAGCAGCCGGTGGGCATCGAAGCGTAGGCCCAGCGTCGGCACCTGCGGGCCGTCGGCGCGCAGACCGTACCGGGTCCCGGGTGCGAGCGGCTCCAGGAGCCCGTGCCAGACACCCTCGGTGCGGCCGGGCAGGGCGATGCGGTGTTCCCTGCCGTCCTGCCTGAGCAGGCACAGGTGCATTGAGGTGGCGGCGGGGGCGTGCACGGCGACGTTCGTGCCCGCTGCGGTCCGGGTGACGCCGAGCTCCGAGCACGAGCCGGCTGCGAGCAGGCGCCGGACCGGAGTGTGCAGGGGAGAGGTCACCGTCTCGTTCATCGGGACATCCTGACAACATGGCTGGCACCGCCGGACGGGAATCGCCGATCCGGTCGCCTGCTCGGTTGCCGCTGTCGCCGTTGGCCGGCGCCGTGCACCGACGCGCAGGAGGATCCCGTGAACGACCTCGTCAGGCTGGACGTGGCAGCCGGAGTGGGAACGATCAGGCTCGACCGACCGAAGATGAACGTCCTGGACATCGCGTTGCAGGAGGGGATCCGCGCTGCGGCCCACGAGGCCGGCGAGCGTGACGACGTACGGGCCGTGGTCGTCTACGGCGGGGAACGCGTGTTCGCCGCGGGCGCAGACATCAAGGAGATGGCGAGGATGTCGCACACCGACATGCTGCGCAGGTCGGGGCTGCTGCAGTCCGCGTTCACCGTGGTCGCGGAGATCCCCAAGCCGACCGTGTCGGCCGTCACCGGGTACGCCCTGGGGGGTGGCTGCGAGCTGGCGCTGTGCACCGACATCCGGATCGTGGCGGAGGACGCCACGCTCGGTCAGCCCGAGGTCCTGCTGGGCATCATCCCTGGTGCCGGTGGCACCCAGCGCCTCACCCGGCTGGTCGGGCCGTCGCGCCAAGGACATCATCCTCACCGGCCGATTCGTCGATGCTGGCGAGGCGCTGCGGATCGGCTTGGCCGACCGGGTGGTCCCTGCTGCCGAGGTCTACCCGAGGGCGTTGGAGTGGGCGGGGCAGTTCGCGAACGGTCCAGTGCATGCGCTCACCGCCGCCAAGCAGGCCATCGACTCCGGCCTGGAGGTGGACCTCGTCAGCGGACTGGAGCTCGAGCGCATGCACTTCGCCGGGCTGTTCGCCACCAGCGACCGTGCCGCCGGGATGGAGTCGTTCCTCGCCAGCGGCCCGGGCAACGCCGTCTTCGGCGACGGCTGAGCACTCAGTCGCGCGAGCGCCGCCGGAACGCCGCCATCGCCAACGGGGCGAAGATCAACGTGAACACGGCCGACCAGACGATCGACGCGATCACCGGATGCTGCATCGGGAACTGGGCGTCCGGGGGCGCGGCTTCACCGTTCCCCCACAGTTGCCGACAGGCCTCGGTCAGTGCGGACACCGGGTTCCACTCGGCGATGACCCGCAGCCACGACGGCATGTCCTCTGTCGGCGCGAAGGTGTCTGCAACGAACGTGAGCGGGAACATGACGGTGAACATGAAGCCTTGGACCGCCTCGACGGATCGCATCAGCGAGCCGACCCAGATCCCGAACCAGATCATCGAGAACCCGAACAGCAGCAGCAGGCCGAACGCGAGAAGCGCGTTGACGACTCCCTCCCGCATGCGCCAGCCGATGAGCAGCCCGGTGATCGCCATCACGACGATGCCGAGGCTGGAGTGGATCAGGCTGGACACGCTGCGCCCTACCAGCACCGAGGCGCGGGACATCGGCAGCGACTTGAACCGGTCGACTATCCCCTTCGCCAGGTCGTTGGTCAGCCCGACAGCGACCACGAAGCAGGAGAACACGATCGTCTGAGCCATGATCCCCGGCAGCAGGAACTCGCGGTACGACGCGCCGGGCGTGTTGATGGACCCGCCGAAGACGTAGGCGAACAGCAGCGTGAACATCACCGGCTGGATGGTGACGTCGAGCAGCATCTCCGGCATGCGCTTGATGTGCAGCAGGTTGCGCCACACCACGGTCAGGGACTGCTGGATCAGGGATCGGTCCTCGACCGGAACCCGGGTCCGGGTCTGGGTTGCGGTGCTCATCACACGACCTCCGTGGTGGCTGTCTCGTCGGACTCGTTCGCGTCGCCGTGTGCTGCGCGCCGCCCCGTCAGGTGGAGGAACACGTCGTCCAGACTCGGGCGTTTGAGCCCCAGGTCGTCGACGGCGATGCCGCTGCTGCTGAACGCGTCGGCGATCCGGGTCATGTCACCGAGACCATCGGCCTGCGCGGTGAGCCGCCGGCTGGCCTCCTCCACGTGCACCTCCGGCGAGCAGGTACGCAACATCTGCTCGGCTCTGTGCAGGTCCGCGGCGGACTTCACCGTGAGGACGACGCTGGCCTTGCCGGCTTCGTCCTTGAGCTGGGTCGGGGTGCCGGCGGCGATCACGCTGCCGCGGTCGATCACCACGATCTGGTCGGCGAGCTGGTCGGCCTCCTCGAGGTACTGCGTCGTCAACAGCAGCGTGGTGCCGTCGCGCACCAAACCACGCAGCACGTCCCAGAGCTCCACCCGGCTACGTGGGTCGAGCCCCGTCGTCGGCTCGTCCAGAAACAGCACCGGAGGAGCGGCGACCAGACTGACCGCGAGGTCAAGACGCCGGCGCATGCCGCCGGAGTAGGCCTTGGCCAGCCGATCTGCGGCATCGGTGAGCCGGAACCGCTCGAGCAGTTCATCGGTCGCCTCCCGAAGGTACTGCAACGGTAGGCCATACAGCCGACCGATGAGGCGGACGTTCTCTCGGCCGGTGAGCAGCTCGTCGACAGTCGCTGCCTGACCGGTCAGACCCATGCTGCGGCGCACGGCAGCCGGCTCCTTGAGGATGTCGTGACCGCTCACCGAGCCGGTGCCACTGGTGGGCCGGCTCAGGGTGGTCAGCATCCGTACCAACGTGGTCTTGCCCGCTCCGTTGGGACCGAGCAGTCCCAGCACCGAGCCCTCGGGGATCGAGAAGCTGACCCCGTCGACGGCTACGGTGTCGCCGAAGTGCTTGACCAGGTCGATGGCCTCGACGGCCGGTGTCTGTCCGGTGCCGGCCGCCCTCCCCGTGGTCATGTCCGGTGATATTCGCATCATGCTCGGAGCCTACGGAGCGCCACCGACAGTCTCGTAGCGAATTTCTGCATCGGGCTCTGCCTTCCTCGTCGTCACCTCGCGGTCGAGGTCAAGGTCCTCGTCGATGCAGACCGTCCCGGAGACGGAGACTCATCGGATGCCATGATCGGCACCGACACACGTCCCGACGCTCGAGGAGGCCGTTCGGCCATGAACATTGTCGTCTGCGTGAAGCACGTGCCCGACGCCACGGGTGAGCGCACCTTCAGCGCCGCGGACAACACAGTCGACCGCGCCGGAAGCGACGGGCTCCTGTCCGAGCTCGACGAGTACGCGATCGAGGAGGCTCTGAAGATCACCGAGGCGTCCGACGGCGAGGTCACTGTGCTGACCGTCGGACCGGAGCAGGCTGCACATGCTGTGCGCAAATCCCTGCAGATGGGCGCCCACAAGGGCGTGCATGTCTGCGACGAGGGCCTGCACGGCTCGGACTCCGTGGCCACCTCGCTCGTGCTGGCCGAGGCCATCCGAAAGCTCGACCACGACATAGTGTTGTGCGGCATGGCCTCGACGGACGGCTCGATGAGCGTGGTCCCGGCGATGCTGGCCGAGCGCCTAGGCCTCCCGCAGGTCACGTTCGCCTCCGAGGTCACCGTCGACGGCGACACCGTGCGCATCCGCCGCGACGGCGACGCCGCCACCGAGATCGTCGAGGCGTCGGTCCCGGTGCTGGTGAGCGTCACCGACCAGTCCAACGAACCGCGGTACCCGTCGTTCAAGGGCATCATGGCCGCCAAGAAGAAGCCCGTCGAGACCTGGACTCTGGCCGACCTCGGTGTTGACGCCTCGCAGGTCGGCCTGGACGCGGCCTGGACGAGGGTGTCCGCCTTCGAAGCCCGCCCCCCCCGTACGGCCGGGCAGATCGTGACCGACGAGGGGGAGGGCGGCGTCCAGCTCGCCGAGTACCTCGCGACGCAGAAATTCGTCTGAGAAGGAGCGCACCGACCATGAGTGAAGTCCTCGTGCTCGTCGACCACGTCGACGGTGAGGTCCGCAAGACGACCGCCGAGCTCTTGACCCTCGCCGCCCGAGTCGGCGAGCCCGCCGCCGTGTTCATGGGATCCCAGGTCGATGTCGCCCTCGAGGCGCTCGCGAGGTTCGGCGCCACCAAGGTGTACGTGCTCGACGACGCAGCGCTCGGTGACTTCCTGGTGGCGCCCAAGGCCGAGGCGCTAGCCCAGCTGGTGGCCACCACGTTGCCGGCCGCTGTCTTGATCCCGTCCTCGGCGGAGGGCAAGGAGATCGCCGGCCGCCTTGCGATCAAGGCCGAGTCGGGCATCATCACCGACGCGGTGGACGTCGTGGCCGCCTACGGTGGTGTGCAAACCACCCAGTCGGTGTTCGCCGGCAACTTCACCGTGACGGCATCGGTGACCAAGGGCACACCGATCATCACCGTGAAGCCGAACTCGGTCACGCCCATCGAGATCGCAGGGGCTGCCGAGGTCGAGACGTTCACCGTGGAGATCTCCGAGGCCGCCAAGACCGCGCGGATCGTCGAGCGCCAGCCCCGCGAGGCAACCGGACGTCCGGAGCTCACCGAGGCTGCCATCGTGGTCTCCGGCGGTCGCGGCACCGGTGGCGACTTCACCGCGGTCGAGGCCTTCGCGGACGCACTCGGTGCCGCCGTCGGCGCCTCGCGCGCTGCAGTGGACTCCGGGTGGTATCCCCACTCCTTCCAGATCGGTCAGACGGGCAAGACGGTGTCGCCGCGGCTGTACGTCGCCACCGGCATCTCCGGTGCCATCCAGCACCGGGCCGGCATGCAGACGTCGCAGACCATCGTCGCGGTCAACAAGGATGCTGAGGCGCCGATCTTCGAGCTCGTCGACTTCGGTGTGGTCGGCGACCTGAAGAAGGTGCTCCCGCAGGCGACCGACGAGGTGCTCAGGCGCAAGGGCTGAGGGCGATCACCTGGTGCTGCCAGCGCCGACGCAACCACCGGTCGTGGCTGGCGACTACGACGGTGCCGGTGGAAGCACCCAGCGCATCCTCGAGCTCCCCGGCCAGGGCGGGCGACACGTGGTTGGTCGGCTCGTCGAGCAGCAGCAGGTCAGGTGAGCGGGCGATCAGGATCGCCAGCGCCAACCGTCTGCGTTGACCGACGGACAGGTCCGCAACCGGCTTGCCGGACTCGCGAGGATGCAGCAGGCCGAGATCGTGCAGCGGTCGCCCCTCTGCCCGATCCGGCCCCAGCGCCTGGGCGTACGTCTCACGCGCAGTGCGGTCCGGGTGCACGAAGGCGACGTCCTGCACGAGCAGGCCGGTACGCCGGGCCAAGACCTCGACTGTGCCGCCGTCGGGCCGCAGGCCACCGGCAAGCACACCGAGCAGGCTGGACTTGCCCGAGCCGTTCGCGCCGGTGACCAGGAGCTTGCCGCCGGCCGGGACGTCGAGACGCGGGACATTGACCCGGCCGCGGACGACCAGGTCACGAACCCAGACACTCGTCTGGCCGTGAGCTGGGCCGGTCAGCGGCTGGTCGAACGACAGCCTGCGCGGCGGCTTGCGTACCTGCTGTCGCTCGGCGACCTCGAGCCGACGTTCCACATCGCGGACCCTGCGGGCGACCGTACGCTCGACCCGAGCGCCCTTGTGGTGGTGGATGAAGCGGTCACCGTCACGCGGAGGCCGGTTCGGCGCCACCTGACGGGCGGTCCCGGCGGCCGCGCGGCGCAGGTTCCCGATGTGTTCCTGCTGGGACTCGTACGTCTGCTCCCACAACAGCCGGGCCCGCTGCTTGGCCCCGAGGTAGCCGGTGTAGCCACCTGCGAAGAGTCGGCCATCGAGCCCGTCCACGCCGACATCGCCCGGGTCGAGGTCGAAGACGTGCGTGCAGACCCGGTCGAGGAACACCCGGTCGTGGCTGGCCGCGACCACGATGCCCGGCAGGTCCACCAGGAACTCCTCCAACAGGATCAAGGCGTCGTCGTCGAGGTGATTGGTCGGTTCGTCCAGCAGGGCAGCGCTCGGTCGTCGCGTGACCAGCGCCGCCAGCGCGAGCCGGCTGCGTTGCCCTCCGGACAGCCACCCGATGTCGGCGTCGCGGTCCAGCAGATGCAGACCGAGCCGGTCCGCGGCGACGTCGGCGCGACGGTCGGCGTCCCAGGCGTCGTGCGCCTGCGCCCATTCCAGCCGCTCCGCGTAGGCATCGGCAAGGTCCGGCTCGTCAGCCAGGCGAGCGCCGAGGGACTCGAGGTCGCGTACCGCCTCGTGCAGCGGTGCCAGCGCCTCGGCGAGCACCGATCCGATGCTGGTGCCGGGTGCGAAGTGCGGCTCCTGCGGCAGGTAGGCGATGTCGTCGGGACGCTCTACCCGGCCTGCGTCGGCTGCCTCGACGCCGGCGAGCAGACGCAGCAGCGTCGACTTGCCGGCACCGTTCTCGCCGAGCAGTCCGAGGCGCTGGCCCGGCGAGACCGTCACGTCCACGCCGTCGAGCACGGGCTGCTCGCCGTAGGACCGGGACAGGTCGCGGCCGACGAGAGCGTGGAGGGGAGATGACAACGGGGACTCCGGGACACGGGCGTACGGGACCCGCCGGGCAAGGCCACGGGCGCAGGTCGGGGTGGTCGTCAACTCCACATGATGCCGTCAGCCTGGCACGTGCGGGCTGCCAGGCTCAACCGCTTTGGGCGCCCCCGGGGTTACCTCACGGGGTGGCATCGTGACCATAGGTTCGTAGCGGGGCCACCCCGTGACGTATTGCCGTCGTAGTGAACTCACCCAGTCACCCACCGGGAGCAGGATCACCCCGTGACGCGGCGCTTCACCACGATGTCGGGCCGCGGCCGCGCCGCCGCAGCGAGTCGGAAGGCCGCCATGTCGGCCATGAATGCGGCTGGATCGGCCGAGACGTCGGCCGGCGCCATGGGGACGACCACGATTCCGTGGCGGGTCATGGCTCGCTGGATCCGTTGGGTCCGCTTGTACTGCGCCGGGGACAGGTGCCACTGCATAGAATCGATCTGCAGAGCTAGCGCCACGTCGTCGTACCAGCCGTCCGGCGATCCGAGGAACTCGCCGTCAGGGCTGAAGAGCGACACGTTCCACTCCATTGGGGGTAGACCGGAGTGATCGATGGCCCGTTTGGCGTCGCCTTCGGCCACCGACCTGATGCCCGCGTCGATCTCTCTCATGGCGGCGCGTGTCGTGGCCGTTCGCTGGCGGGCAGCACGGCTGAGTGCGTCCCGCAGCTCGTCTGGCGTGCACCGACGAGTCTGCACGGCCTGCGCCACCATCGCGCGGACGTCGTCCACGGGCCCGTCGCGTCGGCAGGCATCGACGATCGCGCGGGGTAGCGGTGCCACTCGGAGCCGATCGATGACGTCGGCGATCGGCATCCGGTGGGTGCGCTCGACCGTCAGGAAGTGGTGCGACGTCCTTTGGGTGGTGTGCGGCACCAGCAGCTGAACCCGCTCGGGTCGGCGCGCGTTCATGCCGCGCAGCTCGATCGAGTCCCGGCCCGTCAGGATGCTCTCGCGTCCTCCGTACTTGATCGCTGCGATGCGTCGCTCGCGGATGCTCACGGGTCCTCGGTGCGCGACCACGACCCCGGGCAACACGCGTTGCCAGGGGCCGCTGGGCTGAATTCTGGACATCACTGTGCTGAGGGGGACGCCCTGCGCGGTGAGCTCGGAGTGGGTCGCGATCAGCTCGTTCGTACGCAGGAAGGACTCGACCGCTGTGCGGTCGTACATGGCTGTACGTGGCATACCCCCATCAGAGTCGCTCTCGCGGCCATCTGGGGTGGCCTCCGGTGATCTGTGGACGGTCGGCTCATCCCAGGTGCTCGTTCTGCCACGGGGTGGCATCGTGACCATAGGTTCGTAGCGGGGCCACCCCGTGACGTATGGCGCGTGGCAGCGTGGCGGCATGCCGGAGCCCTGCAGGTGGACGACCCGGAGGAGGCGGCTTTTCAGCGGCTGTACAGGCCGTGGCTCGCGTGGACGCCGCCCCGGGTTGCCGCCGTGATCTGCACCTTGCCGCTGCTCGATGCTCGTGCCCGTGCGTGGGCTGCTCGCCACGATCGCACGGGTTCACCCGGGCACCCCTGACTGTCCCCGGTCGGACTGACGCACGCCGCCGACTACCCTGGACCCGCCATGCCTGCCCGTCCGGACGCTCCTGCGTACTTCGACCACGCCGCCACGACCCCGGTCCGACCGGAGGTCGTCGAGGTGCTGGTGGAGCAGCTGCAGCGGCTGGGCAACCCCTCGAGCCTGCATGCCTCCGGTCGACAGGCACGACGGGTGGTCGAGGAGTCCCGCGAGACGATCGCCGGGGCACTCGGGGCGCGTCCGGGCGACGTCGTGTTCACCTCCGGCGGCACCGAGGCGGACAATCTGGCGGTCAAGGGCATCGCCTCTGCCCGCCGCGCCGCGGATCCGCGTCGCACCCGGATGCTCGCCCCTGCGATCGAGCACCACGCCGTGCTCGACTCGCTGGAGGCGATGGCCGACCAGGGCATGCAGCTCGAGCTGCTCGAGGTCGACAGCGTGGGCCGCCTGGATACAGCCGCGCTGCGTGCTCACGTCGAGCGAGACCCGGACTCGATCGCGTTGGTCAGCTGCATGTGGGCCAACAACGAGGTCGGCACCGTCCAGCCCGTCGGCGACGTCGTGCAGATCGCCCGTACGCACGGCATCCCGGTGCACAGCGACGCGGTGCAGGCGGTCGGCGTGCTACCGGTGGACTTCGACCACAGCGGGCTGGACGCCCTCACCGTGAGTGCGCACAAGATCGGCGGCCCGGTCGGCGTTGGCGCGCTGCTCGTCCAGCGTGGGGCCGAGGTGACGCCGCTGCTGCACGGAGGGGGCCAGGAGCGGCAGATCCGCTCGGGGACCCTCGACGCAGCCGGCATCGCCGCGTTCGCCCGCGCCCTGGAGATTGCGGTCGGGCGGCGCGCCGAGCACCACCACACCCTGGAGGCGCTGCGTGAGGACCTCGTACGGCGCGTCAGTGCTGCCGTACCGGAGGTCCTCGTCAACGGCGATCCCCGGCCCGACCACCGGCTGCCCGGGATCGCGCACCTGAGCTTCCCGGGCTGCGAGGGCGACTCGTTGCTGATGCTGCTCGACGCCGCCGGCATCGAGTGCTCCACCGGTTCGGCCTGCACCGCCGGGGTGCCGCAGCCAAGTCACGTGCTCTTGGCGATGGGGCACGACGAGGACCGAGCCCGCGGTTCGCTGCGGTTCTCTCTCGGCCACACGTCCACCGGCGCGGACGTCGACCGGCTCGTCGCCGCGCTGCCGGGTGTGGTGGCGCGCGCCCGCGACGCCGGCCTGCTGAACCGGAGGGTCAGCTGATGCGCGTCCTGGCCGCCATGTCCGGTGGCGTCGACTCCGCCGTAGCAGCAGCACGAGCCGTCGACGCCGGCCACGACGTCACCGGCATCCACCTCGCGTTGTCCCGCAACCCGCAGTCCTACCGGTCGGGCGCCCGCGGCTGCTGCTCGATCGAGGACGCCGGTGATGCCCGCCGGGCCGCCGACGTGATCGGCATCCCGTTCTACGTCTGGGACCTGTCCGAGCGCTTCCACGCCGACGTGGTCGAGGACTTCATCGCCGAGTACGACGCGGGACGTACGCCCAACCCGTGCCTGCGCTGCAACGAGCGGATCAAGTTCGAGGCGGTGCTCGAGCGCGGGATCGCCCTCGGGTTCGACGCGGTCGTCACAGGCCACTACGCCCAGAGCGTCACCGCCCCGGACGGCTGCACCGAGCTGCACCGCTCCGTCGACACCGGCAAGGACCAGTCGTACGTCCTGGGGGTGCTGACCCAGCGGCAGCTGGCGCACGCCATGTTCCCGCTCGGGGACACCCCGAAAGAGCTGGTCCGGGCCGAGGCGGCGCGGCGCGGGCTGTCGGTGGCCGACAAGCCCGACAGCCACGACATCTGCTTCATCCCCGACGGTGACACCGCGGGGTTCCTGCACCGCGCCCTGGGAGAACGGGCCGGGCAGATCGTCGACGCCGAGGGCGCCGTGGTGGGCGAGCACGAGGGCGCGTTCGCGTTCACCGTCGGCCAGCGGCGCCGGCTGCGGCTCGGCGTCCCCGCCGCCGACGGCAAGGCGCGCTTCGTGCTGGACATCGAACCGGTCAGCGGCACCGTGACCGTCGGAGCGCGCGAGGACCTGGCGGTCACGAACCTGACCGCGATCGGACCGCGCTGGTGCGGGCCGGCCCCCGACGGGCCGCTGAAATGCACCGTGCAGCTGCGTGCGCATGGTGACGAGCACCGGGCGACTGTCGCGCTGCTCGGCGACGAGCTGGTCGTGGACCTGCACGAGCCCGCCGCCGGGATCGCACCGGGGCAGGCGGTCGTGGTGTACGAGGGCAGCCGCGTCGTCGGCAGCGCCACCATCGCGAGCACGTCCCGGTGAGCGGCGCTGCTGTCTTCAGGGCACGGGCGACCGGCATCGGGTCCATGCCGGGGGAGGACGTGGTGGAGGCGGTCCGCGTGGTCACCGGCGAGCTGCCCGACCTCGTGCACCTGCCCGAGCTGCCCGA
>Ga0136630_1000279_pt1 | contig 18779 bp, 15 predicted proteins | sample AntDrymUQ5682106_2_FD_105496 | JGI IMG/M metagenome (GOLD analysis project Ga0136630, IMG submission 105496) | Polar desert sand microbial communities from Dry Valleys, Antarctica - metaG UQ568 (21.06) | ecosystem: Environmental > Terrestrial > Soil > Desert | place: Antarctica: Dry Valley...
GCGGACGTGGCCGCCCTTCGTCGCCACGAGAACGTCCGAGGGATACGGATACAAAGCCTCGCGGATGAGGTTCTCGTTCGTCTCGGGGCCGTATGCGTCGGCGGTGTCAATGAAGTTCACGCCCATTTCGAGGGCTTTGTGGAGAACTTTCTTCGCGCCATCGCGGTCGTCCGGGTCGCCCCACACCCCGGAGCCGGTGAGGCGCATCGCCCCATATCCGATGCGGTTCACCGAAAGGTCGCCCCCTATTTTGAACGTCCCGGCCTCGGCGGCGGAATGATTGTCATGGTGCGTCATGGAAGGCTCCTCTTCTTTGGAATCCGTTGCCCGGAAAGGTTTTCCCGAAGCCGCCTCGGATTAATCTTTGGTCGCTCCCTTCGGTCGCTCTGGTTATTGGTTGGTGGTTATTGGCAAGAACAGAAACTGAGTGTGTCGAATTCGGGGGGATGCCCGCGCCCGCAGGCGAGCCGATTCTCGAACCATCGGCCAATCACAGATGTGAGATACCTTAAAACCAATAACCAATAATCGGGAGCGAAGCGACCTAGTTTTTCACAGCCGGAATTCCATGTCGGTGGGGAGGTCGGGAATGTCCATTTGGGCTTTTTGCAGTTTGCCCGCGTAGTCCCAGTTCATGGACTGCCACCGCGTAAATTGATCAATGACCCATATCCCCGACAAGCGGCTCCCGTTTCCGCTCTTCCCGTTCCCGCCGAACGGGAGATGCGCCTCCGCGCCGCTCGTCGAATTATTGACCGAGAGCATCCCCGCCGTGTTCCGCTCGCGGAAGCAGAATGCGCTTTGTGCGCTCTCGGTGTATATCGCCGCTGAAAGCCCGTATCCGTGGCCGTTCGAAAGCTCGATGGCCTCGTCGAAGGTTCGGAATTTCGCCACTCCGACTATGGGGCCGAAGGTCTCGGTTTTGTATATTTCGTCGTCTTTCGACACGCCGTCCACTATGGTCGGGTGGCAGAAAATTCCCGCGTCCGGGTCGCCGACGAAGTTCTTTCTCGGGTTGTCTTTCGTTATTCTCCCGGTTCCGGTCGAGCCTCGGACGGTGTGATGGTCTTCGATGAAGTCGAGCCATCCGAGGAAGCGTTCGGCGAAACGCTCGGAGAGCATCGGGCCGAAGAGGACGTCCTCCGTCGGGTTTCCGACCTTCGCCTCCTCGACGGCGGCGGACAATTTCTCGACGAACTCACTATGAACCGACTCGTGGACGATGGCGGTTCCCATCGAGGTGCATCTCTGCCCGGCGGTTCCGAAGCCGGAGAAGAGCGCGCCTTCGACGGCGAGGTCGAGGTTCGCGTCGTCCATGACGACGAGCGGGTTCTTCCCGCCGAGCTCGAGGCACGGCGACTGGAAATGGCGGCCGCACAAAGCCCCGATCTCCGCCCCGACCTCGCTCGATCCCGTGAACCCGACCTTGTCCACGAGGCCGAGATCGAGAGCTTTCTCCAAACCTTCGAAGGTCGCTTTCCCTTCGGCGTGGATGACGTTGAGAACGCCGTCCGGGAGGCCGCCCGCCCAGAAAAGTTGAGCGAGGGTGTCGCCGACGGCGGGGGAGTATTCGGCGGGCTTCCACACGACGGCGTTTCCGCATGCGAGGGCGGGGACGAGGTACCACGACGGGACGGCGACGGGGAAGTTTCCGGCGGTGATGATGGCGGCGACCCCGACCGGGACGCGGAAGGTGAAAAGTTGCTTGTCGCGCATCTCGGACGGGACGGTTTGCCCGTAAAGTCTCCGTCCCTCTCCGGTGAAGAAGTCGCACGTGTCTATGATTTCCTGTACTTCCCCGAGCGATTCGGCGAGCGGTTTGCCGACTTCGCGTGTGAGGAGCCTTGCGAGGGCTTCTTTGTTCGCCTCGACGAGGCGCCCGATCCTCTTTATGACTTGCGCCCGGATCGGGGCGGGAACCTCCGCCCATCCTCGTTGCGCCTCCCGCGCCGAGCGGCACGCGGCGACGAACGTCTCAGAATCTCCCATCGAGATTTCGGCGACGATGTCGTTTGTGTTCGCGGGGTTGGTGGATGTCATCGTTCCATCCGGCGCGTCCTCGACTCGCTTTCCGCCGACGATGGGGGCGAGGGTGCGTGTTTTCGTATCCATGAAGTCGTCCTCCTCGGAAAAGGTGCGTCGTCCATCGTACACCACGGCGAGGGGTGTTTACGATGACGAAACGGCGGGCGCGAAATGCTAACATCGCATCGAGCAGCCACGAAGTTCGAGGAGGAGCGCGGTGGGTATCGTTGACAAAGTCATAGCGGGGAGCGTCCCGGCGGTTCCGAAGCCGGTCGTGCGTAAAATATCCAGCCGATACATCGCGGGCGAGAACCTCGACGGAGCCATCGCCACCGTCCGGAAACTGAACGCCGAAAACTGCGCCGGAACCCTCGACGTCCTCGGCGAAGGCGCGAAGTCGAAATCACAGGCGATGGAGACGCTCCGCGAATATAAACTCGCCCTCGACCGGATTTCCTCCGAAGACCTCGACACCGGAGTCTCCGTCAAACTCACCGCCCTCGGACTGAATCTCGACGAAGAACTTTGCCGGGCGAACCTCGAAGAGATATTGAATCACGCCGCCGAGCGCGACCGTTTCGCGCGCGTGGACATGGAGGACTCGCCGTACACCGAGAAGACGATCGAGACCGTCCTCGATTTCCACGGACGCCATAAAAACACCGGGGCGGTCGTTCAGGCGTGCCTCCGGCGGAGCATCCACGACGTCGAGAGGCTCGCGGAGGCCGGAGTCTCGGTGCGGCTTTGCAAAGGCATATACGACGAGCCGAGGCGCATCGCGTACAAAAACTTCGATGTCGTGCGAGAGAACTTCGTGTGGCTCCTCGAAAAACTCTTCCGGGCGGGATGTTATGTCGGGGTCGCCACACACGACGAATACCTCGTGTGGCACACGCTCCGCCTCGTCCACGAACTCGGCCTCGGCCGGGGCGACTATGAATTCCAAATGCTCCTCGGGGTGGAAGATCCCCTCCGGAAGATACTCGTGGGCGCGGGGCACCGGATGCGAGTTTATGTTCCGTACGGCGAGGAATGGTACGAATACTCGACCCGGCGCCTCAAAGAGAATCCGAAGATAGCCACATACGTCGCCCGCGACGTGATCAAGGAAATGACCGATTTCATAAAAAGATAAAGGAGGATCCGATGGGACTCATTCCATACAAAAACGAAGCGTACCTCGACTTCTCGGACGAGAAGAACGTCGCCGAAATGCAAGCCGCGCTGAAAAAAGTCGGCGACTCCCTCGGCGGCGAATACCCGCTCGTCATCGGCGGGAAGAGGGTCGAGACGGACGGCGAGGTCATCTCGGTGAACCCGGCGAAGCCTTCGGAGGTCGTCGGTCGGACGGGGCGGGCGACGGAGCGCGAGGCGGACATGGCGCTTGCGACGGCGACCGAGGCTTTCGAGAAATGGAGCCGGACGAGTCCCGAGGCTCGCGCCCGGATCATGCTTCGGGCGGCGGCGGTCATGAGGCGGAGGCGTTTCGAGTTTCTCGCGTGGGAGGCGTATGAGGGCGGGAAGCCGTGGTTCGAGGCCGACGCGCAAGTCGCCGAGGCGATTGACTTCCTCGAATACTATGCGCGGGAGATGCTCCGCCTCAAAGACGGCGTGGAGATATACGCGATACCCGGCGAGGAGAGCCGCTATTTTTACCGTCCGATGGGCGTGGGGGTCGTCATCGCGCCGTGGAACTTCCCGACGGCGATTTTGACGGGCATGTCCGCCGCGGCGCTTGTGGCGGGGAACACCGTCATTATGAAGCCGTCGGAGTTCACGTCGGTGATCGGGGCGAAGGTCGCCGAGGTTTTCGAGGAGGCGGGTGTCCCGGAAGGGGTCTTCAATTATTTGCCGGGGTACGGGAGCGAGGTGGGGGATTATCTCGTCGGCGACGCTCGGACGCGGTTCATCTCGTTCACGGGTTCGATGCAAACGGGTCTGAGAATAAACGAGCTCGCGGCGAAGCAAACTCCGGGGCAGCGGTGGATCAAGCGCGTCATCGTCGAGATGGGCGGGAAGGACGCGATGGTCATTGACGAGTCCGCCGACCTCGACTCGGCGGCAGCGGACATCGTGAAGAGCGCGTACGGATATTCCGGCCAGAAATGCTCCGCCGCCTCCCGCGCCATCCTCCACGAGAAGATATACGACGAGGTTCTCGAAAAGGTCGTCGAGGGTGCGAGGCTTTTGAAAATAGGCGCCCCGGACTCCGCCGACATAAACGTCGGCCCGGTCATAAGCGAGCCGCAGTTCGAGAAGGTGTCGGGGTATATAAACTCGGGAAATCAAGAAGGGGAGCGGCTCCTCGGGGAGAACCCCGGCGACGGGAAAGACGGATATTTCGTTTCGCCGACCATTTTCGCCGTCGAAGAAAAGGCTCGGGTGGCGAATGAGGAGATATTCGGCCCGGTTCTTTCGGTGGTGAAGGCCCGGGACTTCTCGGACGCGCTCCGCATCGCCAATGACTCGCCGTATGGTTTGACCGGGGGGGTTTATTCGAGGAATCGGGAGCATCTCGAAAAGGCGCGGCATGAGTTCCAGGCGGGGAACGTGTATTTCAACCGGACGATAACGGGCGCGCTCGTGGGCGTTCAGCCGTTCGGGGGCTTCGGCATGAGCGGCACCGACTCGAAGGCGGGCGGCCCGGACTATTTGCCGCTCCACATGCTCGCGAAGACGGTGGTCGAGAGGTTTTAGGCGGAGCCATTTCGGCGAGTCTTCCCCCTCGAAGCTGGTATGCTCTCCGTTTGCATGCAGACATCGGGATACACGAACTCAAGGTATATAGGTTTCTCGCGCGAGGAGTGGAGCGGCCTCCGGGCGGCCACCCCCCTCGTCCTCGACGAGGACGACCTCGCCAACCTCCGGGGCATCAACGAGAAAGTCTCCCTCGACGAAGTCGCGGATATTTATCTCCCCCTCTCTCGCCTCCTTAATTTGTACGTCGCGGCGACGCAGAGTTTGTACAAAGTAACGGACACCTTCCTCGGGAGTCCGGCCTCCAAAGTCCCGTACATCATCGGAATCGGCGGCTCCGTGGCGGTTGGGAAGAGCACGACGGCCAGAATTTCGCAGGCTCTCCTCGCGAGGTGGCCCGACCATCCGAGCGTGGATCTCATAACCACCGACGGTTTTTTGCATCCGAACCGAATCCTCGAAGAGCGTGGAATATTGCATCGCAAAGGCTTCCCCGAAAGCTACGACCAGCGCGCCCTCGTCCGCTTCCTCGCCGACGTGAAGTCCGGTGTCCCCGAGGTCGAAGCCCCCGTGTATTCGCACATCACATACGACATAATCCCGGACAAGACGCGGGTCGTGAGGACGCCGGACATCGTCATCCTCGAAGGTCTCAACGTCCTTCAGGCCGAGAACGGAATATCGCCCTCGCGAACCTTCGTCTCCGACTTCTTCGACTTCTCGATCTACGTGGACGCCGCCGAGGAGGACGTCGAGAGGTGGTATGTGGACCGCTTCCTCACCTTCACGAACACCGTCTTCCAGCGCGACGACTCATACTTCAAACGATACGCCGGACTGACAAAGGACGAAGCCGTCGCCGAAGCGAACCGGATCTGGCACGAAATAAATGGCCCGAACCTCGCCGAAAACATAAAGCCGACCCGCGAACGCGCCCAATTAATCCTCCGAAAATGTCCCGACCACTCCGTGAGCAGCGTCAAACTGAGGAAAATCTAGTGGGAAGATTATAGGTTATAGGTTTTCTGTTTTTGCCAATAACCAACAACCACAAACCAACAACCGGAGTGGAGCCGAAGGCGGAGCGACTACCCGGAGCGAAGCGACTTCCCCGAAAGAACCGTCGCCGCCTGTATCACCGGACTGAGCGTCGGGCCGAAGGGCGGAGCATATGCGAGGTCGAGGTTCACGACCTCGCCGACGGTGAGGCCGCCCCATATCGCCGTCGCCGACACGTCCACCAATTTGTCCACGCTCGCCCCGACCGCCTCCACGCCGAGGATGCGACCGGAGTTTTTGTCCGAGATCATCTTCAGGAAAACCTCCGCCGACCCCGGAAAGTACCCGGCCCGGTTCCTCGCCTCCACCGACGCGCACAATGTCTCGTACCCGGCCTCGTTCGCCTCGGCCTCCGATAGCCCCGTCTTCCCGACCCCGAGGTCGAAGGCTTTGAAAATGCCCGTCCCGAGGACGCCGGGGAAGGCGAGGCCATTTTCCCCTTTCGCGGCGTTCGTCCCGGCGACGCGGCCCATTTGGTTCGCCGTGTCGCCGAGCGGAACCCACGCCGCCTCTCCCGTTATATAGTTCGTCGTCTCCGCGCAATCCCCGGCGGCCCACACGTCCGCGAGGTTCGTCCTCATAAACTTGTCCGTCTTTATCGCGCCAGTCTCGCCGAGTTCCACACCCGCTTCTTTCGCGAGTTCGACCTCGGGCTTCACGCCGATGGCGACTATGACGAGGCTCGCCTCGATCCTCGCCTCTCCGAATTCGACGACATGCACGCACCCGTCGTCTCCGCCCTCGCACGCCATCTCCATCCCTTCGACGGGGTTCCCTTCATAGATTCGGACGCCTTTCTCTTCGAGGTGGGCGTTCACGATCCTCGCGACCTCCGGCCCGTGCGTCGGGGCGATCTCCTTCCCGGCCTCGATGAGCGACACTCCCATCCCGCGCTCCGTGAGCGCCTCGGCCATCTCCAGCCCGATGTACCCGCCCCCGACGACGACCGCATTCTTCGGCTCCTTTTCCCCGATATACCTTTCGATGGCATCCGCGTCGGTGAGGAAGCGAAGTTTGAAAACACCATCGAGGCCCGAACCGGGAATGGGCGGGACGACGGCCTTCGCCCCCGTCGCGATTATGAGTCGGTCATACGAATCCTCGAAAGTCGCATCCGACTCGAGGTTCCGAATGACGAGCTTCTTCGCGTCCGCGTCCACTTTCTCGACGCCGTGGCGAACCTTCACTTCGATGCCGTTCTCCCGGAACTTCTCGGGGGTTCGGGCGACGAGGCGTTCGCGTCCCTCGATGATGCCGGAGAGGAAATACGGCATCCCGCACTCGCTGATGGAGATGTCCGGCTCGGACTGGTAAATAACGACCTCGGAGTCCGGGGCGACCCTCTTCGCCCGTGAAGCCGCCTTCGTACCCGCCGCCACGCCGCCGACCACGACTATTCTCATGGAAAGTTCCCCTCGTTCGCTCGCGCACGTAGTTTACGCGATGGCGCATCGGGGTTTTCGTATGTCTTCGTTCGTGGACGAAGCGGGGTTCGGTTGTCAGCTTCGCCTCTTTGTTTGTACGGGAGTGGGAGGTTGGGGAGGACGAGCATTACCCCGAAGTGAGCGACGGAGCCATTCACCCGGATTCTGTATGAGGCCGTTCATGAGAGTGGTTCGACGTGAACACGCATCGCGGAAGATATTTCCGCGATGCGTGTTTTTGCCATTCGCGACGGGCTATCGGCTTTTAGCTTTTGGCGTCCGTCGAGTTCGGGACGAAGTACACGAGCATGGCCGTGAGAAGCCCGGTGAGTCCCACGGAGAACTCCGTCTCGTCGAGCGCGCCGGTCTGCGCCCATAAAAGGAGCGCCCCCACGAGGGGAACCGCCGCCGCCACGATGGCCTTCGCCGCCTTTCCGAGTTTCGGAGACTTCGCCGGAGTTTCGGGCGGTTTCGCCTCGGGCGGTTTCGCCTCGGGCGGTTTCGCCTCGGGCGGTTTCGCCTCGGGCGGAGTTGTCACGGGCGGAGCCGTCACGGGAGCTTCCTCCTTCGGAGGTTCTTCTCCGTGGGGATTTCCTTCGGACGGCTTTTCTACGAGCGGAGTTTCCTCGTGAGGGACTTCTCCGTGAGGGGTGTTCGGCGACTCCTCGGGGGGGGTGGTCGGTTCGTCCGGCGTCTCCGGTGTTTCCGGCGACGGCTCCGGCGGGGCTTCGCCTGCGACTCCGAGCCTCGCCCGCCATGCTTCGTGTTTTTGGGCGAACTGTTTCGAGTATGTGCCGACGACGCTCCGGCGGTTCGACTCCCCGGCGTTGTATGCGCCGATGGCTTCGAGGTATGGGTACCGCCCGTAGTATCCGGCGAGAAGCTCGAAGCCGACGGCGCATTGGTTCTTTGGCAAATGCGCCCCGCCGCGGTTTTCGGCGTCGAAGATGAAGTCGCGCCAGGTTATTTGCGTGAGTCCGATCCCGTTCGACACGCCTCCGGCGCGGACGTGGGCGACGAGTTTTTGGATCCGCGCCTTCGTCACGGGGAGATGGGCGAATGGGATGGCGTCGGCGTGCCTCGTTCCCCAGTCTGCGCCGAATACGTTTCTTCCCGCCGATTCTTGTTCGACGAGGGCGCACGCCGAGGTGATGTGGAGGTTCGCTTTTTTCGCTTCGTCGTATATGACGGCCCCGACCGGGGTGTATGGGGCGAGGTTCGAGGGGAGGGAGGCGAAGTATGCGTCAATGACGGCGGCGAGGCGTTTTCCTTCGGGATCCACGGGGGCCACGCCGTTCGGATCGTCCACAGGGATGACGACGGGGTTCTCCGACTCTTTCGGCTCTCCGGGCTTCGGGACGCTCATGGCGACGCCCTTCGGGACGATGACCGCCCGGTCGGAGCCGTCGAGGGTCATGACGTGGGCTTTGTCGAGGTGGCCTTCGTCGAAGGCTCCGGCGGGGATGCGTTCGAGGCCGGGGAGCCATATCTTTTTTGCGGATGGCCGTTCGTCGGATCGCCGTCTGTCGGGTCGAGTTTTTCCTCCGGCCTTCCCTTCACGAGGTCGGAGACGAGGGAGAGGAGTTTGTCGTAATCGAACTTTCCGGGATCCCAGCGAGCGTGGGGCGTGACGACGCCGTGCGCGATGAACCCGTACTCGCCGTAGTTTTTCGCGTGGCGAACCGCGAGGTCGAGGGTCTCGACGAGGTACGCGCACAGCCTCGCGAGCCTTTGGTAATGGGCATCGGGGGCGTTCGGCATGTTCCTCGCGAAGTCCCATTGCTCGATGCCGATGGAGCGTCGGTTGTAGCCGAGGTCCCCAGCGTGCCACGAGAAATGACGCAAATAATCATTGCATTTATAAAGCTCGCCGGAAGGCGGCAAATACCAGTCGAAGCCCGCTCGGGTACCCGAAAGGACGGAGAGTGTTCCCGGCACGAATCCCTCGGGGGTGTGGAGGACGATCGTGTCTATGTTTTGCCTCCCCCGGCTCATCGGGGTCGCCCCCCGGCATTGTATGGAGCGGTGGATATTCGGAGACGAGACACCGGAGACAGCGGCGGCGGCCTCCATGTCCATCGTGTCCATTGCGAGCGAGGCCCGGAACGACTCCTCGGCGGGGAGCGCGTCGGCGTTCGCCTGCCCGCTTTGATCCTCCATCAGGCAACTCTCCGTCGAGAGCATGGACTCCATAGCCATTACCGTCCCTCCAATCTCGGGAAGAGCCTCCTCGACCCGTGCGTCGGTTTACCCGGTACTTTGCCGTGAACGTGCGTCGGTTTGTCCGGCTTCTTATCCGGCTGTTTGTGGACGTTTTGGATGAGGAGCTTCGTCCTCGCGGCCTGTCCGTCCATGATGCCCGCCCCATAGTGCGTGATGGGCGAGCCGTTCTTCCTCGCCCCGGAGAGGAGGCCCCGGAGAAGCACGTCCCCCTTTTTGCCCGTCTCCGCCATGAGCGAGGCCGCCGTCCACACGGCGTTCGGGGTGGCTTGCGAAGTTCCCGACATCCGTATGAGAGTTCCACGCGCCGAGTATGAAAGGACGCTCACGCCGGAGTGGGCGATGTCCACGTGCGGCCCGTGGCACGAGAACGGGGCGCGGAGTCCCGTCTTCCGGTCGAAGGCTCCGACAGCGACGGCGGAGGCGCATCCGCCGGGGAAGCGTTTCGGGTTTCCTTTTTGGGCCTCGTTTCCGGCGGCGCAGAAAACGAGGACGCCCCACGATTTATGTCCGGCGATGTGGCTCCGGAGCATGCCCGCCGCCTGCGCCCCGAGCGCGGTGTCGAGGACGGCGACCTTCACCCCCGAGCCGCACTTCCCGCTCCTCAGCCACGTCGAGCGGCCATAGTCCGTGTCCTCGGTGTGCGGTATGGATGGGTGGCCGTCGGCGCCCGCCTCGTCCGAAAGCTCGGCATCCTCCGTCCATCCGTCGGCGCTCGCGGTCGTCTCCTCTTCGATCTCGATGAGGTTCGACGCTCCGGCGTACGCCTCGGCCCCCTCGTCGGTGAGATGGACGCTTAGCTGGCGGACCTCCCCGACTTCGGCGTCGTGCATCTCGACGGGTTCGCGCTGGTGGGCGCGGGCCACGTCCCGCTCCTCCGGCGGAATGACTCGGCACGCATAGATATACGTCTTCGTGTCGTTCGTGTCTTCGGTTTCAGCCACCGCACAGCTCCTTCCCCACCCTCCTCTCGACCATTATCCGACCCACGAAGAACATGACCTCCCCGAAAACCCCGCATAAAAAGCGCCGCCGAAACCATCCGGAGCGAACCCCATTTTCTCGCCCCGAACACCGACAACACGCCTCCACGTGGCGCGACCACCCGGAACACCCGGAAACACCTTCCCGCACGAATTGACTCGATGCGCCCACAAGTCCACTCCATACCCTCGACGAACGCGGGGCAGCCGCTGTGTGTAATTTTGGCTACATGAGAGGGGAATGTCAAATGGGGGGGCGGCTTCGCCGCGCTTTTAGCGAAAGACGCGCCCCCGATAGACTTTCTCGGGGGCGCGGATGTTTCTTTTTATGTTTTGGCTGGCGGCTAAAAAACTACGATGTGGCGGCTTGGTAACGCCTCTCGGCCTCGTCCCAGTTCACGACGTTCCACCACGCCTCGATGTATTCGGGGCGGCGGTTCTGGTAGTTGAGATAGTATGCGTGTTCCCACACGTCAAGGCCGATGACCGGGTTCTTGCTTTCCATCAAAGGCGAATCCTGGTTCGCCGTCTTCTCGATGGCGAGTGAGCCTCCCGAGTCGGCGATGAGCCACACCCAGCCGCTTCCGAAAACGCTTCCCGGAGCGCCGACTTTGCCCCATTCCTCTTTGAAGGAGTCGAAGGAGCCGAAGTCGCGGTTTATGGCCTCCGCCAAAGAGCCGGTCGGCTGGCCGCCTCCGTTCGGGGACATTATTTGCCAAAACAAATTATGGTTTGTGTACCCGCCGCCGTTGTTTCGGATGGCGGTTTTTATGTCGTCGGGGACGGAGCCGATGTTCCGGACGAGATCCTCGGCGTTTCCGGGGTCGGCGTCAGGGTGTTTTTCTATGGCGGCGTTGAGATTCGTCAAATACGTATTGTGGTGTTTCTCGTGGTGGAGGTGCATTGTCGCCTCGTCGATTGTCGGTTCGAGGGCGTTGTAGTCGTATGGCAGACTCGGTAGTTCGTAGGCCATGTGCATCCTTTCCGTATTGCGTTTGCTTTGCCGGGGTTGTTTATACCCAGAATGGCTGGATTTTCCACTTCGCCGGATTGTGCGGCCTTCGGGCTTTGATCGAGGTCACGCATGTTTTCGATCTTCGGCGGAGTCGGTAGAATGTGCGGATGGAGAAATCGCCGGGCGGCATTTTCGGGAGTCCCTGGAACCAGCGCGACGCGGAGGAGTTGAGGTCCCTCCTCGACCGCGCGGTGTCGGCGAGCTATAACGGCATTCTCATCACCGACCCGAGCCTCCCCGACAACCCGATCATTTACGCGAACCAGTCTTTCGTGAGGACGACGGGCTACGAGTTCGACGAAGTCCTCGGGACGAACTGCCGCTTTTTGCAGCGCGACGACACCGAGCAGCCCGCCCTCGACGAGGTGCGACAGGCGATCAGCGAGAGCCGCGAGTGCCGGGCTGTCCTCCGGAACTACAGAAAAAACGGCGAGATGTTCTGGAACGAGCTTTATGTTTCGCCCGTCTTCGGCGACGACGGCGAGGTGACGAACTTCATCGGCGTTCAGCACGACGTGACGGACCGGAAGCAAGTCGAGGAGGAGCGCGACCTCATCCTCGCCCGCGAGCAACTCGCGAAGGCCGAGGCCGTCGCCGCCCGCCGCCGCCTCTCTTTCCTCGTCGAGGCGGACAACGTGCTTCTCTCTTCGGTCGGGTTCTTCGAGCGGCTCCGGGACACGGCGCGGCTCGCCGTCCCCGCTCTCGCCGACTGGTGCCTCGTTGACATCGTGGAGGAGGACGGGGAGGTCGTCCAAGCCGCCGCCTCGCACGCCGAGGAGGAGAAGCACGAGCTTTTGCGCGAACTTCAAAGGCACCGGAGCTTCGAGGAGGATTCAACCGGAATCGCCGCGAGGGTGCTTCGAACCGGGAAATCGGAGAGGATGTCCGGCGAGCAGTCGGATATCGTCGCCGACATCGCCTCCGGAGAAGAAAGCGCGCGCATCCTCGGGCAACTCGGCGTCTCGTCGCTCGCGAGCGTCCCTCTCCTCGCCCGCGGCCGCGTCCTCGGGGTCGTCACCCTCGCCTCATCGAACCTCGATAAATTGTATGGCGACGAGGATCTCGCCCTCGCCGAGAGCCTCGCGTACCGATGCGCCCTCGCCGTGGACAACGCCGCGCTGTACCGCGAGAGGAGCCGCATCGCCCGCACTTTGCAACGGAGCCTCCTTCCCCGCATTCCCGAGGTGGAGGAGGTGGACGTCGGGGTCGAATACCTCCCGCTCGGCGAGGAGACGGAGATCGGGGGCGATTTCTACGACCTCATCCGGGTTCCGGGCGGCTCGCTCATAGCCGTCGTCGGGGACGTGTGCGGCAAAGGCCCGGACGCCGCCGCGGTCGCCGCGCTCTCCCGATACACCATCCAAGCCGTCGTCATGAACGAGGACTCCCCGGCGAAGATCCTCTCCTCGCTCAACGAGGCGATGCTCCGCCAGCTCGACGACCTCAAATTCTCGACAATAGCCTGCGCCCGCCTCGAAAAAGCGGAGGGAAACGGGGCGAACACCTTCGATCTCACGGTGGCGCGAGCCGGGCATCCCGCGCCGCTCATCCACCGCTCCGACGGGAGCATCGAGAAGGTCGAGGCTCCGGGAAGAGTCCTCGGTGTCTTCGACGACCCCGGCGTGGAGGAGCGCGTGGCGCGTCTTTCCCCCGGCGACGCCGCCGTTTTCTACACCGACGGCCTCACCGAGGCGCGCGCCCCCGACGGCTCCCTCTTCGGCGAGGAGCGCCTCCTCGCCCTCCTCCGGGACTGCGGAGGGGGGAATGCCACCGACATCGCCGAATGCCTCAAAAACGCGGTCAACGACTTCGACGAGGGAGTCCCCCTCGACGACCTCGCCGTGCTCGTTCTCAAGATCCCCGGATAACGTCGAGGCCGGGCGACGGGTTCGCATCTTCCGTCGTTCGGGAGCGGGGGGTCGAGGAGGACGGATGCGACTCCCGCGGCGAGCGGCATGGAATCGGGTGATCACTTCCCAGCCGCCCACTTCGCCGCGACGAACGACGTGGAACCCCGGGTCGCGTGGGGAACGCCGATTCCTTTCACCCGGACCCGGTGGCACATGGTGGATCGAACCCCAGCGGACTCCGCCGGACCCTCAATAAAGCCGGAGTCCCATAAAGAACCCGCCGTACTCGAAAAAGCCGAAAAGCGAAGCGTGCTGAAATGCTGAGAAGCTCACAAGCGCGCTTCGCTTCCGGCGAGACGCCTCACGCCAGAGTGTCCACCGTATAGTTCTCCCGCATGGCTCGCCCGTCGAGGATGGTGGAGAGCTTTCCTATTTGATCCTCGTAGTATCCGTTGTCCTCGCCCGCCTGGAGGTCGCCCTCCGTCTCCCACAAAGAGATCAAAACGACCTCCCCGTCGTCGGAGTCCGTGAGCGCGAGGAGGTTCACGAACCCCGGCTGCTCCTTCGCCAAAGGCGCGATCGAATCCTTCGCAATCCCAATCGCCTCATCGAACTTCCCGTCCCGTACCCGGATCGTGGTCATCCTCGCGTACATGATCCTCCTCCTTCTCGTTTCCACTCATCTATGTTTTGTATCATATATTTCAATATCATCAATCACGCACGAGTCCGAGCGAATGCTTCCGTGCGGGGAGGCGACCGTCCAAACTCGGCGCCCGGAAGCACACGGGCGAGAGTCCGTCATGCGGGAAGGCGAAGGCGTCGAGGGAAAAGCGGGCCGAAAGCGTCCCGACTCCCGATTTTTCCGGGCGAAGCGCCTATCCGATGGCGTCGAGGGCGGCGCCGATGATCGTCTCGGCATCTATGCCGTAGTGTTCATAAAGGTCGTCCACGTCGCCGGACTGTCCGAAATCCGCGACGCCGAGGCACGTTTGCCCGACGGTTTGTATCCCTCCGAGGAAGGCTAGGGAGTGCGGGTGGCCGTCAATGACGCTCACAATGGGGAGTTTGCGGCTCTCGGGGAAGAGGGTTTCGAGAATGGAGTATTCCCCGTTTTCGTCGAGTCCTTGCCGGGCGCGGAGGGCGCGGAAGACGAGGTCGTAGCTGGTGAGGCATATGACGTCGGCTCCGATGCCGCCCTCTTCTTCGAGGAGCTCCGCCGCCCGGACGGCCTCGGGCATGACGGCTCCCGCCCCGACGAGGGCGACGGAGGGGGAGAGGCCGTGGTCGTCCGAGGAGTCGCGGAGGCGGTATCCGCCGGAGTGGACGTTTTTCCTTCGGAAGTTTCGCGCTTTCTCGTCCTTCGGGACGTTCGCTAGATTTTGTGCGACGGGCCTCGTCGAGAGTCGGAGGTATGAGGAGGTTCCGTCCGGCTCGCCGAGGCGGGAGAGGGCGTGGAGGAGGTCCTCGACTTCTTCGCCGGAACCCTCAATGGCTGAGGCGGACATAGAAAATCTGGCGAAGCGTCTCGACGAGGCGTGGGAGAATCGAACTTCCATCGCACCGCTCACGGAGAGTGACGGCCTCGCGGTCGAGGATTCGTATGCCGTGCAAAGCCGGTGGACGGAGCTTCGGATGGAGCGCGGAGAGAAGATTTCGGGGCGGAAGATCGGGCTGACGAGCAAGGCCATGCAAAACATGATGAACGTGAACGAACCAGATTATGGCTCTTTGTGGGCCTCCCGATACTTCGCCGCCGACTCGTCCGGCAAGGCCGAAGTCCCGGCTGATACGTTCATCGCGCCGCGGGTGGAAGGGGAGATCGCCCTCCTCATGGCCGAGCCGCTCTCCGGCGAGAATGTGAGCGCGTCGGACGTGTTCGCCGCCACGGAGGCGCTCGCGGTTTCGGTGGAGATTGTGGACAGCCGCATCACCGACTGGAAGATAAAGCTCGCCGACACCATCGCCGACAACGCCTCATACGGCGGATACACCCTCGGCCCGTGGAACGAGGAGCTGAAAAAAGAAGACCTCCGAACCCTCGGCATGATCGTCTCGAAAAACAGCGAGTCGCTCATCGAGGCGGTCGGCGCGGCTGCCCTCGGAAACCCGGCGAACGGCGTCGCGTGGCTCGCCCGCAAACTCCACTCCTTCGGCGTGAGCCTCGATCCCGGCGATGTCGTCCTCTCCGGCCCGCTCGGCGGCGCCGTGGATGCGAAAAAAGGCGACACCTTCACCGTCGAAGTACATGGGCAGCCGCCGCTCGGCGTGGAGTTTGTGTGAGGCGCTTCGCGCCTCGGAGGAGTCGGAAAGACAAACATCACTCCTCCGTGGGCGAAGCCGCCGCGAACCGAGCGACGGAACTTTTCGCATCACACGCCGGAAGCGGCGGGAAAAGGCTCCCCGCCGCCGACCGAGCCGCGTGGAACGCGAGGCTTTCGAGCGAATCGTTATCCGGAGGAGGCCGAGCCGTTCACCGCCGACCTCCCGGAAGCGGCGCGTAAAGCGCGAGCCTCACGCGCCGCGAGAAAATCATTATGGCTGACAAGCGAAGCTATGAAGCTATGTCGTTGAGATTCCGCCCAAGCTCCTCGGGCTTCGAGGCCATCGGAAGGTGCGAGGTGTCCATCGTGTACACCTTCTCGACCGGAAGGTTCGAGATCATCTGCCGCTGCACGGAGTTGCTCACCGCGCGATCCTCGGTCGTCTCGATGTATACCCGCGGTACTCTCCCGAAGTTCTCATCCGTGACGGCCGCCTGCGCGCCGAAGGGTTCGAGCGACTGGTTGTCGAGCCGCTTCCTCGCCGCCTCGACGACCTCGTCCGGCGCGTCGTTGTAAAGAGCGTTTCTCAGGCCGTCGTCGCTGACGGTCGCCGTGCTTTGATCCTCGCTCATCTGCAAACTCTGGAGAATGATGGATCCCTCGTCAGACTGCGACCATCCGAGCGCCGACTCCCCGTTTTGAAGCATGAACGCGCACACATAAACGAGCTTCTCTATCTTCTCGGGACGACGCTCGGCCACCTCGCCGATGACGGCTCCCGCCAGGCTGTGGCCGACGAGATACACCGGCTCGTCGCTCGCGTCGAGAGCCTCGACCGTCCGATCCACATAGGATTTCAGCGTGACCTCGGAAGTCGGGGTCGAGTCGGAGCCATGCCCCGGAAGGTCGAGGGCGTCCACCTCATGCCCCGCACCCTTGAGGACGGGCCTCACATTGTCCCACGCCCATCCGCCGTGCCACGCGCCGTGAACGAGTACAAACTTGCTCATATACGACCTTTCGTTTCGGTTACGATGGCGTATTTACCCGCGCGACGAAATTCTAAAGACGCTTTCGGATAATATCCGGGGCGGAGAAACCATGAGCGGGAGGTGTGTGATGCGGGATCCGGTTGACAGCTTCGTATCTTCGTTTGTGCGGGAGTCGGGAGGTCGCATCGCTCCGCTTTCGGCTTCGCCCGCTTCGGGAGTGGGGCGTCGGGAAGGACGAATACCGTCCCCAGCAGTCGAGGACGACGGAACCATCCACCCGGTTTACGAATGATGCGGGCGGGGGATGCGGCGGTCGAAGTTCTCGCGAGAGCCGGGGTGAAACGTTTCTATGCCGTTCCCGGCGAGAGTTTTTTGGAGATCATGGACGCCGTGGAGGCTCGTCCCGACCTCTCACTCGTCTCCACGCGCCACGAGTCCGGAGCCTCCTTCATGGCCGAGGCGGATGGAAAGCTCACCGGAGTCCCGGCGGTCGCGATGGCGACGCGGGGCGTGGGCGCGTCGAACCTCGCCATCGGAGTCCATACGGCGAGGCAGGATTCCACGCCGATGGTCGTCCTCCTCGGGCAAGTCGAGACGGGATTCCTCGGGCGCGAGGCTTTTCAGGAAGTGGACTTGCCAGATTTCTATCGCGAGGTCACGAAATACTCCGCCACCGTCCATCGAGCCGAAAGGTTGCCGGAATTCGTCGAGAAAGCGGTGCGAATCGCGACCTCCGGTCGTCCCGGCCCGGTCATGCTCGCCCTCCCGGCAGATATTTTGGGGGAGGAGATCGAGGCTCCGGACGGAGCGGTTATTCTGTCGAGGAGCCGTACCATGCCGTCGCCGGAGGAAATTCAGGAAATAAAGCGGCGCATCCTCGAAGCCCGCCGTCCCGTCGCCATCGCGGGCGAGGGCGCGAAGTGGGCGCGGAATGAACTCGTCTCCTTCGCCGAGAAATATGGCGTCGGAATATATACGGCGTTTCGTCGGCAGGATAGGTTTCCGAACGGGCATCCGAACTATCTCGGGCATCTCGCGCTCGGGACGCCGCCTGAAATATTGAAATCTCTCGAAGGCGCGGATCTCATATTCTCTATCGGAAGCCGCCTCGACGAAGTCACGACGCAAAGTTACCGCTTCCCGAAAAAGGGGCAGAAAGTTATTCGGATAGGCGCGGACGGTTTCGCGGCGGATGTGCGGCAAACCCTCTCCGCGCTCGTCGAGGCCGCCCCGAAGAAAGCGCCGGAACGAAATTGGAGCGCGGCGCATTATTCGTACCTCGAATTCAGCGAAATACCGGAGTCTCGTTCGGAGGGTGGCATTGACCCGGCGGAAGTTATTTCCGCGATGAGGCGGACGATTCCCGAGGATGCCATCGTCACGAACGACGCGGGGAATTTCTCGATCTTCCTCCACCGATACTGGAAATACGACCACCCGGACACACAACTTGCTCCGGCGAACGGGGCGATGGGGTATGGGGTTCCGGCGGCGGTCGGGGTGAAGATGGCGGCTCCGAAGCGAACGGTCGTCGCGGTTTGTGGCGACGGCGGGTTCCTCATGACCGGGCAGGAAATAGAGACGGCGGTGCGGTATGGGCTTTCACTCACGGTCGTCGTGATGCGGAATGGGATGCACGGGACGATCGCGATGCATCAGGCGCGGGGGATGGGGAGGCTCGCCGGGACGGAGATAGGAAATGTGGATCTCGCATCCTTCGCCCGGAGTCTCGGAGCCGAAGGATTCTCCGTCGAAAATTCGGACGAACTCATCCCCGCGCTCGAAGCGGCGGTTTCATCCGAGGGCGTCTCCCTCGTGGACATCGTCACCGACCCGGACCTCATAACGCCGACGGCGCGGTTATCCGAAATGTCGTAAAAACGGGGGTGGGAAAGGCGAGGAGCCGAAACCCGCACCCATCGTTGTCCCGGTCGAATACGGCGAGGGCCTTTCGGGCGTGACACCGAGTCCGGATGAAGACTTCGTTTCTTTGGTCGCGCGTGAGGACGCTTCGCTTCGTGAGGTCGGCGTGTTCTCGGCTCACGACCTCGCGAAAGGCGAGGGGCGCGAACCATGCGCCCGGATTTGGTATGAAAGCGAAGATACCGTAGAAACGGGGAGTCGAAAATATCCCGACTCCCCGCGGCGATCCGGTTCAAACTTTCGTCGCTAGATAGATGCACAGGATGATTGAACACTCCCTCGTTCATCTGCCCCAGGCTATCAGGGATGTCGAATGGCGAGTGTCCA
>Ga0136630_1000281_pt1 | contig 18777 bp, 21 predicted proteins | sample AntDrymUQ5682106_2_FD_105496 | JGI IMG/M metagenome (GOLD analysis project Ga0136630, IMG submission 105496) | Polar desert sand microbial communities from Dry Valleys, Antarctica - metaG UQ568 (21.06) | ecosystem: Environmental > Terrestrial > Soil > Desert | place: Antarctica: Dry Valley...
CAGCAGGTACTTGCCCCTGCGACGCACCGCGATCGGCGTCGTACCCATCAGCCCGTCGAAGACGGCTTCGGGCGACGTGCGCCGCACCGTGCGGGCACCGGTGACCACCACATCGACGACCCGGCGGCCGACGATGGTCTCCGCCAGCCCGCGCCGCACCGTCTCGACCTCGGGAAGCTCTGGCACCGCCCGGCCCGCCGTCAGCCCGAGACGGGCGACTCCACGACGGCGATGCGCTCGCATGCCTCGGCGGCGGCAGCCCGCTCGGCCGCCTTCTTCGACGACCCCTCCCCCGTGCCCAGCACGACGCCCTCGACAACAGCCGTGGCGAAGAAGCGCTGGGCGTGGTCGGGGCCGTCCGATCGCACCGTGTACAAGGGCGCACCCTCGCCGCGTGCCGCGACAAGCTCTTGCAGTCGCGACTTCTCGTCGAGCACCGCCAACTGCTCGTGCGCGACGTCGAGGCGCGGGCCGAGCAGTCGTGCCACGACGCTGGCCGCCGCGCCGGCGCCGCCGTCGAGGAACACGGCCCCGACGAGCGCCTCGAACGCGTCGGAGAGGATCGACGGCTTGTCCTGACCAGCCGTCGACTGCTCGCCACGGCCGAGCTTCAGGTGGAGTCCGAGGTCGATCGATCGCGCGGCCTCGGCGAGCGCAATGGCGTTGACGACCGCTTTGCGCAGGTTCGTCAGCTGGCCCTCCGGGAGGTCCGGATAGCTGCGGTACACGAGCTCGGCGACTGCCCAGCCAACGACGGCGTCGCCGAGGAACTCGAGTCGCTCGTTGCTGGCGGCATTGTCGTGCTCGGCGCACCACGAGCGGTGCGACATCGCCTGGTCGAGCAGCGACGCGTCGGTGAACGCGTACCCGATGTGGGTGGTCAGGTCGTGCAACTGCGCCCCCGTCGCGACGACGTTCAGCTCCGGGTGCGGGCGAACACGTAGTCGACCGCGTCGCGGACGGTCTTCAGATCCTCGAGGTCTTCGTCTTCGATGCGGAACCCGACCGTGCGCTCGCCCATCTCCTCTTCGAGTCCTTCGACGAGCTCGATGAGCGCCAGAGAATCGGCCTCGAGATCGTCGACGAACGACTGCCCCTCGCTGATGCCGGACGGTTCGATCTCCAAGATGTCGGCGAGGCGGTCGCGGATGATCTCGAAGATCTCCTCGCGGCTGATGGGGCTCTGTTCGACGTGGGTCTCGGCTGGCACGACGGTGAGCCTAGCCCCCGTGTCACCAGCCGGAAATGGCCATCCGCAGCTCGTCGACCATGTGCGCCGCGCTCATCTCGGCGGCCATCGTGATGGCGTTCTGCATCGCCGTCGCGCCTGACGAGCCGTGCGAGATGATGCACAACCCGTCGACGCCGAGGAGGATCGCGCCGCCGTACGTGTCGGGATCGAGGCTCACGTAGAGCGGCATCAGCGCCGGCATCAGCGCATCGGCGTGCGCCTTCGTGGACTCGTCGGTGGCGAACGCCGCCAGCAGCGCCTCGACCACCGTCCTGACGCCGCCCTCGAGCGCCTTCAGCACGACGTTGCCGGTGAACCCGTCGGTGACGACGACATCGACGTCGGTCGTCATGATGTCGCGGCCCTCGACGTTGCCGACGAAGTGGAGGTGCGGCGCTGCTGCGAGCAGCGCATACGACTCTTTGCGCAACGCGTCGCCCTTGCCGGGTTCCTCGCCGATCGAGAGCAGACCGACTCGCGGTTCGGCGACGCCGAAGCGGAGCCGGGAGTACACGGAGCCCATCTGGGCGAACTGCACGAGCCAGTCCGGCTGCACCTCTGCGTTTGCGCCGGCGTCGAGGAGCACGGTGGGCTCCGAGCCGGGCACGGGGATCGGGGTGGCGATCGCCGGCCGCTTGACGCCTGAGATCCGGCCCATCCGGAACAGCGCAGCCGCCATCGTGGCGCCGGTGTTGCCGGCCGAGATCATCGCCGACGCCTTGCCGTCGCGCACGGCCTCGGCGGCGCGCACGAGCGTCGAGTCCTTCTTGCGGCGCACGCTCTGGCCTGCGTCCTCGGTCATGTCGACGACCTCGGACGCCGGGATCACTTCCAGGTCGCCGATGTCGACGCGGTCGCCGAGATCGGGAGGTCCGACGAGCGTGACGGCGATGCCTGCGGCGACGGCGCGCCGAGCGCCTTCGACGATCTCACCGGGTGACTTGTCGCCGCCCATCGCGTCGACGGCGACGGGCAGCACGGGCCCGTCGGGCCGCGCGTCGGTGTCCAGTGCGGGACGCTTCCGCGCTCAGGCCACGTCGATGACGACGCGGTCCTTGTACCACCCGCACGACGGGCACACCGTGTGGGGCAGCTTGGCGTTGCCGCAGCGGGGGCAGAGGCTGCGTGCCGGAGCCTCGAGCTTCCAGTTGCTGGCTCGGCGGCTGCGGGTCTTCGCCTTCGATGTCTTCTTCTTCGGGACTGCCACGGTTCGATCTCTCTCGTGCGAGTGCAGCGCAGCGTCGCTGGCGCGTGCTCTGAGGGCCGTTGCAGGCTAGCGGTGAGCGCGTCGGATCGGCTACGGCGGCTCCGTCGACGAGGCCGTGTCGCCACCGCGCAGCTCGTCGAGCGCCGCCCAGCGATCGTCGACGACCGCGACCTCGCAGTCGCAGCTCGACGTGTTGCGATCGATGCCACAGACCGGACAGAGCCCGGCGCAGTCGGCGCGGCACAGCGGCGCGTCGGGAATGGCGAGCAGGAGCGCATCGCGCACCATCGGCGCGAGGTCGAGCTGGCGGTGCTCGATCGGGAAGTGCTCGCCGCCGGCATCATCTTCGGCGAACGTGTCGACGGCGGTGATGGACAGCGGCGTGTCGAGCGGGACGAGGCAACGCGAGCACTCCATCTCGAGCCGGGCGGACAGCGTCACCTCGGCCACGATGCCGTCGAGTGTCGACGTCAACTCGACATCGATGCCCACCGGCCCGTGGAGGCCCCGTCCCTCTGGTGCCTGCACGTCGTCGGCCGGTCCGCCATCCGCCGGGATCTCGACCTCGGCGAGGCCGAGCGACGTCGTGATGCGCCTCGTCAGCCCCGGCTCGCGCAGCAGCTCGGCGGCATTGACCACGAGTGCCCGCCTCGCCGAGTGCGGCGCTCCGCGCGCTCCGGTCGCCCGGTGAGAGGTGTCGCTCAACGGTCCTGGTCGAAGAAGCCCTTGCTCGGGTCCTCGGTGTCGTCGAACGTGACCCGCGGGTGCGAGCCGATGGAGAGCCGCTGACGGCCGGCGGCCACGGTCTTCGACAGCTTGTCGAGCAGGATCTCGAAGCTGCCGAGCCGCTGGTCGAGGAAGTCCTCTGTCTCGTGCCGGAGCCGGCGGGAGTCGGTATCGGCGGTTTCGATGACCTGGCGAGCACGTTGCTCGGCGGCGCGCACGACCTCGGTGCGCTGCACCATGCGCTCGGCCTGCACCCGTGCGGCCTCCGTCAGCTCGTCGGACTCACGACGCGTCTTGGCGATGAACTCCTGGCGCTCCTTCAGCATCCATCGCGCCTGGCGCAGCTCGTCGGGCAGACGGGCGACGGCGTCTTCGAGCAGCTCGATGATCTCGTCGCGATCGATGCGGGGCGACGACGACAGCGGCATCGTCGGCGCGCTGGCGATGATGTCGACCGCTCGCCGCAGCATCGTCTCGGCATCACCCACGTGACCGGCACCCGCCTGCGGCTCGGGATACTCGTCGTCGATCTCGTCGTACTCGTCGTACTCGTCGTAGCCCTGGTGCTGCTCATGGCGGTCGCCACGGCCGGGCTGCGCCGGCTGCGCGCCGTACAACTGCTCGTAGGTCGGGTCGTACGGGCTCGGGTTTCGCGGGTCGTAGGTCATGTTGAAGCCGTCATCTCGATGCTTGGTCTGGCTGTGCCGGGGCGGACTGAGCGGGGTCGGGCCGATCGGAATACAGCGCGCGCAAGGCGTCAGCGACACGTGCTGGCACCATGTGATCGACCGCGCCACGGTAGCGGGCGATCTCGCGCACGAAGCGGCTGCTGATGTAGCCCAGCGCCGGGGCGCACGGGACGTAGACGGTGTGCACACCGGTCACCGACCGGTTCGTGTGCGCCATCTGCTGTTCGATCTCGAAGTCGGCTGCGGAACGCAGCCCTCTGACGATGAAGTCGACGCCGGCGGCGTCTGCCGCATCGACGGCGAGTCCCTCGAACGGGCGCACCTCGACACGTCCGGCGAGCGAGTCGTCGGCAGCGACGGCCTCGATGATGAGCTCGATCCGGCGCTCGACCTCGAACGCAGCCGGCGCCTTGTCGTGGTTGTGCAGCACGGCGATCACCACGGTTCCGAACAGCGTCGCGGCCTGGGCGACGACGTCGAGGTGGCCGAGATGCACGGGATCGAAGGTCCCCGGGTACAGCACTCGCCCGCTGGTATCCATCGAACGAGCCACGCTACTTCGCCGGGATCGAGCAGAACGCGACCCACGTCCTGCCGTACCGCTTCGAGCGAACGATCTCCCACGGCGCAGGCAGGGCGAGCTCTGAGCCCGATTCGGCGACCACGAGCGGCGCCGGGTCCCAGCCGGCGAGGGCGTCGAACAGGCCGTCCCAGCGGTCGAAACCGTACGGCGGGTCGGCGAACACAAGGGTCCGCTCCGCCGACCCGATGTGGTGGCCGAGACGGGTCGCCGCACCCATCGCGTCGGACTCCATCACGACTGCGCGATCGGCGACGCCGAGCGTGGCGACGTTGTCGCGCAGCGCTCGCACCGCAGGGCGACCACGCTCGACGAACGTGGCGTGCACGGCGCCACGCGAGAGCGCCTCGAGTCCGAGCGCGCCGGTGCCGGCGAACAGATCGACGACAGTCGCGCCGTGGACGGCGTCGATGCTGACGAGCGCGTTGAACACGGCCTCGCGCACCTTGTCGGTCGTGGGGCGCGTCTCGTCGCCCGGCGGTGACGCCAGCCGGCGTCCTCGAAACGCTCCAGCCACGATCCTCACGGTGCGCAGCGTACGGACGATCGGGCGGCACACTTGACGCGGTGCTCACGCCCGCCCCCGTCATCACGTGCATCGACTGCGGCGGCAGGGCGCACCTGCTGACCCATCCGAGGGAGGACGGCGAGTGGCTCGCCGGCGACATCGTCGCCTACCGCTGCGAGGACTGCCTCGATCGCTGGGACCTCGTTCTCGACGAGGACGACGACGACGGAACGGACACCGAGCGGCCGTTCGGATGACGTCACGAACGGGTGAGGTACTCCTCGCGTTCGGCGACCAGCAGATCGACCTCGTCGCGCAAGGCTGCGTGCTCGCTCATCTCGGGGTCGTCGCCGACGAGGTCGATGGCGACGACTCGTGCGAGCTCGACGAGCGCCCGGTCGCGGCGCAGCGACGCCAGCCGCAGGTCGTTGCGGCCCTTCTGCGCCGTGTCCATCAGCGTGCCCTCGCCGCGCAGGTCGAGGTCGACCTCGGCGAGCTGGAAGCCGTCGGTGCTGTCGACGAGCGCGGTGAGGCGCGGGTTCTCCTCCAACACCTGTGAGGTCACGAGCCAGCACGTCGACGTGTGGACGCCACGTCCGACGCGACCACGCAGCTGGTGGAGCTGTGCGATGCCGAAACGATCGGCGTCGAGGATGACCATCACGGTGGCGTTGGGGACATCGACGCCGACCTCGATGACGGTCGTCGCCACGAGGACGTCCAGCTCACCCGTACGGAACGCGCCCATCGCCCGCTCCCGCTCCGCCGGCACGACACGACCGTGCAGCAGACCGAGGCGGAGACCGCTCAACTCCCCGGACGCGAGCCGTTCGAACGTCTCCTCGGCGGACGCGACCTGCAACTTCTCGCTCTCGTCGATCAGTGGACAGACGACGAACGCCTGACGCCCGGCGGCGACCTCGGCGCGTACGTCATCCCACACGCTGGACTCCTCCAGCGGCCCGTTCGCCCAGCGCGTGACGATCGGTGTGCGGCCTGGCGGCAGCTCGTCGAGCACGCTGACGTCGAGGTCGCCGTAGACGGTCATCGCCGCCGTGCGAGGGATCGGCGTCGCCGTCATCACGAGCAGGTCGGGCACCGACTCCCCGGCCTTCGAGCGCAACGCCGCACGCTGCTCGACGCCGAAGCGGTGCTGTTCGTCGACGACGGCGAGCCCGAGGCTGGCGAACTCGACGTTCTGCTGGATGAGGGCGTGCGTGCCGACCACGAGATCGACCTCTCCGCTGGCGAGGCCTGACAGGATCGCCGCCCTGTCGGCACCGGTCACGCGGTTCGTGAGGAGCTCGAGACGCAGCGGGCGCTCGCCGAAGAGGTTGTCCGCGGTGCCGACGGTGAGACCGTCGAGCAGCGCTCGGATGGACGTCGCGTGCTGCTCGGCGAGCACCTCGGTCGGCACCATCAGCGCGCCCTGGTGGCCGCCGTCGACGGCGCGCAGGAGGGCAGAGACGGCAACGACGGTCTTGCCTGCACCGACATCGCCCTGCAGCAGCCGGTGCATCGGGAACGTGCGGTCGAGGTCGGCGGCGATCTCGTCGATGGTCCTCTGCTGCGCATCGGTGAGCGGATACGGGAGCCGGGCGTAGAACTGGGCGACGAGACCCGCGCCACGGTCCTCGTACTCGACGCCGCGCCCTGCCTGCTCGAGCGCCCGCTTCTGGCGCACGAGCGCGATCTGGACGCGCAGCAGCTCGTCGAACGCGAGGCGTCGACGGCTCGTGCGCTGCTCGGCAATGGACTCGGGGGCATGGATGCCGAACAGGGCCGACTGGCGATCGATGAGTTCGTGGCGGGCAAGGACGGCTGGCGGCACGGGGTCACCGATCCCGCGAGGGCTGGCCCGGTCGATGGCGTTCTCGACCCATCCGGCGATCTCCCACGTCGACAGCTGCGCCTTGTCGCTCTGGGGGTAGATCGGCACGATGCGCCCCGTTCGGTCGCCGATGAGATCGACGATCGGGTTCGTCATCTGCAGGCCGCCGCGGTACACGTCGGGTTTGCCGAACAGCGCCACCTGCAGTCCCTCGGTGAGCTGACGATCACGCCATGGCTGGTTGAAGAACACGACGTGCATGCGTCCCGAGCCGTCGCCGACGACGACGTCGACGATCGTGCGCCGGTTGCGGCCGGTGCGCTTCGAGACCGAGCGAACCGTCACGAGGACGAGCGCCTCGACACCGATCGCGAGATCCTCGATGTGCGCTTCGTTGGTGCGGTCGACCCAGCGGCGCGGATACGTCATCAACAGATCGAGCACGGTGTCGACGCCGACAGAGCCGAGCGCCTCGCGCTTCTTCGGCCCGACGCGGGCGAGTCGCCCGACGTCGATCTCGGCCAGCTCGCGCAACGTCAGCGGTGAGGTCAACATCGGACCATTCGAACCGTGCGAGCGACGGAGCGCCAGCGAAGGAGCGGCCAGCAACGGCCTGCGTGGCCGGGGAACGCTGCGGATGTCACGCTCACTCGATGCCGACGAGATACGGATACAGCGGCTGCCCGCCGTCGTGCACCTCGATCTCGAGGCCGGCTTCGGCCACCCACCGTTCGATCGTGGCGGTGTCCTCGCCCGTCGCACCCTCCCCGACGACGAGCGTGACGAGCTCGTGTGCGTCACCGGCGAGCTTCGACAGCATGGCCACGGCGGCTGCGCCGGGCGACTCCTCGATCGCCACGACGCCGTCGCCGCGCACGAGCCCGATCCAGTCGCCCTCGGCGACGGGGCCGGCGTCGGTGTCGGTGTCACGCACGGCCCGGGTGACCTCGCCCGTCGTCAGGCCTTCGACGGCCGCTTCCATCTCGGCGGCGTTGGCGGTGGCGTTGGCCTCTGGGTCGTAGACGACGAGCGCGGCGAGCGCCTCGGGCATCGACACCGTGGGGACGACGACGACCCGCTTGTCGGTGAGCGCGTCGACCTGCTCGGCGACCGGGATGATGTTCTTGTTGTTGGGCAAGAGCACCACCTCGTCGGCGTTGACGTGCTCGACGAAGTCGAGCAGCTCAGCGGTCGAGGGGTTGAGCGTCTGGCCGCCACCGACGACGCCTTGCACGCCGAGTTGCACGAACAGCTCGGCGAGTCCGTGCCCGCTGGCAACGGCGACCACGGCGCACGTGACGGGCGGCAGACCAACCACCGAGCGCGGCGGTGCCTTGCCCGGGATCGTCGCTGTTGCACCCATCGAGCCCGTGATGGCAGCTTCCCGGCGAGCGTGCTCTTCGGCGACCTCACCGAACAGGTCGGTGACGCGGATCTTCTTCGGCCGACCGTCGAGCGTCAGCGCCGACTCGATCGCCGCGCCGATGTCGTTCGTGTGGACGTGGCAGTTCCACAGCCCGTCCCCGCCGACGACGACGATGCTGTCGCCGATGTCGCTCCATGACGCCTTGAACTCGTCGATGCGGGTGTCGTCGAGGTCGAGGAAGTACATGACCTCGTAGCGAAGGTCGGCAACGGAACTCTCACTTGGTGTCGCGCCGTCGTGCGCCGCCCCGTGCGAGGCGGCGAGCGCCGCTGGGGCGACCACGGGCACCCCGGCGGACAGATCGGCGGGCATCTCCGGCGTGGGCAGCGGCTCGTCGGCGACGACGTTGAGCGCGGCGTCGAGCAGCAGCAGGTATCCGGCGCCGCCGGCGTCGACGACGCCGGCATCCTTCAGCACGGGCAGCAGCTCGGGCGTGTGGTCGAGCGCCTCGCCCCCCGCTGCGCGGGCGGCGTGGAGGACGTCGAGCAGGCTCGCACCCTCCGCAGCGACGCGCTTCGCGGCATCCGCGCTCTCGCGCACGACGGTGAGGATGGTGCCCTCGATGGGTTTCAGCACGGCTTGGTAGGCGGCGCTCGAGGCGGCGACGAGTGCGTCGGCGACCTGCGACGCGGACGCCTTTGTGGAGTCGACGAGGGCTTGTTTCAGCGTCGCCGACATGCCTCGCAGGATCTGGGAGAGGATGACGCCGGAGTTGCCCCTCGCGCCCATGAGCGAGCCGTGGCTGATGGCATCGCACGTCGCCCCGGCCTCGTCGGCGGCGTCGTCGAGCTCTTCGACGACGGCGTCGAGCGTGCGCGCCATGTTGGTGCCGGTGTCGCCGTCGGGCACCGGATAGACGTTGAGCCGGTTGATCCGATCGGAGTGGGCGACGACGGCATCGCGGAACGTCGTGACGGTCCGGCGCAGGGCAGCCGTGTCGAGATACTCCAGGATCGGCACCCCGACATCGTAGTGACGGGAGCTGACGCCCAGCCTGACGCGGACTCCTGATGCAGCACTGGCGCTGGTACGATGGCGTCCGCATTTCGGCGGTGAATCCGCATCGCCCGATCCGAACGACGTTGGAGCAAGACCATGGCCGCGGTGTGTCAAGTGTGTGGCAAGAAGCCCTCGTGGGGCATGTCCGTGTCGCACTCCCATCGGCGCACGAAGCGCCGTTGGAATCCCAACATCCAACGCGTGCGGGCGCTCGTCGGTTCGACGCCGAAGCGGATCCACGTCTGCACCGGCTGCATCAAGTCCGGGAAGATCGTCAAGGCCGGCTGAGGCCCGAGACGAATGCAAGGCGTCATCAAATCGTACGACCCCAGCTCCGGAGACGGCATCGTGATGTGCGACACGGATCTCGCCGACTACAACCTGGCCACCAACGCCCTCGACGGCTCCGTGCTGCGGATGCTGCGACCCGGCCAACGTGTCCTGTTCACTCTCGACGAGCACGGCAACGCCACGACGCTGCGCCTCGGCTCGGAGATCGACATGAAGACGCCCGGCCACTAGCCGGGCGTCGCGACGTGGAGGAACCACTCACCGATGAGCGCAACCACCAGCAACGCCCGACTCGAGGCCTGGGTGTCCGAATGGGCGGAGCTGCTCACACCCGAGCGCATCGAGTGGTGCGACGGTTCGCCAGCGGAGTACGACCGTCTTTGCGGCGAGCTGGTCGAATCGGGCACGTTCACCACACTCGACGAGGCGAAGCGCCCCAACAGCTACTGGGCGCACTCCGATCCCGGCGACGTCGCTCGCGTCGAGGACCGCACATTCATCTGCTCGCGGACCGAAGACGCGGCGGGACCCAACAACAATTGGCGTGACCCGTCCGCGATGCGCGAGGAGATGCGTTCGCTCTACCGCGGGGCGATGAAGGGCCGCACGATGTACGTCGTGCCCTTCTCGATGGGCCCGCTCGGCTCGCCCATCGCACACATCGGCGTGCAGCTCACCGACTCGGCATATGTCGCCGTCTCGATGCGGATCATGACCCGCATGGGCCAGAAGGCGCTCGACGTGCTCGGCGACGACCAGTGGGTGCCGTGCATCCACTCGGTCGGTGCCCCGCTCGCCGACGGAGAGGCCGATGTGCCGTGGCCGTGTGACGCGGACAACAAGTACATCGTGCACTTCCCCGAGGATCGCGAGATCCAGTCGTACGGATCGGGGTACGGCGGCAACGCGCTGCTCGGCAAGAAGTGCTTCGCGCTGCGCATCGCCTCGGTCATGGCGCGTGACGACGGATGGCTCGCCGAGCACATGCTCATCCTCAAGCTGACCAACCCGCAGGGAGAGTCGAAGTACATCGCCGCTGCGTTCCCGTCGGCGTGCGGCAAAACCAACCTGGCGATGCTCGTCCCGACCATCGAGGGCTGGACGGCCGAGACCGTCGGTGACGACATCTGCTGGATGAAGTTCGGCGACGACGGCCGCCTCTACGCAATCAACCCAGAAGCCGGCTTCTTCGGCGTCGCGCCGGGTACGAGCAACGAGACGAACCGCAACGCGATGGACACGCTGTGGGGCAACTGCATCTTCACCAACACGGCGCTCACCGACGACGGCGACATCTGGTGGGAGGGCATGACCGACGAGCCCCCGGCCAGCGCCACCGACTGGCGCGGCAACGCATGGTCGCCCGACACCGAGACACCGGCTGCGCATCCGAACGCACGATTCACGGCGCCGGCGTCGCAGTGCCCGTCGATCGCTGCCGAGTGGGAGGACCCGAAGGGCGTGCCCATCTCGGCCATCCTGTTCGGCGGCCGCAGAGCGTCCACCGTGCCGCTCGTGACGCAGGCGTACGACTGGGAGCACGGCGTCTTCCTCGGCTCCATCATGGCGTCGGAGACCACGGCAGCCCAGCAGGGTGAGGTCGGCAAGCTGCGATTCGATCCGATGGCGATGCTGCCGTTCTGCGGCTACAACTTCGCCGACTACTTCAATCACTGGCTGACCATCGGCAAGGCGACCGATGCCGACAAGCTGCCGAACATCTTCTTCGTCAACTGGTTCCGCCGTGACGATGACGGCCGCTTCCTGTGGCCGGGCTTCGGCGAGAACAGCCGCGTGTTGAAGTGGGTGTTCGAGCGCAGCGAGCCCGGTGCCGGTAGCGAGGGCGTCAACGAGTCCGCCATCGGCATCCTGCCGAAGCCCGAGTCGATCGACACGGCAGGCGCCGACATCAACCGGGCCGACCTCGACACGATCCTGTCCGTCGACGCCGACGGCTGGAAGGCCGCGGTGCCCCAGATCCGCGAGCACTACGCCCAGTTCGGCGACCGCCTCCCCGCCAGCCTGTCGGTCTCCCTCGACACCCTCGAAGCCCGCCTAGATTGAGGCGTCGAGGGGCGTCCCCGTGGGCCCTGCACCGTCTCGCCCACGGGGTGAGGTGGCGCGCCAACAGGCTCGCCCGGCCGGTGCAAGCACGGATCGCGCCGACGCCCGACCTCGATGCTGAAGCACCGCCCTCGACCTCGACCTCGACCTCGACGACGTCGCCGGATGCGGGGTCCGCGTCCGAGCCGACCATGGCGCTCGAGCGCGAGCTGAGTGAACTGCGCCGACACGTCGCCGAACTCGAGGCGCGACAAGCGGCCGACCACCGCAATGCGCTGGCGTACTCGTTCGCATACCGCCAGGTCGCATCCGTCGCGTACGGCATCGGGCCACACGCCTACGCGCCGCCGTCGCCTGTCGCGCCGAGCAAGGGCGATGCGCAGTCCGTGCGCTGGGACATCCTCGAACAGCGCCGCAAGTCGATGCTTGTCGACGAGATCGCTTGCGGCTCGTCCATCGAGGAGGCGACGATCGCCGTCGTGCGCGCCTACCTCCCGTTCAAGCTCCAGCGGGCACACGCGCGGCCGTTCTGCGAAGCGCTCACGCGCAGCGAATCGACGAAGGCCGCCGGACACCTGGGTTGCGCATTGCTGGCGCACGTGCGGGAGTGCGACGACAAGGCGTGGGATCACCTCCGGCACGTCCCAGAGGACATCTGGCGTCGACTTGCACCGGTCGAGTACCTCGAGGTCGCGTTCACCTGCGATCAGGAGGCGGCACTCGCCGTCGCAACGCACCTGCTGGACACGACGCCCGACGACGTGAGCCCTGATGGCTGGTTGGTTCTCGCCCGCGAGACGTTTGCTGCCGGCCGACTCGAGCTCGCCCGCCGGGCGTGCGAACTCGCGAGCGCGAACGCAGCCGCCAAGGTGGTCGACGAAGCGTCGTGGATCCTGGAATGGATCGATGCTGCAGAGCATCCGCCGACGCCGACACCCGTCGAGCCGCCTTCCGTTGCGATCGCAGTGGTCGACTACAAACAACCCGACCGACGCCGCACGAGCGGCAACATCGGCGACTACATCCAAACGCTCGCCTCGCTCGGCCACGTCGTACGGCGCTCGGCAACGACGTTCTCCGGCCCAGCCGATCTCGCAGACCTCGCCGCCCGACTCCGGGCGCGAGTCCGCCCGAACATGGCCATCGATCGACCTCCGGTCGACGTGACCCTGATTCCGGTCGATCGCGACGCAACGAACCTGTCTGCGATTCCCGACGCGACCTGGATGATCGCCTTCGGCTGGCACATGCATCCCATCATGGGACGCCACCTCGACTTCCCCTTCCATCCGAATCTGCGGCCGATCTTCGTGTCGTTCCACTGCCGGCGCCGAGCGCTGCTGACCGATGGCGCGATCGAGTATCTGCGCCGCTACGGCCCTGTTGGCTGCCGTGACTGGAACACGGTCGATCTGCTGCTCAGCGTCGACGTGCCAGCGTTCTTCACCGGTTGCATCACCACCACGATCGGCACGCTCTTCCCCAACCTCGACACGGAGTCAGGGCTCTCCTCGACGGCGTACGTCGACTCGCCGGCGCCGCCCGCCGACGCCAACGCCAACGCGACGAGCTACGAACACAGTGACGACGCGGTCAGGACAACCGGTGTCGTCGCAAACCTGGACGCCGCACTCGACCGACTCGATCGTTACCGCAGTGGACACGATCGTGTCGTCACGTCACGACTGCACTGCTACCTCCCCGTCCGAGCGCTCGGAATGCCCGTCGAGTTCGTTCCGCCGAACCCGGCCGACGTGCGCTTCAACGGACTCACCGGCCTGGACGACGTTGCGCTCGCGAGGATGCGCGCAGGCATCGATGATCGACTCGAGTCGGTGCTCGACCTCGTGCTCGGCGGCGCTCACGAGGACTCGGTGTACGAGCAGTGGCGCACGATGTGTGCCGACGACGTGGCCGATGCGCGACGACGGCTCGAATCGGTCCCACCGATGCCGCCTCCCGGCTTCGACGTCACAGCCGCGTGCGCACAGATCCGCAGCGAGCGAGTGGATGTCGGCCAGGCGCCAGGCGCAGACGACGGCAACGCGATCGATGTCGCGTTCGCGCTCGACGACAACCTCACGTCGCAGCTCGAGGTCGTGGTCGAAGCGCTCACCACCAACACCGGGCGGCCCGTTCACGCCTGGGTCCTGTGCCGTGGACACGGCACTGACGACTTCGAACACTTCGGGCGGCTCTTCCCCCAGGTGACGTGGACATGGCTTCCCTGCGACCACGTCGACTACGGCGAGGTGATCGGGATGGTGTTCCACACCACCGTGTCGACGTTCGACCGCCTGCTCCTGCCCGAGCTGCTGCCCGAGCTCGATCGCATCGTCTACCTCGACATCGACACGCTGGCGCTCGGCGACGTGGGTGATCTCTACGACTTGGACCTCCACGGCGCGCCGGGCGCGGCCCGATCACCTCAGGGCCCGTCGACACCCATGGGATACGAGAAGAACGTCGAGCGCCCCGCCAATCGACTCGGCCACGACCCTGGCGCAGCCAACGACCTGTACCGGCGGATGTTCGCCCGCCATCCCTACAACTTCCGCTCGTGCAATGCCGGTGTCCTGGTGTTCGATCTCGGCCGCATGCGCGACGACGCATTCGTCAGCGACTACGTGCCGTTTCTCGAGCGGTACGGGATGCACGACCAAGAGGCGCTGAACTGCTATTTCGGTGGCGAGCGCGGGGAACTCCCGCCCGAGTGGAATCACCTCGTGGTGCAGGATCCGTGTACGCCTCGCATTCATGCGACGTGACCGCGAGGGCTGAGCGATTGTCGAACACGTCGTACAAGATCGGCGGTACTGGCGCGTGCGATGAGGTCGTCTCGTCACTCACCCTGAGTTGTCGGCCAGTCCACCGGCACTCGACCTATTGGCACTCCCACTCCGGAACCACCTTCCCAGGCGGGGCGAACAAGTCGTCGATCTCGTGGGATTGGGGCCCGCTGGGAGGGACCAACGGTGACACCTACAAAGCGAACTGCAACGGCCAGTTCGCCAAACACGGCTCAACCGTCACAGCTTCGGACGAGAGCTTCAACATCAACCTCTAGGTTACGTACGTGGACAAGTCCGCCGGCACAGGGATACTGGTCGTGCGGCAGCTGAAAAAGGAATTCGGCGCAGTGCGAGCGGTGGACGGCGTCTCGCTGGTCTTCGAGGAAGGGGTCAACGCGCTGCTCGGGCCGAACGGAGCAGGCAAGACCACCTTCCTACGGTTGCTCGCAACGTGCGAAGAGCCGACGTCGGGAACGATCGACGTGCTCGGACTTGACACCGCGTCCGCGCGTCGCAAGGTTCGACGACTCGTCGGTTACGCCCCCCAGGAGGGTGGCCTGTACTCGAGCTGGCGGGTCGATGCCTATCTCGACTACATCGCCCTACTTCGCGAGGTCAGCGACCCGCGGTCACGCCGACAGGCGGTGGATCAGGCCCTGGAGGTCGCCGATCTGCGGAACGAGGCGCGGAGGCGTATCAGCAAGCTCTCGGGCGGTATGCGACGAAGACTGCTGATCGCCCAGGCGATCCTCGCCGACCCCAAGGTGCTGCTCCTCGATGAGCCTTTCGCCGGACTCGATCCCGAGCAGCGGGTCCGCATGCGGACCCTCGTCAGCGAGCTCGGCCGGTCTCGGATCGTCGTGGTGTCGACCCACCAGACCGAGGACGTCTCCTACTTCTGCGACACGGTGACGGTCCTCACGGAGGGCGTCGCCGCCTTCGTCGGGACACCCGAGAAGCTCACCGCGGTGGCGGAAGGGCGCGTCTGGGTTGGCCCGCCAAGCGATCCATCCCTTCTCTCGTCCGCGCTCGGCAGCGGGTCGTCGCGCCACGTCGGAATCCCGCCGGAGGGCAGGACGATCGAGACCGCCACGATCGAGGACGGCTACCTGGTAGTGCTCAGCACCCACGCGCCGTCCACGGCCGAGGCCGATTTGCGGTGACGCCGATGCGCACCATGCGAGAGCTGGCGGGCACCGAGTGCCGACGAATGCTGCTGTCACCGTGGATGTGGATCGGCGTGGCGCTGACCGCGGCGTACATGATTCGCCAGATCGACGGAAATCGGGTCGTGTTCCATCGCGACAGCGTGTTCCTCGCCACAGGTCTCGTTCCGTTGGCGATGTTCGCCTACCTCGCCGGGTTCGGGATGGCCTCGCTGGCCCGTCGCTCGCGCGCCGACGATCTTCTTTCGACACTGCCTACGAGCGCCCAACAGCGCGCCGGCGCGATCCTCGTCGCGGCGGCGTTGGTCCCTGGAGCAGCCGCAGCAGCCGCGCTCGCCGTGACGATCGCCTGGGCAAGCTTCACCGACGCCGTCGGTCGCCCTGTCGTCGTCGAGCTGCTCTGCGGTGTAGCCGCGGTCGTAGTCGCTGCGGTCGCCGGCGTTACCCTCGGCCACCGCTTCGGGTCGATCGTTGCCGGCATCGCTCCACTGATCGCCCTCGTCGCGGCGGCGATGGTGCTGAACGGTCGGGGCCGCGCCCGCTGGCTGAACCTCTTCGTCGAGTTCCCGTCGCGGAACGAGGTCATCGACCTTGCCCGTCGTGTGCCATGGATCCACTTCGCCTACCTCGTCGTCATCGCCGTGACGATCGCTGCTGCGGTCGTCACGATCGAACCCTTGCGGTTCGTGGTGTTCGGCGTCGCCGTCGCGGGCGCACTTGGGTGGCTGCAGCTGCGCCCTGCCGGAGCCGACGACGAGGCCCGGGTGAGGGCGTTCGTGACGACGTTCGACCGGCACGAGTGCGCCGTGACGGGGAACGTGGGCGTTTGCCTTCTCCCCGGCTTCGAGGGCTGGCGGCCCGAGATCGAGGCCGAACTGGATCGGGTCCTGGGTGCGGTTCCGGCGTCGCCAGACCGCGAGCCGCAGCAGCTCGTCGTCGCCCAGATCGTCGATGCTGTACCCGACGAGGGCTACGACCCGGCGTTTGTCCGCCGCGTCGAAGTCGTCGAGGTGGCCGATCGCGTTGGCACAGCGATCGTGCTGCGCAAGGACGTACCGATCGACGCCTCGACTCTGATGGGCATCGCGGCGTGGAACGCCGGCCTTCCGGCGAGCCCGAGTGCGACCTTCCTTCCATCCGACGAACTGATCCGAGGACCCGACTCGTACTGCTCGCGCTCCGACGGTCTTGCGGTCGCCGTCGGCTACCTCGCTGTCGCGGGCCGCGATCTCGGCGACGAGCTCAACGAGTACACAGGCGATCTGGTGTCTCCCGATGGATCGGCGGTGAGCCGGGTGGCGGTCGGCGGAGTAATGCTGTCGTTGGAGCAGGCACAGCTGCTCGGACAACTCCTCGTCGACGACAGACCGAACCTTGCCGACAGGGTCGCCGCGCTGGTTCCCGGCGACGTGGAGCTCGACGAGATCAGGGACGCTGCGGGCATCCGGCGACCGGATCGCATCCCGAGGTACCCCGACCACGTGAGCGAACCGCCACGGTGTCGGTGATCGGCCGGGCCGTCGCCAACAGCGCAGCACACCTGCGCCACGCCACCTGGCGGATCGATCGGCCCGTCGTCGCCACCGCGCTCGGCGCGCCGGTGACTGTGATGTTGCTCGTCGGACGCAACGACGACGTGCAGATCATCCGGGCGATGAGCTTGCTCGCCCTGTGCGTCGGAGCGGTAGCCGCCGTGTCGTTCGACGACGAGGCGAGCGCGCTGACGGCGAGCCTGCCGACCCCGCACTGGAGACGCCAGGGGGCGGTCGGAGTCGTGGTCGGAGCGGCGTGCTCCCTGTGGTGGACCGCGGGCACCGGGATCGCCGTGCTCCTCGGGGAGGCCGTGCCCGCAGCCGCGCTGGCGATCACGGGCTTGGTTCTGTTCCTCAGCGGTGGCGTGATCGGACTGATCGTCGCTCGCCGCGGCGGGCCATCGGGCAGCCCGTGGGCAGCACTCTCGACCCTGCTCGTCGTCGTGGCCACGGCGCTGATCGCCTGGCGCCCGTTGGCGGTGCTCGATCCGGACGACCCCGCCTGGGACGAAGCCCATCGCGCGTTGCTCATGGCGACCCTCCCCCTCGCCGCGCTCGCCTTCGGCGCGCTGACGGCGCCCGACCTTCGCGCAGCGGTCAAGCGAGTACGCCCAACCGCACGAGGTCATCCGTGAATCGTCGCCATTACGCCGTCGCCGTCGTTCTCGCCGGGCTGATCGGACTCATCGCCGTCGTTCTCGTCAACGTGGTCGGCGAGACCGCCGAACGCACGATCTGCCAGGAGCGCGAACGAGCCCTTGAACGGATCGATGAGATCGAAGGACCTGGCTACGAGGAAGGTCTCGACTCGCTCGACGCCTTGCGCACAGCGGCCGAGCGCGCAGACCCGCCGGACACGGAGCTCCGGACGTTGATTGACGAGCTGAAACCACTCCTCCAAGAGGTCGCCAACGTCTACGCCGATGGCGGCTACGACGCCGTCGACGCGATGCCGTCCAACGACCGAACGCTGTTCGAGCAGCTCACCAACCGGCTCGACACGACACTTGGTGCTCGCTGCGGCGACAAGCGACAGCCGCCTTCGCCTGGCGAGACTGTGCCGACGCCGACGACGCGTGAGGCCACGACGACGACATCGTGACCGACCGCCAGCGCCCCGGCCATGGCCCGGCGACGACCGCTGTCAGCAGACGAGGTTTCCACGCTGCGGTTCGATGCGTTCGTGATGCTGCGGTTTGGTCTCAATTGCGGTCAGAGGGCGAGCTCGCGGAGGCCGAGGCCCATGATGAAGAGGCAGCCGAGGCCGTACAGGAGGTACTCCTTGTCTCGCATGAACGGGCTCGTGCGGTAGCTGTAGAGGATGCCGACGGCGATGATCGCGGAGAACCCGTACAGGGCGTGGAGATCGCTCAGCTCACGGTCGTCGGACGTCACCAGCAGCACGCCCGTGATCGCCTGGTAGAAGGCGACGAGCTGGGCGGCGATGACCACTGCCCAGAGCGCACGGACCCGCAGCGCCGGGCGCACATGGGCGCCGAGTGCCCACAACCCGGCGGCGGCGTTGAGCCCGATCAGCGCCCACGCTCCCCCGTCGTGCAGCGAGGGCAGGGCGCTGGCGGTCATCCCCCGCAGAAGTCGCCGCCGACCACGAGGATCACGATGCCGTCATCCGTGGCGTCGGTGAGGAGCCCGGCGAGTCCGTTCTCGGAGACCTCGAACGAGCTCGACGACAAGCCCTCCTCGCCGGCCACGACGCTGACGCCGGGGTACACCG
>Ga0136630_1000283_pt1 | contig 18763 bp, 15 predicted proteins | sample AntDrymUQ5682106_2_FD_105496 | JGI IMG/M metagenome (GOLD analysis project Ga0136630, IMG submission 105496) | Polar desert sand microbial communities from Dry Valleys, Antarctica - metaG UQ568 (21.06) | ecosystem: Environmental > Terrestrial > Soil > Desert | place: Antarctica: Dry Valley...
CGACCGCCCGGTCGAATCCGACCTTCTCCAGCAGCTTGCCGATCGCCTTCGCGATGACCTTCGCGATGAAATATCCGATGATCAGGATCAGCAGGAAGCCGATTAACTTGGGCAGGAAAACAGCGATCGAGTCCAACCCGTTCTCAAGTGCGTCTCTCACGTGCGTCCTCCGCGGGTGATAGGTCAACGTGTCCAGCGGAGTCAGATGTACGCCGCTAACCGAACGAGTACCCGCCGAGCCGGAAACGACTCATGCAAAGGCAGAGCCGTCGATGTCACGAGGTCGAGCGCTCGGCATCTGGGTTGTCGTGCTCCGTCGCGGCGCGGTCAGCCGGCGGCATCGTCGCCGTCGCGCCGACCGCAGGGTCGTCCGACGACGTCGTCGCTGACGGGTTGTACGACGGTGGCGCGCTGGTGGTCGATCCGTCCGAGGCCGGCTGGCTCGACTGGTCGACCTGTGCGGGCTGGCCGTACTGGCTCGGCTGGCCGTACGGAGACCCCTGGCCGGGCTGCGCACCCTCGCCGTACTGCGATCCGGCTCCGTACTGGCTCGGCTGGCCGTACTGGCTCGGCTGGCCGTACTGAGACCCCTGCGCGTACTGAGACCCCTGGCCAGACTGGCCCGGCTGGCCGTACTGCGACCCCTGGCCGTACTGGCCCGGTTGACCGTACTGCGCAGGCTGGCCGTACTGCGACCCCTGGCCGTACTGGCCCGGCTGGCCGTACTGGCCCGGCTGGCCGTACTGCGCAGGCTGGCCGTACTGCGCAGGCTGGCCGTACTGCGCAGGATGGCCGTACTGGTCGGGCTGGCCGTACTGGCCCGGGCTGTGCGGCTGCTGGTCGTAGCCGCCGGGATACTGGTACGCCGACGGCTTGGAGCGAGATAGCTCGCTGGATCGAGCGAGGCCGGCGATCACCAGCCCGACGGCGACGGCCAGAAGCAGAGCCGCGAGCCAGTAGAGCAGCCCGAGGAACTTCTGGAGACCCGTCGGTCCGTCCTGGGCCAGGCCGAAGATCAGCGCGAGCAGGCCGAGCAGCGCCAGCAGGGCGAGGGCACCACCTGCCAGCATCAGCTGCAGGCGGGCGGACCGCGCCGGTGCGCTGCCACCGGCGGTCACCACGAGCGCGACAGCGCCCGCGATCAGAGCCGCGACGATGAGGACGAGTGGGGTCGTAGCCAGGGCGGCGCTCCGGGCGAAGTCGTTCTCGCCACGCTCGAGCTCGACGAACGAGAAGTCGAGCAGCGCACGGAGCGCCAGCACCGTCACCACGGCAACCAGCGCCCATGCAACCAGGTCCCGATACTTGCCGATCGCGTTCGTCACTGCTGCTCCCGTTGATCACTGCTCGTGTGCCGACGGCTCGCCGCCGATGCCCCAGCCTGTCGGCGCGACGCCGGGGGACGCAAGTTGTCTGGCGCGCTCCACTCCTCGCTCGTCCCTCGCTCGTCGATTCGCCACGCAAAGTTGTCTGGCGCGCTCCACTCCTCGCTCGTCCCTCGCTCGTCGATTCGCCACGCACCGGCTCACACGACCGCGACGGCGCCTTCACGACGGGTGTCGCCCGCGGCGCGCAGGACGCCGGACTGATCCCGCAGGACGACCCCCACGCCACCGAAGTACATCGATCTCGCGCCCATCGGCCGGACGGGCAACGAGACTCCCGTACGGGCGAGCGCGTCGACCAGGCCGTCCACCGCATCCTCCTCGGCGTCGAGAGCGAGCCGGCCGTCGGCGTCGAGGCGGGCATGTACCCGCGGCGCGTCGACCGCGTCCTGGAGCGGCTGCCCACCGGCCAGTCCGGCGAGCACCTGCATGAGCGCCGAGGTGATCCGGTCCGCACCCGGGGACCCGATCGCGAGCGCGCTCCCGTCGGCGTGCCGGCCGACGGTCGGTGCCATGTTCGACGGGAGCCGAGTGCCCGGCGGCCAGAGGTGCAGGCCGGGCCGGTTGAGCTCCGGCTCGCCGAGGCAGTTATTCAGCCACACCCCGGTCCCCGGCGTCATCACCCCGGAGCCGTACCCGGCCGATGTCGTGATCGCGCAGGACAAGCCGTCGCCATCAACGGCAGAGACGTGCGCGGTCGAGGGCGAGGTTCGCAACCACCCGGGTCCGGCCTGACGGACCTCGGCGATCAGCAGCTCGGCTGCGGCGACCCGGTCGTCCGCGGTGTCGAGCCGGCGGGTGCGCTCGCCCAGCACCGCGGCCATGATCACGGCCACCCGCGCCCGCTCGTCCGCAGTCCAGCGACCTACCGGACGGTCGCTGAGGAGCAGGAGCATCGCGCCGAGCACGGCGCCGCCGATCGCCGGCGGCGGGTTCGTCGAGAGGTGCCAGCCGTCGAGGTCTACCGAGAGCGTCGGACGGACGATCGGCTCGTACGCCGCGAGGTCGTCGGCCCCGACAAGGCCGCCGTTCGAGGCCATGTCGTCGACCATGGCCCGGGCCAGGTCGCCCCGGTAGAACGCCTCCGCGCCCTGCGCTGCGATCAGCTCCAGCGTCTCCGCGAGGTCCGCCACCTGGACGAGGTCGCCGGCGGCCAGCGGCCGGCCGTCCGGGTGGTGCACCGCTGCATGGCTGGCCGGGTCAGCACCGAAGATCAGCTCGTGCACGAGGGCGAGGTAGGACGCGGCGGCCGAACCGAGCGGTGACCCGGACCGGGCGGCCTGGACCGAGGGCTCGACCACGAGCGCCCACGGGGCGCGGCCGTACTTGCGATGGGCGAGGTCCAGCGCGGCCAACGCCCCGGGCGTCGCGACCGAACCATGGCCGACGGTCGTGGTGAGCCCACCACCGTAGGTGGTGGTGATCGTCCGGACGCCCTGGCCGAAGCGATCCGCCGACGCCGAGCGACCCGGCATCTCCACGTTGCCGTCGATCGTCACCGCATCGGCACCTGGCGGGCCGACGGTGACGAAAGCGCCGCCTCCGAGCGAGACGACTCCGGGCTCGGTCACCATCGCGACCAGCGTTGCCGCGATCGCCGCGTCGACTGCGGTGCCACCCGCCTCGGCGAGCGCGGTCGCGGCCGCCGTCGCCATCACGTTCGGCGCCGCGACGCCGAGCCGCACCGGCCCCATCCCGGCGGTCAGCTCGGCACGCTGCGGATCGCGGCGAACGCCTGCTCGGCCTGGAGGACGGCGTACCCCGGCTTGATCACCTCGTTGATCAGAGCGAGTCGTTCGTCGAACGGCAGAAACGCGCTCTTCATGGCGTTCGTGGCGAACCACTGGAACTCGACGAGCCCGTAGTCAAAGGCGCCCGCGAGCAGCGCCAGCTCGCGGCTCATGGAGGTCCCGCTCATCAGCCGGTTGTCGGTGTTCACGGTCACCCGGAAGCGCAGCCGGGTGAGCAGGCCGATCGGGTGGGTGCTGATCGACTCAGCCGCGCCGGTCTGGACGTTCGACGAGGGGCACATCTCGAGCGGGATGCGCTTGTCCCGGACGTACGCGGCCAGCCGGCCGAGCCGGGCCAGTCCGTCCTCCGAGACCTCGATGTCCTCGACGATCCGGACGCCGTGACCGAGCCGGTCGGCGCCGCACCACTGGATCGCCTGCCAGATCGATGGCAGGCCGAAGCCCTCGCCGGCGTGGATCGTGAAGTGCGCGTTCTCGCGCTGGAGGTACTCGAACGCGTCGAGGTGCCGCGTCGGCGGGTAGCCCGCCTCGGCGCCGGCGATGTCGAAGCCGACCACGCCGGCGTCGCGGTAGCCGACTGCCAGCTCGGCGATCTCGCGCGAGCGGGCCGCGTGCCGCATCGCCGTGAGCAGCGTGCCGACCCGGATCGGGTGGCCGCTGGCCGCGGACCGTGCGGCACCGGAGCGGAACCCGGCCAGCACCGCCTCGACGACCTCGGCGAGGTCGAGCCCATGACCGGTGTGCTGCTCGGGCGCGAACCGCACCTCGGCGTACACGACCCCGTCTGCCCCGAGGTCCTCGGCGCACTCGGCAGCCACCCGGTGCAGTGCCTCGGCGGTCTGCATGACGCCGACGGTGTGGTCGAAGGTCTCGAGGTAACGCTCCAACGAGCCTGAGTCTGCGGCGCCGACGAACCAGCGGCCGAGCTCGTCCGCGTCGGTGGTGGGCAAGGCGTCGTACCCGGTCTCGGCCGCCAGCTCGACGATCGACGAGGGCCGGAGGCCGCCGTCGAGGTGGTCGTGCAAGACCACCTTCGGAGCGCGCTGGAACGTGCTTCGCGACGGCTGCACCGGGCCGTCCGCACCGAGGTCGGGCCGTGGGTCGATCATGGCGCTCATCCTGCCAGCCGACCCCCGGCGACGACGCACGGTCGGGTCCGGGCTCAGCCGAGCGACGCAGCGTCCACCCGGTCGAGCACGAGCGGCCGGTCCTCCGGCCGCGACCGCTCCGGTGCGACCTCGTAGGCGTCCTCGAGGGCGGCTCGAGCCCGCTCGAACCGCTCCGGCTCGTCGGTGTGGAGGGTGAAGAGCGGTTCGCCCGCGCGGACCTTCGCGCCGGGCTTCGCGTGCAGCACCACGCCGGCGGCAGCCTGCACGGGGTCCTCCTTGCGGGCCCGGCCGGCGCCGAGCCGCCAGGCGGCGACGCCGACGGCCATCGCGTCGAGGCGCACGAGAACACCGTCGGCCGGCACGAGCACCGCGTCGGTCTCACGGGCGGACGGCAGAGGCGCGTCCGGGTCGCCGCCCTGCGCGGTGATCATCCGGCGCCACACATCCATCGCAGTGCCGTCGTGGAGCGCGTCGGTGGGGTCCTTGCCGCCGGTCACGCCGGCCGCGGTGAGCATCTCTCGACCGAGCGCGACAGTGAGCTCGACGACGTCGGGCGGACCGCCACCCTCGAGCACCTCGAGCGACTCGGCCACCTCGAGCGCGTTGCCGGCAGTGAGCCCGAGCGGTGTGGCCATGTCGGTGATCAGCGCGACCGTTCGGACGCCGTGGTCCTCGCCGAGCGCCACCATCGTTCGAGCGAGCTCCCTGGCGTCCTCGACGTGCTTCATGAATGCGCCCGAGCCCACCTTGACGTCGAGCACCAGCGATCCGGTGCCCTCGGCGATCTTCTTGCTCATGATCGAGCTCGCGATCAGCGGGATCGACTCGACCGTGCCGGTGACGTCGCGCAGGGCGTAGAGGAGGCGGTCGGCCGGGACCAGCCGCTCGTTCGCCGCGCAGATGACGGCCCCGACGTCACGCAGCTGCGCCCGAAGGTCGTCATCAGTGATCGAGGCCCGCCACCCCTTGATCGACTCCAGCTTGTCGAGCGTGCCGCCGGTGTGCCCGAGGCCGCGTCCGGAGAGCTGCGGGACCGCGGCGCCGCAGGCTGCGACGGCCGGGGCGAGCGGGAGCGTGATCTTGTCGCCGACGCCGCCGGTCGAGTGCTTGTCGGCGGTGGGGCGGTCAAGCCCGGTGAGCTGCAGGCGGTCACCGGACGCGATCATCGCGTCGGTCCAGCGCCGGATCTCGGCCCGGTCCATGCCGCGGAGCAGGATCGCCATCGCCAAGGCCGACATCTGCTCATGGGCGACCTGCCCGTCGACGTACGCGGCGATCACCCAGTCGATCTGCTCGTCGCTCAGCCGCCCGCCGTCGCGCTTGGTCGTGATGATCTCGACCACTTCCACCGGCGCACCTCCTCGTGATCGACGACCTCGACTCAGCCTGGCATGCGGCGCACCGCCCCGCCCGCCCCGTACGCGGACAGCGCAACGGGTTGCTCAGAGGCTCGGCCGAGGACGTGGTCGTAGTGCTCGACCAGGCTCCTGGTGACCGCGGACCAGGAGCGGTGGGCGACCGAGGGGCGAGCGTTGCCGGCCAGCCGCGACCGAAGGTCCCGGTCACGGACGAGCGCGGCGACCGCGCGTGCAAGGGCGAGTGCCGATCCCGGCCTCACCAGGAGTCCGTTGACCCGGTCGCCGACGAGGTCCAGAGGTCCCCCGCCGGCTGCGGCCACGACCGGTACGCCTGCAGCGAGTGCTTCCTGCACGGTCTGGCAGAACGTCTCGTCGGCACCCGGGTTCACCATGATGTCGAGCGAGGCAACCGCTCGGCCAAGTGCATCGCCGTTGCGCCAGCCGAGGTGGGCGGCATCCGGGGTGTGGCGCCGAAGCCACGGGTGAGCCGGTCCGGTGCCGATGACCACCAACCGGGCTCCGGGCACCTCGGCCACCGCCGGCAGCAGGTCGACGCGTTTCTCCACCGCCACCCGACCGACATAGCCGACGAGCACCGCCGCGGGCGAGCCGAGCACGCCGCGCAGTACCCGGCAGCGCTGGTCCGGGGAGAACTGGTCGAGGTCGACGCCACGCGGCCAGATCGCGAGCCGGGCGAACCCTCGGCGAGTCAGAGCGTCGTGGGTGGCCGTCGAGGGGACCAGGGTGCTGTCGGCGAGGTCGTGCAGGTGCCGCAACCACGACCACACCGCCGGCCCGGTCCAGCCGAGTCGGTAGTGCTGGGCGAAAGACGCGAGGTCGGTCTGGAACACCGCGACGCACGCCGCGTCGACCCGGCGCGCGGCCAGCGCGCCAGCACCACCCATGAGCGCAGGTGAAGCGAGGTGCACGACGTCTGGCCGGAAGTCGCGCAGCACCCCCTCGATCCGACGCACGAACGGCAACCCGATCGGGAACGACCGATAGACCGCGGGTGCCGGCACCGCCGGCATCCGGACCACGGGGAAGCCTGCGCTCTCGTCGGAGCCCCGGCCGGGAGCGACGACCAGCGCCTCGTGCCCGAGAGCCGAGAGACCGGCCAGGACGTGGCGGATCGACCCGCTGACGCCGTTGATCGTGGGTTCGAAGGACTCCGTCACGATCGCGACCCGCATGATCCTCAGCGTCCGCAACACCGGTGCCCTGGGCGTGATCCACGCGGGTGAGTCGTGCGTCGGTACGGTGAACGGCGATGATCGATGAGTCCCGCCCCCGGTTCGCGGTCTGCACGTACGACAGATCGCCGGACCGACGCATTCGACCACGGCCTCGACGTCGTAGTGGAGGCCGACGCGACACGCGTCCTCGACGAGGCGAGGACTCCATCAGATCGCGGACGCGTACGAGGCCAAGTACGGCAGCGACTGGTTCCGCGGCGTCCTGTGCCAGCATCGACGGATGCCGACCCGACGCTGGCTCGTCCTGCCGACGGCCATGATCGTCTCGGCCGCCGTCATCGGCGGCTGCGCCTCGGACGACACGACGTCGACGCCGCCCCAGAGGCGTCCGGCTCCGACCGCCAGTGAGCCGCCCGACGCACCCGCTGACCTCGACGGCTGCGTCACCGCTGACGACGGGTTGCTGCTGGTCCACGAGGGTGGGTCGACGGTCGCCGACGTGGCGATCATGGGCGACGGCGCGATCGGCGTCGTGATCTCGTACGAGACCAGCCGCAACGTCTGCTCGTGGCTCCCGCTGGTCGGACCGCTGGTGGAGGCGGGTTACCGCGTGCTCCTCTACGACACCGTGTCCGGAACGGCGATCGACCACGTGGTCGACCGCGCCGCGCTGCTGCGCGAGCAGGGCGTGACAGATGTCGTGCTCGTCGGCGGCTCGTTGGGCGGCGCCGCCTCGATCGTCGCGGCCGCCGAGATCGAGCCACCGGTCGCCGCCGTGGTGAGCCTGTCCGGCGGGGGCATCGACACGACCGGTGCCGCGCCCGAGATCACCATGCCGTTGCTCCAAGTGGTCGCCGAGGAGGACTCACCGTTCGCCGCGCTGGCGAACCAGAACGACGCCGCAGCCACGCTGTCACCGGCGCACGAGCTCGTCGTGCTCACCGGCCGCACCCATGCCAGCACCTTCTTCGACTCGCCCGATGCCGAGCGCGTGCTCAGCACCGTCCTCGACTTCATCCAGGAGCACGCTCCGGCCTGACCGAGGCGACCGGGACGGACGCATAGCCGCGCAGGACGAAGCCGGGTCGGCGGACCGGCTCAGCGGTGAGTGCAAGCCGCGGGAACCGGTCGAGCAGGACCTGCCAGGCGATGGCGAGCTCCATCCGGGCCAGCGGGGCGCCGAGGCAGAAGTGCAGCCCGACGCCGAACCCGAGGTGCGGGTTCGGGTCGCGGTCGAGCACGAGCTGGTCGGGTCGCTCGAAGACAGTCGGGTCACGGTTCGCGGCACCCAGCAGCGCGACCGCTCGCTCTCCGGTCCGCACGGTCACGTCACCGATCACCACGTCCGCCATTGCGGTCCGCTCGAACAGCTGGAGCGGCGCGTCGAAACGCAGCAGCTCCTCGACCGCCCCGGGCACCAGGTCGGGTCGGGCAGCCATCGACGCGGCCAGGGCAGGCTGGCCGAGCACCGCGACCGCGCCATTGCCGAAGGCGTTCACCGAGGCCTCGTGCCCGGCGTTGAGAAGGAGGATCGCTGATGCCACCACCTCGTCCTCGGACAGCCGGGCCGGCCCGTCCTGGGCCGCGACCAGATCGCTGATCAGGTCGGGTCCCGGGACAGCGCGCCGCTCGAGGACCAGGCCGCGCACGTAGGTCGCGAAGTCCCGGCTGGCCGCGATCGCCTGCACCGTCGTCGGTTCGCTGGGGCTGGCTTCGTACATCGCGACGATCGCCTGCGACCAGGGCCGCAGCAGCGGCCGGTCCACCTCCGGGACTCCGAGCAGCTCGGCGATCACCGCGACCGGGAGCGGCTCGGCGTAGTCCACGACGAGGTCGAACCCGGCCGGATCGACGCGGCCGAGCAACCCGTCCGCGAGCGCGGCCACCCGCGGGCGGAGCCGTTCGACATGCCCGCGGGAGAACGCGGCGGCAACGAGCCGTCGCAGGCGCCCGTGCTCGGGCGGCTCGTTCTCCATCATCTGGTGCCGGTGCAGGACGTTGAACAGCTCGAAGCGGTCGAGCGGCGTCCGGTCCGCCCAGAGCCGTCCCAGCCGCCGATGGCGCAGCACCTCGTCCGCCGTGCCGTGGCTGAACGTCAGCCAGCGGCGGCTGGCCTCGTGCCACTGCACCGGTGCCCGCGCCCGGAGCTCGGCCAGCGCGGGATACGGGTTCGCGACGAAGGCGGGTTCGGCGAGGTCGAGCCCGCACCCGGGGACCGTCACGGCCTGGCGTGCTCGACGAGGTCGGTCGCGCCGAAGGCGTCCGGCAGCACCTCGGTCATCGGGACCGGGCCGCGCGCGGTGAGGAGCACCAGCGACGGGCCGCCGTGCTCCCAGAGCAGCTGCCGGCAGCGGCCACAGGGCATGAGCGCCTCGCCGTCCGGTCCGACGCAGGCGACTGCGACCAGCCGCCCACCGCCGGTCGCGTGCAGGGCGGACACCAGCCCGCACTCGGCGCACAGCCCGACGCCGTACGAGGCGTTCTCGACGTTGCACCCCACCACGACCCGGCCGTCGTCGACCAGCCCGGCGACGCCGACCTGGAATCTCGAGTACGGCGCGTACGCGCTGGCCATCGCCTCGCGGGCGGCCGCGGTGAGCGCCGCCCAGTCCGGTCCGGTCCGGATGCCGGCGGTCGTCAAGATCCCTGCCCTCGGCGGTATGGCAAGCCGTCGGCCGCCGGCATTCGCAGCCGTTGCGAGGCCAGCGCCAGGACGAGGAGCGTCACGACGTAGGGCGTCATCGAGGAGAAGTCCTGCGGAACCTCCTCGGTCGTCAGAAACCAGACCAGCAACGCGATCGCCATCGCCGCAGTCACGAGCCCGGCGAGCCGGCGGGCCCCGCGGAGCTGCCACCCGGCCAGGCCGAGCAAGCCGATCCCAACCAGGAGCAGCAAGGCGTGGACGGAGTCGCCTCCGCTTCGAAGCTGCAGCGCGTCGGTGTAGCCGAACAGCCCGGCGCCGAGGAGCAGCCCACCGGGACGCCAGTTGCCGAAGATCATCGCGGCCAGTCCGATGTACCCGCGACCTCCGGTCTGGCCGTCGCGGTAGACACTGGACGCGACGATCGCCAGGAACGCGCCGCCCAGGCCGGCGAACCCGCCGGACACCACGACCGCGATGTACTTGTACTTGTAGACGTTCACGCCCAGGGACTCCGCCGCGGACGGGCTCTCGCCGCAGGACCGCAGACGCAACCCGAACGACGTGCGCCAGAGCACCCACCAGGTCAGCACGACGAGCCCGACCGCGATCACGGTGAGCAGCGAGAGGCCAGCGGTGAAGGCCCGCACGACGCCGGCGAGGTCGGAGACGAAGAACCAGTCGTACGCCTCCACGTCGGCGGCCGCCGACGAGACGCCGGGCACCGTGATCGAGGGAAGGTCACCGATCGGCGGTGACTGGGTCGGCCCGCCGCCCGGCACGCCGGTGAACGTCAGCGCGGCGAGGTACTGCGCCACGCCGAGGCCGATGATGTTGATCGCTACGCCGGAGACGATGTGGTCGACCCCGAAGCCGACGGTCGCCACTGCATGGATGAGGCCGCCGATAGCGCCCATCGCGACGGCGCCGAGCACGCCGGCCCATGGACCCCACTGGTAGCCGCAGAAACCCGCCCCCCACGTCCCGAGGATCATCATGCCCTCGAGGCCGATGTTGACCACGCCGGCCCGTTCCGCCCAGAGGCCGCCGAGGCCGGCCATCCCGATCGGCATCGCGAGCCCGATCGCCGCCGCGAGCGTGCCGGATGACGCGAGGTCCTCAGCACCGGTGATCACGCGAGTCAGGGCGATGAGCAGGATCACCGCCGCGATCCCCAGGAGCGCGATCGGCAGGGTGACTCGCTGCTTCTGCGGCCCCCGTCGCCGAGCTGCCGACCTGGGCGCCGCGATCGCACCGACGCTCATGACGCGCTCACCCCCTCCGCCTCGCGCGAGCGTTGAAGTGCCAGCTCGCGGGCGACCTTGCGCTGCTCCTGCGCAACGCCGTACCGGCGCACGACCTCGTACGCGATCACAACCGTGAGCACGACGATGCCCTGGACGATCTTGACGATCTCGTCCGAGACCCCGACCAGGATCTGCAGCGGGTTCGACTGCTCGTCGAGGTAGGCGAACAGCAGCGCGCCGATCGCGATGCCGATCGGGTTGTTCCGGCCGAGCAGCGCGACCGCGATGCCGGCGAACCCGAGGCCGGACTGGAACGTCAGCCCGTACGAGTACGCCTCGCCGAGCAGCAACGGCATGCCGACCAGGCCGGCCACGGCGCCGGAGATCAGCATCGCGGCGATCACCATGCGCTTCACGTCGATACCGCTGGCCACGGCCGCGGTCTCAGACCGCCCGGTCGCGCGCAGGTTGAAGCCGAACGTGGTCCGGCTGAGGAGCACGGAGTACACGATCCCGGCTGCGATCGCGACGAACACGAAGCCGTACACCTGGTTTGTCGCGTCCGGGATGAGAGAGATCCCAGGGACGCGAGTGCCCGCGGGGATCGGCTCCGTGCCGATGTTGTTGCTGCCTGCGACCTGGACCGAGGCCTTGCGGAGCAGGAATGCAACGAGCGCGGTGGCGATCGCGTTCAGCATGATCGTCGAGATCACCTCGCTGACTCCGCGGGTCACCTTGAGCACGGCGGCGACACCGGCCCACATCGCACCGACCAGCATCGCGACGAGCACCGCGAGGATCGTGTTGAGCACGCCGGGCAGCCAGCCCTGGGCGGCGACCACCGCGGCGACGAACGCGGCCAGCCGGTACTGCCCATCGACGCCGATGTTGAAGAGATTCATCCGGAAGCCGATCGCGACTGCAAGGCCCGAGAGGTAGAGCACGGAGGCGCTGTTGATGATGTTGACGAGGTTGCGCGGCTTCGGCGGCTGGAGGATCGTGCGCCAGACTTCCTCGACCGGGTCACCGGCGGCGACCAGAACCAGGCTGGCGATCGCGACGGCGGCCACGAGCGCCAGGACCGGTGCGGCCAGCGTGAGGGTCACGCGCCTAGGGTCGAACCGCATCACGCCACCTCCGACCTGCGTGATGGTCGCGCGGCGCTCGTCACGCCGCCGCTCCCGCGCCGGTCATGGACGAGCCCAGGTCCTGCGGTGTGACGGTTGCTGGGTCGCAGACGCCGACCAGCCGGCCCCGCAGGATCACCTGGATCGTGTCCGAGAGCCCGATCAGCTCGTCGAGATCAGCGGAGATGAGCAGCACGGCGAGGCCGCCGCGCCGCGCCGCCCGGATGATGTCCCAGATCGCCGCCTGCGCGCCGACGTCGACCCCACGGGTCGGGTGCGCGGCGACCAGGAGGACGGGATCCCCACTCATCTCGCGGCCGACGATGAGCTTCTGCTGGTTGCCGCCGGAGAGCGCCGCGGCCAGGACGTCGATGCCCGGTGTGCGGACGTCGTACTCCTCGATGATGCGCTGGGTGTCCTTGCGGGCCGCCCGCCGGTCGATGAACGGACCGTTGACGTTCGGCTCACGGGTCTGGTGACCGAGGATGCGGTTCTCCCAGAGCGGTGCGTCAAGCAGCAGCGCGTGCCGCTGGCGGTCCTCCGGGATGAAGCCGATGCCGGCCTCACGGCGCTGGCGCGTGGGCCATTCGGTGATGTCGTCGCCGCCGAGCGCGATCGTGCCGCTGGTCGGCCTGCGCATCCCCATGATCGTCTCGACCAGCTCGGCCTGGCCGTTCCCCTCCACGCCGGCGATGCCGAGCACCTCGCCGGCGTGGATCTCGAACGACACGTCGGCAAGCAGCGGTCGTCCGCCACCACCACCGGCGAGCGTGAGCTCGTGGACAGCGAGCAGGACGCGGTCGGTCACGGTCGACTCCTCGGTGGCCGGGCTCGGCAGCTCGGAGCCGACCATGAGCTCAGCCAGCTTGCGAGCGGTGACGTCCGCCGGGAGCACGGTCGCGACGGTGGTCCCGCGTCGCATGACGGTGATCTCGTCGGCCACGGCGAGCACCTCGTCGAGCTTGTGCGAGATGAAGATGACCGAGAGACCCTCGCTCTTAAGCTCGCGCAGGTTGTCGAACAGCTCCTCGACCTCCTGCGGCACGAGCACCGCAGTCGGCTCATCCAGGATGATGATCTCCGCGCCGCGGTACAGGACCTTGAGGATCTCCACCCGCTGCCGGGCGCCGACACCGAGCTCCCCCACCAGCCGACCCGGCTCGATGCCGAGACTGTACGCGTCGGATAGCTCGGCGATCTGCTTGCGCGCCCCGTCACCGATGCCGTGCTTGCGTTCAGCACCGAGCACGACATTCTCCAACACGCTGAGGTTGTCGGCCAGCATGAAGTGCTGGAACACCATCCCGATACCCGCCGCGATCGCGTCCGAGGGCGTGCTGAAGTGCCGCTCGGTCCCGCCGACGGTGATCGTGCCTTCGTCGGGACGCTGCACGCCGTAAAGGATCTTCATCAGGGTCGACTTCCCCGCGCCGTTCTCACCGACGATCGCGTGGACCGTGCCCCGACGAACCGTGATGTCGACGTCGTGGTTGGCGATCACGCCAGGGAACCGCTTGCCGATCCCGTGGAGCTCGACCGCGATCTCGCCGCCTGGCGAGGTCACCGGTGTCGGCGCAGGCGCAGGGGTCGGTCGTCCCGACGTCGCTGCGGGCTCAGTTGCGTCGATGGCGCACGCTCCTCGCACGTGGTCGACGACCGGAGGGCGACCGGTCGGGCCCGGGAACAGACAAGCCCGGGACGCACGCTACTGCGCGCGCCCCGGGCTCGTCGGCAATCCGTTGCCTATGGAGTCGTCGGCACCGTGATGTCGCCGGCGATGATCTGCGCCTTGAACTCGTCGAGCTGATCGACGATGTCGTCGACCGCTCCACCGGACGTCGCGTAGCCCACGCCGTCGGCCTCGAGGTCGAACACGACGTCGCCGCTCTCGACGCTGTCGTCAGCGAACGCGGTGAGGAACTCATACACCGCGACGTCGACCTTCTTGAGCATCGAGGTCATGATCACCGGCTGCAGCTCGGGTGAGACCAAGTTGTACTGGTCGGAGTCGACGCCGATCGCCAACCCCTCAGCTGCCACCGCTGCCTCGAACACGCCGCTGCCGGAACCACCGGCCGCCTGGTACACGATGTCCGCGCCGCCCTGGTACATGCCCTCGGCCGCGGTCTTGCCCTTGGCCGGGTCGCCGAACCCGGAGAAGTCCGGCGGCTGGGTGAGGTACGTGACGTCGACCGTGATGTCGGGGTTCACTGCCTCGGCGCCGGCGATGTACCCGGCCTCGAACTTCTGGATCAGCGGGACCTGGACGCCACCGACGAAGCCGATGTGATCGGCCTCGGACTTGAGCGCGGCGGCGGCGCCGACCAGGAACGAGCCCTGCTCCTCAGCGAAGATCAGATTCGTGATGTTCTCGCCAGGCGTGGAGGCAGCGTCGGAGTCCACGATCGCGAACCTGACCTCGGGATACTCCGGAGCGACCTTCGCGACCGATGCCCCGTAGGCGAAGCCGACCGCAATGATCGGGTTGAAACCCGCGTCAGCCAGGGTGCGCAGGCGCTCCTCCCGCTGGGACTCGGCCTCGCCGGGCTGCGCCTCGGCCTCCTCGGTCTCGAAGCCGAGCTCCCCGGCGGCCTGGTCCATGCCGGTGGCTGCGGCCTGGTTGAACGACTGGTCGTTCCGACCTCCGAGGTCATACGCCATGCCGACCATGAAGTCCGCCGCCGCCGGCTCCTCCTCTGACGCGCTCGAGCTCTCGCTCGGGCTCGAGCCCGGATCGGAAGAGGTGGTGGGGTCTGTCTCCTCGGGGGTGCTTTCGCCTCCGCAGCCCACGAGGGCCAGGGATACGACGGCGAACGTCCCGATCAGTTTGCTCACACGCAAGGTGGTGCCTCCTTCAACGCGCCTGCCCTCAGGTCGGGCAAGTGATCGCCGACACTTTAGCCGCGACCGGACCCGGTACGGACCAAACGGCGGCTGCGGCGCCAGACCGTTACGGAGTCGGTAGGTTCGCGCCGCGTGCGGACGAAGCGGCTCATCCCAGCGCGAGGAGCGCGGAGGCGACGAGGACGCGGACCCCGATCCCGATCGAGCGCTCGTCGACGTCGAAGTCGCCACGGTGGAGGTCGGGGGAGATCTCCTCGTCGGCGGGGCGGACGCCGAGCCGCAGGAGCGCCCCCGGAACATCCTCGAGGTACCAGGCGAAGTCCTCGCCACCGAGGCTCTGCTCAGTCGACCTGACTGCGGGCGTTCCGAGGATCGAACGGGCCGCGGCGGCGAGGATCGCGACCGAGCTGCGCTCGTTCACGACAGGCGGGACCCCGCGCACGTACTCGATCACGCACCCGACGCCGTACGGGGCGACGATCTCCTCGGCGAGGCGGGTGACGAGCGCACCGGTTGCGTCCCACACACCCAGGTCGAGGCAGCGCACCGTGCCGGACACCTCGCCCCGGTCGGGGATCACGTTCGAGCTGGTGCCCGCCGTGACCCGCCCCCACACGAGCGACAGGCCGGCGCGCGGGTCGACGCGCCGCGAGAGCGCGGCCGGGAGCCGGGTGATCACCTCGCCGAGGGCGTAGACCACGTCCGCGGTCAGGTGCGGCCTCGCGGTGTGACCACCTCGACCGGTGAGGCGGACGGTGACCTGGTCTGACGACGCGGTGATCCCGCCGACCCTGAGCCCGACACGGCCGACCACCTCTCGAGGGTCGCAGTGCAAGGCGAAGATCCGCTCGACCTGATCGAGCGCGCCGGCGGCGATGACCTCCGGGGCGCCGGCGCCAATGACCTCCTCGGCCGGCTGGAACACCAGCCGGACGTTTCCACCGACGAGCCCCTGCCGAGCCAGGTCGGCCAGCACGAGCCCGGCCCCGAGCACGGTCGCCGTGTGGACGTCGTGACCGCACGCGTGGCAGACCCCGGGAACCGTCGACCGGTAGGGCACGTCCTTCTCGTCGACGAGCGGCAGCGCGTCGAGGTCGGCTCGCAATGCGACCGTGCGACGCGGCCGGTCCGGTCCGAGGCGGTTCTTCGTGCCCTCCACGTCGCACAGGAGTCCCGTGCCGCCGGCGAGCGGGCGGACCACGAGCCCAGCTGCGGTCAACCGGTCGACGAGCATGCGCGACGTCCGCACCTCGGAGCCGCCGAGCTCTGGGTGGGCATGCAGGTCACGGCGGAGCGCGACGAGCTCGTCGTCGTACGGCTTGGCGGCTCGCTCGATCTCGTCCACGGTGTCCGGGAAGAGCGCGGGAGCAATCGGGAGGTCGGTCACGGCCCGTCCAGGCTACGGGTCCGCTTGGCTCCTTCGTCGTCACCCGATGACGATGATCAAGGAATTCTTGCCCGCCGAGCTGGCGAGTGGATCGTCGTCGAACGCATGGGGCAGGAATTCCTTGATCATCGTTAGGCTGAGGCAGTCTGGCGGTCAGAGCGCGTCCGGGGGGAGGTAGCGGCCCCAGACGTCACGCAGCGCGTGGCACACCTCGCCAACGGTGGCCCGCGCGCGCAGTGCCTCGCGCATCGGGTAGAGCACGTTCGCCTCGGCGCCGCTCGGGGCGGCTGCGACGCGCAGCTCGTCCAGTCGACGGTCGACCTCAGCGTTGTCCCGCTCCTTGCGCAGGGTGGTGAGGCGGTCGGCTTGCTGCGCCTCGATGGCCGGGTCGACCCGAAGCGGCTCGTAGGGGTCCTCCTGGTCGAGGACGAAGCGGTTCACCCCGACCACGACCCGCTCCTTCGCGTCGATCTCCAGTGCGATCCGGTAGGCCGACCGCTCGATCTCGCTCTTCTGGAAGCCCTGCTCGATCGCCGCGACCGCGCCGCCCATCTCCTCGACCCGCGCCATCAGCTCGCGCGCCTCGGCCTCGACCGCATCGGTTATCGCCTCCACGGCGTAGGACCCGGCGAACGGGTCGACGGTCGCGGTCACGTCGCTCTCGTACGCGAGCACCTGCTGGGTACGCAGGGCCAGCCGGGCGGCCTTCTCCGTCGGGAGCGCGATCGCCTCGTCGTAGGAGTTCGTGTGCAGCGACTGCGTCCCGCCCAGCACCGCGCCGAGCGCCTGCACGGCGACCCGGACCAGGTTCACCTCCGGCTGCTGGGCGGTGAGCTGCACGCCAGCGGTCTGGGTGTGGAAGCGGAGCATCAGCGACTTGGGGTTCGTGGCGCCGAAGTCGTCACGCATGACCTCTGCCCAGATCCGTCGAGCGGCCCGGAACTTCGCCACCTCCTCGAGCAGCGTCGTACGCGCCACGAAGAAGAACGCCAGGCGGGGCGCGAACTCGTCGACGTCGAGCCCGCTCTCGACCGCGGCGCGGACGTAGGCGATGCCGTCCGCGATCGTGAACGCGATCTCCTGCGCGGGCGTCGCGCCCGCCTCGGCCATGTGGTAGCCGGAGATCGAGATGGTGTTCCACCGGGGGATCTCCGCGTGGCAGTAGCGGAAGACGTCGGTGATCAACCGCAACGATTGCGCTGGCGGGTAGATGTACGTGCCCCGGGCGATGTACTCCTTGAGCACATCGTTCTGGATCGTCCCGGTGAGCGCACTGCTCGGGACACCTTGCTCCTCTGCGACGAGCTGGTAGAGCAGCAGCAGCAGCGCCGCTGGCGCGTTGATCGTCATCGACGTGGAGACCTCGCCGAGCGGGATCCCGTCGAACAGCAGGCGCATGTCGTCGATCGAGTCGATTGCCACTCCGACCTTCCCGACCTCGCCGTGCGCGACCGGGTCGTCGGAGTCGTAGCCCATCTGCGTGGGCAGGTCGAAGGCCACCGACAACCCGGACGAGCCGGCCGCGATCAGCTGGTGGTAGCGCCGGTTGGACTCCACCGCCGTGCCGAAGCCCGCGTACTGCCGCATCGTCCACGGCCGGCCGGTGTACATCGACGGGTACACCCCACGGGTGTACGGGAACGCACCGGGCTCGCCGAGCTGGGTCGCCGGGTCCCACCCAGCCAGCGCGTCGGGCCCGTACACCGCCTCGATCGGGAGCCCGGACTCCGACAGCCGTCCCATGCGCTCGCCTCCGAGAGGTGCACTGACTCGTTCGTGCTCGCTGTCGCGACCCTAGTTGTCCCCCCACCCGGTCGAGCCCCCGGCGAGCGGGAGACGTTGATCACGCGGACCCGAGCAGCACCCACCCATGATCCTGGTCGGCCACGACGGCGGACGGTTCAGGGACGGATGGAAGTCGCGGGCGTCGTGGCTCAGTCCTACGAGCCCACGCTCCAGATGGCTCGAGACTTTGCCATCTCTTTGCCAGCGGTGGCCACAGAGACTTAATCCTCACCCAACCTTTACCGACGGATCGTGGTGCGGTCGATGAACGCGCCCTACCGTCCAGAAGCGAGCTCGGCGCAACGAGCGGGGACCAGTGCCCGCCGGAAGAGTTCGGGAAGTGCGGCTCACCATCGCGCATCGGCGTCTCGGGCGCTTCACCGGCGAGCTCGACCACGTCCGCCACCTCGACAGCTCGGGGGTCGAGGTGGCGGACGGCTCGCGCCGGCACGCCGCCCTGGTGGACCCAATCCCTACGTCGTGAGGTCGAACGCCTCGACTCGGGACCGTCCCGGCGCCCTCGCAGCCCGCCTCGTGCCCTCGTTCAGCGAGCAATGGTCAAGAGTCGGCAAAGTCTCGGTGGGCGCCGGTTTCCAGTGGCTTCCGCGACCTATATTCGGTTCGCAGCCAGCCGCGACGACGGCTGGCCGCGCCGGGGGGCCAACGCGCTGGACGGACACCGGGCGCGGTGACCACTTACGGGGGGTGAGGCACGAGGAGTAACTGTCTACCGTCCGCGCGATGGCATGACCGGGATCCATCCCGCAAGCGACCGAACGATCAGCCCGGCTTTTGTCATGCCCGAAGACTGGCGCGCACGTGCGTCGAGCGGCTATGGTCCCGACATGACCAGGACCCGAAAGTTCGTCGCAATCCTCACCATCGTCGGCGCGAGCCTCGGCGCAGCCGCACCATCCGCAGTCGTCGCCGTCA
>Ga0136630_1000285_pt1 | contig 18736 bp, 14 predicted proteins | sample AntDrymUQ5682106_2_FD_105496 | JGI IMG/M metagenome (GOLD analysis project Ga0136630, IMG submission 105496) | Polar desert sand microbial communities from Dry Valleys, Antarctica - metaG UQ568 (21.06) | ecosystem: Environmental > Terrestrial > Soil > Desert | place: Antarctica: Dry Valley...
GCCGGCAGGGCGCAGACCAGGACGTTCGTCGAACAGCCCGCGCATGCGCGCCGCGCCGGCGGCCGCACGCTGCACCTGCTGCAGCTGCTCGGCGATGACCTCGGCGGGCCGGCGCAGCACCTGCGTGTAGCTGAACAGGAGGAACACGGTCCCCAGGGAGATCGCACCCTGGCGCTGCAGGGCCCAACCGGCGAGCAACGTCGCAACCCCACCGACGGCGAACGCTCCGGTGGTCGTGTTCCAGATCCGCACGCCAGCCCGCTCGGCGCGCACCATGGCGTCGAGGTGCCCCGCGCTGGCTCTGCGATGACGCTCCAGGGCGTACTCACCCCCACCGAGGGCGCGCAGGTCCTCCGCGCCGTCGAGTTGCTCGGCGACCACGCCCATGACGTCGGCGTAGGCGGCGCGCTCGTCGGCGGTGGCGGGCACGGCGCGATCACGCAGCCGCACGACCAGGCCCATCGCGGCGGCCACGAACACCGTCATCGCCAGGCCAACGCGCCAGTCCTCGCGGGCGACCAGCAGCAGCGCGCCCACCATCGTCAAGGCTCCGCTGACCACCTTGAGGACGAAGTCGGTGAGGAACTTGGCGATCGCGGTGGCGTCGCCGTCGATGCGCTCCACCAACGTCCCCGGCGTGGTGGCGCCGTGGAAGCCCAGGTCGAGGCTCAGCGCGTGGGCGGCAGCGCGCTCACGGACGGAGTTGGTGGCGTCCCACGCCAGCCGCGTGGCCACATAGGTGGTGACCACCGTGGCCAGCTGCGCCAGGACCCCGACGGCCACATAGGCACCGGCCGCCGTGAGCAGCAGCTGCAGGGGCGCACCGTCCCTGGCACGGTCGATGAAGGCACGCAGCAGCTGCGGTCCGGCCAGCGGCAGGGCCGCGCCGGCCGCCAGGACGATCCCCAGCACCGCGAGCACGCGGCGACGAGGCCGTGCCAGGTCGGCCAGCAGCTGCCAATGCGATGATCTCGAAGCCATGTCGTGCCCTTGGAGTCGCCCGCGAAGCGGCGGGCTGGAGTGCGATGTCGAACGAGGAGGAGCGGTGGACCGCGGTCGCCGTCAGGCGGTGGCGACCGTCAGGCGGTAGCTCGACCCAGCGGGCGCGGAGAAACCCCCACGCCGAAGGCGAGGGGACCGCAGCGGTGGAGTAGCAACGTGTTCCCCTCCCTTCAACTCGACAGCGCCGCAGGCAGCGCGGCATGGCTGATCGCAAGGTACGGGCGGTGACCCCTGCAGGTCAAGCCCTCGGCTAGGCTCCGGCGACGTGACCCCTCCGGCTCCAGCCCCCAACCCGCCGCAGCTGGCCCAGGAGCTGGGGCTTACGCCCGGCGAGTACCAGCGGATCACCGAGACATTGGGCCGGGAGCCGTCGACGGCCGAGCTGGGCACCTACTCGGTGATGTGGTCGGAGCACTGTTCGTACAAGTCGTCCAAGATCTATCTGCGGGATCTGCCCAGCGAGGGCGAGGCGATCCTGGTCGGACCCGGCGAGAACGCCGGCGTGGTCGACGTGGGCGACGGGCTGGCGGTCACCTTCAAGATCGAAAGCCACAACCACCCGAGTTTCGTGGAGCCGTTCCAGGGCGCGGCCACCGGCGTTGGCGGGATCATCCGCGACATCCTCACGATGGGCGCGCGCCCGATCGCCCTGCTGGACCCGCTGCGCTTCGGCGAGGTGGCTGAGGATGACGCCGGCGCCGCGCGCACTCGCCACCTGGTCGACGGGGTGGTACGCGGCATCGGCCACTACGGAAACTCGATCGGCGTGGCCACCGTCGGCGGTGAGACGGTCTTCGATCCCTGCTACGCCGGCAACCCGCTGGTCAACGTCCTGTGCGTCGGCGTGCTGGCCGCCGACCGCATCCAGCTCGCCCGCGCCGAGCGGCCCGGCGACGTCGCGGTGCTCATCGGCCAGCGCACCGGCCGCGACGGCATCGGCGGGGCGTCGGTCCTGGCTTCGGCCGAGTTCAGCGCGCATGGCCTAGATGACGCGAAGCGTCCGAACGTGCAGGTGGGCGACCCTTTCGCCGGCAAAGGGCTGATCGAAAGCTGCCTGCAGCTGTACGCCGAGGACCTGCTGTCGGGCATCCAGGACATGGGTGCGGCCGGCATCGCCTGCTCCACGGCCGAGATGGCGTCCAAGGCCGGGTTGGGCATGCGGGTCGACCTCGACCGGGTGCCCTTGCGCGAGGCCACGATGGAGGCCTGGGAGATCCTGTGCTCGGAGTCCCAGGAGCGGATGCTGGCCCTGGTCGCACCCGACCGGCTCTCCGAGGTCCTCGCCGTGTGCCGCCGTTGGGGCGTGGACGCCACCGCGATCGGTGAGGTCACCGACGGCGACCGGTTGGTGTTCACTCGTCACGGCGAGGTCGTGCACGATGTGCCCGCGGCGTCGTTGGCCGATGACGGCCCGACCTACCACCGTCGGGTGGCCGACTGGGTGCATCCCGAAGCCGGCACCGACGTCGATGGCTGGCCGGCGCCTGAGGACCTGCTCGCGGCGGCGACGGCCGTGCTGTCGTCGCCGAACGTGGCCTCCAGCCGCTGGCTGTGGCAGCAGTACGACTCGATCGTCGGCTCAGGGACCGTGCAGGGGCCGGGTGCCGATGCCGCGGTGCTGCGCCTGCCGTCCCTGGACGGCGGCCTGGAAGGCGTTCGCGGCGTGGCGGTCGCCACCGACGGCAATGGCCGCTGGTGCGCGCTGGACCCGACCGAGGGCGCGCGGCTGGTGGTGGCCGAGGCGGCGCGCAACGTCGCTTGCACCGGCGCCCGCCCCGTCGCGGCCACGAACTGCCTCAACTTCGGCTCTCCCGAGCGCCCCGAGATCATGGGTCAGTTCCGCGACACCATCGCCGGGATGACCGAGGCGTGCCGTGCGCTCGGCACGCCGGTGACGGGCGGCAACGTCAGCTTCTACAACCAGACCGGCTCGACCGCGGTGCACCCGACCCCCGTGATCGGGATGCTGGGCATCGTCGACGACGTTACCGCCACCGCCGCCGCAGCCTTCGTCGAGGCCGGCGACGAGGTGTTCCTGGTCGGCGATGCCACGAGGCCGGGTCTTGGCGGCTCGGAGTACCTGTGGCGCTGGCACGGGACGGTCGCCGGCCGGCCGCCCGCCGTAGACCTGGCCGCTGAGGCGCGCCTGCACCGCCTGCTGGTCGCGGCCGTCAGGAACGGACTGCTGCGCAGCGCCCACGACGTCAGCACCGGCGGCATGCTGGCGACCATCGTCGAAGCCTGCCTCGGGCGCGGGCTGGGGGTCAGCGTGCGCCCGGAGCCCGACGTCGAGGCCCACCAGTGGCTGTTCAGCGAGTCGCCGACCCGGGTGGTGGTCAGCACGCGCGACCCCCGAGGCCTTCGTCGCCGCTGCGCCGAGCACCAGGTCGGCTGTCAACGGCTGGGCGCCGTGACCGCCGACGGCAGGGTGACGGTCGAGGGTGTGCTCACGATGACGACCGACGAGCTGCGGCTGCTGCATGACCGCGCTCTGCCGGCTTTGCTGGGAGAACCTGAACCTGACCGCTGACGTCAGCCGACGTGGCCGCCGGCAGCCATCTCGACCAGCTCGATGTCGGTAGCGCCGAGCCAGCGTCCCATGTCCGCGGCGTCCATGGGAGCGGCCAGTAGGTAGCCCTGGCCCAACTCGCAACCCATCGCTCGCAGGGACGCCAGCTGCTGGGGCGTCTCGATGCCTTCGGCGACCGTCTCCAGTCCCAGTCCTCGCCCCAGCTCGACCATGGCGGGCACCAGCGGCGAGCCGGTCGCGGCGATGCCGGCCACGAAGGACTTGTCAAGCTTGAGCATGTCGACTGGCAGCTGGTCGAGGAGACTGAGCGACGAGTAGCCGGTGCCGAAGTCGTCCAGGGCGAAGCGCACGCCCATCCGCTGGAACTCGGCAAGGGTCGACCGGATGGAGGCGGTGTCCTCGAGCAGGGTCGCCTCGAAGATCTCCAGGACCAGACGGGTTGGATCGACACCGGCCGCGGACAGGATCTGCGTCACGTCGTCGACCACGTCCGGATGGCATAGCTGGCGTGCCGAGAGGTTGACGTGCAGGGTCAGCCCCACGTCGGGGTACTCCAGCGACCAGGCGCGCAGCTGCCCGCTGGCCTGCTCCAGCATCCAGCGACCGAACTCGCGGAACAGCCCGGCCTCCTCGGCGATCGGCACAAAGGTCTCGGGCGAGACCGAGCCCAGTTGCGGGTGGTCCCAGCGCGCCAGCGCCTCGACGCCGGCGACGGCGCCTGACTGCAACGCGATGATCGGCTGGTAGCACACGCCGAGCTGCTCGCTCTCCAACGTGCTGCGCAGGTCGGCGCGCAGCGCCAGCCGTTCGGCGGCCGCGATCCCCAGGTCCTCCTCGAACACCCGGAATGAGCCCTTGCCCTCACGCTTGGCCTTGTACATGGCCAGGTCGGCGTGGTTGAGCAGCTCGTCGACGGTGGTGCCAGGGGTGGCGAAGGCCAGGCCGACACTGGCCCGCACCGGCACCTGGACACCGTTGACCTCGACGGGAGCTTCCAGCGCGGCCAGCAGCCGCTGCCCGAGCGCGGTCGCATCGGCGGGGTTGATGATGTCGGTCAGCAGGATGCCGAACTCGTCGCCCGCCAGGCGGGCGCAGGTGTCCTCCGGGCGCGTGCACGCTCGGAGCCGCTGCGCCACGGCGATCAGGACCGCATCACCGACGGCGTGCCCTCGCGTGTCGTTGATGGTCTTGAAGTCGTCGAGGTCGACGAACAGCACCGCGGTCGAGGTCGCTGAGCCGCGCCGCTCGAGCGCGTGGCCGATGCGGTTGCCGAACAGCACCCGGTTGGCCAACTCGGTCAGCGGGTCGTGCAGCGTCTGGTGGCGCAGCTGGTCCTTGAGGTAGGTGACCGCGGCGAGGCTGTCCTCCAGCCGGCTGTTCTCCAGCGAGATGCTCACGTGGCTGGCCAGGCTCGCCAACAGCTTGGCGTCGCCGTTGTGGAAGCCGCCGACGTCGCCGAGTCGGTTGGCCACGGCGATGATGCCGACCAGCTCGTCGTCGACCACCAGCGGGGCGCAGAGCGCGTCTTTGGCCGCGGTTTCCGGCAGGCACTGCGACGCGATGCCGGCGGTGGTCGGCAGCAGCAGCGGGCGGGGGGCGGCTAGCAGGTGCACCCACAGCTCGTCGCTGGGGTCCAACTCCACAGCCTCCATGACCTGCATGGTCCCGCTGGCGTCGGTCGCGGTCCGCAACGCCGTGCCGGAACCGTTGCTGGGGAACAGGGTCGCCGTGGCGGCTTCGGCCTCCAGCAGCGCGCAAGCCTGACGCACGGCCGCGACCATCGCCGACTCCAGCTGTGGTGACTCGTGCAGGACGCGGGTGGCCCGGTACAGCGACTCCAGGCGGTCGCGCTGCTGATGCTGCGCGGTGTCGGCCGCGTAGGCGGTGAAGATCGCCAACGGCGACACCAGGGCGAGCCAGGCGGCCGAGGGGCTGAGCCACAGGATCGTCACCCCGACCAGTGCCAGGCTGGTGTTGACCACCGTGGCCCCCGCCCCGAGGGCGAAGACCTTGGCCATCTCGTGGCGCCCCATCGAGCCGCCAGACAGCCGCACCGCGCTGTTGATCAGCACGTCGGCGGCCAGCAATGCGACCAGCATGGCGGCGATGGCCGCCGTCCAGCCGGCCGGACCGAGCGGGTCGCCGAGGGCAGCGATCCAACCGAACACGAGGATCGCAACGCCGGCCTGCAAGGCCATGCAGGCCAGGTTGAAGGCGACCTTGAGTGGTGGCTGGCGACGGATCACGATCAGCGCGACTGCGGCCCCGACCACCTGGGCCAGCAGCAGACTCCCTGGGGTGGCCAGGAACAATCCCAGCACCAGCGGAATCTCGCTGAGGGAGAACGAGTGCGCGTCACGCCGGAACCGCAGGTGGACGACCGCGGCCTCGGCGGCGGCGAACGCGACCGCCAGCAACGGCCAGGGCAGGGAGATCGGCCGCACGAACGGCGTCGGGCTGCCGATGACCAGCAGGGCCAGAACCCCGGCGGCGGCGGCGACCGCGGCGGTGTACAGCCGCAGCCGCGCTGAAGGGGTCCAGGCCGGCGGCCGCAGCCGAGGCCTGGGCGGCACCGGCACCGGCATCGCCGCCGGGGTGCCCATGCCGCCTGCCGAGCCGCCGGCCACCGCCTGCGCGGTCACTGCCATGCGCTTGCCGACCACGCGGTGCCGTTCCAGCCCGACCCCGACCAGGAGCTGTCGGACCAGGACTTGCCCGACCACGACGCGTCCGACCAGGACTTGCCCGACCAGGACTTGCCCGACCAGGACTTGCCCGACCAGGACTTGCCCGACCAGGACTTGCCTGACCAGGAGGTGCCTGACCAGGAGGTGCCCGACCAGGTGTCCCCCGACCAGCTCTTGCCGTTCCAGACGCCACCGGCCAGGCGGTCGTCATCGTCGTCGCCGTCGTCACTGAGCCGGGCAGAGCCGCGAGCCGCGTCCAGCGAACCCAGGCCGGTCGACCGCGCCCACTGCTGCATGCTCCCACTGCTGCTCGGGGTGCGCCGGTCGATGGCCTCGTCGAGGTCGAGCAGGCCGGCGCCCTGGCAGGCCTCGCCGGCCTCGGGCAGCGGTGTGGCCGTCGAGGTCAGCAACGCCTTGACCTGGTCGGGGGTGATGGACGGGCGCTGCTGGATGACCAGGGCAGCGGCGCCGGACACTACCGCAGCCGACTGGGAGGTACCGCTGCCGCGGAAGAAGCGGGAGTCGACCCGCCCCTCGGGGTGATCCGCGTCGGCCGAAGAGTTCGCTGCCCGCAGGCTCACAATGGACTTGCCGGGCGCCAGCAGGCAGGGTTGCGCTGACCGTTGCCGCAGCTGGAAAAGCGCGGGATGGTGTCGTCGGCAGTGCTGTAGGTCCCATTGCTTGCGGAGGCTCCGACGGCCAGCACATGGGGGTTGTACGCGGGGTTGTTCAGCTTGACGGTTCCGAAGCCGCGGTTGCCGGCGGCCACCACCACGACGATGCCCTTGCGCCACGCGACCTCGACGGCGTAGGCCAGCGGGTCGAGCCGGTAGTCCTGCACGCCGTCGGTGCCGAACGACAGGTTCAGCACGCGGATGTTCACGCCGTCGTTCCGCCGGTGCGCCACGACCCAGTCGATGGCGGCGATGACCTGGGAGACGTCGGTCGCCCCCTCGGCGTCGGCCACCTTGAGGTTGACGATCCGTGCGCCGGGGGCCATGCCGATGAAGTCGCGGCTGTTGCCCGAGCGCACCGTGGACGACACGTCGTCGTCACGACCGGCGATGATGCCGGCCATGTGCGTGCCGTGACCGTAGGTGTCCAGGTGGCGCAGCTCGTCGGACTGTGACCCGAAGGACAGGTCGATGCCGTTGAGCACCTTGCCGGTCGTGGTGAGCCCGTTGACGGGCACCACGCCGGAGTCGATCACGGCCACGTCGACGCCTCTGCCGGTGTAGCCGTCGTCCCAGTACTCGTCGGCGCCGGTGATTCGCTGCGCCACCGCGTCATCGAACCGCGGTCGTCCCCGGCGTCGTAGCGGTCATCGTCGTCGTCGAGCAGGTGGACCCGGGCGTCCGGGCTGATCGCCGCAACGCCGGGCACCTGGGCCAGCGCAGCGAGCGCCTCCTGCGGCACCTGCGCCACAAAGCCGTCGAGAATGCCGATGTGACGCCCGACCTCACCACCGAGGCGAGCAACCGCACGCTCAGCGGAGTCCCCGGAGCCGGGCAGTTCGCGCACGATCATGGTCGCGAGCCGGGAGTCACCGCCGCCCGTGAGCTGCGAGCCCGCGTCAGCGGCCGGCCCCCGCAGGGGCAGCAGGCTGGTTGCCAGCGCCAAGGCCAACGCGACACTCATCAGCGTGGACTTGCTGGGGTGATCCCAGGACGGGCCCATCTTGCGGCGGTTGCCCGAACCGCCCTGTTCGTTGGTTGCGTTCACCGTGCGCTATCCCCCCGTAGTGGTTGCCCACCAAAGCATCGACCCCCGGACGGGGGAACCTTGATGGCCGGGACGGGGGAGATTCGCGCCATCCCTTCGAACTAGGCCTTACACCAGAGCGGGGCCCTGGGAGAAGACTCAGGCCTGCCGGCGGTCGAGCTCGGCCTGCATGGCGTCGCGCTGCTCGCGTGCGGCATCCAGCGCCGCGTCGCTGTCCTCGGCGGCGATGCGCCCCTCTTGCTCCTGCACCCTGGCGATGCCCGCGCGCAGCTCATCGTCGGTGTGCTTGCTGTAGTCGGCGGTGTCCGACATCGCGGCGCTCTCCTTGTTGGGGACGGCCGGACTATGCCCGGTCGTCGGCTCGCTAACGCGCTTCGCCGCCAATGCCGGTGGCGATCTCGCGGCTGCGAGCCGGGCCGCCAGCGTCGCGCGCCAAGGGTGGCGTCGGCGCCCCCTGCTGCTCGCCGAGGGCGCGAACAAAGTCGGCAAGCACCTCCTCGGCACCGAGGCGCGGCCGCCAGCCGAGCTCGCGGTGTGCCCGCTCGGTTGAAAGCAGCGGTGCGGACAGGGCCATGTCGATCCAGCCGGGGTCGGTCGGCAGCAGGCGGAGCCACCAGCCGACAGCCGTGGCGGCGCGCAGCACCCGTGGTGACACCGCTATCAGGCGCGCGCCGAGCACCCGGGCGATGTCGGGCGGGTCCAGTGCCGGGTCGGCGGCAAGGTTGAATGCGCCCCGCACCTCGAGGTGGACCGCCAAACGCACCGCCTCGGCGACGTCGCTGGTGTGCAGCAGCTGCAGGCGGAGGCCGGGAACATCCGGAACCACTGGCACGCCAACGCGCCGCAGCAGCGGGGTCGGCAGGAACGGCCCGGCGAACAGCCGCCGGATCTCGCTGGCGGCGGCGGCCTGAAACAGCAAACCCGGTCGCAGGCGCACCACCCGGATGTCGGGATGGCGGGCCTCGAAGGCGTCCATCACGCGCTCGTTGTAGGCCTTCTGCCGCGAGTAGGGGGAGGTGGGCACCCCGTCGGTCGCCCAGGACTCGTCGACCGGCGTGTCCTTGGGACCGGGCGAGTAGGCACCGACCGAGGAGAACACGATCACCGCGGGCACGCCGGCTTCGGCAACGGCGCCGAGCACACGGCGGGTCCCCTCGACATTCGTGCGCCACTGCACCGCCTCGTGACGAGAGGGTTGCAGCAACCAGGCGAGATGCACCACCACGTCCGCACCACGCAGCAGCGGTACCAGGTCATCGGAGGCGACGTCGGCCTCCTGCCAGGTGACGCCCTGCAGGGCCAGATCGGGGCGGCGGCGAGCCAGGCCGACCACCTCCACGCCGTCATCGGCCAGCGCGGTCACCGTCTGCAACCCGACGTTGCCGGTTGCGCCCACCACCACGACCCGCACGTTGGCCTCCTTGTCGACGACTGTCTGTGGCCTACGGTAGGACACAGACAGATGACCCGAGCCGTCGCAGCTCCCGCAGCGTCGCGCTGGCGCGCCCGGCCGGCGCAGCTGCTGCGGCTGCTGCCCGGCTTGTGGCTGTTCGGCAGCGGCGAGGCACTGCTCATCTCCGCCGACCTCGGGAACACCCCGTGGACCGTGCTGGCCCAGGGCGTGTCGCTGCACACCCCGCTGTCGATCGGCGCGGCCACATTCATGATCGGGTTGCTGGTGTTGTGCGGCTGGTTGCCGCTGCGTGAGCGCCCCGGACTGGGAACGGTGTCCAACGTCGTCGTCATCAGCCTGGCGATCGACGTCATGCTGCCGTTGCTGGCGGTGCCTTCCTCGGGCGGGGCTCGTGCTGCTGCGCTGCTGTTCGGGGTGCTGCTGATCGGTGCTGGCAGCGGGCTGTATCTGTCCGCCGAACTGGGTCCGGGCCCGCGCGACGGCTGGATGACTGGTCTGCACCGCCGCTTCGGCTGGCCGCTGTCGGCCGTACGGTTCGGGATCGAAGCTGGTGTCCTGGTCGTGGGATGGGCGCTGGGCGGCACGGTGGGCATCGGCACGGGCGTGTTCGTGCTCCTGATCGGGCCGGCCGTGGGAACGGGCGTCATGCTGCTGCGCCGGCGCGCGGTCCCGGTGGCGGCCGACCGCCCCCTGTGAGCGCATGCGGGTTCGGACATGGGTATCCGGTGGTTGCACCCGCTCGGCGCAGGGCTACAGCGGCTGGGCGGCCATGCGCGCGGCCGTGGGCCAGACGTCTTCGCGGCACCCCCCGCCGTAGGTCTCGGCGCAGCTCAGTTGGTGCGCCGAGTTGACCAGGGCCATGTGCGTGAACGCCTGCGGGAAGTTGCCGAGCAGCTCACCCGTGTCCGCGTTGTACTCCTCGGCGTACAAGCCGAGGTCATTGGCAACACCGAGCAGCGCCTCGAACAGCTCGACCGCCTCGGCCTGTCGACCCTGCATCGCCAGGACGTCGACCAGCCAGAAGCTGCACATCAGGAACGTGGCTTCCCCGCCGCGCAGCCCGTCGGGCGAATGTTCGGGCCGGTAGCGGTTGACAAAGCCGTGTGGTGGGGTGCCGAGGTCGGCCTTGATGGCGTCCACCGTCGCGACCATCCGGGGGTCGTTGGGCGACACGAAGCCGACCATCGGCATCATCAGCAGGCTGGCGTCCATCTCGGTGGAGCCGAAGGACTGCACGAAGCAACCACGCCGTTGGTCCACGCCCTCGGTCTCTACCGCGGAGCGGATCTCGTCGCGCACGCCCGACCACCAGTCGACGTCGCCGATCACGTTGTCGTCGTCATCGTGCTGCGCCATCCGAATCCCCCGATCCAGGGCCACCCACAGCATCACCTTGGACATGGTGAAGTGGCGGGGCCGGTCGCGGATCTCCCACAGCCCATGGTCCGGCTCGCGCCAGATCCGCGCGGCCTGGTCAACCAGTTGGCGCAGGAAGCGCCACTCGGAGGCGCCGATCTCCGAGAAGGACTCCCGCCACAGGTGAGCGGCGTCGAGGATGTGACCGTAGACGTCCAGCTGGCGCTGGCTGGCGGCGCCGTTGCCGACGCGCACCGGGGTCGAGCCCCGGTATCCGTGCAGGTCCAGGGTGAACTCGGGCAGGTGCCTGGCGCCGTAGACCCCGTACATGATCTGCAGGTCCTCGGCGGTGCCGGCGCACGAGCGCATCAGGAAGTCGCGGAAGCCATGGGCCACATCAGCGTGACCGGCCAGACACAGGGCCGCCAGCGCCAGCGTGGAGTCGCGCACCCAGCTGTAGCGGTAGTCCCAGTTGCGCTCTCCACCCACCTCCTCGGGCAGGGACGTGGTCGGCGCCGCCACGATGGCCCCCGTCGGAGCGCAAGTCAGGCCCTTGAGGACGGTCACCGACCGGCGCACCTGTGCGGCGTAGCGGCCGTTGACCGTGGTGGCCGACGACCACCGCCGCCACCAGTCCAGCGTCTCGTCGAGCCGCTGCTGGATGGTTGCGGCGTCCAGCGGTCGCGCGTCCAGTTGGTGCGGTGCCTGCGCGGCGACCGAGAAGCCGGCGCGCTCGCCCTCGGCCAGGGACAGCCGGCCGATCAGCTGGATCCGCTCGGCGTCGACGTCGAGGCGGACGTCGGACGAGATCACCAGCGCACTGTCGCTGCCAACCGCGGTGTAGGCCTTTCCGGCGCGCCGCAACCAGGGGCGCAGCTCGCCGTAGTCGAAGCGCGGCTCGATGCAGACGGCGACCTCGACCGTGCCGCTGGTGCACTCGACGACGCGCAGCAGCTGGTTGCGCGGATCCTGCTGGCCGCCGCGGTGCATGGCGAACGCGTCGCGGATGCGAACCGTGCCCGTCGGGGTGGTCGCCGTCGTCTCCAGTACCAGCGAGTCGTCGACATAACGACGCTGCCAGTCGCTGGCGCCGGCCGGGGCCAGCGTGAAGTGGCCGCCGTGCTCCCAGTCGAGCAGGCGCCCGAACACGCTGGGCGCGTCGAAGCGCCGCAGGCAGGCCCAGTCCACCGAGGCCGTGCGGCTGACCAGCGCCGAGGAGTGGCAGTCGGCCAGCAGCGCGTAGTCGCCGATCGGAGGGTACGGGCTGGAGGCAGGACAGTCGATCATCGCGCGCCAGACTAGGTGAGGGCTAGCAGCACATCGTTCCGCCTCTGCATAGCATGACATCGTTGCGTCTGCTGAGGTTGCCCGGTAGCGAGGCATCGTGGATGCCATTCTCCGACCCATGGTAGGCTGAGTACCATGAAAGTGACCATCGACGGAGCCGGTCGAATCGTCGTACCTAAGGTGCTGCGCGACGAGCTACGGCTGCAGGGGGGTACGCCGCTGGAGATCCGGGCGCGGGGCGGGAGGCTCGAACTCGAACCCGTCGCCACGGCGATGCGCCTCGTCCGCCGGGGCAAGGGTCTTGTTGCAACCACCGACGAGCCGCTGCCGTCGATCGATGCGGACGACGTGCGCGCGGCCACCGAGTCGCTGCGCCGGTGATCGCCGTCGACAGTTCGGTGGCGGTCGCCGCCTTCGGCGAGTGGCACCGGCTCAACCTCTGGGCGCGCGCGGTGTTGGACGAGGGCGCAGCTCTTCCGGCGCACGCGCTGCTGGAGACCTACTCGGTGCTGACCGGCTTCCCGCCGCCGCACCGGGCCGCCCCTGCCCTCGTCGATGCGTGGCTGGATGACCGCTTCCCCGAGGTCCTGCCGCCGCCACCGCAAGGAGAGCAGCGCGCCCTCGTGCGGACCCTCGCGTCGGCCGGCCGCACCGGCGGTGCCGTCTACGACGCTTTGGTCGCGCTGACGGCCAGGTTGGCCGGTGCCGTGCTCGTCACTGCGGACACCCGTGCAGCCGCCACCTACGACCTGGTCGGAGTCGAGTTGCGTCGCCTCGATGACACACCGCTCCCGGACGCGGACTGAGGCCCAGGAGCGCCACGGCCATGTTGGCCTATCGACAACAACGGCCCTCGAACGACGATTGCTTTGTTCGTGCGTGGAGGCCACGGAGCGGATGATGTCGGCGACGGCTCGCAGTTGGTCGCGATCGAGCGTCGGGACTGTGGTGTCGGCCAGGTGGGCGCTGAGCCTGTCGCGGTAGTCGACGAGTTCCTGTCGGCGGCTGGACAGTTCCTCGACACGGGGGTGCAGACGCTGTCGGGCATGGTGCCGGCCTCCAAGGCGCGCAGGTAGCGGTCGAGCGCGGCGGTGGTGTCGCGGACCTGGGTCTCGGTGCTGGCGAGTTCTTGGCAGATCGCCGAGCACCTGCGCACCGACTTGGTGCTCGACGCGCTCGAGATGGCGATCTGGCGGGGGTAGCAGGGCTGGGCCTGAGGCGGGAAGGTCAGCCAGAGGGCTGAGGGCCTTGCCGGGAGAGATCGTCGGGTTCAGTTGAGGATGCTTGCTTTCGCTGCACTGCGAGATCGGCGCCATCCCACCCTTCGAGCACGAGGCCCACTGGTACGGTCACAACACCCCAGCCGTCACGGCCGGGGACCACTAACCCGCACTGCACGGGCCCCGGGACGGCTCACCCTCACGCCACCGGCACGATCTCCTGCCACAACACCACCTCAGCCACAAGCGGCACGATGTCCGGCTAGTCACCAACTAGGGCGTCACCTCAGGCGGCGGCCGCGACTGCCGCGGTGGCGGGCGCGGCCTCGTCGCCCGCCGGTCGCTGGTGATCGCGTGAGCGCAGGTAGTTGACGGCGCGTGCGCCGCTGGCGGCCACCGGCACCGACAGGAAGGCGCCGAGCACGCCCAGCAGAACCGTTCCGGCGGCCAGCGCCACCAGCGTGGCCAGCGGGTGCAGCTTGGTGGCCTTGCCGAGCACCACCGGCGCCAGCACGTCGCCTTCGACCTGCTGCACCACCACGATCACGGCGAGCAGGATCAGCGCCTTGGTCAGCCCCACGGTGGCCAGCGCCACCAGCACGGCGATCAGGCCAGCGACGACGGCTCCGACGATCGGGAACAGCCCACCGATGAAGACCACCACGATCAACGGCAGGGCCAACGGCACGCCGAGCACCACGATGCCAACGCCGATCAACGCCGCGTCCACCACCGCGATGACCAGCTGGCCACGGACGTAGGCGCCCACGGTCTGCCAAGCGCGCACGCCCACCTCGGCGGCGTCTGCGCGCAAATGGAACGGGAACAGGTCGCGCAGCCACTCGGCCAGCCGGGGGCCGTCCTTGAGGTAGAAGAACAGCGCAACGATGCCGAACAGCAGGCCGGCGACACCCTCGGTGACGGCGACCAGCGCGCCGAACACCCCGCTGCCGACGCTGGCCCCGCCCTCCTGCAACTGCTGCTGGGCGCGGTCGAGCAGATCCTCGACGGCGATCGGTTGCAGGCCGAACGGCCCGCTGCGCAGGAACGCCTGAAACTCCTCGTAGCCATCGAGCAGCGACTGGCGCAGGCTGTCGACCTGGGACGTGACGGCGGGAACCAACGCCGCGAGTCCCCCGCCGATCACCAACAGGGAGCCGATCAGGACCAGGAAGGTGGCGGCCGAGGCCGGAATCCGACGGGCTATCAGCCGCCGGACGAGCGGTGCCAGCACCGCAGCGGGGAACAACGCCAGGATCAGCGGCACGACCACGATGGCCATGACGGTCGCTGCTCGGGAGGCAACCACGGCGATGCCGCAGAGGCCGAGTAGCGCTCAGGCGTACAGGCCGCCGCGCAGGACGGGTCGGCGCAGCAGAGGGGTCAACGGGGACGCCGGCACGGACAGGTTGACGACCGGCGGGGCGGGTGGGGGCTGAGTTCGTGAAGTGAACATGCGCGCAGCGTTTCACGCCACGCCATGGATATCCCCGCCCACCGGGCGCGCTGGCGCGCGCCCCTCACCCTGGTCGCTTCCGCAACCCGCGTCAGTACGGCAGTGTCGGCTCGTAGTCCGGCGCGCGCCGGATAGCGGTCGCGGCTTCGAAGCCGCTGGCCAGGCGGATCAGTGTCGGTTCGGCGAACGCCGCGCCCATGAAGGTGATGCCGACCGGCAAGCCGAACGCGAAGCCCGCCGGTACCGAGATCAGCGGGTAGCCGGCCACCGCCGCGACTGACGAGCTGCCGCCCAGGAAATGGTCGCCGTTGACCAGGTCGGTGGGCCACGCCGGCGACCCGGTCGGCGCCACGATCGCGTCCAGGTTGTGCTCGCCCAGCACCTTGTCCAAGCCCTCATCCCGCGCCAGGCGCCGGCCTGTGCGCAGCGCCTGCCGGTAGGCGGGATCGGTCAGCGGGCCCTTGGCCTGCGCCAGCTCGAAGATCTCCTGGCCGAACCAGCGCAGCTCGTGACCGGCGTTCGCCTCGTTGAACCGGATCAGGTCCGCCAACGTCCGCGGAGACCCAGCACTCCGGGTCGCCAGGTAGCGGCGGATGTCAGCCTTGAACTCGTACAGCAGCACCTCGAACTCGGCGCCGCTGGCATCAAGCTCGGCCGCCGAGTCGAGGTTGGCCGGATCGACGACGGTTGCGCCGGCGTCGCGGATCGCGGTGACCGCCGCCTCGAAGATCTCATCGGTCTCAGGGCTGAACCCGGTGAGGTTGCGAGCGACGCCGATGCGCGCGCCGTGCAACCCCTGGGGATCAAGAAACTGGCGGTAGTCGCGGTGGCGATGGCTGCGGCTGGCCCGCGTGGCCGGGTCACGTGGATCGACGCCGGTCAACGCGCCGAGCACCACCGCGGCGTCGGCCACCGTGCGGCACATCGGACCGACGGTGTCCTGGGAGTGCGAGATCGGGACGACACCGGCGCGGCTGGTCAGCCCCACCGTCGGCTTGATCCCCACGACGCCCGTCGCGCTCGAAGGGCACACGATCGAGCCGTCGGTCTCCGTTCCCAGCGACGCCGCGGCGAGGTTGGCCGACACCGCCGTCCCGGAGCCGGAGCTGGAGCCGCACGGGTTGCGATCCAGGACATAGGGATTCCGCGTCTGGCCAGCCACGCCGGACCAGCCGCTGGCCGACTGGGTGCTGCGGAAGTTGGCCCACTCGCTGAGGTTGGTCTTGCCAAGAATGATCGCCCCGGCGCGGCGCAGCTTCCTGGCGACGGTCGCGTCGCGCGGGGGCTTGGAGTCGACCAGCGCCAGCGATCCCGCGGTGCTGTGCATCCGGTCGAGGGTGTCGATGTTGTCCTTGAGCACGATGGGGATGCCGTGCAGCGGCCCTCGGGCCTTGCCGGCCTTGCGTTCGGCGTCGCGCAGCTCGGCGATCTCCAATGCGCGGGGGTTGATCGTCAGGATGGAATTCAGCCGCGGACCGCGCCGGTCGAGCTGGCGGATGCGCTGCAGGTACGCGCTGGTCAAGCGACGCGCGGACAGCTGTCCGGACTCCATCTGTGCCTGCAGCTCGGCGATGGTGGCCTCCTCGAGGCCCTGGTGCGGGCCGCGTGACCGGCCGCCTTGCCGGTCCGCTGCCTCGGCTGCCCCACCCCTGCCAGCCAAGGCGGCGCCGGCCGCCGCTGCTGCCGTCTTGGCGATGAAGGAGCGGCGCGACGGGTCCAGTGGGTGCGCTGCGTCCATGCTCAACCTCCAGCGTTCGGGGCGTTCATGTGGCGGACGCATCATCGACCTTTGGCCGGCTGACCACAATGCCCGCGCCGCCTCAGCCGGCCCTGTCCCACCGCTCGCTACACTGACCGCGTCCTTCCCCCCTTTCTGGCAGGGTGCGACCGCATGGCCGAACAACTCCGATCGGGGGCGCGCGACGAGTGCGGCGTGTTCGCCGTCTATGCCCGTGGCGAGACCGTCGCCACGCTGTGCTTCTACGGGCTGTACGCCCTGCAGCATCGCGGCCAGGAATCGGCGGGCATCGCCGTCTCCGACGGCGTCAACATCCTGGTCGGCAAGGAGATGGGCCTGGTCAGCCAGGTATTCACCGAGGCGCGGCTGGCAGGCATGGACGGCCACCTCGGCATCGGCCACGTGCGCTACTCGACGACCGGCGCCTCGACCTGGGACAACGCTCAGCCCGCCTTCAAGGTCACCCCGTCAGGGGCCGGGCTGGCGCTGGCGCACAACGGCAACCTGGTCAACACCGCAGACCTCGCCCGACTGCTCGGTCCAGCCGCCGACAAGTGCACGACCGACTCCGAGGTGCTCGCTGAGCTGCTGGCGAGCAACATCGACGTGTCCCTGGACGAAGCGCTGGTCCGCACCTGCCAGGCGGTCCGCGGAGCGTTCTCGCTGGTGGTCATGGACGAGTCCACGATCTACGCCGCCCGTGATCCGCACGGCGTGCGACCGCTGGTCATCGGGCGGTTGCCCCGCGGCGGCTTCGTGATCGCCTCGGAGACGGCGGCGCTGGACATCGTCGGCGCGCACCTGGTCCGCGACGTCGAGCCCGGCGAGATCGTCGCCGTCGATGAACGTGGCCTGCGCAGCCGCCACTTCGCCGAGCCGCAGCCCTCCCTGTGTCTGTTCGAGTACGTCTACGTCGCCAGGCCGGACCATCGCTTCGCCGAGACCACCGTGTACGCCGCCCGCCGCCGGATGGGCGCAATGCTGGCGGGTGAGGCGCCGGTCGCTGCCGACCTGGTCATCCCGGTCCCGGAGTGCGGCACGGCGGCGGCCAGCGGGTACGCCGAGGCCAGCGGCATCCCGTACGCCGAGGGGCTGGTCAAGAACCGCTACGTCGGCCGCACCTTCATCCAGCCGTCACCGTCGCTGCGGGAACTGGGTATCCGCCTCAAGCTCAACCCGCTCCGCGACGTGCTGGCCGGCCAGCGGCTGGTCGTCGTCGACGACTCGATCGTGCGGGGCAACACCTCACGGCAGCTGGTGGCCATGCTGCGCGAAGCCGGCGCCGCCGAGGTGCACCTGCGCATCACCTCGCCACCGGTGCGCAACCCGTGCTTCTACGGCATCGACATGGCTACCCGTGCCGAGCTGATCGGCTCGGACCTGACCGTCGACGAGATCCGGGACTTTGTGGGCGCCGACTCGCTGGCCTACCTGTCGCTGGACGCGCTGGTGGCCACCACAAGGCGTCCCGCCAGCAGCCTGTGCCGCGCGTGCTTCGACGGGCACTACCCGATCCCGGTGCCCGGCGAGCAGGCTGAGGCCGGCAAGGATGTCTTGGCCGAGCTGCGGCGGTGACCGACGACGAAGGCCTGACCTACGCCGCGGCCGGGGTCGACCGGGAGGCGGCGGCGGAGGCGGTCCGCCGCATCGCCTCCCACGCCCAGCGCACCGCCCGCGAGGAGGTGCTGGACAGTGTCGGTGGCTTCGCCGGGCTGTTCGCCATGCCGTCCGGGCGGCGCGTGCGGCAGCCCGTGCTGGTCAGCGCCACCGACGGTGTCGGAACCAAGCTCGAGCTGGCGCGTCAGCTCGACCGCCACGACACCATCGGTCTGGATCTCGTGGCCATGGTGGTGGACGACCTGGTCGTCGTCGGCGCCGAGCCGCTGTTCTTCCTCGACTATCTGGCGGTCGGCCGGCTGGACCCGGAGCACGTCGAGCAGATCGTGTCCGGTATCGCCGACGGCTGCCAGCAGGCGGGCTGCGCGTTGCTCGGCGGGGAGACGGCCGAGCATCCCGGAGTGTTGCCGGCCGACGGCTACGACCTTGCCGGCTTCGGCGTCGGCATCGTCGAGCGCGACCGGATCCTGGGACCCCGTCGGGTCCAGGCCGGAGACGCGGTCGTGGCGATGGCCTCCACCGGCCTGCACAGCAACGGCTACTCGCTGGCGCGACAGATCGTGGCCGGTCTGGACCTCGCCGAGGACCACGGGCTGCGCGTGCAGTCCCTGGGAGAGGCGCTGCTGCGCCCGACGCGCATCTACGCCGTGGACTGCATCGCGCTGACCACCCGCACCGAGGTCCATGCCTTCTGCCATGTCACCGGC
>Ga0136630_1000286_pt1 | contig 18735 bp, 18 predicted proteins | sample AntDrymUQ5682106_2_FD_105496 | JGI IMG/M metagenome (GOLD analysis project Ga0136630, IMG submission 105496) | Polar desert sand microbial communities from Dry Valleys, Antarctica - metaG UQ568 (21.06) | ecosystem: Environmental > Terrestrial > Soil > Desert | place: Antarctica: Dry Valley...
CGCCGCCGGCCCTCTGCTTGCGGTCGTAGCCGAGCCTGGTAAGCACCGACCCGCCGACCACGAAGAGGACGAGCAAGGCGAACCCCTGCGGCCCGAGGCACGCGTAGACGGCCGACCCGACGAGGAGGCCGCCCAGGGCGCCGCGCGGGCTCGCCATGCCGAGCCGGTACGCCAGGGCCGCGAAGACCGCGGTGACGGGCAGGGCGAGCAGGACCTGGGAGGTCAAGCCTCTCTAGACGCTCCCGAGTCGTTCGAGGAGCCGGCGGGCGTAGCGCGCGCACTCCACGGGGGAAGCGTGCAGCAGGGCCGGCTCAACCATCCCGGCCTTGACGCCGGCGTCCGTCAGGCGGCCGACGCCCTGGTAGAGGAGCGAGCCCGCGAGGGGGTTGGTCCGGTCTGGGACCGCGACGACCACCCCGTAGAGCACCCCGTCCGCCCCGCCCGAGGCCCCGACGGCGTCCACGGCGTCCGGGCGGTCCTGGCCGATGGCGAAGACCTGGACAGGCGGGACCCCGGATCTCTCCGGTCTCCCTTCTCTGAGGCTCTCCCAGACCGCCGTCGTCTTCGTGAACCCGGCCGCGAGTGCAGCCCGCGAGAGGCCGGACCACACGTCGCCGGCCACGCGTCGGGCGAGCGGGCTCTCGTAGTCCACGCACATGCCGACGGTGACCTCAAGGGAGCCCGCCCTGTGGGGAGAAGGGCCTATGACCCCTCCCCCGCCCCGCGTTTCTCCAGCCGCCTTCGGAAGACGTCTATCTCCTTGACGGTCTGCAGGTCGCCGTTGGCTTCGGCGACGCGGCGGCCCCTCTCGAAGACGTCGCGGGCCTCGGCGTCCTCGCATAGCTCGAAGTGGGCGCGGCCGAGCATCCGGTAGGCCACGGAGTAGTCCGGTTTGTGTTCGACGGCGCGCTTCAGGTAGTCCCTGGCCTCGGCGTGGCGGCCCTCCTTGAAGAGCTCGTTGCCCAGAGAGTAGAGGACCATGGGGTTCGTCTCGTCCCTCTGCAGGAGCTTGCGGAACATCTCAGAACGCGGGGTCTCCATCTCTCACTCCTATTTGGCCTGTATGCTAGGGGCCTTTTTTAGCATCGCGGCGCCCCGTCTGCTAAAACCGCCCGGCCGATGGACGTCGAACGACTGATCCGTGCCCTCTCCCTCTCGGAAGACCTCGTCCCGTTCCGGGCCCTCGTCGAACCGCTCGTCGAGCACGACCGGGGGCGCGGCAGCGACCTCGTCAAGACCCTGAGGACGTACTTCGCGGCCGGCGCCAACGCGAGCGAGGCGGCCGACAGGCTCTTTCTGCACCGCAACAGCATGACCTACCGCCTGGAGCGCATAGGCAAGCTGACGGGTTTAGACTTCAGGGAACCCGGGGTAGCGCTGGCCCTACAACTGGGTCTGTTGTCCCTAGAGAGAGGAGAGAGAGATGAAGATGAGCACCCGTAACCGGCTGCCTGGCACCATCACCGAGGTGGTCAGGGGAGAGGCCGCGGCGAAAGTGACCCTCCAGGTTGGCGACAACCACATGGTCGCCCTCATAACCCGCGAGAGCGCCGACGAGCTCGGCCTGGAGGTCGGCAAGGAGGCCACCGCGCTCGTCAAAGCCACGGACGTCATGATCCTGACCGACGAAGGCGTGGCTTAGGGCTTTCGTCTACCGGCGCGGTCAGCAGAGGGAAAGACTTTCTGCGGACCGCGCTAGTTTCCGTGGTTCGTCGTCTTCGCGGTGAGGCACCTGACGGTCAGGATCACGACGAAGGCGAAGCCCAGGACCAGGACGGAGAGCGCCACGGCGGCGTCGATGTTGCCCTGGAACTCGGCGAAGATGGCGAGCGGGACGGTCTGGGTGATGCCCCGGAAGCTGCCGGCGAAGACGATGGTGGCCCCGAACTCCCCGAGCGCCCGCGCCCAGGCCATCATCGCGCCGGCGACCAGGGCCGGAAAAGCCAGCGGCACGGTCACTTTCGTGAAGGTGGAGAACCGGCCCGCCCCGTCCACCATGGCCGCCTCCTCCACGTCGCGCCGCACCCCCGCGAACCCTACGGCGGCCTGGCGCACGTAGAAGTGGCCCGCGACAAAGACCTCGGCGATGATGACCGCCGCGGTGGTAAAGGTCACGGTCACCCCGAACACCTCGAGGTGCTGGCCCACCAGCCCGAACCTGCCGAAGGCCAGCAGCAGCGCGATGCCCGCTGCGGAGGGCGGCAGCACCGCCGGTATGTCGACCAGGGTCTCGACGATCTTCTTGCCGGGAAATTCCGCCCGGGCCAACACGTAGGCCGCGGGCGTCCCGACTGTGAGGATGATCGCCATCGAGACGGAGGTGGTCTTGATGCTGAGGAGCAGCGCGTCGATCGCCACCGGCGAGGCCATCGCCCGCCACGAGTTCTCGCTCACCGTCCACAGCAAGAGGCTGATGAAGGGAAGGCTGATAAAGCCCGCAAGCAGCGCCAGCGCCGCGACGGCCAGCCCGGAGGCGAGCGTATCGCCCAGGCCGGAGCGTCGCAGAAGCCGCTGGTCTTTGTTCCGTCCCATCACGCGGCGGGCTCGAACCCCCACTTCTCCAACACGCGCCGGCCCTCCTCGCCCGTTACGAGATCCACCCACTCCCGCGCCAGGTCCGGCTCCTTCGCGTCCTCTAGCACGGCCACCGGATACGTCGCGGTTATGTTCAGGTCCGGTGGGATGGGGACCATCTGCACCCGGTCCCGGATGTCTGGCGTGTAATCGCTGGCGTAGCCGAACGTCGCGTCAGCGTCCCCGACGACCACCCGGTTCACGGATGCCCGCACGTCGGCCTCGCGCGAGACGACGTTTGAGAGGACGCTCTTCTCGAAGCCAACACCGTACTCCTCTTCTGCCTTGCCGAGGATCTCTAGAGCGTAGTCCGCCGCCGGCACCCCTTCCTCGGCCAGCACGAGCTTGACGCCGGGCTTCGCTACGTCCCGAAGACCCTCTATGCCCGCCGGGTTGTCCTTCGGCACCATGACGACCTCGCGGTTCTCGGCGAACACCTCGGGCTCGCCCCCGGCCAGGCCCTCCTCCATCGCCGTGTCCATCTCCTCCTCGGAGGCCGGGGCGAAGACGTCGGCGGGCGCGCCCTGCTGTATCTGGGTTAGCAGGGTCGAACTGGACTCGAAGCTCTGACGCACCTCCACGCCCGGGTTCTGCTCCTCGAACCGCACCTCCAGCTCCCCGAAGGCGTCGGTGAGCGACGATGCCGCGAGCACGGTCAGCGCGCCACCCCCGCCCCCATCGCCACCCTCGGACGCGGAGGATCCACACCCGAACAGCCCTGCGAGGACGCCGAGGCCAACTGCCGCCGTGAGGACGCGACAACCCTCGTGAAGAAACGGCATTCATCTCCCTCTCTAGCTCCATGAACCTTCCGTCCATGCTAGAGAAGCCGCGGTCCCCGGTCTTTGTGCAAGCTGCACGAAAACGTCCGGGACGCGATGGAGACTAGATGTAAGGCTCTACCCGCTCGTCTTTCGCCAGCAGCCTGTAGGCCTCGGCGACGGCGAAGACCTTCTTCACGTACCAGTCGGCGTGGTTGTAGGAGTAGAGTGCGGCGTACCAGTCGCGGGGCGCCCCGCCCTCCTTGAGGTAGCCCGCGGCGGCCGGTACGGCGTCTTCGGGGTCCATGATGTTGGCCGCCCCGTCGCCGTTGCCGTCCACGCCTGAGGTGGCCCACGTCGAGGGCAGGAACTGCATCGGTCCCATGGCCCCCGCGCTCGAAGGCCCCATGTTCTGCCCGTGATTGGACTCGACCTGCCCGACCGCGGCGAGCACGTACCAGTCCTTCCCGAACCCGTACTTTTCGGCAGACTCCTTGTAGAGCTTGACGTACTCCCGCTTCGGCATCGGCGCGACCGGGCGGGCGAAGATCTCGCCGCGGGCGACGCCGAGCTGGTATCCCTTGCCCACCGTGCCGCCGCCGGTGGCCGCCCTGGACCTCTGGATGCGGGCCCTCTCCGCCGCCTCGAGATCCTGGATGCGGTCGGCCGTCCGGTCCCTGTCAGACCGGAGACCCGCTATGGACTCGTCCAGGGTCGCCTCCCGGCTCCGCAACTCCTCGGCCGAGGACTGTTGCTCCTCGATAGCGGCCTCGTAGTCCTTCTCTTTCTGGGAGATCTGTCGCGCCATATCCTCGAGCATGGCCCTCGACTCTTCGTAGGCCTCGAGATCCTGCCTACCGTCGACCAGCACGCGGGCAACCCCGGGGAGCGACCCCCCCGTAACCCCCCCCCCTGAGCCGAGCCAACCGTCGATCAAGGCCCCCCGACCTTCTAAATCACGGCCCCGGTACGCGGCGCGGGCCCGCTCTTCGTAGCGGGTCTTCGACTGCCGGTATGATTCTTTCTGCGCGGCTATCTTCCGCTCGAGCTCGCCTGTCTGCTTCCGCAACTCGCCGGCCCTGGCCTCGGCCCCGTCCACCCTGGCCTGCGTCTCACCCAGGTCCTCGCCCACCTCGGAGATGTCCTCGATCCTGGCCTCCAACGCCGCGTCTTGTTCCGCGACCCGCCCCTCCAGTGACGGAATGCGCCCGGCGGGAACCTCACCGGCGGGAACCTCAGCCCCCTGGCTGGCGTACTGCGCCTGAGATACTTCCTGGGCCCCCGCGAGACCCGCAGAAGAGCCCAGCAAGGCTCCACCCACCAGCAACCATAATGCCAGCCGTCGCCCCAACAGTTCTCCTCCCGGCCCCTCACGCATAGAGAGCTAAACCGCCGACAGTGTATCTCACAGCACCCAAACGGGATAGAGAACCGGGACAAAATGGGTTTATTAGTAATTAATGTTGCTTAAAAGCGTCCGTGCTTCGGAGGCTGAGGGCTTTAGGGTTACTGTGTTTCTCTGGAGGTAAGGAGGGAGACTATCGCCTCCAGTTGTTCGGCTTCGGTGAAGCGGATCTCGACCTTCCCCCCACGCCGGAAGGACTTGACCCGGACGGGCAGTTCTATGGCCTCGCGCATGATCCGGGAGGCTTCGTCGAAGGCCTGGGGCGTCTCTGGGGCCGTACGGCCCACCGGTTCGGCCGGTTCAGGCCCGTCGGCCTGCTCTCGAACCAGCTCTTCCGTCTGCCGGACCGACAGTCTCTCGGCCTGGACCCGCCCGGCGAGCCGGACCATCTGGTCTTCGGTCCGCAGGCCCAGCAGGGTGCGGGCGTGTCCTTCGGAGATACCACCCTCTCCGAGCATGTCGCGGATGGGTTGAGGGAGCTGCGTCAGGCGGAGCGTGTTGGTCACGGCGGCCCGGCTCTTGCCCAGTCGGCGGGCGAGTTGGTCTTTGGTCAGGTCGAAACCCTCCATAAGCGCCTGGTACGCCGCCGCAGTCTCCAGGGGGCTGAGGTTCTCGCGTTGGAGGTTCTCCACGAGGGCCAGCTCCATGGACTCGTTGTCCCCGGCCTGGCGGATCAGCACCGGCACCCGATCCAGACCAGCCACCTTGGCGGCCCTCAGGCGCCTCTCCCCCGCTATGAGCTCGAAACCTCCCGGCGTCGACCGAACCACAAGAGGCTGCAGCACGCCTACCTCTCGGATGGAGGCGGCGAGCTCCTCTATACCGGACTGTGGGAATGTCCGCCTGGGCTGACGGGCATTGGGCCTGATGGCAGAGACCGGCAACTCGTCGAACTTGAGGCCTCCGACACCTTCACCCGTGGCGATCAGGGCGGAGAGCCCGCGTCCCAGGCCGCGCTTACCTACGGCCCATCACCTCCTCCGCCACTGCCTCGTATGCCTCCGCGCCGGTGCTCTTGGGCGCGTAGAGGGCGATCGGCAACCCGAAGCTCGGAGCTTCGCTGAGTCGTACGTTCCTCGGCACTATCGTCTGGTAGACCCGGTCCCCGAAGAAGGAGCGGACCTCCTCCGCGACCTGCCGGGACAGGTTGGTCCGCGGGTCGTACATCGTGAGCAAGACCCCTCCCACCCTGAGCGTGGGATTGAGCTCTTCGCGTACCATGCGGATGCTCTGCATGAGCTGGGTCAGACCCTCCAGCGCGTAGTACTCGCACTGCATCGGTATGAGGACTTCGTCGGCGGCCGTCAACGCGTTGAGCGTCAGGAGATCCAACGACGGTGGGCAGTCCATGAGTACCCGGTCGTACTCTCCCTCCGGCAGCTTCTCCATGGCCTTCTTTAGCTTGAACTCGCGCGCCAGGGCGCTGACCAACTCGACTTCGGCCCCGACCAGGTTAATGGTCGCTGGCGCGACCCAGAGGTTCGGCACCCCTGTCTGCAAGGCCACTTCCTGTAGGGGTTTGCCGTCGAGCAGCACGTCGTACATGCATCCGTTGGAGTCGGGAGACACGCCCAGGCCGCTCGTGGCGTTGCCCTGGGGGTCCATGTCTACTACGAGGATCTTTTCGCCCTTGTGGGCGAGGTAGGCGGCCAGGTTTATGGCCGTCGTGCTTTTGCCCACCCCACCCTTCTGGTTCACTATGGCGACTACGGTCTTCAACGCCCGCATCTTAACATGACCATCCGACGCCTTCCCTACTCTCTTCTGCCGAGAGGAGCCCGAACCGGCATGCCGGTTCTTCGCGGGTAGCGGTGCGGCGTCTCCTCGATCTTCTCCAGCAACAGCAGTCGTCTGTCCTTCTGTTCGACCCCTGACACTTGGGGCACCGGGATCTCGTCGCACACGCGCCCGCCGAGCGCCATCGAAGCACGCTCCCCCTCGGCCCGCTCGGCCGAGTCTTCTCGGCCCTTCATCGCCACGACATGCCCTCCCCTCTGCAGCAGCGGCAGCGAATACTCCGCGATCACGGAGAGCCTGGCCAGCGCCCGCGCCGTGCAGACGTCGTACGCCCCCCTATGGACTTCCTCCCGAGCAGCTTCTTCGATCCGCGCGTTCACGACCCTCACGTTGGCAAGCTCCAACTCGTCGGACACGTAACGCAAGAAGGCGGCCTTCTTGCCGACAGACTCCAGGAGCGTGATCTCGGCATCCGGCAGCATCACGGCCAGCGGTATCCCCGGCAGACCGCCCCCAGACCCGATGTCCACCACTTTCCTTGCCTCTCGCAAGGAGGCGAAGATCAGACAACTCAAAGAGTCCAGAACATGCCTGTGCAGTATCTCACCGAAATCCCTGGTCCCTATGACGTTCGCCTTCTCGTAGCGGGAAAGCATGCGCGCATAGGCGAGTAACAGCCTCTTCTCCCCGAGGTCGATCCCCAGACTCCAATCCGACAGTTGACGATCGAAGTCTTCGGACACCGTCACAGGACCGTTTCACGTGAAACATTGGTGGGCGACAAAAGTTTGTCAAAGCAATTTTTGGTCGCTTCGGGTGTTTCTGAAGACGCATCTACGCTCTGTTTCACGTGAAACACGGGCCGCCGTGGATCAGGCGGGGGAGACACGGACCCTACGGGAATCTCCGACGCCTTCGCTCTCCGTCATGACCCTGGGGTTGTCGCGCAAGAACAGGTGTACGACCCTTCTCTCGGCGGGGTTCATTGGCGGCAGTTCGACGGGCCGGTCTTCCCGTAGAGCTTTGCGGGCGCTCCTGTGTGCCATGCCCTGAAGGGCTTCGACGCGCCGTTGCCTGTAGCCCTCGGCGTCCAGGACAACACGAACACGGGAGGTTTTCGTCCTGTTGATGCTCGCGTTAACGAGGTACTGAAGGGCGTCGATGGTCTCGCCCTTCTGCCCGATAAAGAGGGCCGTGTCCTCTGTGGCGACGTCCACGGCTACGAAGCCACCGGCATCGTAGACCTCGACACGGGCGTCAAAACCCATGGCGTCGAGTAGGGCGGTGATCCGGCCTTCCGCCTCTACTACGATTTCCTCGGGTATGTCCTCCGCGTCCTCCTGGGGCTCGGGCGCGATGTCGGCGGCGGCGGAACGGCTCTCCTCTTCAGTAGCGTCTTCGTCATCTGTGACTTCCTCAGCGACGGGTCGCTCAGAGAAGGTCTCCGGGACGGCCGGTTCTTCAGTGATGGCGGCTGGTGGGGCATCGACCTCGATCCGGGCGTCCCTGGCGCCAATGCCGAGAAACCCGGAGTTACCCTGATCCACGACCCGGTAGGACAGCTCGTCCTGTTCTCTACCGAGGTCCTTGGCCGCGCGGGCGACCGCTTCCTCTACGCTGGCGGCGTAGAACTCTCTCTTCTCAGTCATTTCTTTTTCTTTCTCCGCTTCCGTTTGGCGACCTTTGCGGCGTGGGTTGTGGCGTCTCCGGCGCCCTCAGCCGTGCTCCTCGCGTTGCTGCCGTTGCTCCCGTTAGAGGAGGCATCAGAGATGCGCGTGTTCGAAGCAGTGTTGCCCGAGCCTTTCGCGTTCGGCGCCGGACGTTTGCCGGGGCCGTGGTTGTAGATCACGTAGTTCTGAACCAGGGTTACCAGGTTGGAAGTGATCCAGTACACGAAGAGGCCGGCGGGGAAGGAGAGGAGAAAAATCGTAAAGCCCACCGGCAGCAGGCGCATGAGCCAGCGCTGCTGTGGGTCTACGTTTTTGAGCGTGATCTCCGTCGCGCCGAGCATCGTGACGGCCGATATGATGGGAAGAAGGTAGGTAGGGTCCGCGTGAGAGAGATCCTGGAACCACAGAATCCCGCCGTCTACAAAGCTCGGATACTCGGGCTCCGTGCGGCCGGGAGTTCCGCCGAACAACCGTATAACGTAGAAGATGCCGATAAAAATGGGCATCTGCACGAGGATCGGCAGGCAGCCTCCCAGAGGGTTGACGCCCCGGTCCTGGTAAAGCTTCGTCATCTCCTCGCGCTGCTTCTGGGGGTTGTTCTGATACTGGGCGCGAACCCTGTCCATATCCGGCTTCAGGTCCTGGACCGCGCGCATGCTCTTTACCTGCTTCACGGTCAGCGGGAAGAGCAGACCCCTGACCACGATCGTGAGCATCGCGATGCTCAACCACCACGGGGCTCCGACCGTCTGATGAAAGAACAGCAGGACGCTGCCTAGAATATTGACTACGGGACTAAAGAGGTTCTGGAAAAAGTCCGCTATGGCGTTAATCATGCTTTACAGGTCCTTCGCATATCCTATCCGCCTACAGCGCCAAGCTTACGAAGCGCGCGGTCGAACTCCTCGCGCAACTCCTCAAAAGCCGCGTCGCGGGCGGCCGGACGGGCAGAGATCACCAAGTCCAAATTCCCTTCGGCATCCCCGGCCGCCGCGGCGAAGATCTCGCGCATCCTACGTCTCAAGGTGTTGCGCACCACCGCGTTACCTACCTTCTTGGATACCGAAAGACCTAGCCGCAAAGTCCCGCGTTCGTTCGGGAACGCGTGCATGGAGAAGAGCCGTCCCCTATAAGCGGTGCCCTGCTTGTAGACCCTCTCGAACTCCGAGGAGTCCGTCAGGCGCATACGCTTACTTCGGGGCACCCGTCAGACTGCCAGGCGCTTCCGGCCCCGGCGGCGGCGGGCGGCTATCACCCTGCGCCCACCGACGGTGCTCATACGCTTGCGGAAACCATGGGTCTTGGCTCTCTTACGTCGGTTCGGCTGGTAAGTGCGCTTCATGAGGCTCCTCTGCAGGTGTTCCAAGATGTACAAGTGATCCAGACCAGTATATCCGAAGCCCCAACAGCCATCCAGCCGATGACCCTGTCTGTGCGACGTGCCTCTAACCGTCCTTGAGACCCCAATATTCCAGAAAAGCACTGCAAATCGGTACTTATTGCTAGATTGTTTGCGACGTGACATGACTGTATTTCCGCCAAAACACCCGCGCTCGTATCTCCTCGACGGTGTTGGTCGCGTCTTTTCACAGGTTTATCCACAGGCTGTGGATAAACCTGTGGATAAACTTCTAAATAGCCTGCAAAAATAGATTTCTCGCCCCTGGGCTATAGCGTTGGATGGAGGGGTAGGTTACATTCCGTTGCGGGGATGATGCACGCACAGCGGACACGGATGGAACCGGATCGGGCGGAGATAAGCGCCCGTATCGCCGTGTACCCGCCGGGAGCAGATCCAGAGATCACCGAGATCGCGGCGGCCGATTCCCGTTCCGCGACGGCCAAGTTTACGAGGTCCGTGATGGGCAAGGTACGAGAGCTCGGCGGCGAGGTCCCCGAGGAGGCGGTACGGGAAGTGGTAGAGAACCTCATACACGCCGAATACAAGGGAGTAGTCGTCTCCGTACTCGACGGTGGAAACCTCGTGCGGGTCTCGGATAGGGGACCGGGCATTCAGAACAAGGAGAGGGCGGTGGAGTTCGGCTTTAGCGGGGCCTCACAAGCCGTGCTGGAGGAGATCAGGGGCGTCGGCGCAGGCCTCGGTATGGCCCGGACCGCGGCAGAGAAGGCCGGGGGTGCCCTGACCGTCGAAGACAACATCGGCGGTGGTACGGTCGCGACGATCTCGGTCGGCGACGCTCCTCAGGCGTCGCGGCCGGCGCCGCGCAAGTACCCGGACGGCGTGCCGCGCATGAACATCTCTGAGAGGCAGCAGAAGGTGCTCATAACAGTTCTGGAGTGCGGCGAGGTTGGGCCCTCGACGGTCGCGGAGCAATTGGAGATCAGCGTCAGCACCGCGTACAGGGACCTATCCGTACTCGAAGAGCACGGGCTGGTCCAGGCGCACGAGTCGGGCAAGCGGCTCATCTCTCCCCTCGGCAAGGACGTGGTAGAGGCGATCGTCAGCGCCTGGGTCAAGTAGGCCGTGGCGGGTCGCGTAGATCAGGTATGGGCCGAGGTATTGGACCGGGCGTCCGAGCAAATCGACGTCTCGTCGCTCCGGGTTTGGTTCGAGGGCATACGTCCGGTCGACGTCAAGGACGACCGGTTGGAGATCTCGGTCCCCAACACCTTTGCCAAGGAGTACATCGAGAGCCGCTTCCGTCCGCTTCTGGAGGAGGTGCTCGACTCGGTGATGGGCCGCGACAGCTCGCTGGTGGTCAGCGTCGGCAGCCCGGTCGGGTCCGGCAACGGGGCCTCCGACGCGGCAGAGTCCGTCCTCAACGCGAGGGCGCCCCGGTCCTTCAAGGTCAAATATACCTTCGACACGTTTGTGATCGGGGCCGGCAACAGGTTCGCCCACGCCGCGACCCTGGCCGTGGCGGAGACACCGGGGGTCGTCTACAACCCGCTCTTCATCTATGGGGGGGTCGGGCTCGGCAAGACGCATCTCTTGCGGGCCGTGGGGCACTACGTCGAAGATCAGGACCCCGGCATGAGGATCCGGTACGTCACCTGCGAGCAGTTCACCAACGACTTCATTAACTCCATGAGGGACAACTCCCCCCTGGAGTTCCAGAAGCGCTACCGGGAACAAGACGTGCTGCTCGTGGACGATATACAGTTCCTGGAGAACAAGGTCGAGACCCAGGAGGCGTTCTTCCACACCTTCAACTCTCTCTACGAGGAGAACAAGCAGATCGTCATCGCCTCGGATCGGCACCCGAAATACATACAGACCCTCGAGAACCGGCTCGTCAGCCGCTTCGAGTGGGGCCTCGTCACGGACATCCAGCCGCCGGACCTGGAGACCAGGATCGCGATCCTGCGCAAGAAGGCCATCATGGACCACCTCGAGGTGGACGACGAAGTCCTTACGTTCATAGCGTCCAAGGTCTCGACGAACATCCGCGAGCTGGAGGGCGCCCTGGTCCGTATCCTGGCCTACTCCTCCCTCTACGAGCGGCGGGTCAGCGTGGCCCTGGCCGAAGAGGTCCTCAAGGACATCCTGCCGGACCAAGCTTACCGCGAGATCCCCATAGAGCTCATCCAGCACGAGGTCTGCCGGTACTTCGGCGTCTCGAAGGCCGACCTCGTCGGCCAGAGCCGCACCAAGGGCTTCGCCTACCCGCGCCAGGTCGCCATGTACCTCTCCCGCGAGCTCACAGACGAATCCCTGCCGAAGATCGGCAAGGCCTTCGGCGGCCGAGACCACTCGACCGTCATGCACGCCACCGCCAAGATCTCCAGGCTCATTAACAGCGACCGGGACGCTTTTAACCAGATCCATGAGCTCACGACCCACGTGAAGAGCAAGCGCTGAAACCCCTCCCCCCAGGGCAGCTACCTTGTAACAAATATCTACTCCTCCGACGGCCTTTTGTCCACACCCTATCCACAAGTTCAAGGTTTGCCTGTGGATAACCCACTCCGAACTGTCCACAGATCGCCCGAGTTATCCACAGAACCTGTGGATAAGTACCGTTTTTTGTGGATAAGTTGCGCGTTCGGTGGGGTCCACAAGAATACCAGGCGTATTTGCCTGTGGATAAGCCTGTGGATAAGAGGGGTAAAACCTGTGGATAACTCTGTGGATAGAATTGTGGATAAGTCGAAGCTGTGGATAACTCGGCACTTATCCACAATTTGTCCACAAGAAAACGGGGGTTATCCACAATTTCTTCCACAGGCGGCACGGGGAGTAATTGGCTTAAGTAAAACCGATTTCCGGGGTTATCCACATATCCACAGGCCTTATTATTATTATTAATCTAATAGATATATGTTCTAGTAGTAATAATAAGGGGAGAAGGGAGGACGAATGAGGGCTGTTTGTAGCACTGATGTCTTTGGTAAAAAGCTTGCTCTGGTGTCACGTGGGGTCTCTGCGCGGTCGACCATACAGCTGCTCGGTGGGATCCTTCTCGAAGCCGTGGATGGGGCGCTGCGGTTGAGCGCGACGGACATGGAGATCTCGATCCAGACCACTTCGGCGGCGGAGGTCGAGGGGGAGGGGCGGGTGGTCATACCGGCCCGCATCTTCAACGACATCGTCCGGTCGCTGCCGGCGGGGAACTTCACGCTTGAGTACGACGGGTCCGAGGGGACGGTCCGGCTCGCCGCCGGGGAGAACGAGTACACCATCCGGACCTACGCGGCTGACGACTACCCGAAGTTGCCGGAGTTCGAGGCGGAGGATTCGTTCAAGATGCCTGGCGCGTCGCTGGTGGAGACCGTGGAGAAGGTGTCACGGTCGTACTCCCGGGACGAGACCAGGCCTGTGCTTACCGGGATCCTGATCTCCTTCGAAGACTCGAGGGTCAAGATGGTCACGACGGACTCCTACCGGCTCAGCATCAAGGAGACCGAGCTGGCGACCGCGCCGTTCGAGGGTTTGCGGGAGGCGATCATACCGGCCAGGGCGATGACGGAGGTCTCAAGGATCTTCTCCGGCTCCGATGAGGAGGACGTCGAGGTCTCGCTCTCGGAGAACCAGGCGCTCTTCAGGATCGGGGACGTCGTCTTCGGCACGCGCCTCATCGACGGCAACTTCCCCGAGTACCGGAGGTTGTTGCCGACGGGCTTCGAGCGGGAGATATCGGTGTCTCGTGAGGACCTCATGGGCACCCTGCGTCGGGTCAACCTCTTCGCCCAGCGCCAGACGCCGCCGGTGCCGGTGAGCCTCTCGTTCACCGAGGGCTCCGTCGAGGTTATCGTCAAGAACGGCGACGTGGGGGAGGCCCACGAGAAGCTGCCCGCCAACAGCGAGGACGACTTTCTTATCTCCTTCAACCCGGGCTATCTGCTCGACGGCGTCTCGGCGATAGATACCGAGAAGGTCAAGTTCAAGCTCAACGAGGCGCTCAAGCCGGGCTTGATCGTGCCTGGTGAGAACGGCGGGGAGAACGGGGACGGTGGCGAGCCGGATTTCTTGTACCTGATCATGCCGATGCGCGACCCGTCCCGGGGCTAGTTGGACCCAGAACCCGCCATAACGCTCGGGCAGGCGTTGAAGGCCTCTGACATCGTGGGGAGCGGGGGGGAGGCGAAAGTCCTGATCCAGGCCGGCGAGGTGCTCGTCAACGGCGAGGTGGAGACCCGCCGCGGCCGACAGCTCGTCCCCGGGGACGTGGTCGAGGTGGGTGACGAACGCCTGGAGGTCGATTGACCTCCTACCTGCGCGCCCTGCGCCTCATAAACTTCCGCAGCTACGCCGACGACACCGTCCTTCTCGGCCCAGGCCTCAACGTCGTCGTCGGGGATAACGCCCAGGGCAAGACGAACCTCCTGGAGGCCATCTCCTTCGCCGTCGCCGGCTCCTCGACCCGCACCGCCAACGACGCCGAGGTCGTCCGGTGGGAACAGGACTTCGCCCGCGTCGAGGCCCGCGTCTCTTTCGACGACTCCCCAGACGAGCGCAAGGTGGCCGTCGGGTACGCTCCCGGTCAGAAGAAACGCCTGACCGTCGATGAGGCGCCGGCGTCCTCCCTCGCGGGCTACGCCGCCGGCGGGGCCGGGGTGCGGGCCGTCACCTTCTTCCCGGACGACATCAGGATCACCAAGGGCTCGCCGTCGGACCGCCGGGAGTTTCTGGACGGCCTACTCTCCACGCTGCGGCCTTCGTACGCGAGGGCGGTCGCCGAGTACGCGAAGGCCGTCCAGCAGCGCAACCAGTTGCTCCGTCGGATCCGCGACGGGTTCTCCTCCGAACGGACGCTCTGGACTTGGGACAGGAAGGTGATCGAGCTCGGGGAGGAGGTGCTCCGGGGCCGTCAGGCCGCGATCGGGCCCCTCGAACACTACTTCGAAAGCTCTCTAAGGGCCCTGTACGGCTCCGAGAGGGCCGCGATCCGCTACTCCTATAGCGCTACCCTCGACGGCTACGCGGAGACGCTCAGAGGGGCGCACAGCGCGGACGTCGAACGGGGAACCACGTCGGTCGGGCCACACAGGGACGATTTCGAGATCCTCCTCGGCGGCGTCAACCTGACGACGTTCGGCTCCCAGGGGCAGCAGCGGCTGGCGACGCTGGCCTTGAAGTTCTCGGCGAGGGACCACATCAGGGCGGAGACGGGGGAGGACCCGATCCTGCTCTTCGACGACGTGATGAGCGAGCTCGACGAGCGTCGGCGGGACTTTCTCTCCGGGTATTTCCTTGAGAGCACGCAGGCCGTCATAACCACCACCAACCTCGACTATTTCGACGCCGAAGTCCTCGGGCGGGCCCGCGTGGTGCGCATATCTGGTGGCAACATCTCGGATACTACAAGCGGTGGTGTGCCGGAGCGTGCGGCAACAGCCTACAAAAAGGCTTAGATAAGCGCAAAACAGGACACATACCTGTTGGGAAAACCCAAGAGTTGTGTTACAATCTCCGGGTGCAAACCTTTGCTGAAAAGAACGGTCTTGTTACTTTTGCAGAACATGAGATGAGGAGGGTCCTCTTTGGGGGCTAAAGCCGCTACCAAGCATTCCGGCAGCACGTACGATGCAAGTTCGATCCAGGTCCTCGAAGGGCTGGAGGCCGTCAAGCGCCGCCCGGGCATGTACATCGGCACGACGGGGCCGCGGGGGCTTCACCATCTCGTCTGGGAGATCGTGGACAACTCCATCGACGAGGCGCTCGCCGGGTACTGTTCGGAGATCCTCATAACCGTCCACGGGGACAACTCCGTCTCCGTGACCGACGACGGCCGCGGGCTGCCCGTCGGCAACATGGAGAAGTACGGCAAGTCCGCCGCGGAGGTCATCATGACCACGCTGCACGCCGGCGGCAAGTTCGACGGTTCCGGCTACAAGGTCTCAGGCGGCCTGCACGGCGTCGGCGCCTCGGTCGTCAACGCGCTCTCGGAGTGGTTGGAGCTTGAGGTGCGGCGCGAGGGGCACGTGTGGAGCCAGCGCTACGAGCGCGGTTTCCCGAAGGGCGACCTGACGATGGACCGCAAGCTCAAGAAGGGCGAGGGGACAGGGACGACCCTCAGCTTCATGCCCGACCCGGAGGTCTTCACGGAGACCCTCGAACTCTCGTTCGACACGCTCACGCGGCGTTTCCGCGAGTCGGCGTTCCTGAACAAGAACCTGAAGATCCGGCTCGTAGACGAGCGCGAAGAGGACCGGGACGTCACGTACCAGTACGAGGGCGGCATCCGGGACTTCGTTGCGCACATCAACGACGCCAAGGACCCGGTCCACAAGAGCGTCTTCTACCTGGAGCGGGACGAGGAGATAGGCGCCGTCGAGGTCGCGTTGCAGTGGAACAGCGGCTTCCAGGACTCCGTCTTCACGTTCGCCAACAACATCAACACCCACGAAGGCGGGGCGCACCTCTCCGGCTTCCGGTCGGCGCTGTCGCGCACGATCAACGCCTACGCGCGGCACAAGGGGATCCTCAAGGAGAAAGAGGAGAACCTCACCGGCGACGACATCCGCGAGGGGCTCGCGGCCGTCATCTCGGTAAAGCTCGGCGAGCCGCAGTTCGAGGGTCAGACGAAGACCAAGCTCGGGAACACCGAGGTCAAGGGCCTGGTGGAGAGTGCCACGAACAAGTTCCTGGCCGAGTTTCTGGAGGAGCGGCCGGCGGAGGCGAAGGCGATCATAGGCAAGGCCCTGCAGGCGGCGCGGGCTCGTTTGGCGGCCCGTACGATCCGGGACAAGATGCGCAAGGGATACCTGGAGAGCACGACCCTTCCTGGCAAGCTGGCGGATTGTACGTCCAAGGACCCCGCGAGGAGCGAGCTGTACATCGTCGAGGGCGACTCGGCGGGCGGTTCGGCCAAGCAGGGCAGGGAGCGCAACTTCCAGGCCATACTGCCCCTGCGCGGCAAGATCCTGAACGTCGAGAAGGCCAACATCAACAAGGTCCTCTCCAACATCGAGATACAGGCCATGATCTCCGCGATCGGGGCCGGTGTGGGCGATACCTTCGACATCGAAGGGGCGCGCTACAACAAGATCGTTTTGATGACCGACGCCGACGTCGACGGCAGCCACATAAGGACGCTGGTTCTGACTTTCCTGTTCAGGAACATGCCGGAGTTGATCGAGGCCGGCTACGTGTACATCGCGCAGCCGCCGTTGTACAAGATCACGTACCAGCGCAAGGACCACTACGTCTACAACGACCGCGAGCTTCAGGAGACGTTGACGCGCCTCAACGCCAACGGCAACGCGAACATCGGCCGCTTCAAGGGCCTCGGGGAGATGAACCCGATCCAGCTCTGGGAGACCACGATGGACCCGCAGAACCGGACGCTTTTGCAGGTTACGGTTGACTCGGAGCCGACGGCGGACGAGCTGTTCACGGCGCTCATGGGCGACAAGGTCGAGCCGCGCAAGGCGTTTATCGAGGCGAACGCCAGCGCGGTGAAGAACCTGGATGCGTGACCCCGGCGGGCATGCGGGCGGGGAGGCGACGAGGGAGGAGTACCTGACCATCCGAGACGACATAACGAGGACCAACGATGCTTGATACTTTCTCGGGGAACATCCGTCCCCACTCCATAGAGGACGAGATAAAGGACTCGTTCCTCTCTTACGCGATGAGCGTGATCGTCTCGCGCGCCCTCCCGGACGTCCGGGACGGCCTGAAGCCGGTCCACCGCCGCGTCCTGTACGCCATGCACGACGTCGGGCTCCAGCCGAACCGCCCGTACCGCAAGAGCGCGACGGTCGTCGGCGAGGTCATCGGTAAGTACCATCCGCACGGCGACTCGGCCGTCTACGATACCTTGACCAGGCTCGCCCAGAGCTTCTCGATGCGCTACCCGCTCGTAGACGGCCAGGGTAACTTCGGCAGCGTGGACGGAGATCCACCGGCCGCCATGCGCTACACAGAAGCGCGTTTGACGCGCATGGCGACGGAGATGCTCAGGGACATAAGTTCGGACACGGTGAACTTTGTCCCGAACTTCGACGAGAGCCAGCGCCAGCCGGAGGTACTACCGGCTCGGTACCCGAACCTGCTCGTCAACGGGTCCGACGGCATCGCGGTGGGGATGGCGACCAAGATCCCGCCCCACAACCTCGCCGAGGTCATCGACGCGACCGTGGCGCTCATCGACGACCCGGAGCTCGATGACGAGGACGTCGCCAGGCACATCAAGGGGCCTGACTTCCCGACGGGCGGCGTGATAGTCGGCCTGCGCGGCATCAAAGACGCGGTGACGACCGGGCGCGGATCCGTCAAGGTCCAGGCCAGGGCCCACACGGAGCAGATCAAGGGCAACCGGACCCAGATCGTGGTCACCGAGATCCCCTACCAGGTCAACAAGAGCTACCTGCTCCAGAAGATCGCCGAGCTGGTCAAGGAGCGCAAGCTCGACGGCATCTCCGACCTGCGCGACGAGTCCGACCGGAACGGGATGCGCATAGTCATCGAGCTCAAGCGCGAGGCTGTGCCGAAGGTCGTCCTGAACAACCTCTACAAGCACACCCAGATGCAGCAGAGCTTCGGCGTGAACCTGGTCGCCCTCGTGAACAACGTGCCGAAGACCCTCTCGTACAGGGAGGTCCTCAAACACTACGTCGCCCACCAGTTCGAGGTCGTCACCCGCCGGACGCGCTACGAGCTAGAGCGGGCCAAGGCGCGGGCGCACATCCTAGAAGGTTTGCTGATCGCGCTCTCCAACCTCGACGAGGTCGTGGCGACCATCCGCAAGAGCCGCAGCGTGGAGTCGGCGCGCAACAACCTGATAAAGACCTTCAAGCTCTCCGAGCGGCAGGCGCAGGCGATCCTGGACCTCAGGTTGCAGCGGCTCACCGCGATGGAGCGGCAGAAGGTCGAGCAGGAGCACGGAGACCTGCGGGAGAAGATCGAGTACCTCGAAGGCGTGCTCGCCGACGAGGGCAAGGTGTACAGCATCATCAAGGAGGAGCTCGCGGAGGTGCGGACCGCCTACGCCGACGAGCGCCGCACCGCGATCACGGCCGAGGAGGGCGTGGACTTCGAGATAGAGGACCTCATAGCTGAGGAGGAGATGGTCATCTCCATCTCAAACGGCGGCTACCTCAAGAGCGTCCCCGTCAACACCTTCCGCAAGCAAGGTCGTGGCGGGATCGGCGTCGCCGGGATGGAGCTCAAAGAGGGCGA
>Ga0136630_1000287_pt1 | contig 18714 bp, 20 predicted proteins | sample AntDrymUQ5682106_2_FD_105496 | JGI IMG/M metagenome (GOLD analysis project Ga0136630, IMG submission 105496) | Polar desert sand microbial communities from Dry Valleys, Antarctica - metaG UQ568 (21.06) | ecosystem: Environmental > Terrestrial > Soil > Desert | place: Antarctica: Dry Valley...
CGGCGTCCTGGGCAGCGAGGCGCTCGAGCACCGGCGAGAGCAGCTTGCACGGCTCGCACCACTCCGCCCAGAAGTCCACGACGACCGGCACGACCGACGAGCGCGCGATGACCTCGGCCTCGAACGTCGCCTCGGTGACGTCCACGACGTACCCGCCAGGCGGATCCGCCGACGCACCCGGCTGGGTCGCACCTCCGGGCGGCGGTGTCGGTCGGCTGAAGGCGGAAAGGTCGACCGCCCCGTACGTGGAGAGGCGCTGCGGCGGTTGCGTCATGTGCCTATCCTCTCCCGCCGTCAGAGCGGCGGCCATCACGGCCTTGCGCTCGTGCATCGAGCTCGTGATCTTGAGCTCGATGCACGAGCGGAGTGGGCGATCTCCTTGTCCACGAGGAGCGGCGGGATCATCCCGACGACCTCGCCATGGACTGCGGCCACGGCCGGGACGTCTCGTACGCCCGGCAGGCCGCGAGGACCAGCGCGTCAGCGTGGCGAGCGCCGACCACGTGCAGCCCGACCGGCAGACCGGCCGAGGTGAGACCGCACGGGATGCTCGCGGCCGGCTGCTGGGTCAGGTTGAACGGGTAGGTGAACGGCGTCCACGAGGTCCATCGGGTGGCGACGGAGCCGAGTGGGACCTCGGTCCCGGCGGCGAACGCGGTGATCGGCAGCGTCGGGGTGACCAGCAGGTCGTACGTCTCGTGGAAGCGTCCCATCAGCGCACCGAGGCGGACCCGCTCGGCGGTCGCCTCCAGGTACTGCAGCGCGGTCGTGCGGCGACCGAGCTCGGCGATCTCCAGCAGCCCTGGATCGAGCTGCGGCCGCGCCTCGGGTCGGAGCTGGTCGACCGACGCCGCCGCGCCGCTGAACCACAGCACGTGGAACGCCTCGACCGGGTCGGCGAACCCGGGGTCGACCTCGTCGACGGTCGCGCCGAGCCCGGCGAGAGCATCGACCGCGTCGCGGACGAGCGCAGCGACCTCAGGATCCACGTCCACGTAACCGAGCGCCGGGCTGTACCCGATGCGCAGCCCGCGGACGCCAGCGTCGAGGCCGGTCCGGTGCGAGTCGGTCGGCGTCGGCATGGCCGACCAGTCGCGGCTGTCGAACTCGGCGAGCACGTCCATCATGAGCGCGGCGTCCTCGACCGTACGGGCGATCGGCCCGTGATGCGCCAGCGTGCCGAACGGGCTCGCCGGCCACAGCGGCACCCGCCCGTACGTGGGCTTGAGCCCGAACACACCGCAGAACGCAGCGGGGATCCGGATCGAGCCACCACCGTCAGTGCCGACCGCGAGGGTGGCCATGCCCCGCGCGACGGCGGCCGCGCTCCCGCCGCTGGAACCTCCGGCCGTCCGCGACGAATCCCATGGGTTGCCGGTGACACCGTCGCGTGGGCTGTCGGTCACGCCTTTCCAGCCCAGCTCGGGGGTCGTGGTCTTGCCGACCAGCACGGCGCCATGCGCACGCAGCCGGGCAACGCTCGGAGCGTCGTCGTCCCACGATTGCTCTGGATCGATCGCGAGCGACCCCCGCAACGTCGGCCAACCACGGGTCAGCAGGAGGTCCTTGATCGCGACCGGGACCCCGTCCAGCAAGCCGCACGGCCCGCCGCGCTCCCAGCGTCCCTCGGATGCTCGCGCTGCGGCCCGAGCCTGCTCAGGATCAACCAGGCAGAACGCGTTGAGCTCGCTGTCGGCCCGGTCGATCGTCGCCAGCACCGCGTCGACGACCTCGACCGGCGACACCGCGCGCCGGCGGAACCGCTCGAGCAGCTCGGTGGCCGGCACCAGCTCGAGCGGTGCTGACGGCTCGGCACTCACGGGCTGTCCTCCAGGTGCGGCTCGGTGCAGCTCACTGGCGTGCGACGTAACCGGCGGTCTTGTCGACCTGGTTCCGCAACGGCTCGCCCGCACCCCAGCGGAGAAAGTTGTCGACGAACAGCTCGGCAAGCGCATCCAACCAGCCGACGAAATCGCCGGACATGTGCGGTGAGATGATCGCATTCGGTGCTGCCCACAGCGGGTGATCCGGTGGCAGCGGCTCGTCGTGGAAGACGTCCAGCGCCGCGCCACCGATGCGACCTGCCGCGAGCGCATCCACCAGGTCGTCCTGGACGACGACCGCTCCCCGGCCGACGTTGATCAACCAGGCGCTCGGCTTCATCCGGTGAAAGGCGCGAGCGTCGAACAAGCCGCGCGTCGCGTCCGTGAGGGGCGTCACGACGACGACGTAGTCGGCGTCCGGGAGCAGGTCGCCGAGCTCGTCGACGGCGTGCACGACGCCGAGATCCCGATCATCGGTCCGAGCGGATCGGGCCACCCCGACCACGGAGAGTCCGGCCCCGCAGAGCAGGGCCGCGATCGTCCTTCCGATCGACCCGGTCCCGACGATGAGCACCTGCTGGGCGTCGATCCGTTGCGTCTCGCGGTGCTGCCAGATCTGCTGCCGCTGCAGGTCGAGCGTCGTGGGCAGGTCCTTGGCGATCGCTAGGACGAGGCCGAGCACGTACTCGGCGATCGACCGGTCGAACACTCCCGCGGAGTTCGTCACCACCACGGGGCTGCGGATCAGGCCGGGGAACAGCAGGCGGTCGACGCCTGCACTGGCCACGTGGATCCAACGGAGCCGGTCAGCGGCCGGCCACGCGTCCCGGACTGCCGTGGAGAGGAAGTCCCAGACCAGCAGGGCGTCGGCTCCGGGAAGCACGCCGGTAAGGCCGCTCGCGTCGGCGTACCGCACGTCGGCGAGCCGCTCGACTGCGGCCAGGCCGGGCGGCCGGCGCTCGCCGTGAAGCACGGCGAGCACCGGGGCTGGGGCAGCCATCGCCGAGCAGGCCTCCTTCGAGAGCGAGTCATCCAACGCCGGACCGGCACCCTCCCGACGCGTCGACGCGTTGACACGGTAGGAACGGCTCGTAGGATTGTCAACAATTCTCGATCTGAGGAGCGTCATGGCGCGGCTGATCACGATCACGCTGGAGAAGCGCGACATCACCTGCGTCGCGCGGTTGCTCGACGAGGACGCCCCGCGGACGTGTGCCGCCGTGTGGGACGCGCTGCCGCAGAGCGGCGACGCCCAGCACGCGAAGTACGCCCGCAACGAGGTCTACACGATGGTGCCGAGGTTCGCCGCCGAGGAGCCGGGCACGGAGAACCCGACGGTAACCCCGATCCCCGGCGATGTCTGCTACTTCTCGTTCGGCGCCGGCATGCTCGACCGGACGTTCAAGCAGGACCAGGCGATCGACGAGCTGCCCGGCGTGGTCGACCTGGCAATCTTCTACGGCCGCAACAACTTGTTGATCAATGGCGACATCGGCTGGGTCGTGGGCAACGTGTTCGCGACGATAGTCGAGGGGCTGGACGAGATGGCGGTGGCCTGCCACGACGTGTGGCGATCGGGCAGCGTCGGCGAACGGCTTCGCTACGCCCGGCACCAGGGATGACGGCGCGCACCTCGCGCGTGGACGCGGCTGTGCTGGCCGGCCCGCCGGAGCAGGTCGGGATCGGGATCGTCGCGCCGTTCGACCTGGCGCTGGACCGCGAGCTCTGGCGGTGGGTCCCAGCCGACGTGACCCTCCACTTCACCCGCACCCCCTACGTCGCAGAGCCGGTCAGCCTCGAGCTGGCGGTCGCGGTGAGCGACGAGGCGGACCTGGCCCGGGCGACCCGAGACCTCGCCGCGGTCGGGCCGGCCTGCGTCGCGTACGCCTGCACGTCGGGCAGCTTCGTCCACGGCACGGCCGGCGAGCGCCGCCTGGTGGAGATCATGCTGGCCGCTGGCGCCCTGCAGGCGATCACCACCTCCGGCGCTCTGCTGAGCGCGCTGACCGCCCTGGGCGTCGAGCGGGTCGCGATCGCAACGCCCTATGTCGAGGAGATGACCACGAGTCTGCGCGACTTCCTCGCCGAGGCCGGCGTGGGCACCGTGGCGTCGGCGTCCCTCGGGCTGTCCGGCGAGATCTGGCAGATCCCGTACGAGACCACCGCCGGACTCGTGCGCCAGACCGATGCTTTGTCGGCGCAGGCGATCTTCGTCAGTTGCACGAACCTGCCAACGTACGACGTGATCGCCCCGCTCGAGGTCGAGCTCGGCAAGCCCGTCCTGACCGCCAACCAGGTGACCATGTGGGCTGCCCTGCGACTCCTCCGCCGCGAGGCCGTCGGTCCCGGCCAGCGGCTGCTGCGCACTCGCTGACGAGGCAGGCGGCCACCAGCACGACGTCGTTGAGCGCGTACTGGGCGACGGCCCCTCAGCGCTCCTCGAGCACGGCCCGGAGGAACGAACGCGTCCGTTCATGATCGGGATCGCTGAACAGCTTGTCCGGCGGTGCCTGCTCGATGATCTGGCCCTGGTCGAACATCAGGACCCGGTCGGAGACGTCGCGGGCGAACTTCATCTCGTGCGTGACGCAGAGCATCGTGATGTCGGTCGAGGCGGCGATGTCGCGCAACACGTTGAGCACCTCGGCCACGAGCTCGGGGTCCAGCGCGGAGGTCACCTCGTCCAGCAGCAAGATCTTCGGCTGCATGGCGCACGCCCGGGCGATCGCGACTCGCTGCTGCTGCCCCCCGGAGAGCTGGGACGGGTACGCGTCGGTCTTGGCCGCGAGACCGACCATGTCCAGCAAGCGCCGGGCGTTCGTCTCGGCTTCGGCGCGCGGCATCCCGAGGACGTGCATCGGGGCCTCCGCGACATTCCGCAGCACCTTCATGTTGGGGAACAGGTTGAACTGCTGGAAGACCATGCCGATCTTCTTGCGCACCTGACGGATGTGCTTCTCGTCGGCCGGCACCTCCCGGCCACCGCGCGACATGTGCGTGAGGCTCTCGCCGTCGACGTCGATCCGGCCGCCGTCGCAGGTCTCGAGCGTCATGAGCAGCCGCAGGATCGTGGTCTTGCCCGACCCGCTGGGACCGATCAAGGTGATCCGCTCGCCCGGCGCGACCCGGAAGTCGAGCTCGCGCAGGACCACGTTGTCGCCGTACTGCTTGACGACCTTCTCGAAGCGCACCATGTCGCCGGCGCTCGGCTGCGGCCGGGAAGCAACCTCCGGGCTGTTGTCAATGGCCAACGCGGCGCTCCAGTCTGCGTAGGGGTACGGCGGCAACCAGGCTGAGGACCAGGAAGAGCATGCCGACCAGTGTGATCGGCTCGAGGTAGCGGAACGTGGACGCACCGATGTCCCGCGCGACCGCCAGCATCTCGGCCACGGTGATCGCGGACAGCAGGGGCGTCTCCTTGAACATCGCGATCACGTAGTTGCCCAGCGCCGGCAGCACTCGCGGGATGGCCTGCGGCAAGATCACGCTGCGCCACACTCGGCTCCGCGGCAGGTTGAGCGCGGTCGCGGCCTCCCACTGGCCGCGCGGCACGCCCTCGATCCCGGCGCGGTAGACCTCCGACGTGTACGTCGCATAGTGCACGCCGAGGCCGATCACGCCGGCCTGGAAGCCAGAGAGCAGCACGCCCCACGAGGGCAGCACGAAGAACAGGAAGTACAGCTGCACCAGCAGCGGGGTGCTGCGCACGAACTCGACGAACACGGCGGTCGGCACCCGGACCGCGGCCAGCTGGGAGCGGCGAAGCAGGGCGAAGACCAGACCGAGCGTGAGCGCAAGGATCGCGCCGACCAGCGTCGCCTGGACCGTCACCACCAGCCCACGCAGAAGCTCCGGGAGGATCTCCGCGACGAACTCCCAGTCCCAGGTCACGAGACCACCGTGCCCGCGATCACTTTCGACCGGTCCACCTTGAGCTCGCGCTGCCCGATCGACGCGGCCGCGCGCCGCTCCAGAGCTCGCATGCCGAGCGTGCTCGCGTACGCCATCACGAAGTACAGCCCGAGAACGAGCAGGAAGATCGTCGCCGTCTCACCGGTCGATGCGCGCAGGATCTGGGCCCGGAAGGTCAGGTCGGCGATCGTGATCAGCGAGACCAGCGACGTGCCTTTCAGCAGCTCGATGAGCAGGTTGCCGAACGGCGGGAGCATCCCCACGACCGCCTGCGGCAAGATCACCCGGCGCATCCGCTGGTAACCGCTCATATTCAGCGCGATCGTCGCCTCGACCTGGCTGCGCGGGACCGCCCGGATCGCACCCCGGACGACCTCCGATCCGTACGCCCCGATGTTCAGCCCGAGCGCGATGATGCCGGCCGCCATCGCCTCGAACCGGATACCCACCAGCGGTAGCGCGAAGAACAGCCAGAACAGCTGCACCAGCGCCGAGGTCCCCCGGATGAACTCCACGTACACGCGGGACACGGCCCGAGCCAACCGGTTGCCGGACACGGCGGCCAGGCCACTAGCGAACGCGCAGACCAGACCGAGGACGGCGGCGCCGAGGGTGATCTGCAGCGTGATCAGCGCGCCTTGGAGCAGCGTCGGCAGGAAGTCGACGATGTCCGACATCGAGCTGTCCCGGCCTCGGCTGCGTCCGCGCCGCCGTCAGGCCTCGCAGAGCTCGGCGGTTGTGGTGTCGGCCACCTCGGCCTCGGTGAACCCGAACGGCTCGATGATGCTCGCCAGCTCGCCGCCCTCCTTGAGCGCGGCAAGCTCGGTGTTGAACGCGTCGCGCAGCTCCTCGTCGTCTTGGTGGAACCCGTAGCCGCCGGCGCCGGTCTGCGGCTCGCCGTCGATGATCGGCGTGAACGGCTCGGTGACCTCGAACGGCGCGCCCTCGCGGGTCTCAAGCAGGTTGCGCAGCGAGATGCTGGTCAGGCTGACTGCGTCGACCCGGCCGGCCTCCAGGCCCTCGAAGCTGCTCGGCGGATCGTTGAACGTGACGACCTGGTCGGCCGGCACACCGAGCGACTCGGCGTAGCCGCCTTCGACCGCGCCGGCCAGGACGCCGAGCCTCGCCCCGGTGCTGGTGATGTCCTCGTACGCGAGGATCCCCATCGGGTTTCCCTCCGGGACCAGGAACGCGGTGAGCGCTTCGTAGTCCGGCTCGGAGAACAGGATCTCCGCGCACCGCTCGGGCCTGATGAACATGCCGGCCGCGATCACGTCGAAACGCCGCGCTTGCAGTCCCGGGATCAGGGAGCCGAACTCGGTGAGCACGCCCTGGAGCTCGCCGACTCCGAGTCGCTCGAAGACTGCCCGGGCCACCTCGGGCGCCTCGCCGGTCAACAGGCCCGCCGCGTCCGCGTACCCGTAGGGCGCCTCGTTCGCGAAGCCGACCCGGACGTAGCCCTGCTCGATCAGCCGTTCGAGCGCGCTGGCGTCACCCTCCGGCGTCGTCCCGCCCGGATCGGTCTGCGAGCATGCGGCCAGCAGGGTGCCGGAGCCACCTGCGGCGACCACCAGGAGGGCCGACCGGGAGAGGAAGTCTCGACGGGTCCACACGTGCTTGGTCATGTGCGCTCCTTCGATCGCCGCACCAGATGGCCGGCTCTGGATTGGCTGGGACGCTAGACCGGGTGTGTAGGATTGTCAACAATCTGCGATCGGACTGGAGCCGGGAGGACACCATGGCCGCCGGTCACACTGTGGGTCTGCTCTACCCCGGGTACGCGGCCGAGGACGACTTCCCTCGGCTCGCCCTCCGGCTGGGCCCAGGGGTCCGACTTCCGGTCGTCCACACCTCGGTCGGCGAGGACGCTCATCGGGTCGACGCGCTGCTTGATCTCGGTGGCGAAGACCGGTTGGCTGCCGGCGTCCCCGAGCTTGGCCAGCTCGGCGTCGACGCCGTCGTGTGGGCCTGCACGAGCGGGAGCTTCGTCTTCGGCTGGGCGGGTGCAGCCGAGCAGGCCGCATCGCTGTCCCGCCTCGCCGGGGTACCAGCGACGAGCACATCGTTCGCCTTTGTGGCGGCCGCTCGGTCGCTCGACCTGCAGCGGGTCGCGGTCGCAGCCACCTATCCGCAGGACGTGGCTGAGCACTTCGCCAAGTTCCTCGGCGCCGGCGGCATCGAGGTCGTCAGCCTGACCAGTCGCGGCATCGTCACTGCGGCCGAGGTGGGCCGGCTCGGCCGTGACCAGGTGCTGGAGCTGGCGGCGGCCAACGACCACCGCGACGCCGAGGCCCTGCTGCTCCCCGACACGGCGATGCACACCGTCGCCTGGCTCGACGAGCTCGAAGCCCGGCTCGGCAAGCCCGTGCTGACGGCAAACCAGGTCAGTGCCTGGCACGGGCTGCGACTCGCCGGGAACCAGGCAACCGCTGAGGGCGCCGGCACGCTGTTCCGGACGCTTCGTCAGCCGGTCGCCGGACCAGCCCGGTCGATGGACCGCGTCGAGGAGGCGTTCCGGCGATGAGGACCGATCCGACCCGGACCGCGAGCCACGGCGCGTCGCTGCGCAAGGTGGCTCGCGAGTCGACCGCGAGCCTGATCGCTGCCCAGCTGCGCGACGCGATCATGGACGGGACGCTCGGGCCCGGGAGCCAGCTCGGCGAGACCGAGCTCGCCAGCCAGCTCGGCGTGAGCCGCGGCCCGCTCCGGGAGGCGATGCAACGGCTGGTGCAGGAAGGGTTGTTGCGCAGCGAGCGCAACCGCGGGTTGTTCGTGATCACGTTGACCGCCGAGGACGTGCGTGACATCTACACCGCACGCGCCGCGGTCGAGCGAGCGGCGGTCTCCCTGATCGTCGACGGCGACCACGTCGCAGCCGCACAGCGGCTCGCCATGGTCCATCGGGACATGATCAAGGCGGCGAACCGCGGGAACCGAGCCGCGCTCTCCGACGCGGACCTCCGCTTCCACGAGACCGTGGTGGGGCTGTCCGGCAGCCCACGGCTGGCCCGCATGCACGCCACGTTGATCGTCGAGACCCGGATCTGCCTGACCGCGCTGGAGACCACACCCGACCCGGTTGCCGCTGCGGTGAACGAGCACGGCGAGCTGCTCGAGGCGATCCGCCGGGGTGACCGCCGGCTGCTGCTCCGGCTGATCGACGCCCACATGGACGACGCCGTACGACGGTTGACCGCGATCCCGGCGACCGTCGACGCGTGACGGCTACCGCGCGCCCGGCCCGCGTCTCGCTGGGTCAGGTCACGCACGCAGGGCTCGGCAGACCGCGTCGGTGACCGCCTGCGTGGTAGCGGTGCCGCCGAGATCCGGCGTCACGGTGCGCATCTGGACGACCGCATCGACCGCTGCCGAGACCGCCGCCGCCGCGGTCGGCTCGCCCAGGTGGTCGAGCATCATCGCCCCGGCGAGGATCTGGGCGACTGGGTTCGCAACACCCTGGCCGGCGATGTCCGGAGCCGAGCCGTGGACCGACTCAAACATCGACGGGAACTCCCGTTCCGGGTTCAGGTTGCCGGACGGGGCGATCCCGAGGCTCCCAGCCACCGCCGCGGCCAGGTCGCTCAGGATGTCGCCGAACAGGTTGGACGCAACGATCACATCCAGTTGATCGGGGGCGAGCACCAGCCGCGCGGCGAGCGCGTCGACGTGAACCTGCTCGCTGCGGACGTCCGGGTACTGCACAGCCACCTCGGCGAAGATCTCGTCCCAGAACGGCATGGTGTGCACGATGCCGTTCGACTTCGTTGCCGAAGAGACCCGGCCGGACCGGGCCCGAGCCAGCTCGAAGGCGTACGTCATGATCCGCGTCACCCCGCGCCGGGTGAAGATCGACTGCTGCACGGCGACCTCGGTCGGGAGGCCTACGTCGTGCCGCCCGCCGATCAGCGAGTACTCGCCTTCGGAGTTCTCCCGGACCACGACGAGGTCGATGTCCTCGCGCTCGCGGTCGGCGAGCGGCGAGCGGACACCGGGCAGCAGCCGCACTGGGCGCAGGTTGACGTACTGCGCGAACGCGCGCCGGATCGGGATCAACAGTCCCCACAACGAGACGTGGTCCGGCACGCCGGGATATCCGACCGCACCCAGGAACACCGCGTCGTAGGACCCGAGCGTCTCGATGCCGTCTTCGGGCATCATCGCGCCGGTCTCGCGGTAGCGCTGGCAGCTCCAGTCGAGCTCGGTCCAGGCCAGGTCGAAGCCATGTCCGGCAGCGGCCTGATCGAGCACCGCCTGTGCGGCCGCGGTCACCTCGACGCCGATGCCGTCCCCGGGGATGCTCGCGATCGTGTACGACCGCGACGCCGGCACGCTCACCGGAGCTCGAGCGCGACGTACTTGGTCTCCAGGAACTCGTCGATGCCGTAACGCCCGCCCTCTCGACCGAGGCCGGAGTGCTTCACGCCACCGAACGGGGCGGCCGGGTTCGACACGATGCCCTGGTTGAGCCCGACCATCCCCACCTCGAGCCGCTCGGCAACCCGGATCGCGCGGGAGAGGTCACGCGTAAAGAGGTAGGCGACCAGGCCGTACTCGGTGTCGTTCGCGACGTCGACCACCTCGTCCTCGGTGTCGAACGAGCTCACCGGTGCGACCGGGCCGAAGATCTCTTCGTCCCTCATCCTGGCCTCCCCCGGCACGCCGTGGAGGACCGTCGGCGGGTAGAAGTGTCCGGGCCCGTCGAGCGGTGCGCCGCCGGTGAGGACGGTCGCGCCGCGTTTCACGGCGTCGTCGACCAGCCCGGCGACCTTGTCCCGCGCTGACGCGTCGATCAGTGGTCCGACCTCGACGCCGTCATCGACGCCTGGACCGATCTTGAGCGCACCCATCCGCTCAGCCAAGGCGTTGGCGAACGCGTCCACGACGCCGGCCTGTACGTAGAACCGGTTCGCCGCCGTGCACGCCTCGCCGATGTTGCGCATCTTCGCCAGCAAGGCGCCCTCGACAGCGGCGTCGAGGTCGGCGTCGTCGAACACGATGAACGGTGCGTTGCCGCCGAGCTCCATCGACGTGCGCAGCACCTGGTCGGCGCACTGCTCGAGCAGGACGCGACCGACCTGGGTCGAGCCGGTGAACGAGAGCTTGCGGGCCCGGCCGTCCCGGATGAGCGGCTCGATCACCGCGCCGGACGACGACGTGGTCAGGAGGTTGAGCACTCCGTCGGGCAGCCCAGCCTCGGCCATGACGGCTGCCAGGGCAAGCATCGACAGCGGCGTCTGCCCGGCGGGCTTCACCACCATCGTGCAGCCTGCCGCCACCGCGGGGCCGATCTTGCGGGTGCCCATTGCCATCGGGAAGTTCCAGGGGGTGATCAAGAGGCACGGCCCAACCGGTTGACGCATCACCAGGAACCGGCCCTGCCCGTTCGGCGCGACCGCATAGCCACCGTCGATCCGCACCGCCTCCTCGGCGAACCAGCGGAAGAACTCCGCGGCGTAGGTGATCTCCGTGCGCGACTCGGCCAGCGGCTTGCCCATCTCCAGCGTCATGAGGACGGCGAGGTCCTCGCGCCGGTCGATCAGGAGCTGGTACGCGCGCCGAAGGATCTCGCCCCGCTCGCGCGGCGCATGCCCGGCCCACCCCGGCGCCGCGGCGACGGCTGCGTCGAGCGCTCGTCGACCATCAGTCGGCGAGGCGTCGGCGACCTCGCACAGCACGTCACCGGTTGCCGGGTCCTCGACCGGGAACGTCGCGCTGGCCTCGGCGTCCACCCAAGCTCCTGCGACCAAGAGCTGTTTCGGCACCGCGTCGATGATCGACCCAGCGTCCAGGCTCGTCCCCACCCGCTGCTCCTGCCACTTCGCAGCCGTGGTTGCCCGGCCGCCGCCGATGTGATATCAGATTGTCAACAATCCTACGAAGGAGCCAGGTCATGGCGCAACTGAGCCCCGTGCTCAAGCAGGCTACGCCGGTGCTCGCCGCACGCGGCAAGGGTGCCCTGCTGTTCGACGAGGACGGGAGGCGCTACCTCGACTTCACATCGGGGATCGGGGTGACCAACACCGGTCATTGCCACCCGCGCGTGGTCGAGGCGGCGCAGCGCCAGGTGGCGGCGCTGATCCACGGCCAGTACACGACCGTGTTGCACCGGCCGCTGCTCGACCTGGTCGAGCGGCTCGGGGACGTCCTGCCGGCGGCGCTGGACTCGGTGTTCTTCCTCAACTCCGGCAGCGAGGCGATCGAGGCGGCCCTCCGGCTCGCCCGTCACGCCACCGGGCGGACCAACGTCATCGTGTTCCACGGTGGCTTCCACGGGCGCACCATGGGGGCCGCCGCGATGACGACGTCCGGCACCCGCTTCCGGGCGGGTTTCGCCCCGCTCATGGGTGGCGTGGTGGTGGCCCCGTTCCCGTACGCGTACCGCTACGGCTGGGACGAGGAGACCGCGACCGACTTCGCGTTGCGCGAGCTGGACTACGTGCTGGCGACGATATCCGCACCGGCCGAAACCGCGGCGTTCGTGGTCGAGCCCGTGCTCGGCGAGGGTGGCTACGTCCCTGCGAACCCCAGGTTCATGACCAGACTGCGTGAGCGGGCCGATCAGCACGGGATCCTGCTGGTCGCCGACGTGATCCAGACCGGATTCGGCCGGACCGGGGTGTTCTGGGGCTACGAGCACTTCGGCGTGGAGCCGGACGTGATCATCACGGCGAAGGGGCTGGCCAGCGGCTTCCCGCTGTCGGCGATCGCGGCGCCGACCAGCCTGATGGAGAAGGCGTGGCCGGGCTCGCAGGGCGGCACGTACGGCGGGAACGCGGTGGCCTGCGCCGCCGCGATCGCCACGCTCGACGTGATCCGCGACGAAGGTCTGGTCGAGAATGCACGCGTGCGCGGCGAGGAGCTCGCGGCCGGCCTGCGGAAGGTGGCCGTCGAGCACCCGGTGGTCGGCGACGTGCGCGGGCTCGGGCTGATGGTGGGGTGCGAGTTCACCGGCGCCGACCGCGCTCCCGACGCGGCCACGGCGGTCCGCGCCCAGCGGGCCGCGGCCGAGCGCGGCCTGCTGCTGCTCCTCTGCGGCGCGTGGGGGAACGTCGTCCGCATGATCCCGCCGCTGGTCGTCGACGCGGGCCAGGTGGAGGAGGCGGTGGCCACGTGGGCGGACTCGGTGGCCGCCGCACAGGCAAGTTGAGGTGACGGTCCCCACCAGCGAGCTCGATGCCGCCGTGTATGGAGCACGGGTCGCCGCCGTCCGCGTTCGCATGCGCGAGCGCGGGATCCGCGTGCTGTGCCTCGCCGGCCCGGAGAACATCTACTACCTGACCGGGTTGTCCCACCAGGGCTACTTTGCGTTCACGTTCCTCGTCGTGCCCACCGAGGGTGAGGTGCTGCTAGTCGCCCGCGCGATGGAGCACGCCACCGTGGCTGCCCAGACGATCGGGTGCCGCCATCTGCCGTTCGACGACGGGAGCGACCCGTCGGAGGCGGCCGCTGCCTGCGTCCGGGAGGCGCTCGCTGGCGGGACGGACGGCGGGGTCGCGGTAGAGCTCACGTCGATGTACCTCCCGGTCGCGATCTGGTCGGAGATCCGTGATCGACTTCCTGAGTTCACCCTCACCGACGGCTCCGGCGTCGTCGAGGGCGTGCGCTCGGTCCTCAGCCCGGCCGAGGTCGGGTTCGTTCGCCAAGCCGCGCGCCTGTCCGACCGCGGCATGCAAGCCGGCATCGAGGCGGTGCACGACGGGGTCAACGAGCAGGCCGTGGTCGCGGCGATCTACGCCGCGATGATCGGCGCGGGCAGCGAGCAGCCCGGCTTCGTCCCGCTGGTCCGTACGCGTGACGTGCTGCTGCAGGAACACATCATCTGGCGCGACCACGTCGTCCAGACTGGCGACGCGCTGTTCCTGGAGCTGTCCGCGTCGGTGGCCCGCTACCACGCCCCGCTCTCCCGCATGGTCTACCTCGCCGAGCCGCCCAGCGGCACCGGCGTCGCCGCCGACATCGCGCTGGCGGCCCTCGAGGCGGTCCGCGCGACCCTGCGCGACGGAGCGCTCGCCGCCGACGCATACGCCGCCTGGCAGCAGGTCGTCGACGACGGCCTCGGGCACGACCGCTACCGCCGTCACCACTGCGGCTACCTCACCGGCATCGGCTTCCCACCGAGCTGGACCGGTGGCGGCACACCGATCGGGCTGCGACCGGGCAACGACCTGGTCCTCCGCAGCGGCATGGTCTTCCATGTGCTGTCCTGGTTGATCGGTCAGGAACCCGCCGACTTCGTCGTCTCGGACACGGTGCTGGTCACCGAAACCGGCGGCGAGCTGCTCACCACCACCGATCGCGGCCCGCTCCGCGCTTGATGCCGACCAGGTCAATACCGAGAGGACGAGAACCCATGCGGATCACTGGACTTCGGACCACACCCGTTGCGGTGCCGTTCCGCCAGGACGAGCTGTGGGCCTTTGGCGGGCGCCGCGGCATGGTCAGCATCCTGCTCGAGATCGACACCGACGAGGGCCTGGTCGGCCTGGGCGAGGCAGCGGCGTACCCGTCCGCCGACATCGTGCTGGCGGTGCTCGAGTCGATCAAGCCGCTCGTGATCGGCGAGGACGCGTTCACCATAGAGCGGATCATGAAGCGGATCAACGTGATCGGCACATGGCACCACGTCAAGGCCACGAACCCTGGTATCGCCGCGGTCGAGATGGCCTGCTGGGACCTGGTCGGCAAGGCCGCCGGCCAGCCGCTGGTCAACCTGTTCGGTGGCCGGGTGCGCGATCGGGTCGAGTACTTCTACTACCTGAGCCGGCAGCCGGCGCGGGAGATCGGGGCTGACGCTCAGCGCGCGGTCGAGGCCGGCTTCGGCACGCTCTATCTCAAGGTCGGATCCGACGACCCGCGCGACGACATCGCCCGGGTCGCTGCCGTACGGGCCGCGGCGGGTCCCGACGTGCGGATCCGGGTCGACGCCAACGAGGCGTGGTCCTCCAGCGCGGCGATCCGGATCGTGCGAGAGATGGAGCACAGCGGGCTCGAGCTCGTCGAGCAACCGGTCTCGGGCCGCAATCTGGCCGAGATGGCGTACGTGCGGAGCCGGATCAGCACGCCGCTGCTCGCGAACGAGGCGTCCTGGACCCGGTACGACCAGCTCGACGTGATCCGCGCTGGTGCGGCCGACGTGATCTCGGTGGACAACCAGATGGACGGCGGCCTCCTGAACCTCAAGCGCTCGGCCGGCATGTGCGAGGTCGCCGGGCTGCCCGTGCTCAAGCACAGCCTGGGCGAGCTCGGCGTCGCGATGTATGCCGGCGTGCACGTGCTGGCGTCGACGCCGAACTTCCTCTACGCCAACCAGGGCTATGCGTCGCTGCTGTCCGACGACGTGCTCGTCGACGCGAGCCCGCTCCCCTACGTCGAGGGCTGCCTCGAGGTGCCGACCGGCGCCGGCATCGGGGTCGAGCTCGACCGGGATCGCGTGGACCGCTACGCGGCCCTGTACGAGAAGGACCCCGGGGCCTTTGCGTTCCACGACCCGCAAGCCATCACCGCGACCCCGGTCGTCCCGAAGTTCTGACCGCGGCTGCGCCCGGCCAGCCGATGCATGGACGTCGTGCCGATCGATCCCACCAACGCCGCTGACCTGGCCCAGCGGCTGTTGAGCCTGCAGCACGCCGCGTGCGCGGTGGAGGCCGCGCTGATCGGCGACGACCGCATCCCACCACTGCACGAGACGATCGAGGAGCTGCGTGCGCTGCCGCTGCGCTGGCTTGCTGCCTGCGACCACGGCGGCCGCTTGGTCGGTGCGGTGGCGTGGGTCGAGGACGCCGATGTCCTGGACATCGAACCGGCTGATGGTCGACGGTCGCGCATCGTCACGGTGTCGGGCGCGAGCTCGTCGAGGCGGTGCTGTCTCACGCCGGCACCCGCCGCACGACTGTGTCGACCGGTCGCACGAACGCGCCGGCCCGCCGGTTGTACGAGCGCCTTGGGTTCGACGAGCTGGGCGAGACCGAGGTCGAGCCCGGCCTCTGGGTCACCCGCCTCGCGCACTTCCCGTAGGCCGCACGAATCAGCAGCGCGCGTCGGGCTCACCAACGCTCGTGGTGCAGGACGGAGTCCAAGGGCTGGCGCGGAGCGGGACGAAAGCCATCGCCAGAGAAGTACGCGGTCGGGATCAGCGCACCTTGCCGGATCTCCGGTGGCAGACCCAGGATGTCGGCCACCTCCCGCTCGTAGGTGAGGTGAAGGGTCGTCCAGGCGGTCCCGAGACCGCGCGCCCGGGCGGCCAGCATGTAGCTCCACGCGGCCGGAAGCAGCGAACCCCAGACGCTGGCCTGGTTCCCAGCGGGTAAGTCGCCTCCCGTCGTGATGCACGGGATGACCAGCACCGGAACGTCTGACATCCGGTCACCGAGATAGGCGACGCTCTCGCCAACGCGTCGCTGCACCTCGGCCCGCTCGGGGTCGTCGGCGAACAGCCGTCCCGCTGCCCCGGTCGAACCCAGATACCGCTGGACCGCCTTTTGGTACAGCGTGCCAACGTCACTCCGGACCGCCCCTCGCCAGCCGGTATGCCGTCAGTCCAGGAGCTCGACGGCGACGCCGAGCTCCCGGTACGTAGCAAGGGCCCGCCGATCGCGCGTCACCAGGGTGAGCTCGTGCTCGAGCGCGGCCGCACCCACGAGTGCGTCGTAGACCGTGCCGCCGGCGATGTCGTGCTCGGCCAGCGACTGCAGGAGCTGGGCAGCGCGGGCCGGGCTGAGGAAGCGGCTGTGCGGGAAGTTCGACGCGAGGAGTCGCTGGACCCCAGCCGGCGCCATGCGCGAGGGCGCAGGGATCCGGGTCAGGACCGAGAACGTCTCGAACGCCGCGTGGCCGGAGAGTCCGAGCTCGCGTGCGTGCAACGCCTGGAACGTCGACTCGTGGTGGTGATGATCACCGACGACCATCGCGACCGCCGCGCTGGTGTCGAGCAGAAAGATCGGGCTAGCGCCGGTCGGACTCACGCAGCGCCCGCACGTCGTCGTCGCGCATCGCGTTTCCCCCCGCTGGGATCACGAGCCGGCCCGCCCGTCCGACGAGATGGCCGGTGGCGATCGGTTCGACCCGCAAGCCCGCTCCGTCAGCTCGCACGTCCACCTCACCGGGACGCAGCCCGAGCCGATCGCGCAGCTCCTTGGGGATCACCAGCCGACCTGCCTTGTCGATGGTGGTCCGCATCCCACGATGCTACCACTGTGATGGTCACCACCCCTAGAAGCGGGCGGGCTCGCGGTAGCTGCCCCACTCGGTCCGCAGCGCGTCGCAGATCTCGCCGAGCGTGGCCTCGGCCCGTACGGCGTCGAGCATGGCCGGGACGAGGTTCTCCGACGTACGGGCGACCTCGACCATCCGGCGGACCGCGGACTCGGCCCGGCCTGCGTCACGCGCGGCTCGCCGGGCACCGAGCACGCGATTCTGCTCGATCTCGACCTCGTGGCTCACCCGCAGGATCTCCAGCGGCTCCTCGACCGTGGCCGTGTGGCAGTTCACGCCGACGATCTTCTTCTCACCCTTCTCCAGCGCCTGCTGGTACCGGAACGCCGACTCGGCGATCTCGGACATGAACCAGCCGTCCTCGATCCCCCGCAAGATCCCGGTCGTCATCACGCCGATCTTGTGCTCTGCGTCGGCACCTCCGGAGAGCTCGAGGATCTGCGCGAAGATCGTCTCCGCCTCGGCCTCGATCCGGTCGGTGAGCGCCTCCACGTACCAGGAGCCGCCGAGCGGATCGGCGACGTTGGCGACACCGGTCTCCTCCATGATCACCTGCTGCGTACGGAGCGCGATCTCCGCCGCCTTCTCGCTCGGCAGCGCCAGCACCTCGTCCAGGGCGTTGGTGTGCAGCGAGTTCGTCCCGCCGAGCACCGCCGCCAGTGCCTCCACGGCAGTGCGGACGATGTTGTTGTCCGGCTGCTGCGCCGTGAGCGAGACGCCGGCGGTCTGCGTGTGGAACCGCAGCCACTGCGCCTTCTCGGTCCTCGCGCCGTACACGTCGCGCATCCATCGGGCCCAGATCCGCCGCGCAGCCCGGAACTTGGCGATCTCCTCGAAGAAGTCGATGTGCGCGTCGAAGAAGAACGACAGGCCGGGCGCGAACGTCTCGATGTCGAGGCCCCGGGACAGCCCGAGCTCGACGTAGCCGAAGCCGTCCGCCAGAGTGAACGCGAGCTCCTGCGCCGCCGTCGAGCCCGCCTCGCGGATGTGGTAGCCCGAGACCGACAGCGGCTTGTAGTCGGGGATCTCGGCGTTGCAGTACGCCATGAGGTCGCCGATCAGCCGGAGGTGCGGCTCGGGCGGGAACAACCACTCCTTCTGGGCGATGTACTCCTTGAAGATGTCGGTCTGCAGCGTCCCGTTGAGCGTCGCGATGTCGACCCCCTGGCGCTCGGCCGCCACGAGGTACATGCAGAACACCGGGACCGCCGGACCGCTGATCGTCATCGACGTCGTCACGTCGCCGAGCGGGATGTCGGAGAACAACAGGTCCATGTCCGTCGCGGAGTCGATCGCCACGCCGCAGTGGCCGACTTCGCCGAGCGACGTCGCGTCGTCGCTGTCGAGGCCCATCAGGGTGGGCATGTCGAACGCGACGGACAAGCCGCCGCCGCCGGACCGCAAGATCATCTTGTAGCGCTGGTTGGTCTGCTCGGCGTTGCCGAAGCCGGCGAACTGCCGGATCGTCCACGTGCGACCGCGGTAGCCGGTCGGGTAGAGCCCGCGCGTGTACGGGAACTCGCCTGGCCAGCCGATCCGGTCGAACCCCGGGACCGACGAGCCGGCCGGCGGGCCGTAGACCGGCTCGACCTCCACGCCGGAAAGCGTCGTGAAGTCAGCGTCGCGCACCCGGGACCGGTCGTAGGCGGCCTGCCAGTTCGCGCGGCCGACCTCGACGTCGTCCCCGCCATGGTCCTCGCTCATGCCGACGAAAGTACCCGGTAGGGCGCCGACGACCGCTCAGCCGAGAAACCAAGCCACCGGCACG
>Ga0136630_1000288_pt1 | contig 18694 bp, 18 predicted proteins | sample AntDrymUQ5682106_2_FD_105496 | JGI IMG/M metagenome (GOLD analysis project Ga0136630, IMG submission 105496) | Polar desert sand microbial communities from Dry Valleys, Antarctica - metaG UQ568 (21.06) | ecosystem: Environmental > Terrestrial > Soil > Desert | place: Antarctica: Dry Valley...
ACGCCTTCCCGCGCTCGGCGCGGCAGGGACTCGGGCGCTGGGAGCTCGACCCCTCGGCGGCATTCATCTGGCTGCTCGAGCGCGTCGGCATCGCGCGGGATGTCGTACGGATCTCACCCGAGCGCCAGCAGCAGAAGCTGGTCGGCGCCTCGGCCGCGACGGCGGAGACGCGCGCGGCGGCATAGCCGCCGCGCCGCGGGAGTGATCGACGGAGGGCCCGACAGCGGCGGCGGCGAGCAGCTCGAGCTCACGCTCGGCCCGCTGTACGTCGTCGTCGTCGACGACCGCGTCAGCGCTCCGCTGACCGGCCGCACGGCGCGCTTCTACCGCTCGCCGGCGCAGACGCTCGAGGCCGCGCGCTGCCTCGCGGCACTGCTGCTGGACCGCGGCGACGAGCTCGGCGGCGACGGCCCGTGGCGCCGCCCGCTGCCGGGCGGCCAGCGCCACGTGTCGATCGTGCGCGCGCCCGCCGGGCCGATCGCCTGAGTCACGCGAGCCTGCCGCGCACCTGATAGATCGACGTGAAGCCGCTCTCGAAGCCGCTGCGCGCGGCGCGCAGGTACAGCCGCCAGACGCGCATCCGCTCCGGGCCGGCGAGACGCACGGCCTGCTCGGCGTTGGCGTCGAGCTTGGTCAGCCAGTGCGTCAGCGTGCGTGCGTAGTGCTGTGCGTAGCCCTCGACGTGCTCGGTGACGAAGCCTGCGCGCTCGAGCGCGAGCTGCACGCGCGACAGATGCAGCGGCGCCGCGTCAGGAAAGACTTAGCGCTCCGAGAAGCTGCCCGCCTCGGACTCCCCCTCGCACATGCGCGCGATGCCGTGGTTGAGCAAGCGCCCCTCGGGTTTGAGCAGCCCGGCCAGTTGCCGAGCGTAGACATCGATCCGAGCGGCTCCGACGTGCTCGACCATGCCGATGCTGGCGATCGCGTCGAAGCGCTCGCCGCTCAGCTCGCGATAGTCGGCCACGCGGATCTCGACGCGGTCTTCGACGCCGGCAGCCGCCGCGCGCTTGCGCGCGAGCCGTGCCTGCGGCTCTGACAGCGTGATTGCGACCACATGCGCGCCGTGCTTGGTCGCCGCATGGATCGGGAAGCTGCCCCAGCCGCAACCGACGTCGAGCACACGCTCGCCGGGCCGCAGCGCGAGCTTCGTGCAGACCGTCTCGAGCTTGCGCTCCTGGCGCTCTCGAGCGACTCGTCCTCGCTGAGCGGGTCTTCGAAGATCGCGCAGCTATAGGTCATCGAGTCGTCGAGGAAGAGCGCGAAGAACTCGTTGGAGACGTCGTAGTGATGGCGTACCGCGCGGCGGTCGCGCGCCACGCTGTGGCGCTTGCCGCGCGGGCGCAGCTCGACGCTGGGTCGCCGCGGCGGGCGCATGATGCCGACGGCGCGTGCGGCGCCGAGCAGCAGCCGGCGCTTGGTCGCGGCGTCGATCGGCGGTGGTTGCCAGTCGCGCATTCGTGCAATCAGCGCGTCGAGGTCATTGACCTCGAGCTCGCCCGAGACATAGGCACGGCTGAGGCCGAGCTGCCCCGGAGCCAGCAACGCGTGGGCGACGCCGCGCGGCGAGCGCGCCGTCAGCAGCGGTCCGCCGGCGGCGGTCGCGGGCAGCTCGCTGCCGTCCCAGAAGCGCACGCCGAAGGGCCGGTCTGGCAGCGCCGCCTCGAGCTCCTGACGCAGCGGCGTGGTGTCTGAACCCAGGCTCATGGACACGATAGGTTGCCCAGATGCGCGTCCGCGCAGCCGTCCTCGAGCAATTCGCCCAGCCGCTGGCCGTGCAGCAGCTCGATCTCGCCGAGCCGCGCGCGGGCGAGGTTCTCGTGCGGGTGGCCGCATGCGGCGTCTGTCACACCGACATGTACACGGCCTCCGGCGTCGATCCCTCCGGCTACGCGCCGACGGTTCTCGGCCACGAGGGCGCAGGGGTGGTCGAGGTGGTCGGCGAGGGGGTCCGCTCGCTTGCCGTCGGCGACCACGTCGTCACGCTGTTCTCGCCCCAGTGCCGCGAATGCGAGCATTGCCGCAGTCCCAAGACGAACATCTGCCTGGCGATCCGTGACCAGCAGGGCAAGGGGTTGCTGCCCGACGGCACGACGCGCCTGTCGCGCGACGGCGAGCCGATCCGTCATTTCATGGGCACGTCGACGTTCGCCGAGTACACCGTCATGCCCGAGATCGCGCTGGCGAAGGTCTCGCCCGAAGCCCCGTTTGACCGCGCGTGCCTGTTTGCCTGCGGCCTGTCGACCGGCCTCGGCGCCGCGATGTACAGCGCCAAGGTCGAGTCCGGCTCGACGTGCGTCGTCTTCGGCGCGGGCATGGTCGGCCTCGGCGCCGTCGCCGGCTGCCGCCTGCAGGGCGCCGAGCGGATCGTCTGCGTCGACCTCTCCGAGGAGCGCCTGCAGCGCGCCCGGGGGCAGGGCGCGACCGACGTGATGCTCGGGGGTCCGGACACCGTCGAGGCGATCGTCGAATCGACCGGTGGCTTCGGCGCCGACTACACCTTCGAGGCGACGGGCTCGGTCAGCGTGATGCGCCAAGCCGTCGAGTCCGCGCGCATGGGCTGGGGGCTGGCGACGATGTGCGGCGTCGCGGGCAAGGGGGAAACGCTTGACATCGTTCCCCGCTATCTGATCACCGGGCGCCGCGTGGCCGGCTCTTCATTCGGCGGCGTGAAGGGTCGCGACCAGGTCCCGCAACTCGTGCAGCGCTACCTCGACGGCGACATCGACGTCGACGCCTTCCTCTCGCACCGGATCACGCTGGACGAGGTCAACAAGGGCTTTGAGCTGATGGAGGCCCAGGACGGGATTCGCAGCGTGATCGAGTTCGGCGGCAGCTAACCCGCCGCCGCTCGCACCTCGACGCGCCCGGCGCGCACGCGGGTCTCCAAGACGGGCTGCGGGTAGGTCGACGGACCGCGCTCCAGCGAGCCGTCATCGAGCCTGAAGCGCGATGCGTGCAGCGGGCACTCGATGCAGTCCCCCACGAGCTCACCCTCGTGCAACGCCCCACCGCGGTGACTGCAGCAGTCGTCGAGCGCGTAGATCGCGCCGTTGCGACGCACGAGCACGAGCTCGCGGTTGGCAAGTGTCGCATGCGCGGGACGGTTCTCCAGCAGCATGCTCGCATCGAGCACGGGCGTCCAATCCGCGGGCCCGCTGTCGAACGCGGTCTGGTCGACGCCGACACCGCGCGCGTAGGCGAGATCGCCGCCGAGCCAGCCGCCCGCGCCCAGAGCGCCCGCGCCGGCCAGCCCGAGCGCCACACCGGCCGTGCGGTTGCCGCTGCGGCGGGCAACGAGCGAGGCCGCGTACAGCGCCAGCGCGCTGACGTTCGAGACCGCGTGCAGGATGCCGATGCGGCGGACCGCGTCGTTGCCGGGCTCGCTGTCGGCCCAGTCCGACCAGCCGGTAACAGTCGTCGGCGCCGCGGCCGCGATGCCGATCGCGATCAGGATCTCGGCGGCGCGCTCGCTGTCGCTGCCACCGGCGAAATCGAGCATCGTCGCGCTCGTCCAGGTTCCGATCGGGACGTCGGTCAGCAGCGGGTGCAGCGGATGGCCCATGAATGTCCCGCTGAGCAGGTCCTTGACCGTGCCGGCCGGCAGTAGCTTGCGCACCTGGCGGGCGATCGCACGCCCGGGCGCGTCCAGTGCGCCGAATGAGGCGATCCGCTCGCTGATCGCGTGGGCGAGGGGGCTTCCCATTGCCTGCCCTGATGCCCATCCTTCGTAGTTGCTCAAACCCGCACCGATACTTCAGTCACCCCTCCAGAATGCCGAGACAAATCGGATGAAGCGGATCTTTGGCGCGATCCTGGCCCCGAGCAGCCTGCCCGACGGCGTGTGGCACGAGCGCCAGCGCTGGCTGCTGTGGTTCTTGTGGGCGCATGTGGCCGGTCTGGCGGCCTACGCGCTCGCCGAGGGGCATCTCGCCGGCTCCGGCGGGCCTTTTCTCCTGCCCGCCGCGGCGTTCGCGCTGCTCGCCTCGCTGCACTTGCCACCCCGGATGGTCTCGCCGCGCATCCAATCCGTGCTCGTGTCGCTGGGCCTGCTGAGCGCGTCGGTCGCCCTCGGCGAGCTGTGGAACGGCGAGGCCGAGTCGGCCTTCCACGCCTCGCTGGTGATCGTGCTGCTGATGCTCTACGAGGACCCGGCGCTGCTGATCGTCGCCGTGCTGTTCATCGCCGACCAGTTCGCCCTGCGCGATGTTCCGCTGGGCATGGCGGCCGGGCCCATGCTGTTCGCGAGCGGGGTGGCGCTGGCCGGCTTCGTGACGGTCCATCTGAGCTCACGCCTGCGCGCCGATGTGCTCGAGGCGACGCAGCGCTTTCGCAGCAGCTTCGACAACGCACCGATCGGTGAGGCAGTCGTCTCGCCGGAGGGCCGGTTCCTCGAGGTCAACAATGCGCTGTGCGAGATCCTCGGCTACAAGCGCGAGACGCTTCTGGCGCGCACGATCCAGAGCCTGACGCTGCCCAAGGATCGCGCGCAGGAGGGCGATCTGATCGCCCAGATGCTGCGCTCGCAGCGACGCGCCATCCAGCGCCACAAGCGCTTCCTGCACGCCGAGGGCAACGCGGTCTGGATCAGCCTCAGCCTGTCGCTCGTCTATCGCGGCGAGGGCGTGCCGGAGCACTTCATCGTGCAGGTCGAGGACATCACCGATCGCAAGCGCAGCGAGGACCGCCTGCAGCACCTTGCCGACCACGACGGGCTCACCGGACTGCTCAACCGCCGCCGGCTCGAGCAGGAGATCGCGCAGCAGATCAGGCTCACCGAGCGCTATCGCCAGCGGCGCGCCTGCCTGATCATGCTCGACCTCGACGACTTCAAGTCGATCAACGACTCGCTCGGGCATGGTGCGGGCGACGAGCTGCTCAAGCGGATCGGCGACGTGCTGAGCGAGCGCGTGCGCCGCAGCGACATGGTCGCCCGCGTCGGCGGCGACGAGTTCGCGATCCTGCTGCCACAGGCAAGCCGCGAGCAGGCGATGCGCGTCGCCGAGGCGGTCGGACAGGCGATCCGCGATCGCGTCTACATCAGCGCCGGCCACGAGCTGCATATGACCGCGAGCATCGGTGTGGCCGCGGTCGACCCGGACGACACGCCCGACAGCGTGCTGCTGCGCGCCGACCAAGCGATGTACGCAGCCAAGGCGGCCGGCCGCGACGCGGTCATGTTCGCGGGGCCGCCGTTGCCGCCGTAGCCGTAGGTTGGCCGCACCTTGAGGAGATACCTTCTGACGATGGCCGACGTGAGCATCCGCCCGGCGACCAACGCCGACTCGCAGGCCTGCTTCGGCGTCTTTCGCCGCTCGCTGTGGGACCTCATGCGCCGCATCGGCTACCTGCCGCTCGACGTGCCCGATCCCGATCCCGACGAGCAGTGGCCGGCCTACCGCAGCCTCTTCGATCACCTCGCGCAGACCTGCGACGAGTGGTGGATAGCCGAGCAGGCGGATGGGCGGACCCTGGGCTATGCGCGTTCGATCCAGCGGGCGTCGACGGTCGAGCTGACCGAGTTCTTCGTCATCCCGGGCGCGCGCGTCGGCGGCCTCGGCCGCAGCCTGCTCGAGCACGCCTTCCCCATAGGGCGCGGGACGCACCGTTCGATCATCGCGACGGTCGATGCTCCCGCCGTCGGGCTCTACCTGCGCTTCGGCGTAGGCCACCAGACGACCGGCGTCGACATGACCTGCAGCCCGCGGGCGGCGGCCGCGCCGGCGGGCTACGTCGTCGCGCCCGCGACGCACGAAGCGATCGTCGAGATCGATGCCGAGGTGCTCGGCCATGCCCGCTCGCAGGACATCGCGTTCATGCTGGGCGACCGTCCGGCGGCCGTTCTGCGCCGCGGCGGGTTGCCCGTCGCCTACGCTTTCATGGCCAACGCCGACGGCTACGCCGGACCAGTTGGGGCGCGCGATCCGCGCGACCTGCCGGCCGCGCTTGCCCAGCTCGAGGGAGCGGCGCACGCCGCCGGCATGACCCGCCTCGACCTCACCGTCCCGCTCAGCGCCCGGACGGCAGTCGACTGGCTCATCGGCGAACGGGGGTGGCGGATCGATCCGTTTTACTGTCTGTTCTTGACCGACGGGCCGTGGGCCAAGCTCGATCGCCACCTGCCGTTCAATCCCTGCCTGATGCTCTGATCTCCCGCCTGGGTCACGCCGCGCTGAATGTTCGGGTGCGCCATCATGCCCGCCGTGCCACCAGTCGAGATCGAAAACCTGACGAAGCGTTTTGGCTCCGTCGAGGCTGTCAAGGACCTCAGCTTTGACATCGAACCGGGCCGCGTGACCGGCTTTCTCGGACCCAACGGTGCCGGCAAGAGCACGACGCTGCGTGCGCTGCTGGGGCTCGTGCGCCCGAGCGCGGGCTCGGCGACGTTCGACGGACATCACTACGAGCAGCTCGACCGGCCCAGCACGCACGTCGGCGCGGTGCTCGAAGACGCCGCGTTTCATCCCGGCCGCAGCGGGCGCAACCACCTGCGCGTGCTCGCCGTCACCGGCGACCATCCGCAGTCCCGGGTCGAGGAGGTGCTTGGCATCGTCGGCTTGACCGACGCTGCCGACCGTCCGGCGAAGGGCTATTCGATGGGCATGCGCCAGCGGCTTGCGATCGCGTCGGCGCTGCTCGGAGATCCCCAGGTTCTGATCCTCGACGAGCCGACCAACGGCCTCGATCCCCCCGGAATCGCGTGGATGCGCGACCTCGTCCGCGGCCAGGCGCGTGAGGGCCGGGCGGTGCTGATCTCCAGCCACCTGCTCGCCGAGGTCGCGCAGTCCGTCGACGATGTCGTGATCATCGCCAAGGGGCGCCTGCGCGCGCGGGGCACGCTCGAGCAGGTGCTGGGCGGCGACGAGGGCACGTCGACCGAGGTCCGTGCGCGCGAGATCGACCGCCTCGCACAGTCCCTCCAGGCGCACGGTCACCGCGTCCAGCGCGATGGCGAAGCGCTGCTCGTGCTCGGCGTGGCGCCCGAGCAGGTCGGCGAGGTCGCCGCTGCGGAGCGCGTCGCCCTGCGCTACCTGGCGCCGCGAGCGCGGTCGCTCGAGGCGGCGTTCCTCGAGCTGACCGCCGACGACGGAGCGCCCGCGTGGGAGGTCCCGGCATGACAGCGCGTCATGGCTCGAGGACCGCCGCTGCCGGCTCGCAAGGGAGCTGCTCGCGATGAGCATGCTGCTGCGCGCGGAGCTGCTGAAGCTGCGCACGACCCGAACGTTCGTCGCGCTCGTCGGCTCGGCGCTCGGGCTGTCGCTGCTGAGCGTCGTGCTCGTCGTGCTGCTCAACGACTCCTTCACCGAGACAGACTCCCGCGAGCTGTTCACGAGCGATTTCAGCCCGCTGTTCATCCTCGTGCTCGGCATCATGGGACTGGCCGGCGAATGGCGCCATCGCACGATCACCGGAACGATCCTGGCGGCTCCCGACCGTCTGCGCCTGCTGAGCGCGAAGGTGCTCGCCTACGCGGCCGCAGGCGCGCTGCTGTCGGCAATCGTGACGGTGTCGATCATGGTCGTCGGGTCCCTGCTGCTGTCGATCGGAGACAAGACGACGGTCGGCATCGCCGATCTCGCCGACGTGCTGTGGCGCAACCTGCTGATCGCGGCGCTGCTGGGCGCTCTGGGCGTCTGCGTCGGCGGCCTGCTACGCAACCAGATCGTGGCGATCGTCGGCGTGCTGGTCCTGTGGTTCGCCGTCGAACCGATCGTGTACGGACTCGACCCCGATGTCGGCAAGTACGCGCCGATCGGCTACGCCCCCAACGGGATCCTCGGCTTCATCCCCTTCACCGAGGACAAGCCGCTGGACGAGGTCACCGCGATCCTCGTGATGCTCGGCTGGATCGGCTTGTTCTTCGCGCTCACCGCGCAGACGCTGCGCAGCCGCGACCTCGTCTAGCCTCGCGCGTCGCTTCAGCGCTCGAGCGTGCCCGGGTCGGCGGGCACGTCGACGGCGTGCTCGCGCAGCGCGTCGAGCGAGACGATGTCCAGCGCGCGTTCGTGGGTCGATGCCAGCACGACGTAGGCCGCGGCGCCGTCCTCGTGGGCTCGCAGCCAGTTGACCGCCGTGACGCACCAGCGGTCGCCGGGCACGAGGCCGGGGAAGTGGTACTGCGGAATCGCCGTGCTGAGGTCGTTGCCGATCTCACGCTGATGCTCGAGGAACTCCGCCGTCACGACCGCGCAGATCGTGTGGCTGCCGAGATCCTCGGGGCCCGTGCTACAGCAGCCGTCGCGGTAGAAACCCGTGATCGGATCGGTTCCGCACGGCTCCAGCGCTTCACCCAGGACGTTGCGCTCGGTCATGGGACGAGTATGACCGGCCGGCCGGGGAGTGCGCAGGCTGCGGCGCGCGCTCGACGTTCGCCACCCCGGCGCGCTGCGCCGCGGCGGCGCGGGTCAGCGGCCGCGCGCCCCAGCGCGTATGGAGCGCGTAGTCGATGATCCGCCCGTAGTACTCCCCGAGCGGCTTGGCGACGATCTTCGGTCCGAGCGCCGCGCGCGCGCGGCTGTCGTCGAACTCGGCTCGGACCGCGAAGTAGGGAACGTAGGTCGCGGTCGCGCGCAGGAACTCGCGCCGGCGCGGTTGCACCAGGCCCAGCAGCGGTGCCAGCACGCGGCGGTACAGAAGCGGCGAGACCAGCGGCGGGCTCTTGACGTCGAGCTTGTCGCAGGCCAGCGCAAGCAGCTCGCTGATGCTCGTCGCGTCGTTGGCCGAGGTCAGGTGGTAGGTGTTTCCGGCCGCCTCGGGCATCGCCGCCAGCGCGTAGACGGCGTCGGCGACGTAGTCCACGGAGACGACGTCGACCGGGGAGCGGCGGCGCGCGGGGAGCACCGGGAACGACCCGCGGCCCAGCGCGCGCGTCGGCCAATACAGGACGTTGAACGATGCCGTCCAGCCGCTGCGGCTGTCGCCGACGATGATGCTCGGCCGCGCCACGGTGATCGGCAAGCGCTGCCCGTACTCGCGCAGGAGCTGCTCGGACTCGAACTTCGACCGCTCGTAGGCATTGCGAAAGCGCTGGCCGACGTCGAGGTCGTCCTCGCGGAAGGGGCCGCGGTGCAGGCCCGCCACGTATGCGGTCGAGACGTAGGTAACCCGCCGCAGGCCGCCGTGGCGCTGGCAGAGCTCGGCCAGCTCGAGCATCTCGCGCGTGCCGTGGACGTTGATCGCCCGCGCCTGCGCGAGGTCGAGATCGAACGACACCGCCGCGGCACCATGGACGATCTCGTCGACGCACGGCGCGAGCTCGCGCGCGGCGGCCGGATCGAGCCCCAGGCCCGGCTGGGTCATGTCTCCCGCCAGCGCCCGCACCCGGGCGGCGAACGGCTCAGCGCTGCCGAAGGCGTCGGTGAGCGTCTCGTCGATGCGCTGCTGGGCATGGGCGTCGTCGTCGGCGCGCACGATCGCGTACACGGTGCGGTCGCTGTGGCGCAGGTAGCGCGCCAGCAGCTCGGTGCCGAGGAAGCCGGTCGCGCCGGTCAGCAGCACGCCGTCGCGTCTGTCCGCGGCGCCGTTGCCGCCTGTCTCGCGCAGCGTCGGTGTCGGCACGCTCATCGGCCGGCGACCGCTGCGGGCTCAACCTCGGGCAGCAGCTCCGAGCGCGCGAGCAGCGCGTCGATCTCCGCGTCGATCGCGCGCGCGAGCCGCTCGGCGTCCTCGCTCAGCTCGGCCTGCGCGTAGATGCCGAAGCATGCCTCGTCCTGGATCGTCGTCATGCCGATCGAGATCCCGTGGCCATCGGTCAGCGGCACGACGGGGAAGGCTCGTCTGGCCTCGCAGCCCATCAGGTACAGCGGCACCTGCGGCCCGGGGATGTTCGACACCGTGAGGTTCGACAGGTGCGGGCTGGCGAGAACCCTCGAGGCCAGCCTGCGCACCGCGCGCGGGGCGTAGGAGACGGCGGTGAAGATCGCGTCGACGGCCTCCGGCTCGCGCTCGCGCTTGCGGTCGCGCATCGCGACGTGGATCTCGCGCAAGCGCCAGACGGGGTCGGCCTCCGCGGTCGGCAGCTCGAGGAACAGGAACGCGATCCGGTTGCCCCAGCGCTCGCTCGGCGCCTGCACGCTGACCGGCACCATCGCCTTGATCTCACGCAGCGGCTCGTCGCGCTCCTGGGCCAGCTCGCGCAGCGCGCCGGCGGTCACGGTCAGCAGCACGTCGTTGACGGTCGTGCCGAAGCGCCGCTTGATCGTCTTGATGTCGCGCAGCGAGCACGCGTGACAGGCGAGGTGGCGCAGCGGCGACATCTCGCCGTTGAGGCGGCTCGGCGGCGCCAGCGGCGACGCGGCGTGTACCAGGGCGCGGGTCCCGCGCCACGCCTGGCCGGGCAGGTCGAGCAGCCGCGCCGGCTCGAGCGCGTAGCCGAGCGACAGCTTGGCGATGTCGAGCGCCTGTTCGGCCTGATGGCGGACGGCTTCGGCGGCGAGCTCGAGCCCATCCGGGCCGGGCTGCGGCTCCCAGTGCTCCTCGTCGCCGGGCTCGGGCTCGGCTGTCGGGTCGAGCAGCAGCGCCATCAGCTCGACGGCGGCGAGGCCGTCGACGAGGCAGTGGTGGGCCTTGCCGACGACGCCGACCTGGCCGTCGTCGAGCTCGGGTGCGATCCACAGCTCCCACAGCGCGCGGTCGTGGAGCAGCGGCTTGGACAGGACTTCGTCGGCGAGCCGCTGAAAGTCGCCGTGCTCGGCGCACAGCACGTGGTCGGCGATGTCGAAGTTCGGGTCATCGGCCCACACCGGATCGCCGAGTCCGAGCGGCACCTCGACCAGCCTCTGGCGATAGCGGGGCGCGCGCCCGAGACGCTTGGAGATGTGCGCGCGGACCTCCTCGAAGCTCGGTCGCGAGCCGTCGGCGCGCGCGGCGAACTGGGCCGCCCAGCCGACGTGCATTGGCGCGTGGGGTGCCTCGAGCGACAGGAACGCCGCGTCGAGGGCCGACAACCGCTCGCGTTGTGAGCCGTTCGATCCCACAGCTGGTCCTACGGGTTTGTCATCGTTGTGGTTCAGTTCTGCCTCGCGCCCCGTGATCCGAATGCCTCCTGCAGACGCAAGCGCTGGTGGCGCCTTGTTTGACCTTACCCCCCATGCGCAGTGACCGCACATGACCAGCGACCCTCGCAACGCGCTCGAGCAGGAACTCGACGGCCGCGTCCCCGACGGCCTCTCGACGCTCAAGGACGACGAGCTCAGCGACCTCGCCGAGCTCCTGCAGGCCGCCAAGCAGCGCCAGTCGCAGGCGCTCGACCAGGGGATCGACGAGGCGCTGGAGATCGTGCCGCGCGTCGCGCGCGGATCGGTGCGCAAGATGCTGTTCAAGTGAGCCTGGATCCGTGAGCCTGAACGGCGGCGTCGAGATCCTCAAGCTCGCGCGGCTCGTCGACGCCGAGCCCGAGCAGCTGGGCTACCTGCAGTACGTCGCGCCGCAGGACATCCGCGACCTGCGCGAGCAGGTGACGGTCGTGATGTTCGACGCCGATCGCCAGATGCTCCAGCGCGTCGCGTCGGCGACGAAGATGATTCCCGGCAAGCTCGCGGCCGCGATCGGCGAGCGCGCCTTCGGCCCGCTGCTGTGCGCACGCGTCACGGGCCTGCTCGAGCCCTCGCGCGCGGTCGAGATCGCCGAGCGCCTGCCGACGGAGTTTCTTGCCGAGGTCGCCGTCCTGCTGGATCCGCGCCGTGCCAGCCGCGTGATCGCGGAGATCCCCGCGCAGCAGATCGGCGAGATCACGGCGGCGCTCGCCGAGCGCGAGGAGCTCATCGCGATGGGCGGCTTCGTCGGCCATCTGCCCGAGGCGTCGCTGCGCGCCGCGGTCGACGCCGTCGACGACGAGACGCTGCTGCTGACGGCCTACGTGATCGAGACCAAGAGCAACCTCGGCTCGCTCGTCGGGCTGCTGTCCGAGCAGCGACTGGAGTCGGTCATCCGCACCGCCCACGAGGCCGATCTGTGGGTCGAGGCGCTCGACGTGCTCAGCTACGTCTCCGAGGACCAGCGCGGTCAGCTCGGCGACATCGCGGCGGCGGCAGAGGACGAGGTCCTCGACGGGATGGTCCGCACGGCCGAGAGCGAGGGGCTGTGGGCCGACGTGCTGCCGGTCACGCGCGCGATGAGCCCCGACAGCCGCACGCGCTTCGCGAAGCTCGAGTCGATCCAGAGCCGGCCGCTGCTCGAGCAGATCATCCGCGCCGCGCACGAGCACCGTCTATGGCCGCCGTTGATCGGCTTCGCGACCGAGTTCGAGCAGCCCACGCAGCTGCAGATCGCCGAGCTGATCGCCGAGGCCGAGGACGAGGTGCTCGACAGCCTGCTGGAGGCGATGGCGGCGGATGGTTTGCAGACGGAGCTCGCGAGCATCACCGCGACGCTCGAGGACGCCGACCTCGAGCGCTTCTCCGAGCGGCTGGCCAAGCGCGAGAACGGCGATCAGCTGAGCAAGGCGCTGGAGGCCGCCGCATGACCCACACCGACTGGATGCAGATCGACTGGCCCAAGCACCTGCGCTGGGTGCGCGTGCAGGACCGGCTGGTCAATGTTGTCGACATCGGCCAGGGCCCGTCGACGATCGTCTTCCTGCACGGCCTGTCGGGTTGCTGGCAGAACTGGCTGCAGACGATTCCCGAGCTCGCCCGCGACCACCGCGTGATCGCGATCGACTTCCCCGGCTTCGGCCAGTCCGAGATGCCCGCCAACGCGATCTCGATCCCCGGCTACGCGCGCATGCTCGACGAGCTGTTCGGCGCGCTGGCGATCGGCAGTGCGACGATCGTCGGCAACTCGATGGGCGGCTTCGTCGGCGTCGACTTCGCGATGCGCTTCCCCGAGCGCGTCGAGCGCCTGGTGCTCGTCGCCGCGGCGGGGCTGAGCATGGAGCACATGCTCAACGAGCGAAACCAGGGTCTGCGAGCGCGGGTCGAGAACTTCCTCTTCTTCGGCCTGGGGAGGCTCGCCGCGTACGCCGACATCGTCGTGCGCAGCCCGACGCTGCGCCGCGGCCTGCTGCTGCTCGTCGTCGCCCACCCCGACCGCCTGCCCGGCCCGCTCGTGCTCGAGCAGGTCAACGGCGCCGGCAAGCCCGGCTTCCATGACGCGCTCGCCGCGATGGTCGGCTACCCGATCCGCGACCGGCTGGGCGAGATCGACAGCCCCACGCTGATCGTCTGGGGTGAGCTCGACCGGCTCGTCCCGCTGCGCGACGCGTCGGAGTTCGAGTGGCTGATCCGCGGCGCGCGCAGGCTCGTCTACGAGGACACCGGACACATGGTCATGCTCGAGCGCCCGGAGCGCTTCAACGCCGATCTGCGTGCGTTCGTCGATTCAGATGGCGCTGGCCAATCCTTGGGTATGTCCGCTCCATGGCAACAGCTTCGCGAGACGTAGAACCGCGCGCGGACCTCGACGGCTACGGCGCCGCCGGCAGGTCGGAGTGGATGAACGTGAAGTGGCGCGATCATCTGCGCTGGGTGCGCGTGCAGGGGCGCCCGATGAACATCGTCGACATCGGCGAGGGTCCGCCGCTGCTGTTCGTGCACGGGCTGTCGGGCTGCTGGCAGAACTGGCTGGAGAACATCCCCCACTTTGCCCGCGACCACCGCGTGATCGCCGTCGACCTACCCGGCTTCGGCGAATCCCCGATGCCGGCGCAGGAGATCTCGATGAGCGGCTACGCGCGCGCACTCGACGCGCTGCTCGATGAGCTTGAGATCGACGCCGTCCGTTTCGTCGGCAGCTCCATGGGCGGCTTCGTCGGTGCCGAGCTGGCGCTCACCGTGCCGACCCGGATCGAGCGGCTGGTGCTGGTCTCGGCGGCAGGGCTGAGCCTCGAAAAGATCCGTACCGAGCGTCAGAGCGGCATCCGTCACCGAGCCGAGAACGCGGCCTTCTTCTACTTCGGCTGGCTGGCGTCGCAGACCGAGCTCGTGACGCGCCGCGCGCGCGCACGCGAGTGGCTGCTGCTGCTCGTCGCCGCCCATCCCAGGCGCCTGCCGCCCGCGCTCGTCCACGAACAGGTCAAGGGCTCGGGCAAGCCGGGCTTCATGCCGGCGCTCGACGCGATGCTGCATTACCCGCTGCGCGACCGCCTTGCCGAGATTGCCTGCCCGACGTTGATCATCTGGGGCGACAAGGACCGGCTCGTGCCCGTCAAGGACGCCGACGAGTTCGAGCGGCTGATCGACGACTCACGCAAGGTGATCTACGCCGACACCGGCCACACGCCGATGTTCGAGCGTCCGGCGCGCTTCAACGCCGACGTGCACGCGTTTCTCCAGGAGCAGGCTGGCGAGCGCGAGCCCGCGCCGCCTTGAGCTACAAGATGCGACGCCGTGGCCCGCTCGCGCCGAGCGGCGGCGCCCGTCCCGGCGGCTGCTCGGGCGCCGGGTGCTGGGGCGCCGGCGGCAGCTCGCGCGTCTCGGGCGACCCGGCATGCGCCGTCAGCCGCTCGCCGTGGTGAAGCAGCTCGACGGGCTCACCGTCGAGCAGCTCGTAGGTCGCCTCGGCCGGCCGCACGGTCACGCGCAGCCGCCGCCCGCGGTAGACGAGCCGGAAGCTCAGCCGCGTCAGCCGCGCAGGCAGCCGCGGAGCGAACGCGAGCGTCTCGCCCTGGTCGCGCATCCCGCCGAAGCCCGCGACCGCCACGAGCCAGCTGCCGGCGAGTGCGGCCAGATGCACCCCGTCGTGTGTGTTGAAGGCCAGGTCGCGCAGGTCGATGAACGCCGTCTCGCCGAGGTAGTCGAAGGCGAGCTCGACGTGGCCGACCTCGGCCGCCACGATCGCCTGCACGCACGCTGACAGCGAGGAATCGCGCACCGTGATCCGCTCGTAGTAGTCGAAGTCGCGTGCCTTCTGGGCGGCATCGAAACGATCGCCGCACAGATACAGCGCAAAGACGAGGTCGGCCTGCTTGACGACCTGGCTGGAATAGAGCAGGTAGTAGGGGTAGCGCATCAGCAACGGGTAGTCATCGGGCGCCGTGTGCTCGAAGTCCCACGGGCGATAGCGGGTGAAGCCCTCGCTCTGCGGCGTGACGGCTAGCGCGGGATCGGACGGGATCACGATCGCGTGTGCCGCGTCGCGCCAGCTTGCGATCTCCTCCTCGTCGACATGCAGCTCGGCCGCGCGGTGCGGATAGCGCGCGGCCAGGGCGGCGGCCTCGCTGAGGTTCCGCGCGGCCATCAGGTTCGTGTAGACGTTGTTGTCCGACAGCGCGGTGTACTCGTCGGGGCCGGTCACACCGTCGATGCGAAAGCCGCCGTGCGCGTCGTGGTGGCCGACGGAGCGCCACAGCCGCGCGGTCTCGACGAGCAACTCGAGGCCTGCGCCTTGCTCGAAGTCGCTGTCGCCGGTCGCGAACAGGTAGCGCCGGACCGCGTCGGCGATGTCGGCATTGATGTGAAATCCGGCAGTTCCCGCCGGCCAGTAGCCCGAGCACTCCTGGCCGCTGATCGTCCGCCACGGGAACGTCGCTCCCTGCAGGTGCAGCTCACGCGCGCGCGTCTGTGCGAGCTCCAGCGTCGAGTGGCGCCAGCAAAGCGCGTCGTGCGCGGCCGCCGGCGCGATGTACGTCAGCGCCGGCAGGGTGTAGGTCTCCATGTCCCAGAAGCTGTGGCCGTCGTAGCCGCTGCCGGTCAGCCCCTTGGCCGGGATCGCGCGCCCCTCGGCTCGAGTGGCGGCCTGCAGGACATGAAAGAGCGCGAAGCGGATCGCCTGCTGCAGCGCCGGGTCGCCGTCGAGCTCGACGTCGGCGCGGCCCCAGACGTCGTCGAGGTATTCGCGCTGCCCGCGGCGCAGCCCGTCCCAGCCGGTCCGCTCGGCGGCGGCGAGCGCCGCGTCGACCTGATCGCGTAGCGCCGGCAGCGAGCGCCGGCTCGACCATCCGTAGGCGATGTACTTCACGATCCGCAGCGTCTGCCCCGGAGCGAGCTCGGTGCTGACCGTCACGCGCGCGAGGTCCGGCTCGCATTCGGCCGCGGTCACCGTTCCCTCGGGGCCGTCGACGTTGTGGTCCATGCCCGCGGCGACGCGCAACCCGCTCGCGCGCGTGCTGTGCACGAGGCCTGCACGCAGCCCGTTGTGGCCGTGCGCCTCGCCCACCAGCGGCGCGCGCAGCGCGGCCGCGGCGCGCGGATCGTCGCTCGGCTCTGCAACGGGCTCGTTGGCGACGAGCTCGGACTGCACGACGATCCGCGCTCTGGCCCCGACCGGCTCGACCTCGTAGAGGATCGCCGCGACCGAGCGTTGCACGAAGGAGACCAGCCGCGTCGTGCGCAGCCGCACGCCCTGACCCGACGGCGAGACCCACTCGACCTCGCGCCGCAGCACGCCCTCGCGCAAGTCGAGCACGCGCTCGTGGCGTACGACCTCGCCGTAGCGCAGGTCGAACGGCTCGTCGTCGACGAGCAGCCGGATGACCTTCCCGTCGGTGACGTTGATCATCGTCTCGCCGGCCTCCGGATAGCCGAAGCCGGCCTCGGCGTAGGGCAGCGGCCGCGTCTCGTAGACGCCGTTGAGGTAGGTGCCCGGAAGCCCGGACGGCTCACCCTCGTCGAGGTTGCCGCGCAGCCCGATGTGCCCGTTGGACAGCGCGAAGATCGACTCGCTCGTCGCCAGCAGGTCCAGCCGCAGCTCACGCTCGGGGACCGCCCACGGCTCGACCGCGAAGACGTCGTCGCCGATCATGCAGCGCCGCCCATCCGAATCAGCTCGAGCACGCGCTCATTCTTGCGGTTCCTAGGCGGCTGCGCGCGCGGGCTCGGCGGCCATCGCAGCGAAGCACTGCGCCGCGCTGACGGCTGGCGCCGGAGCGCAAACGCTGACTCGCTAGCGCGTGATGGTCAGCGGGGTTCCGCTGGCGATGCGGCGGGCCAGCCATGTGATGGCGCGCGTGCTGAGCCGGATGCAGCCGTGCGAGACCGCCGTGCCAAGCGCGCCGGAGATGTTGCGGGTCCCGTGCAGGGCGATCTGGCCCGGCCCGCCGCCGTATTCCTGCAGGACGTGTGAGCGGGCGCTGGCGGCGAGAGCGAACGGACTGCCCGCGTCCTTGGACGACAGCGCGACGGCCTCCTCGATGAAGAACTGGCCACGCGGCGTCGGCGTCGAGCGCTTGCCCACCACGGCACGGAAGCGGCGTTCGGCGCGCCCGCCGCGATAGACGGTGACCCGTCGAGTTGAGAGCTTGACCGAGATGTGCCACTCGGTGGCGGTGGGCCTGGTCTGGTTGCTGCGGATCCAGCCCTTGCGTCCGGAGGGCCGGCCGGGGAGCCGGACGTGGAGCCACGGGTTTCCGTCGCTGCCGATCGCACCGCCGATGACGGGCAGGACGGTTTGCACGCGCGTCAGCGGCCGCCGGGCTGAGACGAACTCGATCCGGCGTGCGTTGGCGTCCGGCCGGGTCCGAGCGGGGTGTCCGCGCAGGAGCTTTACGAGCGGCTGACTCGCGGGCACGCCGGAGTCGGCGGCCTGCGCCGGAGCGACGATGACGGCTCCCGTTGCGGTCGTGAGCAGCGCCGCCGCCAGCGACCATCCCCTCCGGCGTAGGCCGGAGGGGATCGGATAACGGTCGGCATGGCTCATCCGGTGAACTGCGACGGGCCTGATCGCGGCTGCAGCGCTGCTGCCGCGCAGGTCCGGTAGTTGAGCGTCCGGGTCTTGGCGCGAGTGGCGTCCTTGAACGTGATGCGCGCCTTGATCCTGTGCTTGCCGAGCCGGGCCGGCACGTACACCGAGTACGGCGCGCTGCTGCGCGTGCGGATGCGCTTACCGTCGAGGCTGAAGACGACGCGCTTGATCATCTTGCCGCGGACCGTGGCGTGGAAGCCCTCCGCGCAGGGCTTGAGCCCCACACGCGGCGCACGCCGCACGCGGCGCAAGGTCGCGGTGCCGTTGCGGGTCGAGCTACTGGCGGGCGGGCGCAGCGACCCGGAAGTCGGCCTCGTGCCCCACGTGCCCGTCGGCGTCGTGCCCGTCGGCGTCGTGCCCGTCGGCGTCGTGCCCGTCGGCGTCGTGCCCGTCGGCGGAGTGCCGGACGGGAGCGGCACCGTGGATCGGCTGCCGCACTGGCGCCCGTCGATCACGTTGTTGTCCAGCACGACCGATCCGTTGCGCGCGAGCAGCCGCCCGGGAAGCACACTGGCGGCGTTGCCCAGCGAGATCGACGTCAGCGCCAGCACGTTGCCCTTGAAAGCCGTGCCGCCGCCAATCGTCGCGGTGTCGACCTTCCAGAAGACGTTGCACGGATTGGCGCCCCTGATCATCGCGACCGAGCTGCCCACTTCGGTATTCAGCAGCGTGCCGACCTTGATGATGAACTGCGCGTCGGGGTTGTTCTCGCCATCGAAGGTGACCGTGCCGGTGAGCTGGGCAGCGGACGAGTAGTTGTACACCCCGGCGGTCAGCGTCAGGCCGCCGAGATCCTGACCCGACAGGTCGGCGGTGGTTGACTCCCCGGCCGCGGCGTCGAAGGCGGCGACGAGGTCGATCTTCGCGGTGTTGGCGACGTCATCGGCGGCGTGCGTAGCGCCCAAGACCAAGCCGGGGCCGGTGATGTTCGACGCGTCCCCCGGGTGGATCCCGAGCTCGCCGTAGAGCACCGACGGCCCGCCCTTCGTGACGCTTTCACCGCTGAGGACCACGAACGGGGTGGTGGTGGCAAGCGGCACAGGGGCGGCCTGCGCTGCGGCCGGGATGGAAAGCAACG
>Ga0136630_1000289_pt1 | contig 18687 bp, 23 predicted proteins | sample AntDrymUQ5682106_2_FD_105496 | JGI IMG/M metagenome (GOLD analysis project Ga0136630, IMG submission 105496) | Polar desert sand microbial communities from Dry Valleys, Antarctica - metaG UQ568 (21.06) | ecosystem: Environmental > Terrestrial > Soil > Desert | place: Antarctica: Dry Valley...
GGGACGACCGGATCCAGTCCTCACAGGGTGGTCAGGTCAATCCGGAGGGGTTCACCCACGGCACGTCCGAGCAACGCCAACGCTGGTTCATGATCGGGTTCGAGCAGGGCTCGATCGATGCCTGCAACACCTTCGAGACCGACGACCTGTGAGAGATGGCATCGGTGAAACGCCCTGGGGTCAGACCGGTGCGCTGAACCCTGAGCGCCGATTGTACGGCTCGGCGATCTCGACGTGGGCAGTCCGCACCACCGCCCCTTCTCGTCGCGTCCGGTCGGTGCAGCGAGCGGCGGCGATTGTCGCGGCGAACAGGCAGAGCGCGAATCCGGCGTAGGCCGTGCTCAGACCAGCGACTGGCGACAAGCCGATAGTGCCGTTCAGTGAGGTGATTGCACCACCGGCGGCTCGTCCGAACAGGCCACCGAATGCCTCGGCGGTGATCACTGCGGTGGCCAGCTCGACCGCGCCGAACCCGATGGACTCGTCGGTCGAGGCGCAGATGATGTAGAGGCTGGGGTAGGCAAGTCCCACTCCGACCCCGGCAACGGTCCAAGCCGCGAGTGCCGAGCCGAAGTTCGGCGACACAAGGGGGACGGCGGCAAGGGCAGTCACACCGCAGGCGGTGAGGGTGAGTCCCGCTGCCGCGAGGTATCGCCGCTTGCCTCCTCGGACAAGACGTGGCACCAGCAGGCTGGTCAGCGCCCAGGCGAGCGCGACGAGCGCACCCGTGACGGCGACTGGCCACCAGGTCGGATGCGCGCCGCTCAGCACCAGTGCACCCACACCGACCGGGATGAGAAGTGTCCTCCCAAGAGGGCGTCGCAACTGCTCGTCGTCGACTCCGTCTGGACGGGCGGCCCGGACGACGAGCATCCGGCCGACGAGCACGATGGGCACTGGCAGCAACCGGGCCCACCGCCAGCCGACTAGGTGCTCGAGGGCTAGGGCTACCGGCGGTCCCACGAGGGCGGGCACGATCCACATCGCCGAGGACGCGGCTATCACGCGCACGCGCAGCTCTCCGTCGAGGTGCGCAAATGATTGCGGTGATCCCGAACACCGCCAGCAGCCCGCTGGCAAGCCCGGCACCGACTTGCCCAGCGGCGAAGACCCAGGCTGTGCGGGAGCTGGCCGTCACGACCGCGCCCCCGACGTACCCGATCAGTCCGACGCTCAGCGTCCGGGCCGCCCCGAGGCGGCCGACGACGCGTGAGGCCAGGGGCAGCGCGACGAACAGACCCATCGTCGACCCGGCGATCAGCAGACTCAGGTGGTCACGGGCGTCCAGATCGCGCGCCACAGTGGGCAGCAACGTCGACGAGACGAAGGTCGAGACGGCTGCGGCGAATTCGAGCGCGACAACGCCGACTGCCAACACCATGGCACCGGCCGGGTGCGGTCGGGTCGGGGCGCTGGTCATCGGGTCAGGTGTAGAGCTCGCGGTCCTGCGAGTTGACCTGCACCCACACACCGTCCGGGTCGCACACCCGCACCGAGTGACCGAAGTTCTCGTCGACGATCGCTTGCGGAGCGAAACCTGCCGATCGCAGCCGAGACGTGATCACCTCGAGGGGTTCGTCGGCCTCAAATGCCAGCTCGCACGTACCGACCGTGGCGCCATCTGCCTCGTGGATCGCCAGCATGCCGGATGCCGCAGGCAGTTCGGCCCAGGCGCCAGGACGCGATACCGAGCAAGCATCCAGCCCGAGCGCACGGTAGAACCGCATTGAGGCGGCAACGTTGGCGCTGTAGCGAATAGGGACGACTCTCACGTCTCGTCCTCTGCTACGTGCCTGCTCAGATGTTCTTCGAGCACCCGCTCGACGAATGCCGACAGCGACTGGTTGGCATCGACGGAAGCGTGTTTGACCCGCCGCACCAGGGCGGCCGGCAGATAGATGTTGAACTGTTGCTTGTCAGCGTCGACCACTCACCCAAGCTAGCGCACTAGTAAGCTACTATGCGCAGATCAGACCTGCGCGCTGAATCCGACCCGCCGGTGGTCCGCCTCGGCGATCTCGACGTAGGCGATCCGCTCCACCGGTATGACGACCCGGCGACCACGCTCGTCGACGAGGGTCAGGACTCCACGACCGCGGTCGATGGCCTCGGTGATCGCTGCCTGGACCTCGTCGGGCGATTCAGGGCTGTCCACCGTGAGCTCTCGGGGTGAGTGCTGCACGCCGATCTTGACTTCCACCGCTGCCCGCCTTCGCTTTCCACCGTCCGGCTGGTCCGACGGTTGCCTCGCCGAGGCTAGCCCAGCGCCGCCCGGCCAGCGGCCGGACCTCCTACGCCGTACGCGAACCGTGCCCGTACGCGACCGTGCTGGACTTCAGCTGGACTTCCGGGCAGGAGATTCACTCGCCGACTGGCCGTCTGCACCCAGCTGTAGGTCGGACTGCAACGGGAAGCCGGAGATCCCCTTCCAGGCAAGGGCCGAGATGAGCGCGACCGCGTCGTCCTTGCTCAGATCACTGGCCTGGTCGTTGCGGCGTTCGAGCCACCAGCGGGCGCTGATCTCGGCCAGCCCGGACAGGCCGGCTGAGAGGAGATGGGATTGAGCCGGGCCGGCACCGGACTCGGCATTGATGGTGTCTGCCAGCGCCGCGACGATGGCGGCGAAGGCGCTTTCCACCTTCGCGTGGACCTCAGGGTCGTTACGCAGATCCGATTCCCACAACAGGCGGAAGGCTTCACCCTCACTGTCGACGAACTCGAAGTACGCCGCGATCGCGCCGTGCACCCGTTCCTTGTTGTCGTTGGTTGCTTGCAGGGCGGTGACCATGCGCTCGCCCAGATGGGAGACCTGCTCGTCCAACAGGGCGAGGTATAACTCACGCTTGCCCGGGAAGTGTTGATAGAGGACAGGTTTCGAGACTCCAGCACGCACGGCGATCTCGTCCATTGCCGCCGCGTGGTAGCCACGGGCCACGAAGATGTCGCGCGCCGCCTGGAGCAGCTGGTGGCGTCGCGCGGAGCGGGGGAGCCGGCCGGGACGGCCGGAAGGAGGATCGGGCCTGGAGTCCGGCTGCGTCGTGGTCGTCGTCATCTCCTCGGCAGTGAACCTTCCTCGCCCGCTTCGTGGCAAGGACTGGCAGCATCAGGGATGTGATTGCTGACGGCCCCGGCGCGACCTCCGCCGGCCGGCGGGGCCGTATCCACCGTGCCTGGTGGGTCGCCGCCATCACCTTCGCCGCACTCCTGGCAGCTGCGTCGTTCCGGTCGAGCACCGGTGTGCTGATCGAGCCGCTGGAGGCCGAGTTCGGCTGGTCCCGGGCCCTGACCTCCGGCGCGATCACGGTCAACTTCATCCTGTACGGCTTGACCGCGCCCTTCGCCGCGGCCCTGATGCAGCGGTTCGGGGTGCGCGGCGTGGTCGTTGCCGCGCTGGTTCTGATCGCGACCGGGATGGGTCTGACCACGCTGATGACCTCGGGCTGGCAGCTCTACGCGTTGTGGGGCTTGTGCGTCGGGCTCGGAACCGGCGCGCTGGCACTGGTGTTCGGCGCGATCGTGGCCAACCGCTGGTTCTTACGCCACCGGGGTCTGATGATGGGCGCGTTCTCGGCCGCCTCGGCAACCGGGCAGCTCGTCTTCCTGCCGGTGATCGCCAACCTCACCGAGAACGTTGGCTGGCGGCAGGCTGCCTTGCTGGTCGCAGCACTGGCACTGCTGCTGATCCCGTTCGTCCTGGCCTTGCTCGCGGAGTCTCCAGCGGCGGTGGGCCTGCGTCCGTACGGCGATCCGGAGACCGGAGAGCTGAGCACCGTCGCACCGCCCTCAGCCAAGGGCGCGGAAAAGGGCAATGGAGCGGCCCGTACGGCGATCCGAGTGTTGCGTGAGGCCTCGCACTCCGCCACGTTCTGGATCCTGATGGGCACCTTCTTCATCTGCGGCTGGTCGACCAACGGGCTGATCCAGACGCACTTCATTCCGGCCGCCCATGACCACGGGATGCCGCCCACGACAGCGGCCGGTCTTCTGGCCGTGATCGGAGCCTTCGACATTCTCGGCACCTTGGCTTCGGGTTGGCTGACCGACCGGGTCGATTCCCGCAAACTTCTGCTGGCCTACTACGGCCTGCGCGGGCTCTCCCTACTCGTCGTGCCCGCCGTGCTCGGTCCCACCGTCGAGCCGCCGCTGTTCTTCTTCATCGTCTTCTACGGCCTGGACTGGGTTGCCACGGTGCCGCCCACCGTGGCGCTGTGTCGGCAACACTTCGGGCTCGAACGCTCCGGGATCGTGTTCGGCTGGGTGTTCGGAGCGCACATGGTCGGTGCCGGTGTGGCAGCCAGTGTCGCGGGGCTCATCCGTACCAACACCGGTGACTACGCCGCGGCCTGGTATGCCGCCGGCCTGCTCTGCGTGATCGCGGCCTTTGCAGTACTGCGGATCCCGAGACCGCCGATCCCCGAGACCGCCCCCTCCGCGAAGACCGACCAGGCAGCACCCGAACCGGAGCAGATTACCCTCGGCTGACCGGCCCGTCGAGGCGAATGCTGATGCGCGCGTGAGGTAACCGGCTCAGCGTGCGGCGCAGCCGGATCCGCTTCATGTCGTCGAACCAGAGCGGCAGGAACGGGGTATCCCCCACGTCGCTCAGGTACCTGGTCGTCGACAGCAGACCCGAAACGCTGAGAAGGATGATCACCCACAGCACGGCCACTGCAACTTGCTGCCCAGACGAATTCGCTGCTGAAGCTGAACGGTGACAGCCTGTCGATCTCTCACGATCGGAACGTAATCATTGCTGCCGACAGCCAGGGCATTCGGCAGGGACCCCCGCTGTTCATCGCCGAGGCGACCGGACAGGGCCTCTCGATCGGCGAGCAGATCTCGCTGCTGGTGGGTCACCTCGAACCGGGCAGTCGCGGTCGGAACTGACCCACTGAGCCGGCCTCACCGGCTCAACTGGGCGGCCAGATCGACGATGCTCTCGGCGGTACGGTCCGGGGTGGCGAAGAGCGGTGGGTACGGCGCGCCCGTACGGTCGATCCAGGCCGCCTGCAGGCCGGCTCGGATGGCTCCGTCGCAGTCCCACGGGTGTACGGCGACGAGCATCAGGTCTGCCACCGCGACGCCGGTGGCCTCGGCGGCGTACCGATAGGCCTGAGGAACCGGCTTCCAGGCACCGGCGTCCTGTACGGACAACAGCGGGTCGACCAGGTTGCGTACGCCGGCCCTGGTCAGCATCGCGTCGGCGAACGCCGTTCCGCCGTTGCTCAGGGTGCAGACCCGCAGGCCCGCCGCGTGCAAGGCGCCGATGCCCTCGGCGACATCGGAGTGCACGGGCAACTTCGCGAAGGCCGACATGATCTGCTCGATCGCGGCGTCGGGCGCGACATGCAACGAGTGCCCGGACAACAGGCCAGCCAGCACACCTCGTCCGACGTTGGCAAAGTTCGGACAGCTACCGGCGATGCTCAACGCGAATCCGTCCCGCAGAACCGAACTGAACCAATGGTCGACGAGGTATCCCGGTGCCCCCACCGCGGCGAAGGCTTCGGCCAGCGGCCCGAGATCGGACAACGTCTCGTTGACGTCGAAGACGAGCAGCGGCGTGGAGGGGTCTCGAGTAGCCATGTCCCATTCTGAACCGTGACGACCGGACGAGGTTGACTCGTCGGCCACAACCTCGAGGAGGAGCCCAACACATGACTGATCCGGACCACATCAGCCGAATCCGCACAGCCAAAGTCCGCACGGAAGCAGACGGCACATACAGCGTGATCGTCACCGTCACCGTCGCAGCCGCGCGTTCGGTCGTCTTCTCGGCCTTCACCGACCCGGGCGTGCTGGCCCGGTGGTTCTGGCCGCAGCGTTTCGGTACCCGGGTAGCGCTCGACCTACAGCCGGGTGGCGCATTCGGCATACATGCCGATGGGCCCCCGGAGGGTCAGGCCATGGGCGTGACCGGCGTCTATCAGGACGTCGAAGCCCCGGCTCGATTGACGATGAGTTGGCAGTGGATCGGAGAACCTGCGGTCAGCCATGTTGCGATCGAGTTGACCGATGTAGCCGACGACCAGACCGAAGTTGTGGTTACTCATTCGGCCAACCAGTCGACCACCGAGAGCGACGATCACCTGCACGGCTGGCGCGATTGCCTGGGTCGCCTCGTCGAGAGCTTCGGCACAGGTGGGAGCTGAGGCCTACTCGGCGAGCTACCGTCTTGAGATGCGCACCGCCACGTTGTCCGACGCTCCGCTGCACTCCACGGAGGAGTTGCCTCCGCCCTGGCCGGGGCGGCGGGTGTCCCTCAACGGCGGGGTCGTGTACCTGCGCTCCACTCCGGGTGGGCCAGACAGCGAGCCCGCCTTGTACGTCCACGGGCTCGGCGGTGCCTCCACGAATTGGACCGACTACGCGGGCCTGCTCTGCGACCGCCTCGACGGACAGGCCCTGGATCTTTTCGGTTTCGGCCGTTCCGGGCCGGCCCCGCGCAGCGACTACTCGATCGAGACACACGTCCGGACCGTGATCGCGGCCATCGAAGCCCGCGGTAAGCCCGTACATCTGATCGGGAACTCCCTCGGCGGGTTGACCAGCATCCTGGTGACCGGTCGTCGTCCGGATCTGGTGAGGACATTGACGCTGATCTCGCCGGCCGTCCCGGACCTTCGCCCGCCTCGGCAGATGTCGACCCCACTTTTTCCGCTGTTGCTGCTACCGGGAGTCGCGCGGGCCGTCGAGCGGCGGATGGCCGGGATCAGCGCCGAGGAACGCGTCCAGGCAATGTTGGAGCTGTGTTTCGCCGATCTCGAGCGGGTGCCCGAACAGCGCCTGGCCGAGGCCATTCACGAGGCGAGGATCCGGGCCGACCTGCCGTGGGCCTCGACCGCGCTGGCCCGCAGCTTCCGCAGTCTGGTCGGGGCCTATCTCACTCCCGGGCCCCGTAACCCCTGGCGGGTCGCCGCGGGAATCACCAAGCCGACCCTGATCATCTGGGGTGACCGCGACAAGCTCGTCAACGTGCGCAACGCGCCCCGACTGGCATCGGTGATGCCGAATGCCCGCCTTCTGGTCCTGCCTGGCATCGGGCACACTCCGCAACTCGAGGACCCGATCACGTCGGCCCGCGCGACTCTGGCCCTGCTCGACGAAGCGCCAGAGACGACCCGACGACGTGAGCCCGTCTGAGCTTCGATTGCGGCGCATCTGCGGGCACATCGCGGCCTGCCCGCCGCGAGGGCCGCGGTGTGAGAGTGTGAAGTGATGACCCGGCAGGCTGGCGCCGACCACGGCAGCAGCGCAGGGGGTGTCGCCGGTCTCCATGTTGATCCGGAGCGGATTTCGCGGCGGCCCGAGCCAGGTCATGACGACCACCTCAGGCGCTCACCGGAACCCTTTCCCCGGCCACTGTCGAGCAACGGAATGCGTTCGCCGGACGGGCCCCTCGTCGCCCGGCACCATGTCCCGCCCGCGCAGCGCAGCAGGCAGCGGCCACAAGGGGGACGGGTCGCCCGATTCTTGACCGCCTACGGCTGGCGTGCCTTGGTCATTCCGGTGCTTGCCGTGGCGACGTTCGTGACGATGCTCGACGTGGCCTCGCCCGAGCCCTCCCCGGCCTCGGCGGTCGCTGAGCCGGCGCCCTCCACTTCTGAGACGACTCCACTGCAGACCGTCGAACCGACCGCGACGGCTGAGGGTGAGGCGGCTCCGGCCACCCCGCCACCAGTCGTCGCGCCGGTGCCTTTCGTGGAACAGGGCAGCGGAGACCTGTCGGTCGTCCCCGGATCCTCACAGGTCTACGGCCGCGGTCCGCTGCAGCGCTTCCTGGTCGAGGTCGAGGACGGGATCAACGTCGATGGGGCCGGCTTCGCTGCTGCGGTAGAGGGGACCCTGGCCGACCCCCGCGGCTGGGGTGCCGGTGGCGAGTTGTCGTTCCAACGCGTCGACGGAGGCGATTACGACTTCCGGGTGTCCCTGGTCAGCCCGCTGAACGTCGAGTCCTTCTGCCCGGGTGTGGGCACCGGCGGATACACCTCGTGCCGGTACGGCGAACGCGCGGTCATCAATCTGGCCCGGTGGGAGACCGCTGTCCCGGACTATCAGGGCGACGTCGCGACCTACCGTCAGTACGTCGTGAACCATGAGGTCGGCCACGCCCTCGGCAACGGGCACGAGCGGTGCCCTGGTTCCGGCGAGCTCGCCCCAGTCATGCAACAACAGACCCTCGGCCTGGACGGCTGCGTCAAGAACGCCTGGCCGTTCCCCAACGCGTGACCGGATCTGCCGCGAGGACCCCGGAAGGGTTCGCGGGTCCCATGCGTTGCACGCCCTAGACAGGCGAGAATCGTTCATCCCAGTCGAGGAGTACTCCGTGCAGTTGCCACCCCTGGTCGAGCCGGTCGCTCAGCTGACCGTCGAAGAGGTCCGCCGTTATAGCCGGCACCTGATCATTCCCGATGTCGGAATGGACGGACAGAAGCGTCTGAAGAACGCAAAGGTGCTCGCCGTGGGCGCCGGCGGGCTGGGCTCGCCCGCCCTGCTCTACCTGGCTGCCGCCGGCGTCGGGACGTTGGGCATCGTGGAGTTCGACGTGGTCGACGAGTCCAATCTGCAGCGCCAGGTGATCCACGGCACGTCTGATGTGGGAAAGTCCAAGGCGCAGTCGGCCAAGGAGACGATCGCCGAGATCAATCCGCTGGTCGATGTCGTGCTGCACGAACTCCGTCTGGACTCCGACAACGTGCTCGACATCTTCGGGCAGTACGACCTGATCGTGGACGGCACCGACAACTTCGCCACCCGATACCTCGTCAACGACGCGTGCGTCCTGCTCGACAAGCCCTACGTGTGGGGCTCGATCTTCCGCTTCGACGGCCAGGTGTCGGTGTTCTGGGATTCCAAGGGCCCGAACTACCGCGATCTCTACCCCGTCCCGCCGCCGCCGGGCATGGTGCCCTCCTGCGCCGAGGGTGGCGTGCTCGGCGTGCTCTGCGCGACCATCGGGTCGATCCAGGCCACCGAGGCGATCAAACTGATCACTGGCATCGGGGAGACCCTGCTCGGCAGGCTGACCGTGTACGACGCCCTGGAGATGACCTTCCGTACCGTCTCCATCCGCAAGGATCCCGCGGCCGAGCCGATCACCGAACTCATCGACTACGACGACTTCTGTGGCGTGGTATCGGACGCGGCCTCGCAGGCCGCGCTCGGATCGACGATCACGGTCGAGGAGCTCAAGGACATGATCGACTCCGGCAAGGACTTCGAGTTGATCGATGTCCGTGAGCCCAACGAGTACGAGATCGTCTCGATACCTGGTGCGAAGCTCATCCCGAAGGACGAGATTCTCTCCGGCCGGGCGCTGTCCCAACTCCCGCAGAACAAGCCGATCATCTTGCACTGCAAGACCGGCGCGCGGTCGGCCGAGGTCTTGGCCGCCGTCCAAGCCGCCGGATTCGGTGACGCAGTGCATGTACAGGGCGGCGTATCGGCTTGGGCCAATCGGATCGACAACTCGCTGCCGACCTACTGATCGACGTCGGGTCTGTGCGCGAGATCGTCGAGCGCTTCCAGCGGGCGCAGGCGCTCTTCGGTGACCGCGTGGATGCTGTAGCGCCGGCCTCGTGGGACATTGCGACTGCCCTCCCGGGTTGGTCTGTTCGGGACCTGGTGCGGCACCTGGTCGACGAACAGCGCTGGGCGCCAGCATTGCTCGCCGGGCAGACAGCCGCGAAGATTGGTGACCGCTTCTCGGCTGATCCCCTCGGCGATGATCCGGTGGGCGCCTGGGAGTCCGCCGCTGATGACGCGCTGACTGCCTTCGCTGGCCCAGATGCATCGCAGCGCACAGTTATCCTGTCCTACGGCGAGACGCCCGCGGCCGATTACTGCGCCGAGATGACGGCCGATCTCGTCGTACACGCCTGGGACCTGGCGCATGCCATCGGGGGAGTGGAACGTCTCGACGACAACCTCGTGGCCTGGACACTCGATTATGCGGAGGAGCATCTCGACGGCTCCGGAATGCCGGGTGTCTTCGATGCTGCCGTGGCGGTGCCCGACGACGCCGACCTGCAGACCCGGCTGCTGGCCCGGTACGGCCGCCGTACCTGATCCGGCTGTGGACTTCGAGGAGTTCGCCGAGTCGGTCTACGACGTCGTGGACACGATTCCGCTCGGGCGCGTCGTGACCTACGGCGACATCGCCGAGTACCTCGGCCAGGGTGGTCCGCGCCGGGTGGCGCGCGCCATGGCTGTGTGTCAGGGCGCGGTCGCCTGGCAACGGGTGATTCGGTCCAGCGGCGTACCCGCCGAGCAGGTCCGCGCCAGGCAGTTGGAGTTACTGGCCGCCGAAGGCACCCCCCTGCTGGATGGCAGCAGAGTGGACCTACGCCGGGCGCGCTGGCCGCTGCCCTGAGCCCAAGGGCTTTCGCAGCGGGGCAGGCTCGGCCACCATGGTTGTTCAGGCGACCCGAGGAGCAGACATGGTCAGCAAGGACGAGCGCTACACCTACGCGTTGGACGAAGGCGACATCCCGACGCAGTGGTACAACGTCATCCCCGACCTGCCCGAACCTCCGCCACCGCCGCTGCATCCCGGCACCCACGAACCCGTTGGGCCAGACGATCTTGCGCCGCTGTTCCCGATGGCGCTGATCGAGCAGGAGGTGTCGATGCAGAGCTACATCGACATCCCGGGCGAGGTGATCGACGTGTATCGGCTGTGGCGCCCGTCGCCGCTGATCCGCGCCCGGCGCCTGGAGAAGTTCCTGGACACCCCGGCCAAGATCTTCTTCAAGTACGAGGGAGTCAGCCCGGCCGGATCGCACAAGCCCAACACCGCCGTACCGCAGGCGTATTACAACCATGCCGAGGGCGTGACCCGACTAACGACCGAAACCGGTGCGGGACAGTGGGGTACATCGCTGGCATTCGCGACGGCGCAGTACGGCATGGAGTGCGAGATCTGGCAGGTCCGCTCCTCCTACGACCAGAAGCCCTCCCGCCGCACCATGATGCAGGTGTACGGCGTGACGCTGCACCCGAGCCCATCAGACCTCACCGAGGCCGGTCGCTCGATCCTGGCCGAGCACCCGGACAGCCCGGGATCGTTAGGGATCGCGATCTCCGAAGCCGTCGAAGCGGCGGTCTCGCGCGAGGACACTCGGTACGCGCTGGGCAGCGTCCTGAACCACGTCCTGCTGCACCAGACCGTGATCGGCGAGGAGGCGCTGCGCCAACTCGCCATGGCTGAGGAGGTGCCCGACATCATCGTCGGCTGCACCGGCGGCGGCTCGAACTTCGGTGGGCTGTCCTTCCCGTTCCTGCGGGAGAAGTTGGCCGGCAAGATGAATCCCACCATCCGCTGCGTCGAGCCGGCGGCCTGCCCGTCGTTGACCCGCGGGGAGTACCGATACGATTTCGGCGACGCGATCGGCATGACCCCGCTGATGAAGATGCACACCCTCGGGCACGGGTTCATCCCTGATCCGATCCACGCCGGAGGCCTGCGCTACCACGGGATGAGCCCGCTCGTCTCGCACATCTACGAGCTGGGCCTGGCCGAGGCGGAGTCCATCGGCCAGCTGGAGTGCTTCACCGCGGCGTTGATGTTCGCCCGTACCCAAGGGATTGTCCCGGCTCCGGAGCCGACCCATGCATTGGCAGCCGCTATTCGAGAAGCCAACCGGTGCAAGGAGAGTGGCGAGTCGAAGGTGATCCTGACCGCGCTGTGCGGACATGGTCACCTGGACATGGGCGCATACGAGAGTTTCCTGTCCGGAGAGATGTCGGATCTGGACTTCCCAGAGGAGCAGCTACGCGAGGCGATGTCTCAGGTTCCGGTCCTGGCCTGACATGGCACTTCGGTATGCGCACCTGGTGGGCAGCATGCCGGGCGAGAGTCCGGCAGAGGCGATGCAGCTGGCGATGACCACGCTGGGACCCCAGCTGCGCAGCCTCCCCGACGGTGAAACCGGGGACCGGCGGAACTGGATCATCTCGATCATCGAGAACCTGCGGGGACACCCTGCCCTGGAGCTGTCGAAGGAGGGGGACTGGTCGGACTACGACAAGACGCCGCGCTTCAAGGTCAGGCGCGGCCACAAGCTCCTCGGCGCGAGCCTCGACTTCGGGCAGCTTTCCGCAGTCGAGGCAGGTAGGCCCGCGTTTGAGGAGGTGCGCCGCGAAAGTGGTCGCGCGGACCTGGACTACCTCGTCGGCGTGCCGGGGGACTTCGACATGGCGATGTTCACCCTCGGGCCGGTAGGCGCGCTGCGGCACCGCCGCGCCTTCACCGAGGCGACTGTCGCCCAGATCACGCGCATTTACGCCATGTTGGGCGACCAGGCCATCTTCCAACTCGAGGTGCCGGCTGAACTGGTCCTGCTCACCAAGCTCCCGGCGCCGACGCATCCGTTCCTCGCCAAGTTGTTCGGCAAGCGCTTGGCCGGGTTGGCTGCTGCCTCACCCGAGGGCGCGCGCTTCGGCGTGCACCTATGCCTGGGCGACATGAACCATCGGGCGTTCGGGCGGATGAACGACGTAGGTCCGTTGGTCTCTTTGACCCAGGCGATCCTCGTGGCTTGGCCTGCCGGACGCCCATTGGAGTTCGTACACGCTCCGTTCGCGGCCGCCGACGATCCGCCGCCGACAGCGGAGTCGTTCTACGCCCCACTCGCCGCGCTGAAACTCCCGGCGCAGACACGGTTCATCGCTGGTTTCGCCCACGAGGACCAGAGCCTGGCTGACCAGCGTCGTGTGCTGGACCTGATCGAGAGGCTGCTAGGTCGGCCAGTGGACATCGCCTCCTCATGCGGTCTCGGTCGCCGGGACGCCGCCGATGCGCGCCGAACCTTGGAGCGGACCGCCGAACTCTGTACCGGGTAATCCGGCGGAACTGGCCCGGTCCTTAGGGACCGGGCCAGCCCGCTGGCTTGCCAGGTGTTCAGCAGGGCACATTCGGACGCCAGCACGGCTCGTCCTGCTGTCCGACGCTGGGCGGCGAGACCGGTCCGCTGTCGGAGTCACCGGCGGTTGCCGAGGTCCGAGTCGCGGCGAAGTAGACCGCCAATGCGGTGGCGATCGCCAGCGCCGTCGTGAGCACGATCAGGACGACACCGTATTGCCGGACGTCGCCTCCCTGGATGGTGGTCATGAGGTTGATCCTTCCAAGACGGGGATGCGCTCTCGCACGGAAACCCCTGGGAGACTTGGCCGTCGGTTGGCGGCATAGGAAACGGTCCGCTGGTCGGCGCACTCGCGCCATACGACGTTTGTCGTAGGCTTGCAAAGCCTCTGAACGGATTCGCCGCGACGGCGAGCTAACGGAGGGCGGTCTCCGAGTCTGCGGGCTCTTGGATCCTGGTGGGGCCGGCCGTGATCGCCGTCGCGCGCGCCTGCACGGACAAGGGTGCGGCGTCGGCGCCGGTCCACAGATCGGGACCCATGGCGGCGATTGCTCCGGCGCGGTTGGTGGCCTGGAGTCGAGTGAACGCGTTCTCCAGGTGCTTGCGTACGGTCCCCTCGGACAGGTGTAGCCGTCGGGCGATCTGGTAGTTGGTGTGCCCGGCGGCCACGTACTGCATGATCTCGCGCTGCCGGGTGGTCAGCGGCGTCAGTCCGGCGCGCGACTGCCGCGCAGCCAGGTAGGCGGCATGCAGGTGCGGGCGGAGCAGCGTGAGCACTGCCCGGTCGCGGTCGGTGAAGTCCGGCCCTGCCTGCCGGAAGAAGATCAACCGGAGCGTGCGGGTATGCGCCGGGCCGACCGGCAGGCACACCATGATCTCGTGGTCGAAACGATCCTCGACCGGAAATTGGTCGTACATCGCCGTGTCGCGCCACTGCCGGACGGAAAAGAAGTCGCTGATCTTCGTGACCGACGCTATGTCTCCGCTGCGGCAGGGGTAGGAGCACGGCAGGCTGTCCGCGTAGTGAACCCAGAAGGGATCTTCCGGCTCGTCGATTTCGGTCGTGAACTCACCCAGTCCCTGAGCGGCGAACGTCGAGTGCCGGACGCTGTCCTGACCGACGATCGAAGCCACATCGCAGGGGATGAGATCAAGCAGGTCCAGGGCGAGTTCGTCGGGGAGCACCTCGTCCTCAGCCGGGCTGTCGTAGCGGCGCAGCATTCGCAGCATGGCCTGAACATCTCGGTTGCTGAGGTCCATTCCGGCCATTTCGCCGCCTCCACACACCCATGCCGGTCAAGCGGTCCGGCGTACCCGGATCGTAGCCCCGGCGAGCTGCCCTGGCAGTACGCGGAACGTCGTATGGCCGTGGTCGCTAATTCGGTCGTATCGACATCGGATGCGGGTTTATGGTGCTGATCGTCGGAACGAGGTGCTTCATGACAGCCAAGAAGCCGGGACCTGCGTTGATCGCCGCCGGGATTTCCGCCGGGTTGGTGCTCGCCGGCTGCACCGCCGCAGACCCCGAGGGCGGCGGGCCACGCGGCGAGGTCGTGTTCGCGGAGGTCGTGCCCTTCCCGGACAACCTCTTTCCGATCATCGGCGCAGGGGAATCGCAGTCGGCCGCCAACATCCTGGTCCGCATTCTGCCGTCCGCGTTCCGAATCCTGCCGGACTTCTCGGTCGCCCATGATCCGGAACTGCTGACCGAGGCTCCGACCCTTGACGAGGTGGCGGGCAAGCAGGTCAACGTCTACACCATCAATCCCGACGCCGTATGGAGCGATGGAGAGCCGATCACTGTTGATGACTTTGCGTTCACGGCCAAGGTCCAGGACGCCGAGTTCGTCGAGGCGTGCCCCGACGGCGGGGTGTTGGGGACTTTCGGCTACGACCAGATCGAATCGATCGAGGGCTCCGATGACGGCAAGACCGTCACCGTCACCTACAGCACCCCGTACGCGGACTGGCAAGCCCTGTTCACGCTGCTCCCGGCGCACCTGCTGGACTCCGAGGACGACGCGGAACTCTGCGCGACAGTTACGGCCGGTTGGCCGACCGGGCAGGGACTTCCCGATGATATCTCTGGTGGCCCGTGGCGGCTCGAGGCGAAGAACATCGACGTTCCAAGCCAGCTCGTCACGCTGACCCCGAACGAGAACTACTGGGGTCGCCAGCCCCATCTGGCAGCCCTGACTCATCAGATCATCGGTGCCGCGCCAAATGCAGCGTTCTCCGGGCTCGAGAACGGTGAGGTGCAATACATCGCCGCGCCGCCGGTACTGGACCTCGTGCAGCAGGTCACCGGGCTCGCGCCCAATGTAAACAGCGACATCGTATTCGGGCTGCGCTTCGAGCATCTGGACTTCAACACCCGCAACCCACATCTGGCCGACGTGAACGTGCGCAGGGCCTTCGGCCTGGCTTTGGACCGCCAGGAGATCGTCGATCAGACGGTCGCCCAGTTCTCCGAAGACGCCCAGGTGCTGAACAACCGGATCTGGTTCAACACCCAGCCGCAGTATCAGGACGCTGCTCCCGAGGAGTACAACTCCCCGGATGTCGTTGCTGGCAGGGCGCTCCTGGAGGAGTCCGGTTACGCATTGGGCGCTGACGGGGTTTATGCGCACCCTGAGCGGGGTCGGCTGTCGCTGGCGATCTCGACGCTCTGGAACGACCGCCCGCGTCTGGACATCATCAACGTGATCATCCCGCAGGCCGCCAAGGTCGGCATCGAGATCGTGGCTCGTCCAGATGAGGACCTCTTCAACGACGCTTCCTTTCCGACCAGCCTTGAGGCCGGTGGCTACGACATCGCACTTTTCGCCTGGATCGGGGGGCCGTTCCAGAGCGGGAGCGCCGGCATCTATCGAAGCCTCGAGGCGCAAGGTGGCATGCAGGGTCAGAACTACACCCATGGCGGAAACCCGGAGGTGGACGCGCTGTACGAGGAACTCCTGCGGGAACCAGACCCTGACGCGCAGGCCGAACTCGGGAATCGGATCGATGCCCTGCTCTGGGAGGACCTCTACACGATCCCGCTGTATCAGCAGCCGACCTTGTTCGCGTACTCCGTCGACTTGCGCGGAGTCGAAGGCAATGCCAGCCAAGCGGGCCCCCTGTGGAACAGCGAGACCTGGACGCTGACTGACTCGTGACCCGCGTACTCCGCCGTCGGCGTGGGCGAGGCGTCGCCACGTTGCGGTTGTCTCGGTCGGCTGCGAGCCACTAGGACTACGCACGTCGCGACAACCACCGACTCGCTGATGATGGCAGCCACCCCGAGCGGCTCGAGCCAGTTCCCCACATCGTCGCTCAACATTGGCAGAGCAACCAGCCGAGTCAGGACGTAGCCGATGATCGCTTGCAGGCAGATCGTCGCCGCGACCAGGGCGATCGCAGAGTTCTCACTGAGTAGTAGGCCCGCGGCAAGCACGACGCAGGCAATCGTCAACGCAACGAACAACACGCCGATGTACGGGGCGTGCTCCAAGTGTTCGGGCGTCACTGGGATGTGGACGGCGGCAGCGACGAGGGCCGCGAATGCCGCACCGCGACGTAGGACTCGGTCGGACAGTAGGTCCGCCGAGTTCCGTGGCGCCGACGTCGCAAGAACGGTCACGGCAGCGCCTCATTCATGCTGCTGAACACGCCTTCCGGACTCTGATACTCGGGGATAACCCAGGCATGCAGCATCCAGGCCCAATTGCCGACCGGCCATTCGTTGCTGGTCGCGCAGATGCCGACGCCGTCCGCTCCCCAGAGTGGGCCATCGGGCCCGATGCAGACGTTGGGGTGCTGATGCCACATGTCCGACGAACCGATGAAGCCTTCCGGCTCCCGGTTGACGACGTAATAGGCGAGGCCGACTATCGGCGAATCAGCTGTGTCCCCACCGAAGAGCAGCATCTCAGGCCGGGCTACATCGAAGACGTCATCGATCTCGTCGTAGCGCATGTAGTGGGCACCGACATGCGGTGCATAGTCCTCGGCCAGCGTCCAACCATCGGCCAGCGCGGCGCCCGCAGTCGGCCACTGGGCTGCCACTGTCCGTGCGGTGGCGAGCTGACTCGCGAGAAGGGGCGTGGATTCGTCTGTCCCGGACACCTCGGCACCGGACGGGTGCATGTCATGGTCGCCGCTCATTGCCGGCATTGAGTGGCCGCCGTTGGCCCCCGTAATGGTTCGGGGTCCGGTCGGGGGAACCACCAGCACGACGAGGGCAGTCAGGGCCAACGTCGCTACCAAGGTGATGAGGGACCCCACGAGGGCCTTGCGAAGTCGCATGGGAACCCCCTGGTGAGAACGTGCGCCGATCTGGTGTCATCGACGAGAGTCCTCTGCCGGCTACCTGCCAAGGAATACGCGGAACGTCGTATGGCGTCCCCACTATTTCTGGCTACGCCACCTGCCCTGGGCCGTCACTCGGTATTCAGCCATCGGAACCAGTGGCGAGGCGCTGGACATGACTTCGGGCAGCCACGTCTAGCCAAAGCCCGTCCCCGACAGCGGCATTGGCCCTTGCGCGCTCCGGCTTGCTGGTGGCCGGAATTGCGCACGTTGTCCGCAGGTCGCTCAGGCACCAGGCCAGCAGCGCACCCGACCACGAGGCGATGCCGAACTCGGCCAGCGGCGCCAGGTCCGCGGCCCCGATCTGCCCGCGAGCCAGCGCGCCGCCACCGAAGGGCCGCATCACCAGCACACCGAGTCCGAGCTCCTCGGCCAGCGGGAGGATGCGGGCTTCGACCTCACGCTCGATCGGGTTGTACGGGATCTGGATGGCATCGAGGCGGCCGGTTCGCATCACTTTCTCGAGTTCCTCGAAGGCCGCCGGCTTCCAGTGCGTGGCACCGAGCAGGGTGATCTGACCGGCCTCGCGCCTGGCCTCGAGTTGATCCAGTCTGGTTCGCCAGGCAAGCAGGTTGTGCACCTGGAAGAGTTCGACGTGGCCGCCGAAGTAGCTCAGCGACGCCTCGATCTGGCGTTCGGCTTCGTCATCGTCCTCGGTCCACACCTTGGTCGCGATGAGTGCCTCCGCGCGCCGGTCGGCCAGCGCCCGACCCGAGACCGCCTCGGCCCGGCCGTACATCGGCGAGCTGTCGATCAGCGTGCTGCCGGCGTCGAGGGCTGCCGCTATCACCAGGTTCGCCAGCGGCTGGTCCTTGTCGGGCAGGTCGAGGGTCCCGGAGGTCCCCATTCCGACGACTGGGACGGACAGGTGGGTGATCTGGCGCTGCTCCATAGGTCTCCTCAGGTCTTCGAGGAGACTACGTAGGACTAGAACGCCAGCCCGTGCCGCTCGACGACGGGGTAGGTGGCCGGGAAGTCCGCCTCGCATCCGTACCGAGCGGCCATCTCGGCCAGGCGGTTCGGGTCAGGCGGCCCGTCGAACTCGGTGAACGAGCGGAAGAGCTGTTCCAGGCCAGCTGGTGAGATCAGCTCGAGGACGACCAGCGGTTCGTCGCCGGCGTTCCAGAAGGTGTGCCACTGGCCGCGCGGCTTGAAGATCAGGTCTCCCTTCGTGCCGAAGACCTCCTCGTCACCGAGGACGGCACCCATCCGCCCCTCGACGATGAACGTGTATTCGTCTTCATTGCGGTGCCGGTGCATGGGTGCGGCCAGCGCCCGCGGGTCGAAGCTGTGCTCGACGAGGGAGAACCTGGATTGCGTGTCGGCCCCGTCGATCATGAACCTGTTCGTCAGGCCGCCGAGCCTGGATCGATCACCCTCCTGGGGTCCGATGACGCGTACGGTCGGCGCGCTCGTGGTCTGCTCAGTCATGGGAAGTCCTCACCTCGATGTCTGTTTGGGCCGAGGCTAGGAA
>Ga0136630_1000291_pt1 | contig 18641 bp, 18 predicted proteins | sample AntDrymUQ5682106_2_FD_105496 | JGI IMG/M metagenome (GOLD analysis project Ga0136630, IMG submission 105496) | Polar desert sand microbial communities from Dry Valleys, Antarctica - metaG UQ568 (21.06) | ecosystem: Environmental > Terrestrial > Soil > Desert | place: Antarctica: Dry Valley...
ACGGGGCGAACATGGCCCCGTGAGCGATGAAAAACGGGCTTAACGGCCGCGTCTCCGTCTGCAATCGATTCGTATACACGCTGTACAACCATTTTTGATACTTGTTCAGAGGTTCCCTAAGTCTCGACTGTCTCCCATCTGCCCCGGCGAACTGGATGTAAATCTTACCGGAACCCCGGCACCGAATTAACCTTCCGCGTGCAGGACGGCTTTACCATTTGATCCGGAAATTAGAAACGCGAACCCGAGGGAGATAAGCACTCCTATGATGGCCATCGTCGTGTCTTTTTGCGCGTCCCACTCATCCCCTTGAGTGCCTAGATAAGCCGCGCCTAGCTCCGGACTGACGATTTGGGCCACGCATGATTCGAGGACTTCGAAGGAACCGCTCATGGCAACGATGGTCGAGGCTGCAAGCACGAGTGCCCACCCGTGCCGTGCCTTCGCACAGCGGAGCACCAACTCGTAGGCGGGATAGGCCAGGAGCAGACCGAACGCGAAGTGCACCAGGCGATCATAATGATTTCGATCGAGGTCCATGACTTCCTGCAGCCAGAATCCCAACGGCACTTTGGAATAGGTGTAATGAGCCCCGATCGCGTGCAATATCATGAAAAGAATGATCAGGACATAGGAGAGATCGGAAAACTGGAAACGGCGATAAGTAACGATGAGCAGCGTTACCGATACCATGGTTAGAATGTTTTCTAGCAACCAGTCCTGTCGATCGACTGGCGAGATGGCGAGCACTATCCATAGGAGGAGATAGCCGCCGAGCAACATCTGAAGCAGCCGATTCTGTCCGAGCGACGGCCCGGGCCCCGTTGATAGTGTGGTGAATGTCATGAGGGTTCCTCCAAGGAGCGATCCGATGGCAATACACGAGGATGCGGAGCGGTCCACCGCGTCTGGATCAAGACAATCAGGACCGTGCAGAGAAGGGAGCCATACAGCGCCGCGCTCATGTCTTTTTGCGCATCCCACATATCACCCTGTGATCCGAGAAAGACGAGACCAAGTTCAGGCTTCATCAACTCCGCGAACCAGGATTCCACAATCTCCCAGAGACCGCTTAAACCAAGTATCGTGATGTTGGGCAGATAGTATCGCAACCAGCCGCGGACATGCGCGAATCGACGAAACCACTCCTCCCAGGGATAGGTCAATAGGAATCCGAAACAGAAATGGACAATCCGATCGAAGTGGTTGCGATTCAAAGCGAGCGCCTGCTGCAACCAGCTTCCGAACGGCACCTCTGCATAAGTATAGTGGACACCAATCGTATGTAATGTCAGGAATAGCGTGATCAGAAAATAGGAAATGCCGGATAATGGAAAAATCCGATAGGTCGCCACGAGGCCGGCCACCAAGAGCACCGGTAAAATGCTCGCGGCCATCCAAAATTCGCGGTCCGCCGGTGCGATCGCCGTGGCGATCGAAAAGCTCGCATACCAAACGACTAAAGCGATGACAAATATCTTTCTTCGACGGTTCATGATGATGCCTTTGACGCAGGACAAGCCAAAGTTACAGGAAACCGGATAGGCTTTGAGCGCGGGCCGCGACCCGAAAACTGCGCACCGATACGCGCCTTAGTATACCCCATCCGGCCGGCTTGCTTGCTCAAGTAGCTTCAAAGTCGTAACGTTCGCAGGATGCAGCCATTTCGGAGCTCTACGCTGATTTCGATCTATCCATTGCAGCGTCGAGCGTGTTCCCGAGATAAGCTTTGATGATCTCCGCAAGGTGAGGAAGGACGTGAGTACGACTAATGGCGCGACGCGTGCGCGGCTGGCACGCCCCAAATGATGCGCGTCACCAGCGGGCTGCTCGCCCTCGCGGTGGCTCTCGTGTCGGTGACGGCCGTCATCGCGCGAACCGGAGAATCAGCCGATGCCGACGTCACGACGATGGGAGCCACCGCGCTCCGCACGAGCTGGTATCCGAACCAGTCCGGTCTCTCACCTTCGCTCGTCGGTGGTGGCACCTTCGGGCAGCTGTTCAGCGCCAACGTGGTCGGCCAGGTGTACGCGCAGCCGCTCGTGTCGCAGGGCACGCTGCTCGTCGCCACCGAAGCCGGCAACGTCTACGGGCTGGACCCCGCGAGCGGCGCCCAGCGCTGGGCCCGCAACCTCCACACGCCCTGGAACCCGGCCGATCTCGGTTGCGGCGACCTCACACCCACGATCGGCATCACGGGGACGCCGACCATCGATCCCGCGACCAACACCGCGTACCTCCTCGCCAAGACCTATCGGTCGGGCACCTCGGGGCCCGCGGCGTGGTGGGCGCACGCGATCGACGTGGCGACCGGCGCCGAGCGACCCGGCTTCCCGGTGTTGATCCAGGGTCTGGCCGCCAACGACCCGACCCACGCGTTCAACGCGACGAACCAGATGCAGCGCCCCGGTCTCCTGCTCATGGACGGCGTCGTCTACGCCGGGTTCGGAGGCCATTGCGACTTCGGTCCGTACGAGGGCTGGGTCGTCGGGATCTCGACGGCCGGCCGCATCACCACCCTCTGGACCACCGAAGCCCACCAAGGGGGCAGCCCGGGTGCCGGGATCTGGCAGTCGGGCGGTGGTCTCGTGTCCGACGGACCCGGCCGCATCTTCCTGTCGACCGGCAATGGCAACGCGACCAACCGGCCGACACCCGGCGCGTCCCCGCCCGACGCGCTCGGCGCGGCCGTCGTGCGCCTCGCCGTGCAGCCCGACAACTCGCTCCGCGCCTCGGACTTCTTCGCGCCCTACGACGCCCAGCACCTCAACGAGTGGGACGCCGACGTCGGCTCCGGTGCACCCGTCGCGCTCCCCTCGGAGCACTTCGGGACCGAGGCTCACCGGAACCTCATGGTCCAGGTGGGGAAGCAGGGCTACGTGTACGTGCTCGACCGTGACCACCTCGGCGGCTTCGCGCAGGGTGCGAACGGCGCCGATGCCGTCGTCTCCCGGATCGGCCCGTACGGGGGGGTCTGGTCGAAGCCGGCGGTGTGGCCGGGCGACGGCGGCTACGTGTACGTGGCCACCGCCTCGGGCGGCCACAGCGCGAGCGGGACGTCGGGATACCTCCGCGCGTACAAGTACGGGGTCGACGGCAGCGGGACGCCGGTACTCGGTCTCGTCGCGTCGAGCGCCGACGCGTTCGGGTTCTCGTCCGGGCCTCCGGCCGTCACGTCCGACGGCACCGCGTCGGGCACTGCGCTCCTCTGGATCGTGTGGTCACCCGATGGCTCAGGCAACGGCGCGCAACTGCGCGCGTACGACGCGGTACCGGTCGACGGAGCGTTCGCGCTCAGGTTCAGCGCGCCGATCGGACAAGCCGCGAAGTTCTCCAGCCCGGGTATCGACGCCAACCGGGTCTACGTCGGGACGCGCGACGGCCGCCTCCTCGGATTCGGGGTCCCGGTCGACGCGCCGCTCTCGGCGCAGCGGTCGGATCGAGATCACACCGTCGACGATCGCGTTCGGTGCGGTGGTCGTCGGTTCGAGCGCCACGGCGGACCAGATCGGGATGCGCGACCAGCGCCGCGATCCCGATCTAGTGTGCCGGGTTCGTCAGCTCACGTTGACTTGGATCCGGCGCGGTTGGGCGTGCTCGGCCTTGGGGATGCGCAGCTTGAGCACTCCGTCCCTGAACGCCGCGTCGCTCTTCGTGGTATCCAACTCCCGGCTCAGGGTGAACAGCCGCCGGAAGCGCAGCGTCTGGACCTCCGCGTAGGCGGGGGTCGCGCCCTCCGGTGTCTCCAGGACAACCTCGCCTTCGATGAGCAGGCCGTCACCGTCCGCGCGCACCGTGAGCCTGTCCTTGGGCACGCCGGGCAGATCCGCAAACAGCGTGATCCCGGTCTCGTCTTCGAGCACGTCCACCGCCGGCACCATCGCCGGGCTGTGCCGTTCCTCCGCCCGCTGTACAACTTCTCGCTTCTCGCTCATGACTCATTCCTCCAAAGAAAACTGATGACTAGACTCACTTGACCTCGATACGCCTCGGCTGGGCCGATTCCTGCCGCTGGATGGTGATGCGGACGACGCCATCGCGGTAACTCGCCTCGACCCGCGCCGGATCGGCGTCCTCCGGCAGGCTCACTACCCGCTTGAAGGAGCCGGTGGCGCGCTCGTGCGCGTAGAGGCTGAGCTGTTCGCTCTCCTCCGGTACGTCCGAGGCCCGCTCGCCCGCGATAGTCAGTAGCCCACGGTCGATGCTGACCGAAAGCTTCGCGGGATCGATGCCGGGCGCGAACGCATAGACCTGGATGGATGTCGGCGTGCTCCCGATATTGATCGCCGGAAACGCGCCGCGACCGACCGCACGTATGCTCGATGGCAGACCCAAGCCCCCGAAACCGTGCTGCATCTCACGTTGCAGCCGCTCTAGCTCGGCGAACAGATCGGTCGGAAACCGTAACAAGGACTCGTACATGGTTGTACCTCCATAGTGAAGAAATTTATCCCCGCGTCCGCCGCTTCGGCGCACTGCGGTCATGCGATACAATATGGGGCCTGCAAATCATTGATCAAGGTCAAGCCCCTCTTTGCTACGGCTACCGAAAGGCGAGTGGCATTCCGGTATAGAATATTGAGGCGCAAGCAAAAGGAGTGCTCTGGGCGCTAAGGTCAGGGTCGGCTCGGCCGGTGATGGATAAGAAAGCACGTGGAGTTTAAAGACTATTACCAGACCCTGGGCGTCGCGCGCTCGGTCGCCGAGGCCGAGATCAAGCGAGCTTACCGCAAGCTCGCGCGCAAGTATCATCCCGACGTCAGCAAGGAACGGGATGCATCGGAGCGCATGAAGGAGATCAACGAGGCCTACGAGGTGTTGCAGGACCCCAAGAAACGCGCCGCCTACGATCGGCTGGGGACGGGGTGGCAGCCCGGTCAGGACTTTCACCCACCGCCCGACTGGGACACGGGCTTCGAGTTCCGTGGGAGCCCGGCCGGCGAGGCCTTCGGTGGGGACTTCAGCGATTTCTTCGCCACGCTCTTCGGCGGCGCGGTTGGGGCAAGGCACGGGGCAGGTGTACACCGTCGCGGCGAGGATCATCATGCCAAGATCCTCATCGACCTCGAGGACGCCTTCCGCGGGGCCACGCGGACCGTGACACTGCGCGTGCCTGAGCTCGACGCTAAAGGGCGGCTTGCCGCACGCGAGCGCACGCTGAACGTGCAAATCCCCAAGGGGATCCGCGAAGGGCAGCTCATTCGCTTGGCCGGCCAAGGATCCGCCGGGATGAAGGGCGGGAGGGCCGGTGATCTCTACATTGAAGTCGGGTTCAAACCCCACGCCTTCTACCGGGTGGACGGTCGCGACCTTTACGTGAGCCTGCCGGTGGTACCCTGGGAGGCGGCGCTCGGCGCCACGGTCAAGGCACCTACGCCGGGGGGCACGGTGGAGGTCAAGGTCCCGCCCCGCTCCCAGGGCGGGCGCAAGCTGCGCTTACGGAGCCGCGGGATCCCCGGGGATCCGCCCGGAGACCTCTATCTCGTATTGGAGGTGGTCTTGCCCATTCCAGAGACGGAGCGTGCGAAAGAACTTTATCAGACCATGGCGCGGGAGTTGGCCTTTAACCCTCGCCGCAGCTTGGGTGTGTGAAACGAGATGGACACGGACATCGTCACAGGTATTCTCGTCAGCGAGCAAGGTGCGTTGTCGCTAGAGGAGATGGTCGAGGCCTGCGGGACCGAGGTAGAGTGGATCGTGGAGCTAGTCGAGGTCGGTGTCCTGTCGCCCGAGGGCCCGGATGAGACGGCGTGGCGCTTCGGCGCTCTGGATCTCTTGCGTGCCCGCCGGCTCGCGCGGCTAGAGCGCGACTTCGCGGCGAGCGCCGAGGCCGCCGCCGTGATCCTGGACCTCCTCGATGAGATCGAGCGTTTACGCGCCTGCCTCATACGCGCGGGCGTGGAAGCGGTATGAACGACAACGTGCGGATGTCGAATCGTCCCGAACTCAAATTGAACCGAACCCCAAAGGCATAGGATCAGGTCTTGATTTATGGATTGCGCGTTCTACGCAATCTATAAATCAAGACCTCTTCGCCCGGCTTTTCGTGACGGAGACAGGCATGACGCCGGCCAAGTTCGTGGAGCAAGCGCGCCTCGAGGCGGCACGCTGCACGCTGGAGCAAACGACTCTTCTCGTCGAGGCCATCGCCGAGCGCTGCGGGTTCGGTGAACCCGAGCGCATGCGCCGGAGCTTCCGTCGGGTGCTCCGGGTCAGCCCGCAGGACTACCGCGCGCGCTTCAAGTCTACGGTATTGCACTGAGAGATTGCTGATGGGTGGCTACTCGCCGGTCCTTCGCCCTGGTGGTTTGAGCAGCAGAGCGAATGGCCGATTGAATGCGTCGGCGAGGGATCTGTGAATTTTTCACAGAAATCGGTGGAGCAATCGGGTAATGATAGTCGCGGCATTACCTACACATCGAGCGGGCACACTATGCACAGAGCCATCGCTAACACGCTTTCCGAGCTTCGCAGTAAGTGGGCTTCATGGAGATCCCTTTGGAGTTTCCTCGCGCACCTCAACGATCTGGACTTCTACAAAGGGCTAGATGAGCAACGCGAGATTCGCATTGCGCCATGCGCCTCGCGCCGCGAGGGTGTACATGGGAAGCGATCATGGCCGATTGAAAGCAGACGGCGCGTCAGCCCATTCCCATCAGGTCGTCGGGAGCGATGGCATAGAGCCGAAGAAGGCAAGAGTACCTTCGCTCTTTGCCGCGAGAGGAGGCCGCGGGAATGACGGAAAATTCGGACTCCCGCCTTTATGCCCCAAGGTGGCGGATGACCCATACCTAGAACCAGAACCGGACCCCGGCGACGAACGCGGACGTGTCAAATGCTTCTCCCCTGCCTTTCGCTAAATCAGCCGTCCGGCCGACCTTCCGTTCCCAAACAAAGCCGATGTAGGGCGCGAGCTCACGCACAATCTCGTAGCGGAGCCGTAGACCCAGCTCAACTTGGCTCAGCCCTGGGCCGACCCGGAGTTCCTCCACTTCCTGGACGGCGAGGTCCAATTCGAACGATGGCTGCAGGATCAATCGCTGCGTAATTAGAATTGGGTACTCGACCTCAAGGCGCGCGGACACGTCGCCCATCTCACTGACGAACAGGTCCGCATCCACTTCATAAAGATACGGTCCGAGGCCGTGCAGTGCCAACAAGCCATAGGCTCGCGAGGGGTCGGGCTCCACGTCATAGCGCGCCCCGACGGCCAGGTCCCAAAAGGGCGTCACCAAGCGGCTGTATCGGAGCTGCACTTCGCCGTTTTCCACGGGACCGTCGATACGATCATCCCCTTGGGTTTTAAACCATAAACGGTGGTAGTCTCCGCCGACCCAGCCCCGCACGTCCCAGGTCAGCGTGTCGGACTCCTTATTCGCGATTCGGTACTCCAACTGCTCCGCCTGGACGTAGGTGAAGATCTGATCACCGTGCGCTTGGGCGGGCGGCGCCGCTGCCAGGCTCGTCACCTTAAGCCAAAGTAGCAATGCCCAGAGCTTATGCATGCTTGGACCTCGCCTCCTCGCTCGCCCGTCCCAACGCGACTTGCTTAGCCAGGGGCAACGGCATCCTGGGTGACGACGACCTTCCGGAACATGCCAGCCTCCATGTGATAGAGCAAGTGGCAGTGAAAGGCCCACTCGCCAAGCGCGTCGGCCGTCACCTCGAAGGACAGCCGCTCAGCCGGCTTCGCGTTGATCACGTGCTTGCGCGGCTTGTAGGCGCCCGCCCCGTTGTCGAGATCGCTCCACATGCCATGGAGGTGCAAGGGGTGATTCATCATCGTGTCGTTCACGAAGATGAAGCGCACGCGCTCCCCGTAACGGAGCCGGATGGGCTCCGCCTCCGAGTGTTTTTTTCCGTCGAACGACTAGATGAAGCGCTGCATGTTGCCGGTAAGGTGCAACTCGATCTCACGGATCGGTTTTCTAAGGTCATAGCCGGGCTTGCTATTGCGCAGGTCGGTGTAAACCAGGACGCGCCTATCCGTAGTCTCGAGGCCGATGCCGGGCTCGCTGAGCCTATTCGTCGGCATCATCGCGATCATCTCATTGCCAGGCCCGTGGTCGTCGGGTCCGTGCATCATTGCCGTCATCTCGTTCGCCTTATCGGTGGTTGCGTACCCCATGCCATGCATGTGCCCACCGTGGTCCATGCCCGCCGCTTGCGGTCCGCTCATCGGGCCGTGCGCCATGCCCATGTCCGCCATCGTGAGCAACGGCCGCGGCCGCATCTCAGGGATGGGCGCGGACAGGCCCTCCCGCGGTGCAAGCGTGCCGCGCGCATAACCGCTGCGGTCCATCGCCTCGGCAAAGAGGGTATACGCGCGGCCGCTCTCAGGCTCCACGATCACGTCGTAGGTCTCGGCTACCGCGATGCGGAACTCATCCACCGCGACCGGCTGCACATCCTGGCCGTCAGCCTGCACCACGGTCATCTTGAGCCCGGGGATGCGGACATCGAAGTAGGTCATCGCCGAGCCGTTGATAAACCGCAGCCGCACGCGCTCGCCCGTTTTAAAGAGCGCTGTCCAGTTGGCGGTGGGTGGTTTTCCGTTGACCAGAAACGTGTAGGTGTAGCCCGTGACATCGGCGATATCCGTGGGGTCCATGCGCATGCGGCCCCACTCGAGCCGATCGGAAATCGTCGCCCCCCAGCCCTTATCCGCAACGTCGCGGTAGAAGTCGGAGGCCGTGCGTTTATTGAAGTTGTAATACCCGCTTTGCTTCTTCAGCTTGGCGTAGACCGTGTCTGGATCCTCGTCGGTCCAGTCCGAGAGCATGACGATATAGTCACGATCATAGTGGTAGTTTTCGCGCTGAGCCGGTGCGATGATGATGGGTGCGTACATCCCTGCTTGCTCCTGGAACGCCGAGTGGCTGTGGTACCAGTAGGTGCCGCTCTGCTTGACGGGAAAGCGGTAGGTGAAGGTCGCACCCGGCGCGATCGGATCGAAACTGATCCCCGGCACCCCGTCCATCCTTGCGGGCAGGATGATCCCATGCCAGTGAAGGGACGTTGGCTCGTCGAGGCGGTTGGTCACACGGATCAGCACCTCTTCGCCCTCGCGCCAGCGGAGCGTCGGGCCGGGCACGGATCCGTTGATCGTCGGAACCACCTTGTCCAGGCCTGTCAGGTTAATCAGCTTTTTTTCCATGACGAGGGCGTATTCACCCCCGTACGCTAAACTGGTCAGTCCCCATGCGCCCAGGGTGACCCAAAATACACCTGTCCGCCACACCGTTTTCGTCTCCATCGTTCTCAATTCAGCCGCATCGGCGCGAGCGAGCGCCGCGCCGGTCTGGATCCTGGACTACTTTTCGCGCTCCACGATGTAGCCGGCGAGACGCTGAAGCAGCTTGGCGGCCGATCCGAGACTGGAAATGGCAGCTAATGCTTCGTTAAAGAGCTCCGAAGCGGCTCGCCGGGCGCCGTCCAACCCGAGGAGGTTGGGGTAGGTCGGTTTGTTTCGCGCCATGTCGGACCCTTGGGGCTTGCCGATGACCTCCGTGTTCCCTTCGACATCCAGGATATCGTCCTGGATCTGAAAGGCCAGCCCCACGCATTTCCCGTAGCGATCGAGCCGCTCCAGGATTTCTGGATCCACGTTGGCTTGGGACAGGGCGCCTAAACGCACGCTCGCGCGTATCAAGGCCCCGGTCTTATGAATATGCATGTTTTCGAGCTCGGCGATGTTGAGCGTCTTGCCCACCGCGGCGAGATCCAGCGCCTGTCCGCCCGCCATTCCGCGTGACCCGCTGGCCGTCGCTATGGTGTCGATCATCCGCAGCCTTTGTTCGGCGCTTACCCGAATGTCCGGGTCGTGTGCGAGCACATGAAAGGCGAGCGCCTGGAGGGCGTCTCCGGCGAGAATGGCCGTGGCCTCATCGTAGGCCTTGTGGCAGGTTGGACGTCCGCGGCGGAGATCATCGTTGTCCATGGCCGGAAGATCGTCGTGCACCAGGGAATAGGCATGCACCAACTCCACGGCGCAGGCCGGCCCATCCAAGGCCTCGCGTTTGACGCCCAAAGCCGTTCCCGCCGCGTAGACGAGGAGCGGGCGGACGCGTTTACCGTCGCCTAAAACGGCGTAGCGCATGGCGGTGTGCAAGCTGGCCGGAACCTTGTGAGCCGGCGGCAGCCACCGCTCCAGGGCTTGCTCCACGGCCAGGCGGTATTGTTCGATCGACGCGCGGGCCGTCACAGGCGTTTTAACGGTCCATCACTGGCCGGCCGCTAGCAACAATGCCATTCACAGCCCGTCATTCTCCCCGGTGCCAGGAGCAAACGGCGCCAGCGCTTGAGTACCGTTTTTTTCGAGAAGAATTTTAACCCGCTGCTCGGCTTCACCGAGCGCCTTCTGGCAGGCTCTTGTTAACGCCACCCCCCGCTCGAAGTGCTTTAAGGACTCATCGAGGCTAAGCTCGCCCGCCTCCATCTTGTTGACCAAGGACTCCAACTCTCGGAGCGCCTGCTCCAGATCAAACCCAGTGTTTTTTCGCGCCACGCCCTATCCTCCCAGTGTGTTACGGTAAACTACCGAAAATTCGGGGTCAATGCGCAACGCGCTGATCAGAATCGAAGTCAGCGGTCGCGCTCGCGTCGATTGACATTGAGGCGGGTAGACCCTAGACTCCTCAATGCACTTAGACTTAGTCTAAGAATATGGCAAGCAAATTCGTGGAGGAGGCGTTATGCAGTTGAAAGGCACAAAGACTGAAGACAATCTGAAGCATGCCTTCGCGGGTGAATCCCAAGCCAATCGGCGCTATCTGTACTTTGCGCAGAAGGCGGATGTCGAAGGTTTTAATGATGTCTCGGCGGTGTTTCGGTCCACGGCTGAAGGCGAGACCGGCCATGCGCACGGTCATCTCGAATACCTCGAGGCGGTCGGGGATCCGGCGACCGGGCTTCCGATTGGCCCGACGTCCGCAAACCTAAAGGCCGCCATCGCCGGCGAGACGTATGAATATACGGATATGTATCCCGGCATGGCCAAGACCGCCCGTGACGAGGGGCTCGGTGAGATCGCGGATTGGTTTGAAACCCTGGCCAAGGCGGAGCGTTCGCATGCTAATCGCTTCCAAAAGGCGCTGGATGCGATAGCCGCTTGATTGCGGCCAGCGGATCGGGTTCGGCGCATTCGCGTTGACCGATGTTGATCTCTGATGGAGCCGGGCCTGTGCCCGGCTCTCGTTCCTCGTAATACTTACCCTTGAACCATGGCATTGAACGGACCGCCCGAGGATCATCGCGAGGGCAGCCTCGAAGCGCCGACTCGTTATCCGTTGGCCTGGCGGGAACCGGAATTTTACAGCGAACCTGCGCTTAATGCCGAGCTTGCGCGCGTCTTCGACGTCTGCCACGGATGCCGCAGATGTGTGAGCCTCTGTAACGCGTTTCCTACGCTCTTTGACCTGGTCGACGGCTCGGCGACCATGGAAGTCGATGGGGTAGCAAAGGAGGACTACCGGAAGGTGGTGGAGAATTGCTACCTGTGCGATCTTTGTTTCATGACCAAATGCCCCTATGTGCCCCCGCATCCTTGGAACATCGACTTCCCGCACTTGATGTTGCGGGCCAAAGCCACGAGCTACCAATCCGAAGGCGCGAGCGTGCGAGACAGACTCCTGTCATCCCCCGATGTCGTGGGCCGCATCGCCAGCGTGCCGGTGGTGGCCTCGATGGTAAATCGCGCTGCTGCCAACAGGACCGTGCGGCGGGTCGCCGAGAAAACCTTGCGGGTGCATGCCCAAGCGCCCTTACCCAAATATCAGGAGCGCACGCTGAGACGGCGTATCCGTAGGCGCAAAGCAACGCCGATAGCGGCGCTCGCGACGCCGCACACCAAGGGCCGCGTGGTATTGTTTACCACCTGTTATGGGGATTACAACGAACCCGAGATCGGCGAGGATCTCATCGCCATCTTCGAGCACAATGGTATTCCGGTGCGGGTACTCGAGCAAGAGGCGTGTTGCGGGATGCCGAAGCTGGAGCTTGGAGATCTCGGTTCAGTGGAACGCCTTGCCCAACGCAATCTCCCGGCCTTGGCGCGCTCGGCCAAGGAGGGTTGGGACCTCGTCGCTATGGTGCCCTCGTGTGTCTTGATGTTCAAGAAAGAGATCCCGCTGCTGCTGCCCGAAAATCCGGATGTTCAATGCGTCGCCGAGGCCTTTTATGACCCGTTCGAGTATTTAAGCCTGCGCCACAAGGCGCGGCTTTTGGTCACGGATTTTAAGAACCCGCTGGGTAAAGTGATGTACCATGTGCCTTGTCATCAGCGCGTGCAAAACATCGGCCCCAGGACGCGGGACATATTGAGTCTGGTGCCAGACACGAGAATAGAGGCTATCGAGCGCTGTTCCGGGCACAACGGCACCTATGGGGTCAAGCGCGAGTTTCACGAGGCAGCGGTCAAAATCGGACGTCCCGTCGCCCATCGCGTCGCGCAAGCGGACGCCGATTATTTCACCAGCGATTGCGCGCTCGCCGGACACCATATCGAGGCCGGATTGAATAAGAGCGTGAAGACCCTGCACCCCTTGCGGCTGTTAAGATTGGCTTACGGGATATAGCGCACGGCCGATGCGAAAATTAGAGCGCGGCGATCTCTGGACCCTGGAACGTTACGCCGAGGAACGCGACCGCTTCCGGGCCCAAGTGATGGCTCACAAAAAGTCGAGAAGCGTGCGCCTGGGACCGCATTGCACCTTGCTCTTCGAGGATCGGATCACGATTCAATATCAAGTTCAAGAGATGCTGCGGGTAGAGCGGATCTTCGAACGCGGGCCCATTCAGGATGAGCTGGACACGTACAATCCATTGATACCCGATGGCGGAAATCTCAAGGCGACAATGATGCTGGAGTACGATGACGCCGAAGAGCGCAAGCAAGCCTTGGCGGCAATGATCGGCATCGAGGATCGGGTATGGATGCAAGTTGCGGGCTTCGAACCCGTGTTCGCGATCGCGGATGAGGACTTACAGCGCTATACGGAAGACAAGACCTCCTCTGTGCATTTCCTCAGGTTCGAGTTTGCGCCCGCAATGCGCATCGCCCTCGGCGACAACGCCGGACTTAGCGCCGGCATCGATCATCGCGCCTACCGGCACGCGCTGGATCCCCTGCCGGATGCGCTCCGCGCCGCCCTGATCGCGGACTTTGCTTAGGGTATTTGCCGAGCAAACCCGGTACGTGAATCGACGCTACGATGCGGCCGACATCGAAGTCCTCATCGGACTCGATCCGGTGCGCCGCCGGCCGGGGATGTACACCGACACCTCGCGCCCCAATCATCTGATTCAAGAGGTGGTGGACAACAGCGTCGATGAGGCAATCGCGGGTTACGCCAAGCGCATCGACGTGGAGCTGCATCATGACGGATCCGCGACCGTGATCGATGACGGCCGCGGCATGCCGGTGGATACTCACCCCGAGGAAAAAGTCTCGGGCGTGGAGGTCATAATGACGCGGCTGCATGCCGGAGGAAAGTTTTCGGGCAAAAACTATCGCTTCTCGGGTGGCTTACACGGGGTGGGGGTCTCGGTCGTCAACGCGCTGTCGCGGCGCTTGGAGCTGCGCGTGCGCCGTGACGGCCGCGAATATCAAATGACCTTCGAAGGCGGCGAAAAAAAGACCGATCTCGAGGTCATCGGCACCGTGGGACGGCAAAATACCGGAACGGCGATCCGCCTCTGGCCCGATGCGCGTTACTTCGACACCATGAAAATCGCCATCCCGCGCTTGCAGCACGTGCTGCGCGCGAAGGCGGTGCTCTGTCCGGGATTACTGATCCGGTTCACGGACGAGGACAGCGGCGAGCACCAGGAATGGCAGTACGAAGACGGAATCACGGATTATCTCTCGGAGGCCTTGGCCGGGCGCGATCTCCTGCCGCCGCAGCCGTTTACGGGGAGTCTGGAAGGTACGCACGAGGCCGTCGATTGGGCGTTGCATTGGGTCGCGGACGAGGGCGAGATCGTCACCGAGAGCTATGTGAATCTTGTGCCGACGGTGCAGGGCGGCACCCACGTTAACGGTCTGCGGCAAGGGCTCGCCGATGCCGTGCGGGAATTTTGTGAGTTTCGCAATCTCCTGCCACGCGGGGTCAAGCTGGCGCCGGAAGACGTTTGGGAACGCTGTGCGTATCTGCTCTCGGTCAAGCTCGAGGAACCCCAGTTCTCCGGACAAACCAAGGAACGCTTGACCTCGCGCGCCTGCGCGGCCTTCGTTTCCGGGGTGGCGCGCGACTCTTTCAGCCTGTGGTTGCATCAGCACGTCGAGACCGGCGAGCGCATCGCGGCGCTCGCGATCGAGCACGCCCAGCGGCGGCTCAAGGCGGAGCAGAAAGTCGTCCGCAAGAGAATCACCGGAGGTCCGGCCTTGCCCGGCAAGCTCGCGGACTGTACTTCCCAAGAACCGGCCCGCAGCGAGTTGTTCCTGGTCGAGGGAGATTCCGCCGGCGGCTCGGCCAAGCAGGCGCGGGACAAGGAATTCCAGGCGGTGATGCCGCTCCGCGGTAAGATCTTGAATACCTGGGAAGTGGATCCTGGCCAGGTCCTTGGTTCCCAGGAAGTACATGATATCGCTGTCGCGATCGGCGTGGACCCGGGATCGCCCCGGATCGAGGGCTTGCGCTACGGGAAGATCTGCATCTTGGCGGATGCGGATTCCGACGGCCAGCACATCGCTACTTTGCTCTGCGCTCTGTTTCTACGCCATTTCCGTCCCGTGGTGGCCGCGGGACACGTGCATGTCGCGATGCCGCCGCTCTATCGCATCGATATCGGCAAAGAGGTCTTTTACGCCCTTGACGACGAGGAGAAGCAAGGCGTACTCGATCGGATCGCCGCCGAGAAACTCAAGGGCAAGGTCAACGTGCAGCGTTTCAAGGGTCTCGGGGAGATGAATCCCTTACAGCTTCGCGAAACCACGATGGCGCCCGAGACCCGGCGTCTGGTGCAGCTCACCCTCGCGCAAGATCACCGGACGGACGAGCTCATGGACATGCTGCTCGGGAAAAAGCGCGCCGCCGATCGCCGCGTGTGGCTGGAGCAGAAGGGGGATCTGGCGGCGGTTTGAGTAACCCTTCGCCCGCGTTCCGAGGGTTTGCATGCGGGCCGCTCAGCGCTAAACTCCGCGGCGGATCCATCTCAATACGCTCATGCCCGAGTCGCTAGAGCTCAACTTCGACAATGTCGAGCGCCGGCCGCTGCACGAGTTCAGCGAGCGCGCCTACCTCGACTATTCCATGTACGTCATTCTGGACCGGGCGCTGCCCCACATCGGGGACGGCTTGAAACCGGTCCAGCGGCGCATTATTTATGCGATGTCGGAGCTTGGGCTGTCGGCCGGTTCCAAGCATAAGAAATCGGCGCGCACCGTGGGAGATGTGTTGGGAAAATTCCATCCCCACGGCGATATGGCCTGCTACGAGGCGATGGTATTGATGGCGCAACCCTTCGCGTATCGCTATCCGTTCATCGACGGGCAGGGCAATTGGGGATCGACGGACAACCCCAAGTCCTTCGCCGCCATGCGCTATACCGAGGCGCGGCTGACCCGCTATGCCGAGGTAGTGTTGAAAGAACTCGGTCTCGGGACCGTCGAGTGGGCGCCGAATTTCGACGGCACCTTGGAGGAACCGCGCTTGCTGCCGGCCAGGCTGCCCAACGTGCTCTTGAACGGCACCACCGGGATCGCGGTCGGCATGGCCACCGACATTCCTCCGCATAACCTCGTCGAGATTACGCAAGCCTGTATTGAGCTTCTCGATCGGCCGGAGGCAACGATCGCCGATCTGTGTCAGCACGTGCTGGGCCCCGATTTCCCCACGGCGGCCGAGATCGTGACCCCGCGCGAGCAGTTGCGGGCAATCTACGAGAGCGGCGCCGGTACGGTGCGCATGCGGGCCATCTACGAGCTGGAGGACGGCAACATCGTCATCACCGCCCTGCCGTACCAAAGCTCGGGGGAACGCATCCTCGAGCAAATCGCCGCGCAGATGAACGCCAAGAAGCTGCCCATGATCGAGGATCTGCGCGACGAGTCCGATCATGAGACGCCGGTGCGGCTGGTGCTGGCGCCGCGCTCGAACCGCGTGGATGCCGACGCCGTGATGGCGCACCTCTTCGCCACGACCGATCTCGAACGCAGCTACCGCGTCAATATAAACGTTATCGGCTTGGACGGCCGCCCGCACGTCAAGGACCTTAAGACCTTGCTAACGGAGTGGCTGGCGTTTCGGACAGCGACGGTGCGCCGGCGCTTGCAGCATCGCTTGAACCAAGTCAACGAGCGTTTGCACATCCTCGAAGGGCTGCTCATCGCCTATCTCAACGTCGATGAGGTCATCGCAATCATCCGCAATGAAGAGTCCCCGCGACCGGTGCTGATGAGCCGCTTCGGCCTCACCGAGATCCAGGCGGAGGCGATCCTGGACCTGAAACTCAGGCATTTGGCGAGACTCGAGGAGGAGAAAATTCGCACCGAACAGAGCGAGCTTGCGGAGGAGCGCAAAGGCCTGGAACAGACCTTGGGATCGAATAGAAAACTCAAGGCGCTGATCCGCGCCGAGATTCTGGACGACGCCAAGCGCTACGGCGATCCGCGCCGCGCGCCGATTGTCGAACGCGGCGAGGCGCGGGCGCTCGATGAAGCCGCGTTGATCCCGAACGAGCCCATCACCATCGTGCTCTCGGAGAAGGGTTGGGTGCGGGCCGCCAAGGGGCATGAGGTCGATCCCGTGGAACTGAGCTACCGGGCGGGTGATCAGTTCAAGGCGGCGGCCTGCGGGCGCAGCAATCAACTGGCGGTATTCATCGATTCGACCGGGCGGTGTTATTCCGTGGCGGGACATTCGCTGCCCTCCGCTCGCGGTTTGGGCGAGCCCTTGTCCGGGCGCTTGACGCCGCCCGAAGGAGCGACGTTTGAAGGCGTGCTATTCGAGCAAGGTGATGCCCCGTACTTGATGGCCTCGGATGCCGGCTACGGGTTTATCGCCAGGTTAGAAGATCTTCATACCAAGAACAAGGCCGGCAAGGCAGTGCTCACGCTCCCGCGCGGCGCACGCATACTCTCGCCCGCGGCTGTCCATGACATCAGCGGCGACCGCGTCGCCGCGGCCACGAAAGCGGGACGTCTTTTGGTGTTCCCCTTGAAGGAGCTTCCCGAGCTTGCCAAGGGTAAAGGCCTGAAAATGGTCCATATCGCGAGCGCCAAGGTGGTGTCGAGGGAGGATTATGTTACCGCGGTCACAGTCCTTCCCGCGGGTGTGTCCTTGGTCGTGCGTGCCGGTCAGCGCCACCTTACTCTCGCGCCCGCGGATCTCCCGGCGTATGCCGGTGAGCGCGGCCGGAGCGGTAATCGGCTCCCGAGGGGCTTCCAGAATGTCTCGGCGCTGCTGGCGCAGCAAACCGAGCGGTGAGTAAAAAAATGGCCGGGGCGAACCCCGGCCAAAACAGGACGGACATGAGCGGGGAGGGGGAGGAGCCGTCCTGCGGGAATAACTATCGGCTTAGCATCGGCATTACTTTATGCAGGCCGCGACGGGCGCGCGAGGCCCTTGAACCTTGAGCCCGTTACCCGCAACTACTTTCCCGCAAGAGGAGGATCATCCGTGATGCGTATCGTGTTGTTCCTGATAGCCAACCTCGCGGTGATGCTGTTGCTCGGCATCATCGTGAAGCTGTTTGGCGTCGAAAGTTATTTAGCCGGCCAAGGGGTCGGGATGAACCTGAACGGGCTACTGATCATGGCGGGTGTGTTCGGCATGGCCGGTTCCATCATTCCTTGTTGATCTCGAAATGGACCGCGAAGCGCATGATGGGGCTGCAAGTCATCGAGCAGCCCCGCGATGGCGCCGAGACGTGGTTGCTCGATAACCGTGACGCGCCAGGCGCGCGAGGCCGGGATCGGGGTGCCCGAGGTGGCGATTTATGACTCTCCGGACTTGAACGCCTTTGCCACCGGCGCCAATCGCGATCATGCGCTGGTTGCGGTCAGCGCCGGCTTGCTGCAGCGGATGCGGCGCGAGGAGGTGGAGGCCGTGCTGGGGCACGAAATGTCGCACGTGGCCAATGGCGGCATGGTCACCTTGGCCTTGATCCAAGGCGTGGTCAACACCTTCGTGTTGTTTCTCTCGCGGGTCATCGGCCAGTTGGTAGATCGGACCGTATTTCGCAATGAACGTGGGCATGGGCCGGGCTTCTGGATCACGACGATGATCGCCCAGATGGTGCTCGGCGTGCTGGCGATGATCATCGTAATGTGGTTCAGCCGCTGGCGCGAGTTTCGCGCCGACTCGGGCGGGGCCAAGCTGGCCGGGCGGGACAAGATGATTCGGGCCTTGGAACGCCTATGCGCTTCGGTTCAGCAGGACCCCATGCCCGAACAGCTCCAGGCCTTCGGGATCGCAGGCAAGCCCTCGGGCCTCGCACGGATGTTTATGAGCCATCCGCCGATCGAAGAGCGCATCGCGGCGTTGCGTGCACGTTATACTTGAAGCGGCTCGGAGGCAGGGGTCTACCATCGAATTTGTGCGGATGACGGCCCCGGGTTGGAGGCGTAACATCTTGTCCTGACGGGGGTGTGGCTCATGGGGTCCGTTGCGGCTTGCCGATTGACTCGACTCTGAAATGCC
>Ga0136630_1000292_pt1 | contig 18633 bp, 12 predicted proteins | sample AntDrymUQ5682106_2_FD_105496 | JGI IMG/M metagenome (GOLD analysis project Ga0136630, IMG submission 105496) | Polar desert sand microbial communities from Dry Valleys, Antarctica - metaG UQ568 (21.06) | ecosystem: Environmental > Terrestrial > Soil > Desert | place: Antarctica: Dry Valley...
GCTCCGGGGCCGAGGTCGACATCCCACTCGACTGGGAAGGCGTCGACTGCGTCGTCCTGAACAAGCGTCGCGAAGGACAAGCAGTCGCTCGTGACGGCCGAGCAGGACGGCCAACGCGCCCTGCACCCGTGCGTCCAACACGAGACGAACATCGAAGTCCACCCTCGCCGCCCCGTCGAGGCCCGAATTCCCCGCGGCACCAAGACGGTCTCGAAGGTCCACCTGTCGCCGATCTGCCGCAGCCTTTCACGGACGGGGCGCGCGGGCACTCTGCCGTTGTCGTGCGGGTCTCCTCGATCGGCCGCCACGCAAGTCCGCGGCCCGACGAGGACAATCGCCGCCACCCCGAACCAGTCACGCCGTGATGAGCGTCGCCTGCCGCAGTTGGTGGCAGCCGCTCGTCGCGTGGCCTGGGACCGGAGCCGGTCGACGTCCGCACATCGGCAGAATCGGGCTCTTGCCGCTTGGACAAGCCCTCACGGGCATCCGGACCACTGGCTCGGCGCGCGCCATAGGTGCCGCTAGAAACCGAACAGAAGCGCCGTTACGCGCGCGGACTCAGGCCGCGACTATCGGTGCGACCGCTCATGCCGATGTGCGGGCATCCGGTGCGTGCTGCGAGCGAGGTCCGTGGAGCACCCGGCGTCCACAGCTCAGAACGTCCGGGGCACGCGACCCGCCCGGCAGCCGGTCGCAGACATCTCCCGCGTCGCAGGCACACGCCCGCCCTACGTCGCAGCAGGTCGGGGGTCTTGTTCGGAGCCTGGTGTCACCTGGCCTGCCTTCAGCCGCGAGACGGTCCGACGTCGGCCCCTGCCACGGTGCGTCGGCGCTTGCCGTGTTGACCGTGCCAGTCGAGCACGAGTAGGGCTGCGTCGTCGGCGAGCACTCCGCCGCTTGCCGCGATGACCAGGTCCGCGAGGGCGCGGATGGCTTCGCGCGGGTGTAGCTGCCGGGTCTGGTGGATGTGATCCTCCAGGTCGACGTTGGCCGCAGCCCGCTCCAGCATCCCGTCCGTCACCACGACGATGCGGTCGTCCACCGCCAGGGGCACCGTGGTGCTGCGATAGGTGGTACCGGGGAACAGCCCGAGCGGCAGGTCCGCCGGCAGGTCCAGCGCGGTGACCTGGCCGTCGCGGGCCAGGTACGGCGCGGTGTGGCCTGCGTTGACGAGGTCGAGCTCGGCGGTCCGCAGGTCGAGCCGACCGAGCAACGCGGTAGCGAAGTGCTCCCCCTCAGGGCCGCCGCCGTTTGCCAGCAGCGCGTCGTTGGTGGTCGTGGCCTGTTCGAGCAGGGTCGCCCCGTGCCGGCGGGTGTTGCGCAGGCTGCCGACACACAGCGTCGCCGTCAGGGCGCTGTCGACCCCGTGCCCGACGGCGTCCGTCACGGACAAGTGCAGCTGGTCGCGTCCCAGGCTGTAGTCGAACGTGTCGCCGCCGATCGTCTCGGCCGGCTCGAGCCAGGATGCGAGGGTGAACGAGCCCGCCTCGCATGTGTACGCCGCCGGCAGCAGCCGCCGCTGGATCTCGGCCGACAGGCTGAACGGGGTGCTGCGCTGCCCCCACTCGTAGAGGTCGGTGTGCCGCCGGCTGGCGATGACCACGTAACCGAGGACGTGGGCGGTCCGCCGCACCTCGTCGACGACGGCCGGCGACGGCTCTGCCGGAAGGGAGAGCTCCAGTAGACCGAGGGCTTCGCCTCGTTCGGTGATCGGAGCGAGCACCGTCCATGAGGGCTCGAGGTCGGGCCGTAGGACCTGTACCTGCTGCGCGCGCAGTGCCTGCTCGGCCGGTCCGCCGTCGAACGGCAACACGGTGGCGCGCTCCTCGTCGTCCCGCCGCACATCGGATTCTTGGGCGCCCTGCGAAGCCACGTGGGTCAGTCGGACCAGTGCACGGCCGGAGAGGTCGGCGATGAGGAAGGACACCGACGTCGCGCCGAGAGCTCGCCCGAGATCGCGGGTGACGGCCTCGACCGCCTGCACGGGGCTAGCGTCCTCGGCGGCGTCGAGCAGCCTGCGCAGCGACCAGTCGGGTCCGGCCGGCTGCTCCATGTGAGGAGGCTATAGGACGCGGTAGGCCGGGGCACGGCTTCATGACACGCGAACCGGCGCAGCACGAGGACTGCGCCGCGTCCGGAGCAGTAGACGGTTCTCGGCAGCGAACCGCTTCCACGCCCCCTGGTCCTGCGCGTCGCCAACTGCCTCCCGGCGCTCGCGCTAATGCCGCGGACCGGGCGCGCTCGTGCCGACGAGCGAGTGCCGCGTTCCTCGGGCCTGGCGCTACCTTCGCAGGTCCAGTGGCAGGATGATCTCCCCGTCGGGGTCCAGGTCTCCTCTTGGGGCGAACCCGAGCTTCGCGTGGAAGCCGGCCGGGCCGCCTCGCCTGGCACATGGCTGGTGAGCAGCTCTGGGGCGCCGTGGCCGCGCACGAGTGCTGCGACGAGCTGGGTGAGCCCCTGCCGACGCGCAGGTAGCGGAGGCGTTGGCAGCGGCGGTCTCAGCCCTCGGAACCGGGCGCCGCCGTCGGCGCTAACCGTCGCCGTCAGTCGCTCCCTCGAAAAACGACGAGCGCGCCCGGCAGGCGATGGACCTCGCCCTGCGCCCGCAACCACAAGATTCTACGGCCCTGCTGCAGAGTTAGCCCCGCATCCGGCTGCCGCTCGCGATCACACAAGAGAGCCCCCGTTTCCAGGGGCGGCCGACGCCGGCTTGCGGCCATGTTGATGCGGTGCGGACATGCCCGCGGTAGACGACAAGCTCAGTTGCCCGGGGACCCTGCTTGGCAACGTCGCCTCCACGGCGGTGGTACAGCCCGCCAACCGACTGCGCTACGGAGATCATGGCCTATTCTCGGAAGCAGCCGAGAGGAGAGCCCATGACTGCTGTCGCCGCCGAGACCACGCAAGCTGTCGAGCTGATGGAGCGTGTCGAGACGCTCGAGTCCGTAGCTCGGTCGCTTCCCGAGCAGGACGACCGGCGTTCACGGCTGCTGCGCCTCGTCGAGAAGGACCTCGCGACCGCGGCCCCCCTCCGTCCGCGGGTGGCTGCGCAGTTGCTCGGGCTGTCGGAGAAGACCGTGCGCGCCTGGGTCGAAGAGGGCGTGCTGCTGGCCGCGGACACCAGCTCGCCCCGCCTCCTGCTCGACGTCGAGCGCGTCCACGACGTGCTCCACCTCGTCAAGGACCTCCGGGCGGCCGGTGCGACCGTCGGACTCCTGGACGAGGTGCACCGACGGCTGGCCGACGCCTCCTGGTTCGACCGCGCCGACTTGGCGGAATCGGTGGAACAGATGCAGCGAGGTGAGGGTCACGTGATCGCCGCAGCGCCGCAGCGCTGACATGCCCTACGAGGTCAAGGCGACTCCCATCGCCCAGCGGCAGATCGCCGGGCTCCGCGGCCCCCGCCGTAAGGCCTTCGACGCCTTCGTGACAATGCTGGTCAACGAGGGCTGCCGGGCCCTTGCCTACCGGCTGACCGGCAAAGAGCCGCTCCCCCGACTGTGCGTGCAGCACCTGCGCGCCCATGACCGGGTCGTCGTGGCCTTCGAGGGCCCCACCGCCTGGGTTCTCTTGGTCGGCCCTCACGACGAGGGCAGCCGACGCGCTGACGTCTACACGGCGCTCTACCAACTGGCCGGCGTCGACCTCCCCGAGATGCCGCGCACCAAGCCCCCGTGCTGCGACGAGGATGACCAACCGCCCGCTGTCGACGGTGAGGTCCTGGACGACCTTGTGCGCCGAACCCGGTCGTTCCACCGCTGATCTCTCAGGACACCGGGCCGACCGAGCCACGCCACAACCGGCTCCGGTCCCAAGATCATGCGGACCTGGTGCGGACTGATCAAGGAAATCAGCGGTAAAACCGCAGGTCAGCACGGTTTGGCCACTCTACTACGACATCTGACGAGTCAGGCCACTGACCTGGGGTTGGGCGGCTCTACGGACCGCCGGGCCGTCCTGGGGCCGTGGGAGTGGCGGCGCGTGGCGGTCTCCGGCGGTCGGTCACGGTCAGCGGGCGGCGCTGCCGGCGATGTCGGATCGAGCAACTGTCGTACGATTCGGCCCATGACCGTGCCCGGCCTCGCTGTCGATGATGAGCAGCTGCGCGGCGTGTGCCGCCGCTATGGGGTGGCGCGACTCGAAGTGTTCGGCTCGGTGAGCCGCGGTGACGCCAGCCCCGCGAGCGACGTCGACGTCCTCTACGAGCTCGAGCCGGGGGCTCGGCTTGGGTGGGACATCGAGAAGCTCGCCGACGAGCTGTCAGAGATCCTCGGCCGACGGGTCGATCTGGTGTCTCGCAACGCGCTGCACGAGCGCCTGCGCGACGGGGTGCTCGCCGAGGCCCGTCTGCTCTATGCAGCGTGAGGTCGTGCTCATCGCCGAGATGGTCGAGGCCGCCAACGGGCGCGGTCGCTCGTCGCTGGTGTCGAGCTCGTCACGCTCGGCGCCGACCGCCTGCGCCGTGACGCGCTCTTGTGGAACTTCACGGTGCTCGGCGAGGCCGCGGCTCAGCTCGACGAGGAGACGAAGTCGCGCTTCCCCGACGTCGAGTGGGCGCAGCCAACGCAGCTTCGCAACCGCATCATCCACGGCCCAGTCGCCGATCGATTCTAGGCGGATCGGGAGAAGCGATCGATCCTCGCCGCCGATTCCTACTCAGGGTACGATATGACCCATGGCTGTGTCGAAGGTGTCGTTGAGCATCGACGAGGATGTGCTCGCCGAAGCCCGTGACCGGGCCGGCCGCCGCGAGCTGTCGTCGTATGTGGACGCGGCGCTGCGCCGCCAGTTGCAGCATGACCGGCTCGGTGATCTGCTGGCCGAGATGGAGGCCGAGTCGGGCCCGATTCCCGACGAGGTGATGGAGGAGGCCCGGCAGGCATGGCGAGGCGCCGCCGCCAAACCCAGGCCCAGACGCCGCGGCGCCTGATCCTCGACGCCGGCGCTGTCATCGCGTTGTCCCGGTCCGATGTGCGGGCAAGGGCAGCGCTGGCCGCGGCGCGGGAGGCCGGGGCTGACGTGTCGATCCCAGCGGTCGTGGTGGCCGAGACCATCCGCGGCACTGCGGTCGATGCGCCGGTGAACCGGATCATCAAGGCCGTCGGCGAGGTGAGCGAGACCGACGAGCGCGTTGGCCGCACCGCTGGCCGGTTGCTCGGCGAGGCGGGCTCGGACTCGACGATCGACGCGATCGTCGTCGCCTCCGCGGTCGAGACCGGCGGTGCGGTGATCCTCACGGGCGATCCCGATGACCTGCGCAAGCTGGCGGGCCAGCGGCCGGGTGTGGTGATCCAGCCGTTGTAGCGGGGCTCATCGGCGGGCGGGCAACCGGGCTGGCTGGAGCCAGGCACCGATCTCGCCCGCCGGCCTCACCTGACGGCCCCACACCGACCGCCGACGGCCAGGGTCTCCTCGCTGCCACTGACCTGACGCCGCCTCGCTACCCTGCGCCCAACGAGATCGGGGGCTCGCATGAGGGCAACGTCGGCAGCGGCACTCCTGGGGCTGGTGGCGGGACTGGCGGGCCTGCCGGGGGCAGCCGCGTCCACCGTCGCGGTGACCGCGCCGACCATCGGCAGCGCAGCCGTCCACTCCACGACGACCGCGGCCGCGGAACCGGCCGGCGCAGGGTTCGACGGCGACCCCGCGACCACCGAGCGGCTTGAGGCCGGGGACCCGATCACGGCGGCGGTGCTAGCCAGCCGCGCCCGCTTCGACGACGGCGGCGCCGGACACGCGGTGCTCTCCCGCGACGACACCTTCGTCGACTCGCTCGCCGGGGCAGCCCTGACGGGGGACGGGCCGATGCTGCTCACGGCCAGGGACGACCTTCCCGAGGCGACGGCCGATGAGCTCCGGCGGGCGGTTCGCGCGGGCGGCACCGTCTACCTGCTCGGCGGCACGGCCGCCCTCGACGGTGGAGTCGAGCGCAGCGTCGCCGACCTCGGGTACGAGCCCCTGCGGCTGGCGGGCGCGAGCCGCGTCGAGACCTCCCTCGCCGTCGCCGGCGAGGTCCGCAGGCTCCACCCCGAGCAGGGGTGGATCGCCATGGCGCGGGCGTACGGCTCGCCGGGGGAGCCGACCTCGGCCTGGGCCGACTCGGTCACCGGCGGAGCGTGGTCGGCGGCCACCGCCACCCCGATCGTGGTCACGACGACGGACGCCGTCCACCCCGCGGTCGCCGCCGCGCTCGCCGCGTGGACCCCCACCCGGACCGTCCTGCTCGGCGGCGAGGTGGCGCTCTCGGCCGCCGTGGAGACCGCGGCCCCGAACCCGCTCCGCGTCTCCGGCCCGGAACGCGCCTCGACCGCCGTGGCCATCGCCGCCGAGCTGTGGCCGGCCGGGACCACCCGCTACCTGGTCGTCAACGGCTACCGCGCCGACGGATGGGCGTTCGGGCTGCCCGCCGCTGGCCTGTCCGCCGCCGCGGGCGCCCCGATCCTGCTGACCGACACCGCCACGGTGCCCGAGGCCACCATGGCCCGGCTGGCCGTCTGCGGCGGTCCCGTGACCGATTTGCTGCTCGTCGGGGGACCGACCGTCGTGGGCGACGCCGCCCGCGCCCGGCTCGACGCGGCCGACGGCGGCGCCTGCGCGCTGAACGGTGCCGCCGCGCGCATCGAGGCGGACATCGAGGCCGCTGGGGGAACCGGCGTCACCGTCGCCTGCCCCGCCGTCCTCGACCTGCGCCGAGGCGACGTCCATCCGTGCGGCATCGTCCCCGACGACGCGGAGCGCGTCCGGCTGAGGGCCGTGCTGCTGGTCCGCGACGACGCCGGCAACGTCAACTACGACTTCGGGACCGAAGTGCCCGCGACCGCTGCAGAGCTGGGCGAGGAACCCGGACGGTCCTGCGAGGACCTCGCCGGGCGCGGCGTGGCCTACCACGACGCGGTCCTGTACTGGTTCTTCGAGGCGACCCGCGACCGCCTCGACCCGGACGGCGACGGCCGCCCCTGCGAGACTGCGTACCCGGCGGCCGACCTGGAGCGATTCTGGGACGGCGGCCCCGTGGTCGCGCGACCGGCGGCACCGCCGAGCACGCTCGCCTTCACCGGCGACCTGCTCACCCACAGCCAGGTCGCCGGGCAGGCCGCGGCGTACGGCGGGGCCACCGGGGCCCAGTACGACTTCGGCCCGATGCTCGCGCAGGTGGCGCCGGTGCTCTCGGCGGCCGACCTCGCCATCTGCCACCTCGAGACCCCGCTGTCGGCCGACAACACCGCCATCAGCGGCTACCCGCGGTTCAACGCGCCCCTCGAGCTCGCCGACGGCATCGCCGCAGCGGGGTGGGACGGCTGCTCGGTCGCGTCGAACCACTCGCTCGACCTCGGAGCAGCCGGGGTCTCCGCCACCCTGTCCCACCTGGACCGCGTGGGGGTCGGCCATACCGGCACCGCGCGCAGCCCCGAGGAGCGTGCGACCCCACGGGTCTACGAGGCCGGGCGGGTGCGCCTCGGGCATCTGTCGGCCACCTACGGCACGAACGGCATCCCCGTGCCCGCGGGGCAGCCGTGGCTCGTCGACCTCATCGACGCGGGCCGCATCCTCGCCGACGCCGCCGCCCTGCGGGCCGCGGGCGCCGACCTCGTCGTCGTCAGCCTCCACTGGGGCGAGGAGTACCAGCCGCAGCCGACCGCCGCGCAGAGCACCCTGGCCCACCAGCTGCTGCCGTCGCCCGACGTCGACCTCATCGTCGGCCACCACGCCCACGTCGTGCAGCCCGTGGAGCGAATCGGGGACGAGTACGTCGTCTACGGGCTCGGGAACTTCCTGTCAGGCCAGCTGGGCGGCGGCCGCCAGGACGGAGCCGTCGTCCACATCACGGTGGCCGAGCGCCCGTTGCGCGACGGCTACGCCGCCACCGGCGTCACCGCCCGCCCGACGTGGGTCGACCCCGGGGGCTGGGTCGTCAACGACACCGCCGCCGGCCTCTCCTCCACCGCCACGGCGCCCGCCCTGCGCGCCGAGCTTGAGGCCTCCCAGGCCCGCACGCTGGGCGTGCTGCAGGGGCTCGGCGTCGAGGTCCCGCTCACGCCGTAGCAGCGCCCCGCAACCCGAAGGCCCCCACCGGATCGGTGGGGGCCTTCGCGCGCGGGTCAGCGACCGACTAGGAGTCGGACGACACCGGTGGGGTGTAGTCGTAGCCGGAGTGCGGGTGCGGGATGTACGGGAACGACGTCAGCAGCGGCTTGTCGTTGAAGTCGACGCCGTCGCCGAGCAGGCTGTTCGGCTCACGCTGGAACTCCGGGGTCAGCGGCGTGTTGCCGGCCACGACCTGCAGCGAGATGTCCACGGTGTCGTCGATGAGACGGCGGCCGTTGGGGAAGCCGTCGAGGTCGCCGCCGAGCAGGCCGAGGCGGTTCTGCTCATTCGGGTCGCTCTCGGTCGGCATGATCGAGGTGTTCAGCCGGATCATCTCGCCCGGCTGCGACAGGTCCCTGGGCTGGTTGATGTCCGGGATGCCGGTCAGGTAGATGGTGATCAGGTCCGTCCGGCCGGCGTCCGGGACGTCGATGCCGGTCGGCGAGTAGAGCAGCTCGATCAGGCGACCCAGCTCGGGGTCCTGCAGGACCGGGATGGACCCGTCCGGCTGGGACAGCGCCGCCGCGTCCTGGTCGGGGCGGATCGCGTTGAAGGTGTCCTTGATCCCGAGCGGGATCACGACCTCGTTGACGAGCGGCATGCCCAGACGCGAGATCTGGACGAACGGGCCGTTGTGGACCGGCATCGCGCCGTTGCCGCCGGCGAAGACGCGCGAGCGGCGGCGGTCGGTCGTCGACCAGACCCCGATGACGGGGTCGTAGCCGCTGCCGCCGCGGGTGAGCTCGGCGGTCGGGACCTGCAGCACCACCGAGTGGACGTTCAGTCCGGCGGTCGCGTCGACCCCGTCCTCGGCGGGCAGGGGGACGATGTGGGCCTCGTTGAGCGGCCGCAGGCCGCCGAGGTCGAAGATGGACCCGAGGTCGACCTGGAAGGCCTCGTCGCGCTGACCGGCGAACGACTTGTAGCCGCCTTCAAGCTCGACGATCGCGAGGTCTGCGAGCGCCTCGTAGTCAGGTGTCGACCGCGGCCCGACGTTGTTCGGCGGCACGGGCAGGTTCTGCCCGAGCACCGTGCGGACGCCGTCTGAGATCTCGGCCAGCGTGTACGTCTGGCGGAGGTTGAAGTCGGGGTCGTCGAGCGACTCGATCGGGCCGGTGGCGTAGAGGAACGTGTCGGGGTTGGCGATCTCGGTGCGGAACCGCCACTCGTAGGTGATGTCCGCGACGGCGTCGCCGTCGTTGTCGATGTGGACCTTGTAGAGCACGTCCTCACCGAAGTTGAAGAAGTTCGGGCCGCCGGCGGGGACCTGCAGCGGGATCCAGTTCGAGATCAGCGTGACCGTGTCGGGGGCGTCGGGGCTCACGAACGCGTAGACGTCCGTGTTGTCCGCGACCGGGTCCTCCGCGATCAGCGGTGCCTCCCGGTGGCTGGACGCGTTGACCGTGGCGAGCATCGAGAGCAGCAGGGTGGCGGACAGGCCCACCGCGAGCATGGCCCGGGGGAGCCGGGGGCGAGCAGATGTCATGTGGCGACCTTCCTGTGGCGAGAGGTGGAGGGGTGACGTGCTGGGGGAGTCGTGCGTGGTCGCGCTCATGAGCCCGTCAGCCCCAGCGCCTCGGCCGCCGCGTCGCAGGCGGATGCCTCCACCGCGGGGCCGCAGATGAGCGGCTTGCCGGAGCCGCCCTCGAGCAGGGCGAGCGTCTCGGCGGGAAGCGTCGCACCGTCGGCGAGCACGGTGGCCGCGCCGCTGCCGGACTGGGCGCCCGCGGGGAGCCCGGAGGCCCACGCGTCCGCGCCGGTCCCGGCGATCAGCAGGATCCGCGGCGCATCCGCCGCGGTCGAGTACCCGAACTCGTTCGCCAGCGCCACGGCGGTGCCGAAGCGCGTGCCGGCCGCGACGCGGTTGACGGTCAACTCCGCGCCGGGTCCCTTGCTCTCCATGTCGATGGTCGCGAGCTCGGCCATCACGGCCTCGCTCACCGCGGCTGTGCCGCCCACGACGATGATGTTCTCGACGGACGCAGCGTCCAGGTAGGCCCTGGTGGAGTCGCTCAGCCGGTCGACCTCGGTCAGCAGCACCGGGATTCCGGTGCCGGCGGAGAAGGAGCCGACCGCCAGCGAGTCGGCGAATGCCTGCGTCTGCTCGTCGGAGGTCGGGAACGCCCGCGCGATCACCGCGGTGGTCGCGTTCGGGAAGAAGGCGCCGGCCACCTCGGTGGCGGTCTCGAGGCGCGTCGCGCCCGAAAGCCTGGTGGTCGCGTACCCGAGGTCGGCGAGTTCGGCCTCGACCGCCGCCGAGACGGCGTGCTCGCCGCCCATGATGGTGACGTCCTGGGCTCCGAGCCGTTCGAGCTCGGTCGCGGTGTCGGGCGACAGGGCGTCGCCGTCGGTCAACAGCAGCGGGGCGTCGAGCGCCCCCTGGGCGGATCCGGTGGTCAGCGTGTCGACGAAGACGTCGTCGCGGGCGAGGAGCACCGTCGGCCCGGCGCCGGCGGCATAGGTGAGCCGGCTCCACGCGATGGCGGCGCCGGTGTTCGAGTCAGCGGTGAGGCGGGTGACGCGCTGCGCCTGCTGCGCGTGCGCGGCGCCGAGGGGCGCCGTCGCGAGCAGCATCGCCGCGATCACCGCCAGGAGAAGGACGTGCGATACCGGTCCCGGTCGGGACCGGGTTGCTCTCGTCATGCGGGCCTCCATCTGCGGGCGAGGGGTACGGGCCGGTGGTGCGGGTGGTCGGGTGCGCGAGGCCGCCGCCGTCGCCGGAGGCGCCCCAGAGGTTCGGTCGAAGTCCCAGGGGACCCAAGCCGCGCCCCCGCACGCCGCGAACCCCTACTGGAGCGTTCGGCTCGGAGCCGCTCCCGGATGGGTTACGCGTACCATCCCCCGCGGGGGGCGGGTGGAGCGCCCGGCCGAGGGGTGGCCCGCAACCGGCGATCAAAGGCAAAGATCATGGGCAAGCCAGTCCGCGGGCCGCGCTTGAGCGCCGTCCTGCTGCTCGTCCTCGCGGTCACCGTCGTGCCGGCACCGGCGCACGCCGAGGGCGAGCTCTTTGTCGTGGACTCCGTGGCGGACGACGGTGACGCCACGCCGACGGACGGGCTGTGCCGCACCGCGGCGGGCGGGTGCACGCTGCGGGCGGCCGTCAAGGAGGCGGAGCGGTCACCCGGTCCCACCCGCATCGAGTTCGCCATTCCGGGCGAGGGCCCCCACACGATCGCCCTCACGGCCAGACTGACCATCACCGAGGGCACCGGTCCCACGGTGATCGACGGCTACACCCAGTCGGGGGCCGCGCCGAACACCGATCCGCTCGTGAGCAACGCCCGCCTTCAGGTTGAGGTCGAGGGTCAGGGTCCGGGAGGGTTCGATGCGTTCGCCGTCTCCTCGGGTGGGAACGAGCTCCGCGGGCTCGCGATCTACAACGTCCGCCAGGCGGTGGCGCTGACCGGGGCGGCCGCCACCGGGAACCGGATCGTCGGCAACTTCCTCGGCACCGACGCCACCGGCACGCACGGAGCCGCCCAGACGGTGCTCGGCTCGAGCGCCGTCGTCATCCGCGGAGGCGCCGCCGCGAACCAGGTGGGCGATGTCGCCCCGGCCGACCGCAACGTCATCTCCGGCAACGCCTTCAACGGTGTGGCCATCGCCGACGAGGGTTCGGTCGGCAACGTCGTCTACAACAACCTCATCGGGCTCAGCCCCGACGGCGCCGCACGGCTGCGCAACGCCAACCACGGCGTCGACATCGGTCTCGGCGCCAGCGACAACGTCGTCGGCGGCACACAGCCCGGGCAGCGCAACGTCGTGTCGGGCAACAACTGGGAGGGCGTGGAGCTCTCCCACGGGGTGGCCACGACCGGCAACGCGGTCGTCGGGAACTTCATCGGCACGGACGTGACCGGGACCCAACCGTCCGTCCACGCTTACAACGGCCACTTCGGCGTGCGCATCAAGGACGGCCCCAGCGGCAACCGCATCGAGGGCAACGTCATCGGCAACAACCACGGCGGCGGCATCGAGATCACGACCTCGAGCACGCGCAGCTACAGTTCGGCGGACAACGTGGTCCGCGGCAACCGCATCGGCGTCGCGCTCGACGGGACGCCGTTGCCGAACTCCAACGTCGGCATCGAGGTGGCCCAGCACGCCACCGGCACGCAGATCGGACCGGACAACGTCATCGCGCACAACCCGTCCGGCGTCCGCGTCAGCGGCGATGCCGGGACGGACTTCCACACGATCACGCGCAACTCCATCTACGCGAATGCGCCCGGGCTGGGGATCGACCTCGCCCCGTTCGGGGTCACCAACGCCCTGAACGCGCTCGACGCGTCGGGCACCGGCGCGAACCAGAGCCTCAACGCCCCCCTCGTCGCGCACGCCACGACGGAGCTCGCCGCCGGCACCGCCTGCCCCGGATGCACGGTCGAGGTGTTCGTCGCCGACCGCCGGGACGGCGAGCACGGGGAGGGCAGGACGTTCGTCGGCTCCGCCGTCGCCGGCGCGGACCGCAGCTTCACGGTCACGGTGGCGGGCCCGGCGGTCGGCGAGTTCGTCACGGCGACCGCCACCGACGCCGTCGGGAACACCTCGGAGTTCTCCCTCAACCGCTCGGTCCTGCCGGCGGGCGCCCAGCCCCCGGTCGACGTCGAGCGCCTCGCCGGCGAGACGCGGGTGCAGACCGCGATCGCCGTGTCGCGGGCCCGCTACCCCGACGGCAGCGACCGGGTCGTCCTCGCCCGCGCGGACGCGTACCCCGACGCCCTGACCGGCGGACCGTTGGCGGCGGCCGTCGACGCGCCGATCCTGCTGACGCAGCCGGGCGAGCTGCACCCCGACACCGCCGCGGAGATCACCCGCCTCGGCGCCACCGGCGCGTACCTGCTCGGCGGGCCGTCGGCGCTCTCCGAGCTGATCCGCGAGCAGCTCGTCGAACAGACCGCCGCCGGCACGGTCGTGCGGCTCGGCGGCGCGACCCGCTTCGACACCGCGGTCGGCATCGCCGGCGAGCTGCTCGCCGTCACGGGCGCGGAGTCGACGACCGCCGCGTACCTGGCCGAGGGCGCGAACGCCGACCCGGCGCGCGGTTGGCCCGACGCCCTGTCGGTATCGGCGCTCGCGGCCTTCCAAGGTGCGCCGATCCTGCTCGCCACACGCGACGCCCTTCCGGAGCCCACCGCCGCCGCGCTCGAGCAGCTCGGGGTCACCGACCTCGCCCTCGTGGGCGGTCCGGCGGCGATCGCGAACGGCGTCGCCAATGCCGCCGAAGCCGCCGGCGTTCGCGTCGAGCGCCTCGGCGGCACGGACCGGTTCGACACCTCCCGCATCCTCGCGGACCGTGCAGTGTCGATCGGCATGGACCCCGCCAGCCTGTGGCTCGCGGCCGGCCACACCTGGCCCGACGCCCTGAGCGGCGGCCCGGCCGCGGCGGGCGACGGCGGGGTGCTGCTGCTCGTTAGCGGCGCCGATCTCGCCCACTCCCGCGCTTCGGGCCAGTGGCTGACCGGCAACCGGCCCGCTCTGCGGCTCATCCGCATCCTCGGCGGCACCGCGGCGATCTCCGCGGCCGTCGAGGAGCAGCTCGGCTGACCCGGGCCGCCGCCGGCCGCCGCCCGAGGCAGGGCGCGGGCGTTGGCGCGCCCGCGGGGCCCGGGGCCGCAGCGTTCGAAGGGTAGGCGCCGACTGCTGCGCCTACCCTTCGAAGGTTGGGAGTGAGCGCATCGATCGAGACGCGACCGCCGAACGCCACTACGGGCCTCGGGTCGCCGACCCGGTCTGCCGCCGGCGACCGGGGGGCCGGCGGCCTCCGGCCGTCAGGTCTCGTAGAAGGCGCGCTCGTGGACCTTGCGGATCCGGCGCATGGCCCGCTCGAGGTCCTCGGTGAAGGCCTGCGCCCCCGGACGGGGGTAGCCGAGGAGGCGGGCGAGCCGTTCCCGGTCCTCGCGCGCCGCCGGCAGGCGGTCGGCGTCGCGCGCCCCACCGAGGTACAGCGCGTTGCGGACGCGGCCCAGCAGTGTCCAGCCCTCCCGGAGCCACTGCGCCTCGCGGGCGTCGAGCAGCCCGACCTGCCCGCAGGCCTCGACCGCCCGCAACGTGCCCGGGCCGCGCAGGCCCGGGTCGGCCCCGCCGCCCGCGAGCTGGAGCAGCTGGACGGTCCACTCGACGTCGCTCATGCCGCCGGGTCCGAGCTTCACGTCCGTCCGCACGGCTGCGGTCGGGCCGCGCGTCACCCGCGGGCGGCCGGGCCGGCGGGCACCCTCGCCGGCGCGCTCGCGCTCGACGCGGGCCTTCATGCGGCGGACGGCCTGCAGCCGCGTCGCCGGCGGAGGGTCGGCGTAGACCAGCCCGGAGACCTCCTCGACGAAGGCGTCGCCGAGCGCGGCGTCGCCGGCGACCGGCCGCGCCTGGGTCAGCGCCTGCAGCTCCCACGGCTCGCCCCAGCGCTCGTAGTAGGCGAGCGAGGACTCCAGGGTCCTGGCGAGCGGGCCGTCCTTGCCCTCCGGGCGCAGGTTCACGTCGACGCGGAACGCCTGGCCCTCCGGCGTGACGCCGGACAACAGCCGCAGCAGCCGCTCGACCGCGTCGAGCGCCTCCGTGCGCGCCTCCGCGGGCTCGAAGACGAGCAGCACGTCGAGGTCGCTGGAGTATCCGAGCTCGGCGGCCCCGAGCGTGCCGAGGCCGATCACCGCGAGTCGCACACCGTCGGGCACGACCACGGCCGCGGCGGCGGACAGGCAGGCCTGCGCGAGTCCGGTCAGCTCGGCCATGACGCCGGCGAGGTCGGCCCGGCCGGTGAGGTCGCGCACCGCGGTCCTGGCGGCCTCCCGCCGGCGGAGGCGGCGCAGGCCGTCTGCGGCGGCGGGCTCCCCGCCGCCGCGCCGGACGAGGCCGTCGGCCTGCCTGCGGTAGTCGGCGACCGTCAGCGGTCGCGCCAGAGCTGGCAGGTCCGCCAGCGCGCCGACGGCGTCGGGTTGCCGCTCGAGCCACTCCCCCACCCGCCGGCTGCGGCCCAGGACCTGGGCGAGCAGCTCGCCGACGGGGGGATTGTCGCGCAGGGTGCGCAGGAACACGGGCGCCCCCGCCAGTCGCTCGGCCAGCGAGCGGAGCGCCGCGAGACCCCCATCCGGGTCCGCCGAGGCCGCGAGCGTGGGCAGCAGCGCCGGCAGCAGGGTCCGGAACAGCTGCGCCCTACGGCTCACCCCGCCCGCGAGCGCGTGGAGGTGGGACAGGGCGTGAACCGGATCGGCGAAGCCCAGTGCGGCGAGCCGGTCGGCGGCGGCGTCCCCGGCGAGGGTGCCGTCGCCCCTGTCGTGCAGCTGGTCGTCGGCGCCGAGCTGCGCGAACCGCGACAGCAGCGGGCGGTAGAACAGCTGCTCGTGGAGTCGGCGCACCGCCGCCTGGACCCGCGCGTACTCGCGGTCGAACTGCTGGAGCGCCGTGGCTGCGGGGATGTCGCGGAAGCCGGTGGCGCGCGCGAGCCGGTGGCGGTCGCGGTCGGCGCGCGGGACGGTGTGGGTGCGGACCAGGCGGCGCAGCTGCAGCCGGTGCTCGACGGTCCGCAGGAAGATGTAGGCGTCGGCGAAGAGGTTCGCGTCGCCGTCGTCGACGTAGCCGCCCCCTGCCAGGGCGGTGAGCGCCGCGAGCGTGTTGGCGCTGCGCAGCGACCGGTCGTGGCGCCCGTGGACCAGCTGGAGCAGCTGGACGGCGAATTCGATGTCCCGCAGCCCGCCGGGCGCCAGCTTGAGCTGGCGGGGGCCGTCGCGCCGGACCTGTCGGGAGCCCTCCACCACCCCCTTCATCCGCTGGATCTCGTCCACGGCGGCGGGGTCCAGCCGGTCGGGCCACACGTACGGCTCGGCAAGGGCGAGGAAGGCGTCGCCGAGCGCCCGGTCGCCGGCGACCGGCCGCGCCTTGAGCAGCGCCTGGAACTCCCACGGCCTGGCCCACCGCTGGTAGTAGGCGTCGTAGGCGTCGAGGGTGCGCGACAGCGGGCCGTCGCGACCCTCGGGGCGCAGATTGGCGTCGACCTCGTAGGCGCGCCCCTCCGGGGTCGGCTCGGCGAGGAGCGCCAGGAAGCGCCGCGCTGTGCGCGTCGCCGCCCCGAGGTCGCCGTCGTGGACGAACAGGACGTCCACGTCCGAGACGTAGTTGAGCTCCCGTCCGCCGAGCTTGCCCATCGCGACGACGGCGACGCGCGCCCCGCCGGTCCCCGCGGCGCTCGTCTCCAGCGCCGCGGACAGCACCCCGTCGGCGAGCGCCGACAGCTCCCCGGTGGCGGCCGGCGTGTCCGCCATGCCGAGGAGATCCCGGGCGGCCACGCGCAGTAGCCCGCGGGCCTGCACGCGCGCGAGCGCGACGGCCGGAGCGTCGGGCCATTCGGTGAGCACCGCGTCGCACCGGCCCCGGACGGTCGCCGCGTCGAGCGCCTCCAGGTCGCCGGCGAGGACCGCGAGCGCCTCGGGGTCCGTCGCGAGGCGGTCGCCGAGGGCCTCGCTCGCACCCGCAACGAGCGCCGCGCGGCGCAGCGCGGCCGGGTCGCCCGCGAGCGCCGGCCACGCCTCGGGCCGCCGGCCGGCCACCCCCGCGAGCGCGCGCAGCGCCCGGTCGGGGTTCGACGCCGTGGCGACGGCTTCGAGGACCGGAGAGCCGGCAGCGGCATCCGGGGCGATGCCCATGGCGTCCAACAGCGGCTGCGCGGCAGCGACGTCCACGCCGAGCCTGGCCAGCACCGCGTCCAGCGACTCGGCGGGGGTGTCGACCACCCGCCGCGGCCGTGTCGTCGCCATGGCGGGGACCCTACCGCCGTCCACGACACCGGCGGGGGCCTCCGGCGCTCGACCGGACCCACCGGCGACCGCCGGGACGGCGCTACAGCGTGGGAAGATACTTCGCGAGCTCGAACGGCGTGACCTGCGAGCGGTACTCGTCCCACTCGGCCCGCTTGTTGCGCAGGAAGTACGTGAAGACGTGCTCGCCGAGCGCCTCGGCGACGAGCTCGGAGTCCTCCATCCTGAGCAGCGCGTCGTCGAGGTTGCGCGGGAGGCTGCCGATGCCGGCGGCGCGGCGCTCGACGTCGGTCATCTCGTAGATGTTGTCCTCCGCCTCGGCCGGGAGCTCGTAGCCCTTCTCGATGCCGCGCAGGCCGGCCGCGAGGATGACCGCGAAGGCCAGGTACGGGTTGCAGGCCGGGTCCGGCGCGCGGAACTCGATGCGCGTGGACGCGCTCTTCTTCGGCTTGTACATCGGCACCCGCACGAGCGACGAGCGGTTGTTGCGGCCCCACGAGACGAACACCGGCGCCTCGAACCCCGGCACCAGCCGCTTGTAGGAGTTCACCCACTGGCAGCAGACCGCGGCGATCTCGGTCGCGTGGACCAGCAGCCCGGCCATGAACTGCTTCGCGGTGGCGGACAGGTGGTACGGGTCGCTCGCGTCGTAGAACGCGTTCGCGTCCCCGTCGAACAGCGAGACGTGCGTGTGCATCGCCGAGCCCCAGTGCTCGGCCAGCGGCTTCGGCATGAAGGTCGCGTAGATCCCGCGCGCGAGCGCGACCTCCTTCACCACCAACCGGTAGGTCATCACGTTGTCGGCCATCGTCAGGGCGTCCGCGTAGCGCAGGTCGATCTCGTGCTGGCTGGGGGCGACCTCGTGGTGCGAGTACTCCACCGAGATCCCCATGCCTTCGAGCAGCTCGATCGCGTGGCGGCGGAAGTCCGACTGGACGTCGTTCGGGGTGAGGTCGAAGTAGCCGCCGTTGTCCAGGGGCGTCGGGTCGTTGGGGCCGGCGAACAGGAAGAACTCCATCTCGGGATGGACGTAGAAGCTGAAGCCCATGTCGGCGGCCTTCCCGAGGTTGCGCCGCAGCACCTGTCGCGGGTCGGCCGCGAAGGGCTCGCCCTCCGGCGTGCGGATGTCACAGAACATCCGCGCGACACCCGGCGCCTCGGCCTTCCACGGCAGCACCTGGAAGGTGGACGCGTCGGGCATGGCGAGCATGTCCGACTCCTGGACCCGGGCGAACCCGTCGACGGCGGACCCGTCGAACCCGATGCCCTCGACGAACGCGCCCTCGATCTCCGACGACGTCACGGCGACCGACTTCAGCGTCCCGAGCACGTCGGTGAACCACAGCCGCACGAACCGGATGTCGCGCTCCTCTACGGTACGGAGCACGTACTCCTGCTGCTTGTCCATATCACTCATCCTTGCAGGTCAGCGGCCCGTGGTGGTCCCTCAGCCCGAACACAGTCCGCAGGAACCGCCCATGCGGCCTCGACGACGAACCTCGTCCCCTCGTCCGACGACGGCCACAGGCGCGTAGGTCTTCAGCGTCTCCACGGGGCTAGCATGCCCCAGCCCCTCCTGGACGACCTTCGTCCTGAACCCGCTGGCCCTGCGTGTCGAAGAGCCTAGGTCCAGCACGTTGCCGCTATCGCGGTCGCACTGGACTGCGAAGCATCGGCGCGACGGCCGGGACGCCGTGGAGGGCGGCGGCGGCAAGGCACGAAGGCTGCGACAGTGCGGTTCATGGCTTTCCGGGCCCGTTAGACTTCGGCGCTCAACGGCGACCCGCGCGGAACCGGCCAACGA
>Ga0136630_1000297_pt1 | contig 18505 bp, 17 predicted proteins | sample AntDrymUQ5682106_2_FD_105496 | JGI IMG/M metagenome (GOLD analysis project Ga0136630, IMG submission 105496) | Polar desert sand microbial communities from Dry Valleys, Antarctica - metaG UQ568 (21.06) | ecosystem: Environmental > Terrestrial > Soil > Desert | place: Antarctica: Dry Valley...
AGTGGTATCGGGTTGTGGGAGATCAGGGAACAGCGAAGGTTCTTTACTCATGGTGCCAGGATCGCATATTCATGATCAATTGGCGATCCCCTGCAAACAATTTTTTCACAGCCTCTGAGAGCTCAGCGAGCCTGGAAACAATGGCCGACGTTTTAATGTAGGCACCTCTGAGTGTGTTTTCTCCCACGACGTAAACGGCTTTTCCAGAATGGGAGAGAACCCGGGCAACCTCACGGATGGCGCATCGCATGTCGTCAATATACCGCCCAAGTATTCGCTGATGCCGTGGCGCCATGCTATGTCGGACATTCAACGCGTCCATTATCGCGCGGATTTCTGGATCATCGAGAGGCGAATCTGCTCCCGCTTCGGTACCGATGCTGTCGGTGCGAAGCTGTCGCAACTCCACGATGCTATAGCCCATCCATACCAGCGAAAACTTGCTGCAGCGAACATAGTCGATCGCGTTCAGGTACGGTGGCGAAGTCAGAACCAGATGGACTGAGTCGCTCTCTACAGGCATATTTCGAGCGTCGCCCAAGCAAACGGATGGAGCTGGCCCACGGCTTGGTGAATTCTTGTCGATCACGTTGCCGACCACTCGCTCTACTGCGGATAGAAACATGCGGAATGGTTTTGCCGGCGCCCGTGTAAATGCACGGTGCGGCCGGCTGTGCGAGAGATCCATCGCGAGCGAAGCTCCATACTGCTTGGTGATAATGAGGCGAGAAAATGCGCACCAGAGGGCATCTCGGGTGCCTTCACAGTTCACGAGATTGATTGCCCACGACAGGGAGGCCAGTTGCCGTCGAGCGTAGCCATCGAACCAATAATGGATGAACGCACGTGTTTCGTCATCGGAGTTGGCGAGATACGCCTCTCCTTGGGGCAGCGATTTGAAAATCGTGCGCGGTATCCAGCACCTCCCTTGCGCTCTCGCGTACTTTTTCCAAATCGAAGGCTGTCGTCCATACCTTGGAAATCAGCACAGCAAGCGGATCGATGTCGTAACCAATTCCACGGTGACCGAGCGAGCGCGCCATCGCGAGCACGGTTCCGGATCCCATCATCGGGTCGAGTACCCGCATGGATTCGTTTGTATCTGCCATGACCTGCAACGCGATGCCTGGTGCCATCCGCGCGGGAAACGGGTGCACCGATTCGCGCCCCAAGGCTTCGTAGATGGTCTTCCCGTGGAACTTCAGCATGCGATTACTTTGATTCCTCGTATTCCTTTGTCGCTGCGTCGATCGCGCTCATGACGTTAGCGGTACTTTGGTCTAACTCCACGGTGGTGGACCCGGCGAACATTGCTCCAGGCGCCATTTGCGCCATCGCTTTGCAGAGATCAATCAGGGCTTCTTCGGTGTCATACTCGATGGGGAGCTCGCGGTGCGAGAGCTCCACCATCAGCATCGAGTACTTGACTGCGAGTTTATTGTACTTCTTCTGTAGTTGCTCGACGGTCTCGATAATCGCCTTGTATGGCGGCTTAGTGACTTTGGTTTTGGAGATCGCACTGACCCACTCGGCGCTTTCTTCCGGAAGACGGCAGGTGATGAAAAGGTCTCTGAGTTCCGAAGCCCGAGTTGCTTTATCGGTCGAAGCTTCACAAGTTCTGCCAGCGCATCTATAGTGATTAGCGTGATCGTCTTCGCGTCGCCCTTGGCGCCGGTATTGGAGCGATCTTCGTCTATTTCCTTAGCCAGTGCCGATTTGTGCCCCTGTGAAGTCGGAAAGGCGCGGCCCGCAACTAGCGCATGTTGGCATTATACTGAAGGGGTCTTCCTTCGGCCTCCCCGGATATCAGCGCCGTCGCAACACCGTCAGGTTTGCCGTTGCCTCCGATTGGGGTAACTTCAAAGCCGAGACTGGTAAACGCCGCGCAAAGCTTTTCTTCCAGCAGGTCGGGATTGTTCCTTGCATTTTGAAGAGCCATAGCGACCGCGAATGCGCTCTGCCGGCCAGATTCGTTGGCTAGGTTACGGAGCAATTGGTCGCGGAGGGAGAGGAAGTCGCTTATCTGCTCCTGCTTGACTCCGATCGCATGCAGATGTGCCTCCGCGAGTACCTCGGCCATCGCGAGAAGTTCCAATGGCTGACGGGAATTCTTGTTTGAGAATTCATCGTGAAATGTGGCGACGAAAGGATGCCAGGCGTTAATGCGAATTACGCCAGATCCAGTGTCAAACTGGGCAAGTCCAGATTCGCGGGCATTGTCGTAGTCAATTGTCAGACCCGTGACGAACTTCGTTGGGTCGCCTGCTCGCTGCTCAAGCGAAGCAATGAAAGCATCACGTTCCTCGTGTGACTTATGCCTTGGAACGATGAGATAACGAGATTTAAACTTGCCTTCGATGACGGCGCGAGCTAGCTCGACAATAGGCTGGCGAGCCAGGCTACCCGGACTGGCGGCCAACTTTCGTGCTAGCTTTGCACCCGGCGCCTCTTCGTCATCGTGCTTGTCGATGTGCGGACGAACGAAGTTGAATATTGCCCGTACAACGTCTCGCGCGGTTTCGAGGAGCGGCCCTTCGCGCACGCTTTCACGATTGGAGCGAAGTTCCTTATCGAGGCTGTCGATGTTGATGACGAGCCGAAAACGCCCGAATGTACCGTCGCGCAGTTCATCTGGCGAGATACCGAAATGACCGTCATCGGGGTTGATGAGCCGGCCGAGGATGTAAACGAAAACTCCATGACTACGGCCAATCTGGTCTGACTTACCGGTCAGTAAATCCTTATAGGCCTCTGTGTGGCCGGTGACGCGGCCAAGATCAGGCACTTCTAAACCGAATCGGTGCTCACTCGTCTTAGGGACATTCTTGTCTTCCGTTGCGGTGATACCCTTGGGTGCCGGTTTCGGCAAGGTGGTGATGTCCTTACCAAGCACCCATTTCTCGATCATTCCCTTGTTCAATTTACTCGGAGTGAGTTTCTTGCCGTTAAGCCAGATTTTGAAGTCTGGACGCAGCGGCAAAGCTGTGCGAAGAACCCATTCCAAAACGCCTGGCTTGATCTCGTGGACCTTTTCCTTAAGCGAAGACATGATCGCGAACGTCCATGACGACGGTGATGTCTTGCCAAATAGGACCATACCGCTAGCCTTAAACGCGGCGGTATCCACCCACAATTTGACTGCTTCCCGCGTCTGCGCCTCAGTTAATTCTCGGAGCGCAATTTTGATGGGTATTTGCGGTTCGACCCCCTTGTCAACGCGTTTATCTATGGCACTGTAGTCCATCGACGTCGAGTAGTACTTGCCGTCGCGCTTGCTGATGTGTGTCAGGCGCTCAGCCAAGACGTAGGTCGCGAGCTTGCCGATCCCGAACTGACCAATCTGCTGCCGGCCACGCGGTAAAATGCTCAGGCGCCGCTTGTTGCTGATGCCAATGAGCCAGTGTTGCTTCAGGTCCGGGATGCCCATGCCTTCGCCGTCGTCAATGACAACGATGCTTGCGTTCTGGTCGTGAAGGTTTGCGGAATGAAGAACCTGAACGCAAAGGGCCCCGGCATCAAATGAATTGGCGACTAGCTCCTCGATGGCCTTGTTCGGGCTGGCATAGAGCCCTTCGGAGAACAGCTCGACGATTTTGTAGCTGAGCCGGACGTCGATGTTGTCCGTGGGATTGCCGATCGTCGCGAAAATGGGTTCTTTCGCCATATGCATGCTCAAGGCGGTTCTTCCTCTCCAAGAAGTACGTATCAAGTTTTTGATTGTACTTCAGAGCCTGTCAGGATTTTTTATGTGTGAGGCATATCATGGCAATTGAGAGGAGCCTGTATGCCACGCAAACTGAAGAGTTTCACGCCAGTAGCAAAATATTTTTCACAATCTCACCTCTCCCTGCCCCTTAAATGGCTACCCCGGCAATATCACTCTGTAACCGTGGCCGATCTCGCGCCCTTGCCTCGCGCGGCTCCCCGTTTTGCGCTCGATTTTGGCATGGAAGCGCTAATTGCCCAAGGGCTGGCTTTGGTTCAGCGCCAACCGGATCTCGCTGAGAGTCTCGTCATCGAGAGTTGGTAGGGTGGGCAACGCTGTTTTTCCCACCATTCATATTGATGAGACGAGCCGTTGTTTGGTGGACACGAAAAGCATCTGCCCGCACTACGGGCTATCGAAAGCGTTGCATTCGATCGTGCGGCGAGGCGCTGCCACAGCGATTCGGGCAGCGACGCGTAGCGCTAGAACCACCACGCCGCCCCGGCGACGGCGATGATAGCGGCGAGCACCCTGGTCAAGTAACCGAAACGGCGCGTCCTACCGCTCGCCGCGCTCGGCGTAGCCGACTCGGTGTTTGGGGCAAGCATGAGTAACCCGCCTCCTCAATTTACCTCGCCCGGCGGTGTGATCCGCCGTCTCGCGCAGCGTACCACGCCTTAAGCGATCCGCTATTTCCCGACGCAAAACGTAGAAAAAATTTCGCCCAAAAGGTCTTCGCTAGTAAAGTCGCCGGTGATTTCACTCAAGGCTTGCTGGGCCAGGCGCAGGTGTTCAGCCACGAGCTCCGGTCCGCGCGCGGCGAGGAACGCTTTTTGGGCCTCTTGTACGCACGCCTGTACCCGCCGCAGGGCATCCACATGGCGCCTGCGCGCACTGAAGGCGCCGGCGGGAGCTTCGTGATAATCCACGCAGCTCTTTAGATACTGCTCGAGGAGCGCCACGCCGGCGCCCGTCTTCGCCGAGAGGTAGACCGCATCGCCGCTGGGGCCAGCGCGCACGGCTGGCTCCACACCGATGAGATCGATCTTGTTATGTACCCAGGTCAGGCGCGCGCCCACGGGAAGCCTCTCGGTTTCATCGCCGGAATCGCGGGCTCCGAAATCGCTCGCGTCAAGCACGAAGAGCACGTGATCCGCTTGCGCGACCGCCGCGCGGGTGCGCCGGACCCCCTCGCTTTCAACCGGGTCGGATGTGGCGCGCAAGCCCGCGGTATCGGTGAAATGGAACGGCAACCCGCCGAGGCTGATCTCGACATGAATCGCATCGCGCGTGGTGCCCGCCACCGCAGTCACGATCGCGCAATCGTCGCGCGCCAAGCGGTTCAAGAGACTGGACTTGCCGACATTCGGGGGGCCCGCGATCACTACCCGCACGCCATCGGTTAGCATTCGCCCGAGCGTCGCCTGGGTGATCAAGCTGGCCGTAGCATCGAGCGCGCCCTCCAGTTGCTCGCCCAAACGCGCCGTATCCACCGTATCAATCTCGTCCTCGGGGAAATCGAGCGTCCCTTCTAGATGCGCCCGGAGCGCGACGAGCTGCTCGAAGATCTCGCGCACGCGCGCCGAGAACTCCCCCTCCAAGGAGCGTAGAGCGGCGCGCGCGGCTTCGGCCGTCGCGCTATCGATGAGATCCGCGATAGCCTCGGCCTGAGTGAGATCGAGTTTGCCGTTCAGGAAAGCGCGTTCCGAAAACTCTCCGGGGCGCGCCAGCCGGGCACCGAGGCTCGATACTTCTTGCAGCAGCAGGTCCAGCGCCACTGGGCTGCCATGAGCGTGCAGTTCTAAGACGTCTTCGCCGGTATAAGAATGTGGTGCTTCGTAACGCAGAGCGATCCCTCGATCCAGCGTTTCGCCGCCAGTTCCAACAAAGCGCGCATAGGTCGCGACGCGCGGCGAGAGTAGCCGGCGAACGATGTTGTCGGCAATTGCACGGGCCAATGGCCCCGAGATGCGCACAATCCCGATACCTCCCCGTCCGGGCGGAGAGGCGATGGCGGTTATTGTATCCCGCTCAGGGACTGCCACGTGGCAAGGCCAGCACAAACATGACTGGCGGCAGTCTCAATGCCGGAAGCGCACGAAGATTAGCGGGAACCGCCCTTCGCACAGGCATGCTCGGGCGCGCTTCTAACCCGCCTTAGCCGGGTGTGCCGCTTCGCCATATTGCTTGTTGATCAACCATTGCTGTCCGATCGACAGTACGTTGTTTGCAAGCCAATAGAGGACCAACCCCGAAGGGAAGAAAGAGAAAAAAACGGTAAGCACGATGGGCAGAAGCTGCATAATTTTCTGCTGCATGGGATCGATTGGAGTCGGGTTAAGCTTATATTGTATAAGCATCGTGACCCCCATTAGCACCGGTAGAACAAAATACGGATCGGGTGCAGACAGGTCTTTTATCCAGTATCCGAACGGCGCTTGGCGTAATTCCACGCTTTCAAGCAAAACCCAGTATAACGCGATAAAGACGGGGATCTGCACGAGGATTGGCAGGCAGCCACCGAAGGGATTGACCTTCTCTTCTTTATAAAGGTCCATGACGGCTTGATTCATTTTCATGCGGTCGTCTTCGTGACGCTCGCGCAGGGCCTGCAAGCGGGGCTGGAGCTTCTTCATCTTCGCCATCGAGCGATAGCTCGCCGCGGATAATTGAAAGAACATCACTTTCAAAATGACGGTCACAAACACGATGGCCCAACCCCAGTTGCCGATGAAGCTGTGAAGCTTCTCCAACAACCAAAAAATCGGCTTACCTATGAACCAGAGCACGCCGTAGTCGACCGTGAGCTCAAGCCCGGGAGCAATCTTCTCGAGGACATGCTGAAGCTTTGGGCCTAAGTAAATCTTCATGTCGATCGCATGGTCTGCCCCGGAAGGGACGCTCACTTCCGGCCCATAGAGGCCGATCAGATAGCGTTTCCCGTCGTCCAAAATCTTCGAGTAATAGTGGTAAGTCTCCTTAGGATCGGGAACTAGCGCGGCTACGAAATAGTGCTGCAGTATCGCCGCCCAACCGTTAGCGACATCACGTTCGACCGGCTTTTCTTGCATGTCATCGAAATCGATTTTCTCGTAACGCTTTTCCAGGCTCGAGATGGCGGCGCCGGTATAGGTATAAATAAAACCATACCCCGATTCTGATTGGCTGCGCTGAAGCTGGCCATAAACGCGGCCGGCCCAAGGGTTGGGTCCCTCGTTCACAATTTCATAGCGCGAGTTGACGAGATAGCTACCGCGCTCGAAGGTGTAGATCTTCCGTACCGTAAGTCCTTGCACCGGACCCCAGGTAAATACGACTTTTAGCGAATTCTTGGCGTTTTCCAGCTCGTAAGCGTTTTGCTCGCTCCGATATTCGCTGTGATGATCCGGGGCAACATCCGTGCTTCTCAATCCTCCTTGCACAACGAAGGTTAGCGATTCGCTCCGGTCAAGGAAAACAAACGGTTTGTCAGGGGCGTCCACGGACACGGGAAATTCACGCAACTTCGCTTTTTCAATGACCGCACCGATCTTGTTGATGTCGAGATCCAGGACATCGGTTGTGACCCGGACGTACGAACCTTCCTTGCCTTCCGGCTCGGCCTCTTGATCGGAAACCGCTGCGCTAGCCTCCTTGCCGTCCTCTACGGTGGGAACGTCAGTCCCGTTAGGCGCCGTAGCCTCGCCGGTTGTCGGCCGTGACCATGGGGATTCAAGGCTACCGTAATCACGCTGCCAAGCCTGCCAAATAAGCAGGGAAACAATACATAACCCCGCGATCATCAGTAATCTAACGTTATCCATCTATCCTAGCCCTTAGCAGGTGGTACCGGATCAACCCCTCCAGGGTGAAACGGATGACAATTGCATATACGTTTTAAAGTCAAGCGAAGTCCCCGCGTTAAACCGTGTAATGCGATCGCCTCCTCGGCATATTGCGAACAACTCGGGTGGAACCGGCAGCCCCGCCCCATGAACGGGCTCAGGAACCTCGTGTAGAGCCTAATGAGGGAAATCAAAATTCTCTGCATCGCGCGATACGGGCCCAATGGAATTCGAGTAGATCATGGAACTGTATTCCGGTGAGCTCGCACGCGGGTTTACGAACTATGACCAGCATATCGAAGCCGGCAAGCTTTGGCTTGTGGCGGCGAAAGAACTCACGCACACGTCGTTTTAATCGATTCCTATTTACCGCAAGGCGGACCTGTTTTTTCGGGACCGCTATACCCAGTCTGGCTCGAGTCAATCCATTTGGGCGCGAAAGCACCATTACGGAGCGGTCGCTGGATTTACATCGAGCCGAAAGAAGGCTTTGGAAAGCCCGACGCTCTTTGACTCTGTCGTCCGCGGAAAATGCTAGGGCCTTTTCTGTCAAGCCGTCAATCGCTTGCGGCCTTTTGCGCGCCTGGCCTTGATCACCAGCCGCCCGGCTTTGGTGCTCATCCGAGCGCGGAAACCGTGCGTCCTCTTGCGCTTGATTTTGCTGGGCTGGTAAGTCCGTTTCATGACAAGGTACCGGGATGACTGGCATCAAAAATAAACGTGAGATGTTGTACGAATAAGCTTATTCTGTCAATCACGATGGCTTCTCCATAACGGCGCCGTGGGGTGGCTAAACGCCGTGAATCGGGTATAAACTTTTAGCTTCCTGCGTCGTTTCTATAACACAAATAGAGGAAGGTTCTATGGGGGGATCTCTGTGGCAACGCTGCCTCGCCAAGCTAGAGTGCGAATTACCGCCACAACAATTCAGCACCTGGATTAGACCTCTCCACGCGGTCGAAGAGGAACGTAATCTCAAGTTGCTAGCCCCGAACCGGTTCGTACTTGAGTGGATAAAGGACAAGTACCTTGAGCGGATAGTAGACCTCGTCACTCATCTTGCAGAAGTCGAAGGGGTGAAGGTCTTCCTCTCGGTCGGGAGCCATTCGGGGCTGGCCACGGCGGGCAACACACCACATCGTTTACCTAAGAGTATGGACCGCCACGCCCCAATTAACCGCGGACTAAAACCCGGCTTTACCTTTGAGACTTTCGTCGAGGGCAAATCCAACCAGCTTGCACGGGCCGCGTCCCTACAGGTCGCCGAGAATCCAGGCACCGCATATAATCCACTCTTTATCTGTGGTGGGGTTGGACTCGGCAAGACGCACTGCATGCATGCAGTCGGGAACATGATTTGCCGGATCCGCCCAAATGCGAATGTCGTGTACCTGCACTCCGAACGCTTCGTGGCGGATATGGTCAAGGCGCTACAACACAACACGATCAACGACTTTAAGCGTTTCTACCGATCCGTCGATGCCTTGCTAATTGATGATATTCAGTTTTTTGCAGGCAAGGAGCGCTCTCAGGAGGAGTTCTTCCATACCTTCAACGCCTTATTCGAAGGTCAACAACAAATTGTTCTAACGTGTGATCGTTACCCGAACGCGGTCCAAGGGGTCGAGGAACGACTAAAATCACGCTTTGCATGGGGCCTGATGGTTGCCATTGAACCTCCGGAGCTAGAAACCCGTGTTGCAATTCTAATGATTAAGGCTGAGTTGGCTCGAATTATGCTTTCTGACGAGGTTGCCTTTTTTATCGGGAAGCGCTTTCGCTCCAATGTGAGGGAGCTAGAAGGCGCACTGCATCGTGTCATTGCAAACTCTCAATTTACTGGACGACCCATAACCCTGGAGTTCGCAAAGGACGCGTTAAAAGACCTGCTTGCGTTACAAGACAAGCTGGTAACAATAGATAACATCCAGAAAACCGTGGCAGATTTTTACAAAACACGCTTGTCCGATCTGCTATCACACCGCCGCAATCGCTCCATCGCACGCCCTCGGCAAATCGCAATCGCATTGTCCAAAGAGTTAACTAATCATAGCCTTCCGGAGATCGGCGATGCTTTTGGAGGTAGAGACCACACCACCATTCTGCATTCGTGCCGAAAAGTATCCGAATTGCGCAAGCTCGAACAACGCTTCGACGACGATTACTTAACGCTTTACAGGATCCTGACTACATGATGTGAATTCCCTGTGAACAATCCTATACGGGTGGTCTCTATTTCTTCTTGTCCATCCTTATCCACAGAACGTCCGTCCCGTTATTAACCATATATCCACCAAAAAGTGCTCATTTAAGCTCCTGTTTATTAAGCGAAGCTTTCATCGATGCAATGAAACTGCTTTGCTTTAATAGGGAAGTTAATACAAGCCTATGAAATTATCTATTGAGCGTGAGAGGCTACTTTCGCCGCTGCAAAACTTAAGTGGGATTCTGGATCGAAATCAGTCCACCCCTGTTCTGGGCCATGTATTGGTTTCAGCACGTGAAGATTCTTTGTCATGTTCGGCGACCGACATGGAAGTGGAGCTTGTCGTGGTTATCGAGCAAGGTGCCTCCGAGCCAGGTGAGATAACTCTACCCGGAAGGAAGCTATTGGATATTTGTCGGGCGCTGCCGTCCGCGTCACGCATCGACGTTTCCTGCCAAGGTGGTCAGGCTGTCATTCGTTCCGGCAGGAGCCGTTTTACGCTGCAAACACTGCCGGCAGACGAGTTCCCAAGCTTTGCCGCGTTTTCTCCGCGAGTAACCTTCGATATTGCAAGCCGACAATTAAGAGCACTTTTAGAAGAAACTCATTTTGCTATGGCCCAGCAGGATGTCAGATATTATTTGAACGGGCTCTTGCTTGAGATTGGCGCGGGCCGGATTCGGGCGGTGGCCACCGATGGGCATCGGCTGGCCCTGAAAGACATACCAAGTCCTGCTGTGGTGGAATCGATGCAAATCATCGTACCTAGAAAAGCCGTTATTGAATTGCTCAAAGTGCTGGATGGGAACGACGGCGAAGTTAAGTTATTGATTAGCGACAACCACTTCCAGGTACAAGGAGCGAATGGGACGTTTACTTCTAAGCTCATTGATGGGCGATATCCCGACTATGAGAGGGTGTTGCCAGAAAACACAAACAAAGTCGTGATCGCCGATCGGGAGTTGCTCCGACAGGGACTGGCGCGTAGCGCCATCTTATGTACCGACCGTTTCAAGGGCGTACGCATCTCTCTTGATCGGGATACATTACGCTCATGCGGTCAAAACGCCGAGCGGGAAGAATCGGAGGAACAGATCGAGGTTAGCTATAACGATGAGTTACTGGAAGTCGGTTTTAACATCATCTATCTGATCGATGCGCTTGCGGCTATTAAAACGCCTCAGGTACGACTGGAATTTAAGGATACGGGTAGCAGTTGTGTGATTAAGCCGGACGGGGACTCGACGAACGTCTATGTCGTTATGCCTATGAGAATTTGAACGGCGTGTTTTGAAGGCTTACTGGGTGAATAAGCTATAGACGTTTCACGTGAAACATAGGTGGCTGTGGTAAACTGTTATCCTTCAGTACCCGGACCCGCCATGCAAAGCCCAGCACGATACGATTCCTCCAATATCAAGGTTCTAAAGGGATTAGACGCTGTACGAAAACGGCCAGGGATGTACATCGGTGACACCGATGATGGCACGGGGCTCCACCACATGGTATTCGAGGTGGTAGATAACAGCGTCGATGAGGCGTTAGCAGGGTACTGCACGGAAATTAATGTCTGTGTTCATAGTGACGGATCGGTCACGGTTAAGGATAACGGCCGTGGTATCCCGGTCGACCTACATATCGAAGAGGGACGCTCAGCGGCCGAAGTCATCATGACGACTCTCCACGCAGGCGGTAAATTTGACGATGATTCCTACCAGATCGCAGGTGGCTTGCACGGCGTAGGCGTATCGGTGGTTAATGCGCTGTCGGAGTCCTTGAATTTAACGATTAACCGTGATGGACAATGCTTTTATCAGGAATACGTGGACGGCGAGCCAGAGACCCCGATCCGGGTCCTCGGAAGCGCGATACAACGCGGAACGGAAATCAGATTTAAACCAAGCCCGAAGGTATTCTCGAATATAGAGTTTCATTATGACATTTTAGCCAAGAGGCTACGCGAGTTGTCCTTCCTTAATTCCGGTGTCAAGATCGATTTGGTCGATGAGCGCACAGGGCGAACGGATGGTTTTGAATACAAAGGAGGAATTTCGGCGTTCGTTGAGCATTTGAACAAGAAAAAGACGCCTTTACATGCAAGCGTGATTACTATTGGTGTCGCTTGCGAGGGAATCGAGGTGGCCGTTGCCATGCAGTGGAACGATTCCTATCAAGAGAATATCTTTTGTTTTACCAATACCATTCCGCAGCGCGACGGCGGTACTCACCTAGCGGGGTTTAAAGGTGGGATTACACGCACGTTTAACCAATACATGGAGCGGGAGGGGATCCTTCAAAAAGCTAAGATTCTCGCCACGGGCGACGATGTGCGCGAGGGCCTAACCGCAGTGCTCTCAGTAAAGCTACGGGATCCGAAGTTTTCTTCACAAACCAAGGAAAAGTTGGTGTCGAGTGAGGTGAAAGGTGTTGTGGAAAGCGTCGTCGCCGAGAAACTCGACGAGTTTCTGTTAGAGCGACCGAACGAGGCGAGGCTCATTACCGATAAAATCATTGATGCGGCCCGCGCCCGCGAAGCGGCACGCAAAGCCAGAGAGTTGACCAGGCGCAAGACCGCATTGGATATCGCGGGCTTACCTGGCAAACTTGCCGATTGCCAAGAAAAGGACCCTAAACAATCGGAGATCTTTCTGGTTGAGGGCGATTCCGCCGGCGGATCGGCGAAGCAGGCCAGAGACCGGCGTTTTCAGGCTATCCTTCCGCTCAAAGGCAAGATACTCAATGTTGAGAAGGCCCGGTTTGACAAGATGTTGGCATCGACCGAGGTGGGCACGTTGATTATGGCCCTTGGGTGTGGGATCGGCCGGGAAGAATATAACCCGGACAGACTTCGCTATCACCGGATCATCATCATGACGGACGCCGATATTGATGGCTCGCATATCCGCACCTTGTTACTCACGTTTTTCTATAGGCAGATGTTTGATTTAGTGGAACGGGGGCACGTGTATATTGCTCAACCGCCGCTTTACAAGGTGAAGAAGGGAAAGCAGGAGCAATACATAAAAGATGAGCGATCGTTTCTGAACTATTTGCTGTTGAACGCGTTACGTGACGCGCGGTTCTACACACAACATTCTGCTTTGAAATCAGAGGACGTCCATCGGATCGGGCAGGATTACCTCGTGTGGCGTGAGTTGCTTAAGCGCTTACAGAGGTCACATAACGAGGAGATACTGAAGGGCATCGGAGACATCCCGCTGCTTGGCAGCGAGGAGCTTTCCGACCCGGGGTCGCTCGCCATCTGGTGTACGCGCCTCAATCAACGGCTACAGCAAGCCGACCCACAAGGGACATATAGTACCCAATATGACCTGGCACCCGACCGGCCAACGAGAGTCATTACCAAAAAGACCATATATGGCATCGAAGCCACCGATATCTACACGCATGATTTCTTTAAGTCCACCGAGTACCACCGGCTCGTAGAGCTATCAGTGCATCTTGGCGCAGGCTTGGGGAATGGCGCAAGGGTAGAAATGGGCGGTAAGTCATATCCGATCGGCAGCATGAGAGAAGGGTTTGAGCGTACTTTGGAGGAATTCCGCGACGGATTGCAGATCCAACGCTACAAAGGTCTCGGCGAAATGAATCCGGAGCAGTTGTGGGAAACCACCATGCACGCCGAGTCACGGAGCCTATTGCAAGTGCGTATCGAGGATGCGGTGGCGGCGGATGAGATTTTCACGACGCTTATGGGCGACCAAGTTGAACCGCGACGCGAGTTTATCGAAGTCAACGCACTTTCCGTGTGGAACCTAGATACCTGAGCGCGAGAGAGCGAAAACACCGGCGCGAATGTTTGCGGTCGATAAGTACCGCTGCTAGCGGTATGCGCGTGCAGCAACCCACACATCGACTCGCTCCACCCCCTCGGAACGTAATAAAACCGCGAGCTCGCGGGCTGTGTGGCCTGTCGTCATCACGTCGTCGACCAGGGCGACGTGTTGATATCGTATAGGTTGCTTTAACCGAAAGGTGCGGCGCACGTTGCGGCGTCGCGCTTTAGCCGCTAGGCTAGCCTGCGGAATCGTCTTTCGAGTACGGATGGCCGCATCGTGCAGTAGCGGGATCCCGAGGCATTCGGCGAGGGGCCTAGCGAGCTCAACGGCTTGGTTATAGCCGCGGTTGAAGAGGCGTTTCCAGTGTAGGGGAATGGGAATCAAGCACTCGGGCAGGTCGGTCTGTAAGCGCACAATCTGTTGATGCATTAGGCGCGCGACGAGTTCCGCGTAAACGAGGCGTTGCGAGAACTTGATCGCTTTAATCAGCACATCGACAGGGAAAGCATAGTGATAGGGGGCGAAGCACAGTCCAAAGGGTGACGGGTGTTGCAGGCAGGTTCCGCAGATCGTATTCGTTTGTAACGGGAGAGCGCAGGTGCGGCACGCGTTTGTATTCGCCGGTAGGACCTCGGAACAAGCTTGGCAGAGGAAGCTTATTGAGGGGATCCGAGCTTCGCAGAGAACACAGTGCATGGGTTATTCGTTAATCGGCAAGGGGTCACGTACCGGCTTTATAGCGCGCTTAATAAAGACATACTTACCACCATGATGAACGCGCGCGCAAGCGGTTCTTTGTTTCCCGATCCGGCCCTGAAATTTCCAGGGCCTAGGCATGATTGGAAAACGGAAGAGGCTGAGTATATATACAGCCTCCCGTTTTCGGATCTCCTGTTTCAAGCGCAAAGCGTTCATCGGCGATATTTTAAGTCCAATACTGTCCAGCTCAGCACATTGCTTAATATCAAGGCCGGGGGTTGTCCAGAAGACTGCGCGTATTGCCCGCAGAGCGCGCGCTATGGCACTTCGGTGAAAGCCGCACGCATGCTTGGTGTTGGCATTGTCACGGAGGCCGCCGAAAAGGCGAAACGCGAAGGGGCGACAAGGTTTTGCATGGGGGCCGCATGGCGTAGCCCGCGTCGGGATGATCTGGAGCGCGTGCTTGAAATGGTTAGTGCGGTCAAGCGCCTCGGCTTGGAAACATGCGCGACCCTGGGCATGTTAACGGCGGAACAAGCCGAGGCGCTAAAAGACGCAGGACTCGATTATTACAACCACAACCTCGATACCTCCCCCGCGTACTACCCCAGGATTATTACTACACGAACCTATGAGGACAGGTTGCGCACCCTCAGGCATGTGCGAGCCGCGGGGATGCGGGTATGTTGCGGCGGGATCATCGGTATGGGCGAGAGCCTCCACGATCGCTGTGCTCTATTGATGACCCTCGCTAATCTTCCTGAACATCCCGAAAGCGTTCCGATCAATCTCTTGGTGCGGGTTGAGGGGACGCCGCTGGGCGCTGCTGAGATCCCGGATCCCTTCGAGATGGTGCGCACCATCGCGCTCGCGCGCATCTCAATGCCCGCATCGTATGTAAGGTTGTCGGCGGGCAGGAGCAGCATGTCGGATGAGCTGCAAGCGCTTTGTTTCCTTGCCGGAGCTAACTCCGTGTTTTACGGAGAGCAGCTCTTGACGACGGAAAACCCCGCGGCAGGCCATGATCGGCGGCTATTTCAACGCCTCGGGATCACGGCAGTTTGAGTACAGCGGTCTTATGCGTACGAAATGTTGGTCGTAACTATGCTTGGTTTCGGCCTTCTTGCAGCCGGTTCCGGATACAGCAAGGATATCGAACGCGAAGAAAGAAAGTAAGCATGAAGAAGAAACGCAAGAATGGGAACCACGCTAAATCGGGATGCTAACGCGCCAGCGTTCGACGCGGCCCTGCTTGCCGGGCTGCAACACCTGAAAGAGCACTACCAATATCGCACACGCCGGGTAAAAGAAGCCGCGGAAGGTCCAGAGATCGAGGTCGAAGGCCGTCGCTATATCGATTTCTCCAGCAACGATTATCTCGGTTTAAGCGGCGATCCGCGCGTTGTTACGGCGTTTCGGCGTGGCTTGGGGCGCTATGGTGCCGGGGCCGGGGCGTCGCATCTGGTCTCGGGTCATTGCCAGCCTCATCACGCGCTGGAACTGGAATTGGCTGCGTTTACCGACCGGCCCAGGGCGCTGTTATTCTCGACAGGCTATCTGGCGAACCTCGGGATCGCCAGCGCGTTGTTTCGGCGAAACGATACCGTGATCCAGGATCGGGCCAACCATGCCTCGCTGGTCGATGCGGCGATTTTCGCGCGCGCGCGCCTGGTGCGTTATCCCAATCGCAATATCGGGGCGCTTGAACGCCTGCTTTCAAAGGGCCGGGGCGGGCGTACCTATGTCGTGACCGATGCTGTTTTTAGCATGGACGGGGGCCTAGCACCTTTGGTCAAAATCGCTGCCTTGTGTGCGCGGCACGAAGCGGTGCTGGTGGTTGATGATGCGCATGGGTTCGGCGTGTTGGGAGCGGATGGGGCGGGTGCCTTGAATCAGCTCGGGCTTGGGCTTGGGGAGGCGCCGATACTCATGGCCACCTGCGGTAAGGCATTGGGCGTATTTGGGGCCTTTGTGGCGGGTTCGGAGCCGCTCATCGAAACGCTGATTCAGCGTGCCCGGAGTTATATTTATACCACGGCCATACCGCCAGCGATGGCCGAAGCGGTGCGCGAAAGCCTCGCATTGCTGCGTCGCGAGGGGTGGCGTAGGACGCATTTGCAGACGCTCATCAAACACTTCAGGGCTGGGGCACGACGCCTTGGGGTCAAGCTTGGTGACTCGCATACACCGATCCAGCCGATCGTTTTAGGTCACAGCCGCACGACCTTGGGGGTGGCGGCATTGCTGCGGCGCAATGGGTACTACGTCGTCGCTTTCCGGCCACCGACGGTGCCGAAGGGTACGGCCCGATTGCGGATCACCCTCACGGCAAACCACACGCCAGCGCACATCGATGGGTTACTGGCGGCGCTCACCGAGATCCCATGCGCTGTTTCATAGAACGGCGAGGGCAGGGTCTCCCGCTGGTCTTCGTTCACGGGTGGGGATTGGTGTTGCGAGAGTTTTTTGATGCCAACAAGCTTTCCGGACGCCTATCGGCTCGATAAAAAGCGTTTGGCGGCCGCATTTAACCGCGCGGCGCCGAGCTATGACCGGCATGCCGTGCTACAGCAGACCGTCGCCATGCGCATGCTAGAGCGTCTAGCGCTAGTGAAGATTGCTCCCAGGAGGGTGCTGGATGCGGGCGCTGGCACGGGTTACGCCACGGCATTATTGCGCCGGACCTATCGGCCCGAGGCGCTTGTAGCCTTCGATATTGCCCATGGAATGCTGCGGCAGGCACGTAGGCATGCACCGAGTTTCTTATCGCGCCAGAGTTATCTTTGCGGCGATTTGGAACGCCTTCCATTAGCCGCGGAAAGTATCGACCTCGCGTTTTCCAATCTCTCGCTGCAATGGTGCAACGATCTCGACCGGGTACTCGAAGAATTCAGCCGGGTTCTGACTACCCAAGGGCTGTTGATGTTTTCGACCTTTGGGCCGGATACGCTCAGCGAGTTACGGGCGAGTTGGGCGAAGGTGGATAGCCGAGTTCACGTTCATGGATTCGCGGATATGCACGACATCGGTGATGCGCTCATTCGCGCCGGTTTCAGTGGCCCGGTGCTGGACGTCGAGCGCTTCACGATGACCTACCCCGATGCCTATGCGCTGATGCGGGATCTGAAAACAATTGGGGCGGTCAACGCGGCGCAAGGCCGCCATCGCGGTCTCACCGGGAAAGGTGATTTGACAGCGCTTGTGAACGAATACGAACGCTTCCGCTGCGACGGCGTGCTACCGGCGACCTTCGAAGTCGTTTATGGGCATGCGTGGGTACCGGAAGCCGGGGTGCGGGCGCAGGACGGGAGCACGGTCGCGGCGTTTCCCATCGAACAGCTTAGAAGCGCGATCAAGGTGCGTTTCCCGCACTGACTACGGCTGAAAGGGCGCGTCCAGGCCGGCTATGCGAGAGGGGCTTTTCGTCACCGGAACCGATACCGGGGTGGGCAAGACCACCGTCGCGCTTGCTCTTATCGACGGATTGAAGGAGGCTGGACTGCGCGTAGCGGGCATGAAGCCGATCGCGACGGGCTGCGTGCGTACGGCCGAGGGACTCAAAAACGCGGATGGGCTCGCGCTATTAGAGCGATCGAGCGTGCCCTTACCTTACGCCAGCGTTAACCCCTACGCCTTCGAACCTCCCGTGGCGCCGCACCTCGCCGCCACTACCGTGGATACGGAGATTTCGCTGGGCGCGGTGAGCGACGTTTATCGCGAGCTTCTCCAGCAGGTGGATTGCGTGGTCGTGGAAGGCATTGGTGGCTGGCGCGTACCTCTCAATCACCAGGCTTTCGTGTCCACGCTGGTGCGGTACTTAGGCCTCCCCGCGTTACTCGTCGTCGGCGTGCGGCTTGGATGTATTAATCATGCACTGCTGACCGTCGAGGCGATCGAGAGGGACGAGGTGAAAATGCTCGGTTGGGTTGCAAACCAGGTGGACGTGGATTATAGGTATGTAGAGGCCACCGTGACTAGCTTAGAACGTTTCATCGAGGCGCCGTTGCTCGGGAGGATCCCTTACCTTCGGCCGGGAGAGGAGAATACCGTCCCCTCGCTCCTAGGCGAGGTTGTACGGACCGTTCTAGAGCGACAAACCGTGCGGCTATGAAGCCCGCGATTCATCTCGGGAGATGCTGGTTAAACTCTGTGGTATCCCCTAGAAAACGCTTGTCAGAACAAAGGAATAAAGTTGAAAGATGAGGAACCTGCATGGTGTTGGACGATCTCAAGGAAGTGTTCGAAGCTTACAGGAGGTCACACCATGCAG
>Ga0136630_1000298_pt1 | contig 18498 bp, 20 predicted proteins | sample AntDrymUQ5682106_2_FD_105496 | JGI IMG/M metagenome (GOLD analysis project Ga0136630, IMG submission 105496) | Polar desert sand microbial communities from Dry Valleys, Antarctica - metaG UQ568 (21.06) | ecosystem: Environmental > Terrestrial > Soil > Desert | place: Antarctica: Dry Valley...
CAAAGCCGGCAGAATTATGAGCCTTCTCAAACCTTTCAAACCAATCCCTCTCTCTGTTCGCAGTCGAAAATATTTTTCACTATGCTGGAAATTTTTTTCATCGAGCGGCAAATTTTAGAGGCATTCGGCGCAATTTCCGTACACCTCCACGCTGTGCGAGCGGACTTCGAAGCCGCCTTCGACATCGAGGCGTTCGGGGTCTATGGGGCAGCCCTCGAACTCGGAGATGCTTCCGCACGAGTCGCAGATGAGATGATGGTGATGGGCTTCGGCGAGTTCGTAGCGCGAACCGTCGCCGAGGTCGAGCCTTCGGACGGCTCCGATCTCGGAGAAAAGGTCGAGGGTGCGATACACGGTGACGAGGCCGACGTGCGGGCATTTCGCGTGGATCTCATCGAGGCTTTGGTGCTGTTCGGCGGCGAGGGCTTCGAGGATCGCAACCCGCTGCGGAGTGGCTTTGTAACCCCGCCCCTTCATCTTCCCTATGACCGTGGATACTCGCAGTGTCGCCCTTCCCGAATGAAAAATCTTTGCAAGCGTCTCAATGGAAGTTAGCAGGGGGAATCGGGATAGTCAAGGAAGAAGCGAGTCGGACACGGGGATGACACGGTATCGCCAAGCGAACCCGGACGTTATCCGGGATGCGAGTCATCGCCACTTTCGACGGGCCTCCATAGCGAAGCGTCCGACGAACGCGGCATCGTACGGAGTCCGGTTGAATATCTCCGGAGGGCCGGATCCCACCATCCTCTTCGCAAATACGCGCCGCCGGAGCGCCTCCTTCACGAACCATCCTCCATCCACCGCGCGAACGTCCAACCGGGCAGCGGACGTCGGAGCCACGGGAAGCGACTGACCGAATCCCGTATCGCGCGGAACGCGGATAAAAAGCTCCCCCCGAAGAGCGCGGTCTTTCGTAAAGTCGCATGGCATGCGGCCATCGCGGCGAAGAAAGATCGCACAGGCTCCGCATCGCGCTAGAAGCCCGAGCCATCCGCGAAAAGCTATGAATCGGCGGTTTTGTTCGCCGGGCGCGAGTGGCGGAGGAAAAGGAACATAGCGAACACGAGGGCGAGAACGCTGCTCACGAAGAGGTTCCCCCGGAAATCCCCCCCGATGAGGAAGGCCGGGTCAACGCGGAGCGTCTCAACCAAAAACCGTCCGACCGAATACAGCGACACGTATATGAGGAAGAGGTCGCCGGGACGGAGCCAATCCACGAAACGCCGCGCTATCCACAAAAGGGCGAGGCACCCGAGGAGGTTCCATATGGATTCATAAAGGAAAGTCGGGTGGAAAGCGGTCGCGTCGGCGAACTCGACGGGGCGGTTGTCCGGGGAGATGCGGATGCCCCACGGAAGCTCGGTCGGGCGTCCGAAGAGTTCCTGGTTGAAATAGTTCCCCCACCGTCCGATGGCTTGCGCCAGAATCAAACCGGGCGCGACCGCGTCGGCGTAGTCGAGGACGCTGATTCCGCGGAACCACGAGAAGGCGATGGCTCCGAGGAAGCCTCCCGCAACCGCGCCGTAAATACCGAGTCCGCCATTCCACACCTCGAAAACGCCGGGGAACGGGTCGGCGGCATAAAGATCATAGTCGGTGACGACATGGTAAATACGCGCCCCGATGAAGCCGGGGACGATGATGAAGAAAAGCGAGTCGAGCGCAAGGGTTCCGTCATAGCCCTTATTTTCAAGCTGGCGGGCCGTCAGCCACGTGCCGACGGCGATCCCGAGCGCGATGCAAATCCCATAATAACGGAGCGCGAAAGGCCCGGCCTCGAAGATGATCGGGGACGGCGGACTCGGCAGCGAAAGCAGGCTTATGAACAAGAAATCACTCACGGCGCGTTACTATACACAACTATTCCATGATTTACGGGAGCCGCGAATCGAAATACACCTCCGGCGTTTCGCGTCGCTCCCCGGTGCCTCGGCGAACAAACATCCGCCGATCAAAGCCTCCTCCAACTCCCGACGCGGGATTGTTCCACTATGTCCGCGTCATTGGTTTTTGCCAATAACCAAAAACCAAGAACCAATAACCGGAGCGAAGCGACCTCACTCGGCGGCGCCAGGCATTGACGACGATTGCTGAAGAAGGGCTTCATCCGAAGGGGTCGCGGTCTCGACTCCGTGGTACGACTCGAGGACGTTGCGAACCGCCGGGGCCGCCGTGACCTCGCTGTGTCCGCCACCGTCCACCATGACGACGACGACGAGCGGGTTGTCCTGGTTTTCGGCCCATCCGGCGAACCAGTTCACCGGGTCTTTCCCGTCGCCGTATTGCTCGCCCGTGCCGCTCTTCCCGACGAAGGAAAGCTCCGCCCCCTCGAAGGCCGGTTCCGCGGTGCCGCCCGGCCCGGTCACCATCGAAAGCCCTTCGAGGAGTTCCCGGCGGGCTGTCGGGTCGATGTCTATTTGCCCCTCCGGCTCGGGTGTGAACTCGCGCTCGACCTCGTTGTTCGGCTGCGTCCGGACTTCTTTGCCGACGTGCGGAGTGACGAGGGTTCCGTTGTTTTGGATGGCGGAGTACGCCTGCGCCATTTGCATCGGGCTGACGAGGACGTCCCCCTGCCCGATGGCGATGTTCACCCAGTCGCCGATGCTCCACGGCCTCTCGAGGTATCCGTTGAGCTCCTCGGAGTACGACTCGAACCATTCTTTGGTCGGGACGCGCCCCTCGGACTCGCCGGGGAGGTCCACGCCCGTGAGCGTCCCGAAGCCGAAGCGCTCGTAGAATTCGGGGAGGAGATCCTCATTGTTCGTGTCCTGCCAGAGCAAGTCCGCCACCTGATAGAAGAATTTGTTGTTCGAGTCCATGACGGCCTCGGAGAAATTCTGCGTCCCGTGCGTCGTCCCCGTCCCGTTGAACTGCCGCCAGCTTTGCATGCAAAGATCCGAGGCCGAGGCCGGACTCCAGCAATCTCCGGTGTCGGTGTACGTCGTCGTGGGATCTATGGCGCCGTGGAAGAATCCGGCCATCCCGGTGAAGACTTTGAACGCCGAGGCGCCCGGCCACGAGCCGGATATCGCCCGGTTCGTGAACGGCGAGTTCGCGGTGTCGGAGTTGAGATAGTCGAAGAGTTCGACCTCCTCCTCGCCGGAGATGCCTCCGACGAAAAGCTGGGGGTCGAAGTTCGGGCGGCTCGCCATTGCGAGGATCTCTCCGTCGCGGGGATCCATGGCGACGACCGAGCCGCCTTCCCCCGTATACCCTTCTTGCTGGGCGCGCCCGAGGGCGGCGTCGAGCTCCTCCTCGGCGACCGCCTGCAAATCGGTGTCGAGGGTGAGGACGAGGTTCTTCCCGGCGACGGGATCCGACTGGCTGCTCGGCGGAAGGTTCTCCGGCGGAACCTCCATGCTCCCGTCCGCCCGCGTCCCGTCGGCGTTCCTCTCCGTCACGACGCGCCCGAGGGCATCCACGTTATAGTTTTTGCTTCCGGGGTCGCCTCGGAGGAGCCTTTCGTATTCGTATTCGACGCCGCTTTGGCCGACGACCGAGTCGTTCGTCAAGCCCGCGTACGGCTCCGCGCCGATCTGATCCTCGCCCAAAGCCCCCGTGTACCCGAGGACGTGCGCCGCCATCGAACCCTCCGGATAACGCCTCACCCAGTCGTCGTTTATGACGAGGCCGGGGAACTCCTCGGTCCGCTCGCTCACGTATGTGACATCGTCGCGGTCGGCGTTTTCTTTGACGAGCATCGCCGAGTACGGGTCGAAATCCACGGCCGCGTCGTACCGTTCGAGGACGGTGTCCACGTCCGCGTCCACTATCTCGGAGAGCTCGCGCATCTTCGGGCGATCTATCTCCGAAGGTATCACCGTCACGTTGAGGCCCGGGACATTGCTCGCGAGCACATCCATGTCCCGGTCGTAAACGACGCCCCTTTGCGCGGGTATTTTGACCTCCCGCGTCTGGGTCGCCTGCGCGGAGGCGGCGAGCGTCTCGCCCGAGAGAACCTGCAAATACCAAAGCCTCGCGCCGAGCGCGACGAATATGATCGCCACTATGAAGGCGAGGGTGACGACCCTCACTTGCATGTTCCCCTTCGTCATCGGCGGGGTCGGCTGCCGCTTCTTCGCCGTCGGCTTCCGCGTCGTGCTTATGCGCCTCGGGTTGCGAAGCACTAATCCACCCTCTCGGCCTGGATGATGAGCCGCTGCGAATAGTCCGGCAGCGTGCAAGTTTGAAGCGTCACGATGTTCCGGCCCTCGACAGGCTCGGTCACGTCTGTGTCCGTCGGCTCGACGATCTCGCTGTTGAAAACCCGGTACGTATAGTCGCGGTCCTCGGCGTCCGTGAGGACGACTTCATCGCCGTTCTCCAAATTATTGAGGTCGAAGAAAGCGAGGAAGCTCCCCGTGTTCGGGTACCCGAGCCGATGTCCGGCCACGTACACGTTCGCCTCGCGCTCCCACGGGAAGCCCGTCCCGGCGAGGTGTATCGCCGAATGCTCCCGGAGGCTCTCCTCGTCGTTCCCGGCGGCGTATGGAATCTCCACATCCTGGACGCGCGACATGCCCGGGACGGTGAGCCGAAGCCCCTTGTCGTCCGGGACGGGGGATATAACGTCCTCCTCGGCGACCTCGCGCTCGTCCGGATCCACCGACTGCTCGCTCTCCGTGATGACCGGGACATCGAGACCGTCCGGGCCGGAGGCCGACGAGTCCGGCTGGCTCGTCGCGCTCGCCACCGTCTCCGGCGACGCCGAGGTGAAGAAGAAAGTCCCGGTCAAAGCAAGCCCCGCCACGACGAGAACCAAGCTCATCACATTGAGGACTATGTTCGTGGCGCGTGCCATTTCCCTCCGATTCTCTACTTGCGGACGAGCCAGCCTCCCCCTTCGAGACGAGGCGGAATCGCCTCCATTGTATCCGATAATCCGCTCCGGTTAACCCGCTCCACCCATCTTTACCGTCCCCGCTCAACTTTGGATCACAAACCGTTTGCTCGCCGCAACCGTGCCATCCACCTCCACGTCCACAACGTAGTTCCCGCCGGGGAGCGAACGCCCCTCCCCTCCCCGAACCTCGAACTTCACGACCCCCGAAACCCCCTCCTCCGACGGCGCGAGCTGCTCCTCCCCACCCTCCACAACCCGAAGCCCGCCCCCCGAACCGAAAAGACGCGAGACCGGAGAACCATACCCCGACCTCTCCACGCGCGCCTCGATGTCCGCCCCCTCTTCGAGGTCGCGCACCGCGAGATACACATAAACGACCTCCGGCCCGCCCTCGAAAAGAAGGATGTCCCGAGGCGGATAAATCGTGTCTTCGAGGCTCGCGGCGATCTCCTCGACGGCGGGCGAATCCACGTCCTCGCCGGGGGAGAAATCCTGCCCGCCGAGAAACGCCACGACCATGAGGACGGCCGCGACGACCGCGATCCCGAGAAGCACGAAGTCCGGCCACCGCCGCCTCGGCTCCTTCGACCGGGTGTCCGGGATATATTTCACGCCGACTTCCACTGAGCCTTCCACACGAGGAGCGTGATGGCGTTATGAAGCGCATGCGCCACCGTCGGAGCGAGAAGGCCGCCAGTCCGCTCATACAAAATCCCGAACAAAAACCCGGCGAGAACCGCCCACGCCGTCCACACGAGATACCGCCTGTCCGGCCCGATGTGGACGAGGCCGAAGATAATGGACGCCGCGACGAGGCCAATCTCTTCCTGGAGAACCCCCCGGAAAACCATCTCCTCCCCCACACCCGAAAAGATCGCGACGAGGACGAGTCCGACCCGGCTCGAGCCGTCGAGGATCGTCGGCGCGAGCTCGTCGGCGAGCCGCCTGAACACCGGGAGGACACGGTACGTCAAAAACCCGAGGGAGACGGTCATCGCCGCCGCCGCGACCCCGAGGAGGAGGCTCGAAGTGAGCGAGTCGCCGAAGAGGGGGAATCCGCGTCCTCGGAAAGAGTTCCATATCACCGCGAGGATGGCGAAGGCTCCGTAGAAAAGAGCGGCTTGTCTGACGAAGCGCGGGGTCAAGATCACCACTCGAAAAAATGTAGACTGCACGGAAAGCTATGAACGGTTATTGTACCCAAAGTGCGAACGCCGTCGGCTCGCCGTCGGTCGTGCCTTCGGGCATGAAGGGGAAACCGGAGATGGAAGAGGGATGATGATCGACGAGTCAATCTTCAAAGCCTATGACATCCGGGGCGTGTACCCCGACAGCCTCGACGAAGACCTCGCGAGGGACATCGGACGCGCCTTCGTGAACCACCTCGGACTCTCCGGCTCGCGCGTCGTCGCCGCCCGCGACATGCGCCTCTCCGGCGAAGCCCTCCAAAAAGCCTTCATCGAAGGCGTCACCGAATCCGGAGCCGACGTCGTTGACCTCGGCATGGTATCCACCGACGCCATGTATTTCGCCGTCGGCCATCTCGAAGAACATGGCGGGGCCATGATCACCGCCTCCCACAACCCGAAACAATACAACGGCCTCAAACTTTGCCGCGAGAACGCCATCGCGCTCTCGGGCGAAGAGGGCATAAACCAGATTCGAGACCTCATAACCTCCGGCAAACTCCCCGGCCCCTCCGAGTTCTCTGGCTCCGTCGAAGAGTCCGACATCACCGACGAATACGCCAAACATTGCCTCGGATTCATTGACACGGAAAACCTCCGCCCGCTCAAAGTCGTCGTGGACGCCGGAAACGGCATGGCCGGGAAGATGGTTCCGCCGATCTTCAAAGGTCTCCCGTTCGAGATCATACCCATGTACTTCGACCTCGATGGCTCGTTCCCGAACCATCCCCCGAACCCCATCGAACCCGAGAACATGGAGGAACTCCAAAAACGGGTCATCGCCGAAGGCGCGGATTTCGGGGTCGCCTTCGACGGCGACGCCGACCGATGCTTCCTCGTGGACGAGAACGGAAAGACCGTCTCCGGCGACCTCGTCGCCACCCTCGTCGCGAGAAACGTCCTCGAAAAAGAGCCGGGCGCGACGATTCTTTACAACGCCATATGCTCGAAGGCGATGCCCGAACTCATACAAAAAGAGGGCGGACGGGCGATACGAACACAAGTCGGACACTCCATAATAAAGCCCCGGATGCGCGAACACGACGCGGCTTTCGGGGGAGAACATTCCGGCCATTTCTACTTCCGCGACAACTATTTCGCCGACTCTGGCATCATCGCCATGCTCACCGCCGCCGAGCTCGTCGCGAGGCAGGATGGCCCGCTCTCGGCGCTCCTCGAACCCATTGACCCGTACATAAGAAGCGGGGAAATAAACTCCGAAGTCGGGAACCAGTCCGAGACCATGAAGAACATCGAGGATTTTTACGAGAAGCGCGGCGGCGTGGACATGGATCACCTCGACGGCCTCACGGTGGACTCGGGAGACTGGTGGTTCAATCTCCGCCCCTCGAACACCGAGCCGCTCCTCCGCCTCAACGTCGAAGCCCCCGACGAGTCCACGATGGAGCGAGTCCGCGAGGAAGTCCTCTCGCTTGTGCGAAGCTGACGTTTCGCATCGGCTTCGCGCTGATCAGCACGCTTCGCTCATCAGCATTTCAGCAAAAACCGAAAACTTCGCAAAGACGATCTCCGAACGAAAACGCCCCGCCGAAAACAGCGGGGCGTTTCTTCGTCCGATTTCGCCGTCAAAAAGCTGACAAGCTGAAATGCTGACTGGCTGACAAGCTATCCCACCGAAAGGAGGTTCCTCACTTCGCGGACGCCTTCGGTGTTCTTGGCGATCTCCTCGGCGGCGCTCTTCGCGGCCTCCGAGGGGACGGCTCCGCGTAGTTCGGCGACGCCTTCGGTGACGGCGACGTTTATCCGCGGCACGTCCTTCGTGCGGTCGTCTTCTCCGAGGGCGGTCCGGACTCGCTGTTCGGCCTCCTCGCTCTCGGGCGGAACTCCGGTCGTCGCCGTCGCGCCGCCTCCGCTTCCGCCGATGAGCGGGCCGTCGGACGGGGAGGAATAGCCGCGCTCCGCGCCGGAGCGGTTCGCATCGCCGGGGCTTTGGAAATCGGAGCCTCCCCACGTGTTTTGGCCGTTGTTCGACTCGGCGGCGCGTTTGAGAATCATGCCGATTCCCACGCCGATGGCGGTGAAGATGGCGTACTTCGTGTACCGGGCGCTCCTCGGCTCACGCGAGGAGAGGGCTTTTTGAATCAGCTTCGCCTCGGCCTTCCCGAGCCTCCACGCATTGCGGCCCATGTGCGGAGCCACCCTCCGCCCGGCCTTCGCGCCGAGCTTCCCGGCGGCCTTTCCGGCCCTTTTTTTCAATGGCATTCACGTCCTCCTTCATGTTAGTTGGAGATTAATTGAACGTGATACCCGAAGGCCACGCTCGCAAAACAGTTACGAGGCGAAATGTTTTTCGTTGCGCCTGACTTTACTCACCGCGCCCGAAGCACGGACGCGGCGACGTACTCCCCGGATAACCGCCCGTTTTCACGGAGTTTGCTCACGACCCCCTCGACACCCCCCACCGAACGGACGACCGCCTCGACCTCCTCCCGAGAAGCCTCGCCCCCCACAACCCCATAAAGCGTGATGACGAACCCGCATGAACTCACGTTCACGCCTCGCCCCTTCTTCCCGAGCGCGGTGCGGACGAGTTGTATGAGATGCGCGTCATTTGCGGGATCACTCACCGGACTTATACGGAATCCGAGTGAACGCTTCCGAACTCGGTCGGCGGATTCGGGAGTCCGGAGGCCGCGTCGCTCTTCGGGAAGGAGATGGAGGAGTCGCGTTTATCTTTCCGACTCCTCCATCTCCTCCGGCGGCGAAGCCGCCTCGGGAATTGCCGACCGACGAACATGGCTTTCGGAAAGCGGTTCTCCGAGTTCCGCATCACATCGAGTCCCATCGTGGCGAGTCCCTTCGGAGAGCCTCGGAAAGAGGCGGAGCGCCACGTCCGCGCGCTCGTCGCCTCTTGAAAACAACGCCGACTCCTTCACCCGGAGTCACCCTCCGGGCGGAGCTTCGGTGCGAGGGTGAGCCTCCGGTACCGCATCCTCCGCTCGTTCACCGGCTCCTCGAACTCCGCCTCGCGGGCGAACGATACTCCTCCCGACGCCGCGCCATCCACGAGGGCGGCGATGTCTTCCTTCTCCGAGGGCGTGAGTCCGTCGGAGTCGGCGTATATCTCCTCTTTCTCGAACGAGCGCACGCGGCGCGCGAACGACACGAAAACGCTGCATGGCTCGGGGCACGGAATCTCTCCGTCCCCGCGCTCCGCTTCGAGGGGCGTGTCGTCGTCTATGTCCCACAGGGTTTTTTTGAGGCACACGTCGTCCTCGCAGCATGCCTTCGCCGCGTTTTGGGCGGCCTCGTCGGAGAGGTGCTTCGCACGCTCGTACATCCCGCTCTGCCGAGAAGCGTTCTCCCGGAAGCTCGTCGTCTCGAGTTCGCCCTCCCGGTCGAGGTGCCAATGTACGGCGCCAGCCGGATAAAAATAATTCATCGCCGAAACGAGCGCCGCCTCGCCCGAAAGCCGCAATTCCCACCTTCGCCGGAGGTTCGGGGAGCTTTTCAGCGGACGGTATTCGCCGCTCTCGGTGAAGCGTGAAATCTCCCGCGCATCGGTCGGGTCGGTGGAAACGTCGAGGTTTTCTCCACCCTCGTCCTCGATGTGGCGAATCGAATATCCCGAGCCGTCTTTCTCGATGCGAACCTCTCCGAAGACGCGGCCATCGTCGGACTCCGAGATCCACGCGGCGAAGGCTTCCCTCGCCTCGGCGGCGACGTTTCCCGTCCTCTCACGCAAGGGAGGCGGCCTCCGCTTCGCGGGCGCGGTCGGCGATGAGGCGAGCCATCGAAGGGTGCGTCCCGACCGGAGCGCCATAGAAAACGGCCTTCCCGTCGCGGACGGTCACTTCACCGTCGAAGCCGAGGTCTTCGGGAATGGTCTCCCGCGTGTGCCATCCCTCGGCGATGAAGACCGGAATGACGATGACGTTCTCCGCCTCGACGTTCTCGACGACACCGGATATCTCCGGTTCTTGATCGAGGAACCCGACCTCGACGAGATCGTAAATATTCCGCTCCCGTATCCTCTCGGCGTTCAAATAAATGACCCCGGAGGAATTCTTGTTCAGATCGGTGCCGTGCCCGAGAAGCACGAGCGCGGTCGTCCCGCCCGCCTCCTTCCCTCGCATGAGGTCGGCGGTGCGCTCCAAAATAACGTCCGGCATCCCCTCGAAGACGCCGAGCGGCCCGGCATAGTGGATGGTTTTTCCATCCTTCTCCGTGAGCGAGCCGTCGAGGCCGAGTTCGCGGGGGATGACTTGCTCGGTGAAATATCCTTGCGAGATGAACGCCGGGACGATGAAGACTTCGTCCGACTCCACGGTGTCGAGGACGTGGCGCATCGAAGGTTCTTCTTTCCAGAAGCACTCGACGACCTCGTCGAAGCCGCCGATTTCCCTCCGGATGCGGGCGGCGTGTTCGTATATGGGGAGGCTCGAGTCCCCGTTCAAATGCGAGCCGTGTCCCACTATGACGAGCGCTTTCAAAAGTCGGCCTCATTCCTCGGTTTCACAACATCCATCGGGATTTTACCCGGATTCCGGCGACCGCCTCCGGGAACGGTTTCACTCTCGAACGCCGAAGTTCACGGTGTACATCGTGGCGGGCTGTTCGTAGTCTTTGTATTCTCCGGTCGCCGCTCCGATTCCGACCTCCCGAAACTCCGGGTCGAGGAGATTTCTTCGATGTCCCTCGCTTTCGAGCCATCCCTCGACGACGAGTTCCGCGTCCGAAAGCTCCGGCTCCGGCCCGGACTGGGTGCGCCACGCGAGGTTTTCGCCCGTCTTTATGGACGAGTATCCGTCGTCGAGGGTGTATCCGGCGCGTTCCATCCGCTCGAAAGCATCCACGTCCTCCGGGGTTTCGTGGGCGAAATAGTCGTGCTCGATCATGTCCTCCGAGTGGATACGCGACGACTCCACAAGCTCCTCCCGGACGCACAGGCTCGAAATATCCCTCGCCCCCCGCTCCTCGTTGTGAAGCTCGAAGAGCCGGGCTTCGATCCCACTCAGGCGAACCTCGCCTCCCCCGCACCCCTCGACAATGACCTCCGAAAATGGCGAAGAAGATTCGATCTCCCCGACATCCTTCCGAGCCTCCGAAAGTGAGGAAATCCCACGCCCATCGGAGGCTTCATTCGCACCCGATCCCGACTCGCCGTCCGGCGCGAGGTTTTCGGACTCGGCTTCGGTTCCCTCTTCATTCGCCGCCCCCGAAAAAAGGAAAGGCTGTTCGGAGAACTCGGCTCCTCCCCCGCCATTTTCGAGAAAAGAGAACACGGCGAGCGTGGCCGCGAGGACGGCGGCGAGGGCGAGGAGGCTCATGGACAAACGTCTCACGGCCTCCCACTACGAGGAAAGACGGGCGAATGTTTCCATATGGAGGGTTTTGTTATGCGCGGAAGGCCGGGCGGAGACGGCGGTTGAGCGCGTCCGGGCCGTATTCCATGCACACCATGAAGGCGGAGGCTATGACCACCGGCTCGGTGGCGGTCGGGGAGAGGCGGGGGTCTTCGCGGAGGATGCCATCGAGGTTCGCGAGTCCTTCGAGGCCGCGCCGCGAATGCGCCCCACCCGCTTTTAGTACGCCCTTTGCCATGCGCGAGACATCTTCGGACTCGCGTTGTCCGGCTCGCGCTGTGATGTCGAGGTCGGGGATCTCGGCGAGGACTTCGAGGTATGCGTGGACGAGGGAGGCACGCGCCGACTCGGCCCGGGAGAGGGATGAAAGTATGGCGGGGCGGGCGAGATCCCTCGGTACTTCGTAGTTCCGGGCGTAGTCGCGGGCGAGCGGGTCGCGGCGGGAGGCGAACCCCATCGCGTCCCGGAGCGTGGAGTCGTCGCACGCCGCCACCGCGGCCCCGAGAACCTCGACGAGCGGGCCGCCGATCCCAGCCGCCTCGAAAGCCCGGACGAAAAGAGGGATCTCATCCCGCCCGAGCCTCGACAAAACGTTCCGGGTCGGCACTCCGAGAAGAGCCGCCTTCGCGAGCGGGGCGAGGTACGCGGCGGATCTCACCTCGGCGTGGCCGCTCGCGTCGAGGGAGGAGCGGGCGGCTTCGAGAACCGTCTCCCCCACCCCGACGCCGTCGCCGGAGGCGGCGAGAGCGTCCCTCGCGGCGAGGGTCGAAAGCACACGCGATTCGTATGGGGCGGCCCCGGAGAGCGGGCTGTCGGCGTACCGGGAGCCGACGCCGGGGGTCGGGGCACCATATACGAGAACCATCGCCGTCGCGACCGAGGCGGCGACGAGCGATTTCGGGGCGGGGCGGGGGGCTTTGTATGGCTCGGTCAAACTGGCGGGTTAAAGGACTCGGTCGAGGTCTTCGAGGACGGCTTCGATCTCCGGGCTTCTCGCCGGAGCTTCCTCGACCTTCTTCGCCCGTATATCCCCGTCCCCGCCGATGACGAAGTACGCCCGCTCGGCGAACCCTTCCTTTCGGAGAACCCCGTACTTCTCCGCGACCTCGCGGTGGAAGTCCGAGAGGAGCGGAACCGTGAGTTCTCGGGAGTGCGCCCATGCGTCGTGCGACCACGGGGAATCCACGCTCACGGCGACGACGCGGGCGTTTCGCCGCTCGAACTCGGGGAGGCGATCCTGGATGACCTCCATTTGATCCGTGCAAACGCTCGACCAGTCGCCCGGATAGAAAAACAACACCACCGGGCCGTCCTTCGTGAAGTCGTCGAGCGAGACTTCCCTCTCCCATGAATCCGTGGGAAGGGTGAAATCAGGAGCTTTGTCTCCCACCTCAGCCGACATTGGAACCTCCTTCGTATTTCCGAATACGCCTACGCCAAAGGATATTTTATCCCCGACGCGATTTCCCGGTAATATACTCCCCGAAATGACGACCGGGAACACAAAACAAACCTTCGAGACCCTCATCCCCGAAGACGCCTTCGAGCGAGACACCGCCGAAGGAACCCTCGGCGCGGAAGAAGAACTCTGGCTCTCCGACCCCGAAACCGCGAAGCTCGCGGGCGGCGCCCAGAAAATACTCGCCGCCGAGTCGGACAAAGAATTCTCCGGCGAACTCATTGACTGCGAGATCGAAGCGAACACCGGAGTCCACAAAGAACCCTCGGGCGTCGCAAACGACCTCATGGAAAGACGGGAAATCCTCCTCGGACACGCCGATAAGCTCGACCGCCTCCTCGGGACGAGCGGGACGCACCCCATCGGCGACTGGCGCGAACAGGAAATCATTGACAAGCCACATTATCAAAGGCTTAAAGACAAACTCGGGTGGCTCATCCGCCGAAACAATACGTTTTCGCTTCATGTCCACTATGCCGTGAACGGGAAAGAGAAGTCCGTGTACATGTTCGACCGTCTCCGGGAGTATGTGCCGCACATGCTCGCGCTCTCGGTGAACTCGCCGTTTTGGCAGGGTGAGCATACGGACATGCACTCCTCGCGCGTCCTCATCTTCTCGCGCTCGATGCACCGGGCGGGGATGCCCGAGCCGATGGCGACGTGGGAAAACTACGAAAAATACGTTGACTTCGCGCAAAAGTCGGAGGCCATCCACGCCCTCAGTGAGATATGGTGGGACGTGCGTCCGCACCCCGGCCTCGGGACGATGGAGATCCGAGCCTTCGATTCACAGGCGGATCCGAGGCGGACGGCGGGCCTCGTCGAGATGACCGCCGCCGTGTGCGACATGATCTCCGCCGAATACGAAGCGGACGAACGCCTCCCCATCCGCCCGACGCGCGAGATCGAAGAAAACAAATGGAGCGCCCAAAGAAACGGCATGCTCGGCCACCTCACAAACCACGAAACCCACGAAACGATTCCCACCCGCCAAGCCCTCGAAAACCTGGTCGAAGAGGCGAAGCTCTCCTCGAAGCGGAACCTCTCGAACCTCGAAGCCATGCTCGGCGAGAAGACCGAGTCCGAACGGCAACTCGAAGTGTGGCGGGAGACCGGTTCTCTGGCGGAGGTCGTCCGGGAAATATCGGGAAGGACGGGGAGCGGTTTTTAGTTGTTGGTTATTGGTTTCTGTTTTTGCCAACAACCAATAACCAACAACCAATAACCGCGAGCGAAGCGAGCCTCACCGGGCGAAAATTCTCTTCGTCACTTGCCTCATCACAGCCTTGCGAACCCTCTCGTTCTTCATCACCTTGACGGCGAGCCTGTGGGCTTGCGGGCTTTTGACGATCTTCATCGCCTGCGGGCTTTTGGCTATCTTCTTCGCCTGCGGGCTTTTTAGCAGCTTGAGGGCGATGTCTATTTTCTTCATTTTTCCTCCTCGAATGCCTCCGGGGCCGCTGTCGGCCATCATTGGTACGCGGCGGCCCCGGACGGGTTGCGAATATTATGTCGTGCGGTCTATTTCGGCGTGGTATCGGCCTCCGAGGCGGCCCCCGGCTATGCCGCCGAGGACGGCTATGAGGACGGCGGCCACGGCGACGGCGATTCCGACGGCTCCGAGGTCGAGGACTTCCCCGGCGAGTGGCATCGCGGTTCCCTGTATGAAATCACGCATCGCATCGCCAGGCGGGCCGGGAAAGAAGCTGGCGATGACGAATCCGAGGAACCCGATTATGAGGGTCCACACCACGCTCATCGCGCCGTTCCTCCCCCCGTCGAAGCGGGCGAGCCGCCCGGCGACGTACCCGCCGAAGAGGAAGGTGAGGAAGATGAGGACGGCGAGGAGCGCGAGCGCGGTTATGGCCGCCGGGCCGAGTTCGCCGCCTATTTGCACAGAGACCCCGAGCGGCACGAGGACGAGGCTGAGGATGGAGAAAAGCACGCCTCCGGCCACGGCCGCGAACACGAATCCGAGGAAGCTGGCGAGCCAATCCACGCCGCCGTACATGTCGGTGAGGCGGTCTTCGCGCTCCTCCGCCGCCTCGAAGTACCCCCTCGGATACGCTCCGGTATCACCGCCCCGGTTCGCCGTCCGGCGGTCGCTCCGGCGCTCGGTGCCGGGGGTCCTTATGACGCGGGTCTCCTTCTCCTCGCCGCCCGTCTCATTGTCGAGGCGGGTTTCTTCGTTGGAGGCGTCCCTCGGGAGGGAGCCTCCGCGCCTCGTCTCGTCGGCCGGAATTTGGCGCGTCTCCTCAGCGTCCCCCGAAGCCCGAGCCTCTTCTCCGGAGCCGTCGTCGCCCAGAGGGCCGGTCCGCCCGGTTCTCAGAGGCTCCTCGGAGCGGCTCCCCTCGGAGAGTCCTCCGTCGGAGCGGTCTCGCGGGTCGTCGGTCATGCCTCCCCCTTCCGTTCCCCGGATCGGCGGATGCCCGGAGAAACTTTCCATGTTGTCGTATTTTTATTCAAAAGCATTGAGTGCCATTCTACCCCGTGGCCCGCCGACACGCCGAAGCAACAAAAAGCCGCGAAGCGACCGATGGTTTTTCGACGCTGGAAGATTTGGACATGCGTTTTTGGGGAGCATGGGAACGCCATCATTCTTCCGAAGCTGACAAACTCGCCCAGCCTCTCCGACGGACGGTGTGGGATCCCGGCGTGCGCGGCGACTGGAGGCTTCCGCCGTTCGAGAAGCCGCGAAAAGGCGGGAACAGCGGGTCGCGCTTCTCCAATTCACGATTCGTCGTTCGAGATCCACGGTCTTTCCTCCCGGCCATGCCGACGGTGGAACCATTCGCCCGTGTCCCGAAGCGGCGCGGATGAGGCTCGCGGACGGGTGATTTTTGTACGCTCGGCTAAAAATGCTGAGGTTTGGCGGTCTCCGGCTTGTGCCTCCGGCCATATCCGGGGGTGGCATGGCTTCCCTATCATGGACTTTGTTCAAGATTGTTCACGAAGAGAGGAGATAATTTTGGCTGCGAAAACGCGCGAGGATGTGATCCGGGAGGCGCAGGAGAACAACGTCAAGTTCATCCGGCTGTGGTTCACCGACATTCTCGGGACGCTGAAGAGCTTCGCCCTCACCGTTGACGAGCTCGAGGACGCGCTCGACGGCGGGATGGGCTTCGACGGGTCGTCCATTACCGGCTATCAGGACATCGAAGAGTCGGACATGATCGCCATGCCCGACCCGTCCACGTTCCAGATCATCCCTTGGTCCCCGCAGGACATGCCGACCGCGCGCATGATCTGCGACGTGCGTACCCCCGAAGGCGACCCATACGTCGGCGACCCGCGCCACGTCCTCCGAGGCGCCCTCGAACGCGCCACCGAGATGGGCTTCGACAAATTCTACTGCGGCCCCGAACTCGAGTTCTTCTATTTCAAAGACTCGAAGGGAACCGAGCCACTCGACTACGGCGGATACTTCGACCTCACCACCCTCGACGCCGCGACCACCCTCCGGCGCGAGACGGTGATGGCCCTCCAGGATCTCGGCATAAAAGTCGAGTACTCCCACCACGAAGTCGGCATCTCACAACACGAAATAGACCTCCGCTACGACGACGCGATGACGATGGCGGATAAAGTGATGACTTATAAAACGGTCGTCAAGGAGATCGCCACACGCCACGGCGTGTACGCGACGTTCATGCCGAAGCCGCTCAAAGACCAGAACGGCTCGGGTATGCACACCCACCAAAGCCTTTTCACGAACGGCAAAAACTCGTTCTTCGACGCGAACGACGAGCATTATCTCTCCGACGAGGCACGCGCTTTCATCGCCGGACAACTCCGCCACGCCCGCGAGCTTTCCATTATCTTCGCGCAGCACGTGAACTCGTACAAGCGACTCGTCCCCGGCTACGAAGCCCCCGTGTACATCGCGTGGAGCCGAAGGAACCGTTCGGCGCTCGTGCGGGTGCCGCTTTACCATCCGGGCGAGGAGAAAGCGACGCGGATGGAGCTTCGCTGCCCCGACCCGGCCGCGAACATATACCTTTGCTTCGCCGCGCTCCTCCACGCCGGGCTCGAGGGCATCGAGAAAGGATACGAGCTCCCCGAGCCGATGGAGCGGAACCTTTACAACCTCTCCGGCGAGGAGCGTGAGAAGATGGGCATCGAGAGCCTACCAGCGGATCTCGGCGAGGCGATAAAGGCCGCCGAAGGCTCCGAGCTTCTCCACAAGGCGCTCGGCGAGCACGTGTACTCGCGCCTCCTCGAACTCAAGCGCGAGGAGTTCGAAGACTACCGCGTCCAAGTTACGCCATACGAACTCCAGAAATATCTCCCGGTGCTTTAGCCACACGAAATCAGCGGAGAGTTTTTCGAGGGCGCGGGTTTTCTCCGCGCCCTTTCTCTTTGCCTTTTTCACCTTTCGCTTCGCCGCTTTTCCGTATAATCGCGGACGGACGTTTCTCGAACCGAGGGGAGAATTTTTTGATACTCGACATGCTCACGGTCGGGCCTTTTCAGGAGAATTGCTATGTCGTCGGAGACGAGGGTTCGGGGGTCGGCGCGCTCATTGACCCCGGAGACGAGGCGGCGAGGATCTCGATGGCCGTCGAACAAACCGGCCTCGATATATCGAAGATCATATTGACCCACGCCCACATTGACCACGTCGGGGCGGTCGTCGAACTCGTGAATGAATATTCATGCCCCGTCCTCGCCCACGAGGAATCGGTGCCGATGCTCGGAGCTTTGCCCACGCAAGCCGTGATGATGGGCATTAAATTCGGCGAAATCCCGAAAATAGACACGTTCATCGAGGACGAGGAAGTCATCGAAATCGGCGGCGGACTCCGGCTCCGCTCTTTGTATACGCCGGGTCATTCGCCGGGGCATCTCGCTTTTTATGTCGAGAGCGAGGGCGTGGTTCTAGCGGGCGACGCGCTGTTTGCCGGGAGTGTCGGACGTGTGGGTCTCCCCGGCGGAGACGGCCCGACACTCCTCCGAAGCATCGAGGAAAGGCTCCTCACTTTGCCCGACGACACCATTGTCCATCCCGGACACGGCCCCGAGACGACCGTGGGGCGCGAGCGCGAGACAAACCCGTTTTTGCAAGGAGGCGTTTTATGAGCGAAGGTCATTCCGGCCACGGACATTCGGATCCGAGCGAGGCCGTCCGCGAGCATCGGGAGGCCGCGCCGGAGAAAGTCCGGGTCGCGGTTCTCACCATAAGCGACACCCGGACCCCGGAGAACGACACGGGCGGAGACACGATCCTCGAACTCGTCGAGGGAGCCGGGCATGAGGTCGTCGCGCGGGGCATCGTGCATGACGAGGCGAGGAACATCCGGAAGAAGCTCGTGGATTTCTTCGCGAAGCCGGACGTGGACGCCGTCATAACGACGGGCGGGACGGGAATATCTGGTCGGGACACGACGTACGAGGTCGCGGAGCGCATGATCGACAAGAAGCTCGACGGGTTCGGGGAGATCTTCCGCATGCTCTCATACGAGGAAGTCGGCGCGGCCGCGATGCTCAGCCGGGCCATCGCGGGATCCACGGGCGGCAAATTCCTCGCATGCCTCCCCGGATCGCGGAATGCCGTGCGGCTCGCGATGGAAAAACTCCTCGTCCCGGAGATGGCGCACGTCGTCTTCGAACTCAAACGCCACGGAAACTCCGGAAAGGAAGGCTGAAACCTGTTGCACGATCCGCTCGCCCCCGAGAACG